>Ga0207046_10072_pt1 | contig 28191 bp, 21 predicted proteins | sample Alteio_BWMinCont_66_FD_153303 | JGI IMG/M metagenome (GOLD analysis project Ga0207046, IMG submission 153303) | Enriched cells from forest soil in Barre Woods Harvard Forest LTER site, Petersham, Massachusetts, United States -... | ecosystem: Environmental > Terrestrial > Soil > Temperate forest >...
CGGGAGCGACACTCGCCGCTCCCGCGTCCGATACTAGAAGTACAGCTTCAGTGCGAATTGGATTTCACGAGGATCACCTGGCCCGCCCGAATCCGTCCCCAAAATAGGTGCAAGCGTGTTGGAGACCTTTCCGAACGAACCTGGCGAGCCAATATTCGCACTCGGATTTGCGAAGTTGGGATGATTGAAGGCATTGAAAAATTCAGTCCTGAATTGTAATTGATATCTTTCCGTAAACTTGAATTGTTTGAACAGGCTCAGGTCCCACATCTGGATTCCGGGACCGTAAAACTGATAGGGAGCACATGTACCGAATTGCCCGGGACCGGGCTGCGAAAACGCCGCCGGATTGATGATGAACCCCGTGGTCGTATACAAGCTGTGATTTCTTGTCGCGCCTGAGTATGGATCCCCTATACAGTTCGCATACACGGGATTATTGCTGTCCACTAAGCCATCATTATTGGCAGTGACTGAAAACGGAGTTCCGGTCTGCAGCGTTATGATCCCGTTGAATTGCCATCCGCCGAGCCAGCGTGCGGCTGCACCGCCGCCGGACATGAAGCGCTTTCCCTGACCGACCGGCAATTCCCAGATGAAATTCCCTACAAAACGGCTGCGAATATCGAAAACCGAATTGCCCATCTCCGCACCGTAGTCGTAAGAGTTTTGAGGCAACTGTCCGGCCGTCAAGTTGTCGCGGAAATTGGCGAGGCCGTGGCTGAAGGTGTAACCCAGAGAGTAGCTCAAGCCGTGGGACATCCTTTGTTTCAACTGAAGCTCGAGACCGTTGTAGTCCGCATTGCCGTCATTCGTGGCGGTCTCCAGGTACGCATGCTGGCTACTGTTCGCGCAAGGAAGACCGGCGCCCACAAAGGTGTCAACGGTCGTTGCGGTGGTCAGGTTGACGTAGGGATACTGCAAAACGGGACAGCCCGTATCGAAGCCCGTGATCGTCGGCTGGTTATAATCACGCACGCGTTCCTCTTTGCGGCCCCAATTTCCAACATAGGTGGCCAAGAGCGCCGTGTCTTTGGCGACTTGATATTCCAAGCCAAAGCTGGTCTGTTCAACGTAAGGCGTTCGCTGGTTCGGATCCTGGGCGCGTATTTGGAGCCCATACAGCTGATTCGGGGGGGGTGGCGGCGAACTAACAATGGCCGAAGGAAACCCATTGGCCAGTTCAAATACGGGATTGAGGGGGCCTGAACTTAGCTCGGTATCAAGAAACTGCGGCGGATTTAGCTGAATCAAGGACTCCGAGCCGATCCGGTTCTCATGCTGATAAAAGACTCCGTAACCACCGCGCCAGACGAGTCGCGGCATCATCTGGTACGCAAAACCAAGGCGCGGAGCGAAATTGATCAGGTCAGGATGAATCAGCGCACGATCGTACCAACCGCCCGCATTGCTCGCGGCGGTGACAAGGCTCCCACCGTTGGCGGCCGAAAAGTTCGTGGTCTGGTTATTCCTATCCATCAGTGGAGCGAAAAGTTCGTACCGCAGACCGTACGTAAGGGTGAGTTTCGAAGTCGTCTTCCAAGTGTCCATGGCATAGAAGGAGTGTCCGGGCTGAAAATAATGAACGACGTGGGGTGTCGTGAAAAGTACGATATTCGCGTCTCCCAGCAGCAAATCGGGAAGGCCGATATTGAAACTACTGGTGACAACTCCGTCCTCGATCATAAGACCCTGCGGGGCTTCTATGTCGAAGAAATTGTCGGACCGCCTGAGGTATTGATAACCGAACTTGAAACTATGACTGCCTTTCAGCCAGTTCAGGTTCTCAACGAGGTTCCACGCTTGCGAAATCTGATACTGAGGCCGCCACGCCGCCGTCCCTATTGTCGTTAGACCGCTGAAGAATATCGCGGGTATGCCGGCGTCTGAAGGCCCAGCCGGGATGCCCGAGAGACCAATGGCTGATTGGGCCTCGGAAGTGCCAAGAGTCAAGCCATTGGGATCGCTATGAGCGTAGTCCCGGTTGAAGCCAAATCGCACATCATTGACCAGTGAAGTGGAAAGGATGTGCGTCCAACCCACCGCGATCGACTGCTGGCGCCAGCGATACTGTGTTGCGAAGTTGCCATTGCCGATCAAGGGATCGCTGGTCCACAAGGGGTCCTGCCGGTTCACATGCCGATAGCTGTAGCTCCCAAATATCTGATCTTTTGGTCCGAAGGTGTAATCGATGCGCCCGTCCGTCGAATACACGTCATCGGGAACCGACGTCGCAAATACGTAGTTCGGCGCACCCGTCCAGCTACCAGGTTGCCCTGCTACGGCCACCGCGGAGGGAATATTCGGAATCGCCGTAGCTGCGAGCAAGCCCATTAGCTTTTTAGCAACGGGATCGAAGCAGGTCTGGCCGGTTGTACTCGTCGCTTGGATAACGTTTCCGACATAGCAGCCCGACTGGCCGGAGACCTGTGGATTGGTCAAAGCGTAGGGCAATTCCGTAAAATTGCCCGCATCCATCAGTGGCGTCGGAATGGTGCTCTCGACGGTAGTGGCTTGCCGGCTGGTGAAACGTTGGATATCCCCAAAGAAAAACAGCTTCTTCTTCACGATTGGCCCGCCGATCGTGCCACCAAATTGATTCTGCGTGAAGCCGCCGCGCGGCTGACCGGTTGCATTGTTAATCCAGGAGTTTGCGTCCAGAACCTTATTCCGAAAATACTCAAACAGATCTCCGTGGTATTCGTTGGTGCCTGATTTGATGGTCGCGTTGACCACCGCTCCCGCGGAATTGCCAAATTCAGCGGAGTACGTGCGAGTCTGAATCTTAAACTCCTGTAAGGCGTCGGGCGGCGGCTGCACCACCTGCACCGAGAACTCCTGCAGGTTTTCGGAGAACGAATTGTTGTCAATTCCGTTCAGCAGGAAATTATTCTGGAGTTCGAGGTTCCCGTTGACGCTAAACCGGTCTGGCGCAGGGTTAGCCGCACCATAAAACTTGTCTACGCCGGGTTCCAACAGCGCCAAATCAGCGTAACGACGTCCATTGAGAGGTAGGTCGTTCACGTGCTGCTCATCCACAACACTTCCGACATCGGCCGACTGGGTCTGTAGGAGCGGCTCGCCGGCATCGACCACTACTTGCTGAGTCACGGACCCGACCTTCAGGACAAAACTAATGGAAAGGCGGTCTTGCACGTGCAATTCAATGTTGTCCTGCAAAACACTTTCAAAGCCGGTGGCGCTCACCTTCACCGCGTATGTGCCGGGGATCAATGTCAGGACCTGATACTCTCCCTGATCATTGACAGGGATAGTCGCGACAACACCGGTGGCCTTATTTGTGACTGTCACAGTTGCCTTCGGCACGACAGCACCAGAGGAATCCAGAATCCTCCCCTCAATGGCGCCACGATCGATTTGTCCAAACGCAGGCACAGCAGAAACGGCAAGCAACATCCCAAGCAACATTACCCAGTTAAGGAATCTCAGAGTTCCCATCCCTCGGTCCATTGCAGCCTCCACTTTTCAGATTCGAAGAGCAGTCCCCCAACTTTGACGCAATTCGGTACGAAACCACTCAGGCAGCCGTCACTCGCTTGGAAAGAAACAAGGGAACGAAACGCTCCACGCCACCCCGTGCACTCTGAAACCAGGTCGCCGGGGAACCTGGTGTCCCCCAACGGATTGGTTTCTTCGATGGTTCACCCGCGCCGCTCACCGTGCCTGACACCTATTCCCAACCACATCGGCACGAAAGGGAGAGGACGGCAAGCGGGACGCGGCCACTCCAGAGTTCCCCTGTGAAAACCCATCTCTTAAGCGTGCCGAAACGATTCGGTAACGAATTCCCGACTTCTAACACCGGCAAAATTCCTTGTCAAGTCCATTTTTCTCTTGCCCTTCCCCGTTTTTTGAATACCCCGCCAGAGCAAATATTCCCAATACGAGGGATCCCTCCCGTCTGTGCGAATAAACTTCGCCAGGGACGACAGGAGCCGCATGGAAACTGGTGGTCGCATGATTGCTCCGCGAGAAGCGCCTAAATACTGGGGGAGGGCAGCATTTTTCTGGAACCCGCCGCCCGCTGCGGAGACTTACATGCTTAAGAAGAATGCGCGTGCCTCGAATGGCGTATGGATGAATGATGCCAAAACGTTTTGGTATTTTGTGTTTGACAAACCCCTTTGCGGACGTACAATGCCGTTGCTCCGAACGAAAATACGGAGGTTCGATTGCCAAGCGTCGCGCCCTCACACAAATCCAACACGCTGCGCAGTCCGCAGAGCGGTTCCTCACGGCTGCCACCGCTTGGTTTGCGATGTGCACATGGCACATCGCGGAAGGCCCCCGGCAGAAGTTTGGCAGCTGCGGCATGTAGGGACTGCACGCACGGCACGTATTCAGAAACCCTCGATGGGGACTGGCGATCCCTGTGACTGCGGAAATTCAACTCGATATTTCGGAATAGGCAGAGGGGGAGAATGACGTCACCATCCAGCAAGATAGCTTCCATATTGTTCACCGTGTTGGGCATCGCCGTGCCTTTTCTGACTCGGTCGCTTCCTGCGAAAGCGCAATCACCCAACGCTGTCAGTTCGCGACCGATCCCGGCCGCCGAACCGCTAGCTTTTGACCGCGGCGCCGCCGCACTCTGGCAGAGCCTGCAAAAACTCCACACCCGCGCGAGCCTGCTGATGGTGACGGCGCATCCGGACGACGAGGACGGAGGAATGCTGACCTATGAATCGCGCGGGCAAGGAGGACGAGTCACGTTGTTGACGCTCAACCGGGGCGAAGGCGGCGCCAACGTCATGTCTTCTGATTACTTTGACGCGCTAGGCCTCGTGCGCACGGAAGAACTTTTGGCGGCCGATCGTTACTATGGAACCCAACAATTCTGGACCCGGGTGTGCGACTACGGTTTCTCCAAGACCAAAGAAGAGGCCCTAGAGAAGTGGGGACATGATCGAGTGCTTGCTGATGTTGTGCGTGTCGTCCGCATGACGCGCCCACTGGTCATCAGTTCCGTCTTCGTTGGAGGGCGCACGGATGGCCACGGCAATCACCAGGTTGCCGGACAGATGGCGCAAGAGGCTTTCAAGGCGGCGGGTGACCCGGCGATGTTTCCCGAGCAGATCAAAGAGGGACTGCGCCCCTGGAAGCCCATGAAGGATTATGCCCGTGTGCCGTTTTCCCCTGTCACCGACAAGGGGATTTATGACTACGCGGACGGAAAGTACTATCCCGCTGAATTTCGCAACTATACGGACGGCTCGGTCATCCAGGGGGCGCTTTCGGCTTCGGTAGAAATTCCCGAAGGTGAGTACAACCCGATACTCGGGCTAACGTACGCGCAGATATCTCGGCTGGGCCTTGGCCAGCAGAAGTCGCAGAGCGGCGGCACGGGCTTACCCCCGGCCGAAGCGGAGATGAGCCCGTATCACCGGTTTGCATCTCTCGTCTCCGTTTCAGAGAAGGAGGCGTTTTTCTTTGATGGCATCGATGTTTCGCTTATGGGTATCGCCAGCCTGGCGCAAGGAGGAGACACCGCATTCCTGATAGAGGGGCTGTCTCAGATCAATTCTCTGGTGGAAAAAACCATGAATGATTTTTCCGCCCAGCATCCCGAAGCCGTTGCCTCGACACTGGCGGCAGGCCTGAAACGGACGAGCGAGCTGATGGAAAAGGTTGCCAGCAGCGGCCTGACGCCCGATTCGAAGTATGACGTGGCCTACGAACTGAAGGTCAAACAGTCACAGTTCGGCAATGCTCTCGCCGAATCGCTGGGGATTTCAGTGCTTGCGACTCTAGCTCCGGAGAAGGAACCGGGCGGCCCTTTCGCACGCTTCCTCAGAAATCAGCCTACCTTCGAGGTGGCCATCCCGGGACAAACGTTCTGGGTAAAAGTTCACGTCACGAACCCAACCAACCTTTCCGTCGAACTGCAGAGCGCAGTACTGGAAGCTCCGGCGAACGAGCAATGGACCATCGACCCGGCGACGCAAACAGGCGGCACTCTCAAGGGGAATCAGTCCGCGGATGTGCGCTTCACAGTTCAAGCTGCCTCCAACGCGCGCTTCACACGGCCCTATTTCACTCGCCCGGACATCGAGCAAGCCTACTATGATATCCAGGAACCGACGGACCTCAATTTATCCTTGGCTCCTTATCCGCTGTCCGCCAGATTGCATTTCGTATTCGACGGCGTGCCGTTCGAATTGTCACAGGTGGTTCAATCGGTGAAGCGGATCACCGGTCCGGGAACGGTGCTCGAACCGCTGATCATTGGCCCGGCCATTTCTGTTTCCATCGCTCCGCAGGCAGGAATTGTCCCCCTGGGCGCCAAGTCCTTCGATGTGACGGTCAACATTCACAGCAATGTAAAAGGTCCCGCAAAGGGAACAGTAAAACTCGACCTTCCGGAAGGCTGGAAGGCGCCCCAGGAGGAATTTTCAACGTCGAAGGACGGGGACGATCAGACGCTCAACTTCCACGTCACGCCCGGGGGGCTCATGGAAAAGGCGTATGCCATTACCGCGGTAGCCGCTTATAACGGCCGCGAGTACAAAGAGGGCTATCACACGATCGGCTTCCCGGGTCTGCGTCCCTACAATCTCTACCGCGCTTCCACTTATCGCACGACAGGAGTGGACGTCAAGGTTGCTTCGGGCTTGAAGGTCGGATACATCGTGGGCGCCGGCGATGACGTGCCACAATCTCTCGTAAGTCTCGGCATCAACGTTCATTTCCTCACACAAGAAGATCTGGCCAGCGGAAATCTCTCAGAATTCGACGCTATCCTTCTGGGCGTGCGCACCTATGCCGTCCGCGAAGATCTCAAGACTTATAATGGCCGCATCCTGGAATACGTGAAGGACGGCGGCGTGGTCATCGTTCAATACAACACGCCGGAGTATGACCACAACTACGGTCCCTATCCCTACAAAATGGGTTCCAACCCGGAAGAAGTTACCGACGAGCAATCCCAGGTCGAAATCCTGGCTCCGACTAATCCCGTTTTTACCTGGCCCAACAAAATCACCACCAAGGATTTTGAGAATTGGGTGGAGGAGCGCGGCTCGAAGTTCCTTGAGAGCTGGGATGCCGCCTACGAGCCCTTGCTGGAAACTCACGATCCGGGTCAAGCTCCCCAAAAAGGCGGCCTTGTTTATGCAAAATATGGAAAGGGCGTCTACATCTATAATGCCTACGCCTTCTACCGCCAGATGCCCGACGGTGTTCCGGGCGCGTACCGCATTTTCGCCAACCTGGTTAGTCTCGGGAAGAATCCTCAGGGCGTGGGTTCTCACCCCGCCCACGCCCCCACCCCGGTGAAGAAGTCCGCTCCCTGATCCAGTGGGGAAAAGAGTGGACTTTATTGAACGCCGGACCCTATTCACTTATGGTCCGGTGTCCTTTTCTGGATCGTGTAGAGAAAGGTTTTCATTGTTTCATCGCGCCGGGCGTTCTCGTCGGCAAGGCGCTTGGAGGCCGCTTCGAAGAGCTTCATCTCCCTTTGCCACTGTTCCGTTTTTCCCAGGTGATGGTAAATCTCGGCGAGGCGGTAGTGCGCGTCCGCGGAGTTTGCGTCCAAGCGCGCGCAGGTCTCCGATTCGTCAAGCGCTTCTTGCCAGCGTTCCAACCATCGGTAGGCTCTGCCAAGCTGGCAGTGTGGGGCGGGGGCATCCGGGAGCAGACCTGCTGAGGCGTGCAGGCGCCGCAGAATTTCCTCGGCGTCCGTCTGGTATCCGGAGGCAGAGTCTCTGCGAAAGAGCAAAGCGCCGCAGTAGTACTGCATATTGCCGTCCTTCGGCTGGCGGTCGGCATGCGCGCATAACCGTGCCAACGCGGCAGGATTGGGCGCGGAGGCCCGGTCCATCTGAATGTCGCCCAAATACTTCAACGCAGGCTGGGGATCCGGCGCGAATTCGGCCGCCTGCAAAAGAAAGCGGGTGGCCTCCTCGTCGGTTCCCGCAAAGTGCTCCACCATGCCTAGCGCCAATTGGATTCGCCAGGACTTTGGCTCGAGTTCCTCTGCCTGTTTGAGCACCGCCTTGGCCGCTTCGAAGCTATTGTGGCGGATCAATTCCACCGCGAGCGAGAGGCGATACTTTTCCTCGCTCGGAGCGAGCGCCACCGCGGCCTGATAACTTCGCACGGCAGCGAGGTTGTCACCGCGCGACTCTTGGATGTCTCCGAGCAGGTCTTCGAGATCGGCGGTGTCGTCAAGCGCCTTGCACTTTTCCGCAGTCCCTACGGCATCGTCCGGGCGCCCCGCCTGGAACTGAGCGAGAGCCAGATTGAACTGTAAGTCAGCACGATGCGAGTCGATCTCCGCGGCCGCCTTCAGCGCTTCAATGGATTCGGAGTATTCACCGTGAGAGATCAGGATCTCGGCTAGGTGCTGCAGAAAAAGCAACTGGTCTCTGGAAGCCAGCTGTGTTGAGCGAAGCAACTCCAGGGTTTGATGGAAATCTCCATGCATCCCCAATTGTGCTTCCAGAACAACGAGGCCAGCTTGGGGATCGTGGGTTCGGGAAAATACTGGCTCTGCCAGACTTGCAGTGCGCTGCCAATGTTCAGATTGCAGTTCTGCGACAGCCGTTGCCATGGTGAGCCCAGAATCCGTGGGCTCTAGGGCAAGAGCTTTTTCCATTTCTGAAGCGGCGGCCGAGGCATTTCCAAGTGCCAGAGCCACCGAGGCTTTCAAGCGGTGAAATCCGATGCGTTCTTGAGGGTCCTTGGGCGGCGAGAGACCTGCTAAGGCGGTTTGGGCTTCCGTATACTTGTGTTGGCGCGCGAGAACAACCGCCCACTCTGTTCGAATCTGCGGAGCGCCCTGGCTGGCCCTTACCGCATGCGCCAGCATGGGCTCGGCCTTTTCCGGCTGGCCTGTTCGTTCATAAATCTCGCCGAGTGCCGCAAGAGCGACGTAGTTCTCGGGCGCATTTTGCAAAACGGTTTGGAACTCTCGCTCGGCGCGGTCGTTCTGCCCGGCAATGGCGTACGCTTGCCCAAGCAGAATCCTCGCATCGGAGTCCCTAGGGCGAGTTTCGAGATAGCCCGAGAGAGACCGTATCGCTTCCTGTGCATTTCCGTGCGCAAGAGAGGATTGCGCTTCCGCCAGCGCCCCGGAGGAGGAAGGCCGTTGCGTTGGAGGTGAGGATTGATTCTCGGGGCCGGCCATCGTTAGCGTCAAACAAAAGAGCAAGGAAGCGCAGGTACCCAAGATGATGTGCCTCAATATCCAGCGGACCGTCACGGTTCTCGCTTCCCCCCGTTGTTTCCTTCAGCGCGGCTGAACTGTGCTTTGCGCATGACGATGGCATCCTGGTTCCGACTCACCTACCAGCTCCCGGGGACTTCGTCGTGCTTCAACCAACTCTCGACGAGCTTTACGATTCCCTCCTCGCTGATTTCAACGAGTCTTTTTCCCTTTTCCGCGGACGCCTCGCTCACTTGTCCAGAATAACCTGGCCAGTTTGTCGCCGTGGATTTTTCGAGAAAATACGGCGCTCCGCCAGAGAGGTCAGGCGGTTCGGGAAGATCCTGCGCCTTGCTCAGATGAATCAGATCAGGACGGAACGCGGCGACCGCGGAGGTCTCCAGCGGTCCGCCGTGGCCGTGACCTCCATTGGCCTGATGAAACATGCCCAAGGTCTTCATCACTTCGCTCGGAAGAAATTCCCACCAGCTGGCGAAGAGCAACGCCGTCTCTTTCGTCTCATCGGCGATTTGCGCGACCGCGCCGCGGCCCGCCCCGATGTTGCCGTCATGCCCGTTGAGGAGGAAGACCTTCCGAAATCCAAGGTGGACAATGTTGCGCAATACATCTGCAAAGTACATGGTCATAACTTCGGGACGAACCGACATGGTTCCGCGAAAATACGCCGTATGTGCGGGACACTGCGTGAATTGAATTGTGGGAAACAGCAAGCCGCAGGTCCGCGCAGCCACCCTTTCTGCAATTCCAGAAATGATGATGGAGTCCGATCCCAGAGGATTGTGGGGGCCGTGGAACTCCAGGCTTCCGAGAGGAAGGATCGCCAAGGGATGACTGGCGACAACATCCGACACTTCGAATCCGGCGGTTTCCTCGAATCGTTTCGGCTTTAAGGATCCATCGTCGCCAAGCGGCTCGCGGCAAAAAGCGCCGGCGATTCCGGGGAGAGCCAGCCCTGCCAGCAGAACATCCCTTCTCGTGTGCTGCGCCATAAGCCCTCATCCGCCAAAGCCCTCGCAGGTTAACGTAAGGTTCCACGGCTTGTCCACGCCCATTTTGTTCGCACGTTTTGTTCGCACGTTCGCGATCGGACACGGCTGTCTCTTCCGTCCTGAAAGGGTTGTCCCGTGCCGAAACGTTTCAGTATTTGCGCACTTTCTTCCCCTTGCCGGTCCTCGGTCACGCTGCTATAGTGCCCGCTCGATGCCCGATACAGCGTTTATGCTGGACGCCTAACTTGGCCGAAAACTCCGCACCCGACCTTCCCCCCGAATTCGCGGGAGCTACCGAAAAACTTGTTCGCGGCATGGGCCTGGTTCAATCCACTGCCGTGAATATGTTGGAGATGATTGGCATCGGCCCCTTCATTACCATCGGCGTGATCCTCTCCGCGATGGGCGGGCCCCAAGCGGTACTCGGCTGGTTTCTCGGCGCGCTGTTTTCCGTCTGCGACGGGATGGTTTACGCTGAACTGGGAGCGGCCATGCCTGGAGCCGGCGGGGCGTATATTTATTTCCGCGAGGCTTTTAACCCACGCACCTGGGGTCATCTGTTTTCGTTCCTGTTCCTATGGGAAACAATTTTTGTCGCTCCGCTAGCCATCTCGGCTGCCTGCGTCGGCTTTGCCGACTATAGCCACTATTTTTTCCCTGGATTAAGCCACGCCCGCGTGGGAGCCCTGGCCGCCGGCGGCTGTGCGCTCATCACATTTCTCTTGTATCGTCCCATAAAGACCGTGGGGCGTTACTCGGTGGTAATGCTTGGCGTGGTGTTGGTTGCCATGCTTTGGGTAATTGGGTCCGGCCTCATACACATCAACACGAAAATGGCATTTGATTTTCCGCCTGACGCGTTTCATCCCTCGAAGTCGTTTTTTTACGGATTGGCGGCTGCCACGTTGATTGCGATGTACAACTACGGCGGCTATAACAACATCACCTACCTCGGAGGCGAGGTCAAGAATCCCGCGAAGAATATCCCCCGGGCCATTGTGTTCTCGGTCCTCATCGTCGCGGTGCTATACCTTTTTATGAGCGTGGTCATCATCGGAACGATTCCGTGGCGCGATGCCGCTGTCTCTCACGCGGTGGTGTCAGAGTTCATCGGGAAGTTGTACGGTTCGCGCGCGGCCTCCGTGATGACCTGCCTGATACTGGCGGCCACGCTCGGGGGAATTTTCACCATGAGCCTGGGTTACTCCCGAATCCTCTACGCCGCGGGCGCCGAGGGGAACTTTTTTAGAGTGTTCGGCCGCGTCCATCCCACCGGCCGTTTTCCAACCGTTTCGCTTCTGGCCATCAATGCCCTGGCCATTCCCCTCTGCTGGTTTTCGCTGGAGCGGTTGCTCTCGGCTTTGATGATCATTCAGATTGTCTTCCAGTTCATCCCTCAGATATTCGCCCTGTTTGCCATCCGCATGTACCGCAAGGAAATCCACCGCCCCTATGGCATGTGGCTCTATCCCTTACCGGCCATTGTGGCGCTCGCAGGGTGGATCTATGTTGCAGCCACTCCCGAGCAACGCCAGTACCTTGGCACCGCGCTGATACTTCTATTGTTGGGAATCGGTGCGTTCCTCCTCCGTGCCAGGGCCATCAACTCATGGCCAGTGGGACAAAGCAACGACCGTTCGGCGGCAATCAACGTCTAACGTTAGCGTTCCGCAAAAAAAAGGGCAGCCTCTCGGTCCCTAGGGAGTGCAGCGATTCCCCAGAAGCGGGGGTAGGGCTCCTGTCGCTGAACTTTCGTGCCGCTTCCGCGCGGCAACTAGGTTCTCTTCGGTGGGCAGCAGGAGTCGCGAACGATTAGTTGTGTTTCAAGAAGCGCTGGCGTAGGAATGCTCGCCCGCCCTTCGATATGATCGATTAAGAGTCTCGCCGCGACCATCCCTATTTCTCTGGCGGGCTGGCGCACCACTGTCAGCCTCGGCCGTAGCAACGTGGCCCAATAGAAATCGTCGAACCCAAGCAGACTGATCTCCTCCGGGCATGCGAGGCCAATCTCTTGTATGGCTGCGAGGGCGCCCAAAGCCATCATGTTGTTGGTGCAGAAAATTGCTGTGGGACGTTGCGCCCGCGTCAACAGCTGCATCGCATGAAAATGGCCGCTTTCCATGTCATTGTGACCGGTATGAATCATCGACCTGTCCACGCGAATTTTCGCGCTACGAATTGCGCGCATAAATCCCTGCAGCCGGTCCAGGGACGTCCCGCTGGAGGCGTCACCTGCGATGACCCCGATCCGGCGGTGTCCGAGGCTCAGGAGATAGCGAGTGGCGGTCTCCGCGGCCCGGGTGTTGTCCACTCCCACTCTTCCGACAAAGGAGTCACGCGCGAGCGGATGACGGTCCGCGTAAACCACAGGAAGGTTTCCCAGGACCGACTTGGCTTTTCCGCCCGCCGCGTTTATCGCTGGGACCCGCACTACTCCATCGACGCGACGCCGGTGAAATGAATCCAGGTAGTTGCGCTCTTCTTCCCAACTTTCCCTGGAATCTCCAATCAGGACGGTGTAGTTCGCCGAGGCCGAATAGTCTTTCGCCCCTCGCACCAGTTCGATGTAAAAATTGTTCGACAGGTCGGGGACCACAATTGCGATGGAGTGGGTTTTCTGGAGTCGAAGGCCTCGGGCCAGGTCGTTTGGGCGATATCGCAGCGCTTTTATCGCCTCTTCAATCCGGCCCCGCATCTCCGCGCTGACATAGTCTGAATTGTTAAGTGCGGCAGAAATTGTCGAAACGGAAGCACCGGCCGCCTTCGCCACGTCGCGAATTGTAACGTGGCGCTTTACACGCTTTGCTCTCGCCTTCAACCCGGTCCCCCTCGCCTCGCTATTCTTACTTGGAGATAATATGAAGTTATCTCATAAATGTTTTTGCGGCACGAGATCCACAAAGCTGCCACAAACGAAAATAACCGGAGCGTGATGATTAGGAGATGGCACCTTGCTTTGCAAAGCGGAGCTTACTAGAAATCATCAGAAAGCCAAAACCAAAACGTTTCGGGAAATCGTTCTGCTGCCAATCGTCAGGTGTATACTTACCCCCCGTTGGGCCGCAGGAATGCCGTCACCGGCCTCGAATTCTTGGCTCACGTAGGACGGCTGCGTCCCAGGACTCGGTTACACGGTACCTCGGAACTTGGCAGCATGCGGAGGATGCCATGAAGCGACTCATAAAATTCAAAAGCCCCTTGCACGAAATGACACAGACGACTCCCACTTGTCTCTGGAACGATTCAGCATCGCTCCAGGAACTGACTTATTCACTCGAGAACGGTGCGGTGGGAGCCACCTGCAATCCGGTCATCGTGTGTGAAGTACTGAAGAAGGAAATGCATCTCTGGAAGGGTCGCATTCAGGAACTCATCGAAGAGATACCCCTTGCTACCGAGGACCAGATCGCCTGGAGGGTGGTTGAGGAAATTTCAGTCAAGGCGGCGGAACTCCTGATTCCGGTCTTCGAACAGCACCACGGTAACAACGGCAGGCTCTCGATTCAGACGGATCCCCGGTTCTACCGGGACAGAGAAGCGATTATGGCCCAAGCCATGCATTTCAATGCCTTGGCGCCGAACATGATTGTAAAGATTCCAGTCACCAGAGCGGGTATCGCAGCCATTGAAGAAGCTACCTACCAGGGTATCAGTATCAATGCCACCGTTTCTTTCACCCTTCCGCAGTGCATCGCCGTCGCGGAGGCCGTGGAGCGCGGTTTGAAGCGTCGGGAAGGCGAGGGCAAGGACATTTCCAGCATGGGGCCCGTGTGTACGATCATGGTGGGACGACTCGACGACTGGCTCAAGGTTCTGGCGGAAATCAACTCGATCACGATCGATCCCGGCTATCTTGAGTGGGCTGGAGTCGCCACCTTCAAGAAGACGTACAAACTCTTTCGTGAGCGTGGATATCGCATCCGGCTACTCTCGGCGGCTTTCCGCAATCACATGCACTGGAGCGAATTGATCGGCGGAGAGGTGGTGATCTCCCCGCCTTACAAGTGGCAGGTTCGTTTCAATTCGAGTGATGTCGAAGTCATCTCGCGGATCGACAAGCCCGTGGATCCCAGAATTGTGGATGAACTTCATTTACACTTCGAGGATTTCCAGCGCGCCTACACCGAAGGCGGTCTGTCGAGTGATGAGTTCGACTCTTTTGGCCCAACCAGGCGGACTCTTCGCCAGTTTATCGCGGCTTGCCACGAGCTCTCGGCGATGATTCGTGATCAGATGCTTCCTAATCCTGACCAAAAGTAATCAACGAATTTCAACCTGGAGACCGCTCATTCCTACAAGGTGCAGGCGACCAGGAGGTCTCTAGTTCACGCCGTTCTTGGGATCCCAGGAGCCTTGCTCTTTGCGAACATAGATGATCTCGCCGATGTGGTAGGCGTTGTGGGTACTGATGTGCGTGAATACCTGGGCTGACTCCTTCAACTTTGCTTCGTCGGCGGTTTCGACCCATTCTTCGAGTTGTTTCATGACTTCGTCTAGCTGTTGCACCGTTTCATTCCAAGTCTTGCTGTCAAATTTGCTGAACGTCTCGTCGTTGTTGCCGCTGAATGCCGCCGGTTTCTCGCCTTTGAGTCTCGAGAGATTCTGTCGGTTCCAGAACACCAGGTGATAAGCAAGCTGCCCGACCGAGTGATTCCCTTTGCCGTCCGTCCAGCTAGCCTGATCGGCGGTTAAGCCTTTCACTGCGACATTCGCGGGCACAAACCATTCTGCTTCGGTGTGCGTCGATCGAAGTTCCGCCAGCAATACCTCTCGCAGCGTGGTGGGTTTCTTGTTTTGTGCTTGAAGCGGCGCACGTACGGGAACCGCCAACAGCAACAACAAAACGGGTAGCAGTTTCATCATTCGAGGACTCCTCCGAGCCCTTAGACGTGCTTGGCGTCTGAATAGCGTTTGAGCAGCCGTGGTGCGTATGTGACTGGTTGGTTCCCTGCGGATAAGCCCAGGGTGAGGTCTTCGCGCGCAATGCATTCATGCAAGCGGTACCAAGCAACCCAGAAACAGAAAGCACCGGGCCTCATTTCAAGAGGCCGACGAGGCCGCCACCGTTTTGCGGCGGTCACGTATCATGATCATTTCAGCGGGATGCGCCCTTTCCACTGCGACGGAGCTCCTTGAACTCGGCCACGAGTTCCTCCTCATCAATAATCCGCGAGTGCCAATTGGTTGTTCGGCTGTTAACAGAAGGTTGCTAGTTCGAATCTAGCCCGGGGAGCCAACTTCTCGTTCTCCATCAAATAGTCACAGACGGTGGTCGGAACTTCCTGTTCCGGCTGCACATGTGAAGTGAACCCCCATCTGAGAAAGTGGCCAAAGTTATACTTTGCAGGGATAGGGAGGCTCCTACAAATGACGAACGGGCGAGGGGCGGCGGTGACCCGAAGACTTCCGACGCATGGTAGTCGAACGGTTCAAAAAGTGCGAAACATGTAGTGGCTGGCCAAGGAGGTAGAGGTAGGTGTCCCGCGACACAGCGGGGGAGGATTATAGTGGCCATATCAAAATACTCGAATGTGGATATTGCCAAAGAACAACGGATGAATGAAATTCCCGCGTTCGATCCTGAACATTGGGCGGAAGCTTGGATTTGCCAGCACCGAGCTTGAGGAAAGAGCATCCAGCGTTTTCAAACCCGACATTACACGGTCGAGCCCGACACGGGCGTACAAAAAAATGACCACCCTGCATTTTGAAGCGTCGCGTTCCTGCTGGCGTTGGATTCGCTGGCGTTCGCCGATTTTGATTACGGACCTCTATGATTAACTTCTTCCATGACTTTTACCGTCTCCCGTTTGCTGCGATTGTGTTCTCCATCTCTGGTGGGACGTTCTGGCCATATTTTGGAGGAGGGGCCATCCTAGTCATCGGAATGGCAATGGCTTGGAATGGCGAAGTCCGGAAAGCGCATGGACTTGATAAGCTCATCCTGTTTGGCCCCTTGTTGTTTGCGATTCCGATGGCCATTTTCGGTGCAGACCACTTAACCGCGGCTAGATCAGTCGCGGGAGTGGTGCCGTCCTGGATTCCGGGACACCTATTCTGGGCCTATTTTGTCGGAGTGTGTCTTATCGCTGCTGCCTTTAGCTTAGCTACAAAGATAGAGTCGCGTTTTGCTGCGGCGCTGCTGGGCATCATGATATTTCTTTTCGTTTTATTGATTCACGTGCCGTCTTGCTTCGCGACGCCCTATGACAAGACGCGGCTCACTATCGTTCTTAGAGACTTGGCTCTAAGTGGCGGGGCGCTAGCCTTCGCCGCTTCGAACTCCGAGCAGAGACGAGTGGGGGGCACCCCCGGATGGCCTCCGCGTTCGCATTTACAAAACCTGAGCTCGAAATTGATCGTAGCTGCTCGCTTCCTCATCGCGATTTCAATCGGGGTCTTCGGCATCGACCACTACTTGTACCCCACCTTTGCTCCGGGCATTCCTCAAGAAGGGGCGGTTTTCGTGACTATGCCCGCATGGATTCCGGGACATATGCTCTGGGCGTATGCGACCGGCATGATCTTTGTTGTGTGCGCGGTTGGCCTCATGACTCGGAAACATGCCCGTTCCGCTGCAACGGTACTCGGATTGGTTGTGCTTGTTTTGGCGCTGTTTGTTTACCTGCCCCTTACGGTCGCCAAGGCCTCGGACATAGCGAACGGTTTGAACTATCTGGCAATCCACTTCGCTTTGGCCGGAGCTGTCTTGTTGCTGGCCGGCTCTTCGCCCGCCGCGGATGGTGCGTATGCCGACGTTGCTGAAGTCGAAGGCTCGAGCCTTCGCCGTGTGTCAGACTCTTCAGCGTAGAAAACTTTATGACGCCTGCTGCCCATTCACGAAATCACTTTGCACCCGTCGCACCTCTAAGATGAACCCCCCTTGAAGCGTAGACAGAGGTATCGGTGGGCGGGCGATTGAGCTTCGCAAGCTCGTTTGGGACGGCACCGAGACTCCTGCCGGGGTGGAGAATGAAATCGTTAAGACAGATTCAGTGAATAGGAACTAAGAATAAAAGGTGCCGCAGATTTCTCCAACAGAGTTTTACGCGCTTGCGCTTCGCGGGCATGCGTTTCGCATTTTTCGACTTGGGGCCGAACCAAAAGGGAGACGGCATGGACGTTCGTCGGGGGGCGATGGTAAGCTTGCGTTCCGATTATTCGCGTGCGAGGCCAGCGTGATATTTCGAAGATTGAATTACCGCTAGCCCCGCCAGAATGACATCCCATGGCGTCCGATCCGATCAGCGCGCCCGAAGCGACAAGTGGCGTGCGTCCTCTCGCGCAGTCTGTAGCCGCGCCACTCACACGCGCCGCGATCTTTCTGGTCGCGACACTAAACTTAGGCCTCGACAATCGCACCACCGTTCGGTCGTTCTGCGGAGACCTCGCCGGGCTTTTTCGCGCAGTCGAATTTCGCGACATTGAAGGAGGTCTCTCCTGCGTCATCGGATTTGGGTCCGACGCCTGGGACCAACTCTTTGGGCCCCCGCGGCCGGCGATGCTGCATCCCTTTCGTGAGATTCGTGCCGGAACGCGCCATGCGGTCTCCACGCCGGGTGACTTGCTCTTTCACATCCGCGCGAAGCGTATGGATTTATGCTTCGAGCTTGCAACGCAGATCATGGCACGGATTGGCGGTGCTGTTTCGCCAGTCGATGAAGTGCACGGATTCCGTTACTTTGACGACCGCGATCTCATCGGCTTTGTCGACGGAACGGAGAATCCGAGGGGCCAAGCAGCGATCGACGCCGTGCTTGTCGGAGACGAAGATCCTACGTCCGCTGGTGGCAGCTACGTCATCGTGCAGAAATATCTTCACGATCTTGACGGATGGAATAAGCTCTCCACGGAGGCGCAGGAAAGAATAATCGGCCGCCGGAAGCTGTCCGACATCGAATTGGACGATTCCGTCAAACCTACCTCAGCGCACAGCGCGCTCACTACCATCGTTGAGGACGGGAAGGAGATCAAGATCCTGCGCGATAACATGCCCTTCGGTCGGGTCGGGTGCGGCGAATATGGCACCTATTTTATCGGCTACAGCCGTTCCCCCCGCACGATCGAGCAGATGCTCGAGAACATGTTCGTCGGTCGGCCGCCTGGCAACTACGACCGCCTGCTCGACTTCAGCCGCGCCGTCACCGGAAACCTGTTCTTTGTGCCGTCCGCGACATTTCTGGAGACCGTGAGCGAAGATCAGCCCGCTGTTGCGGTGCCTTCCGCTGCGTCAGCCTCGGCTGAACTCCCTGTATCCAGCCATTCGAAGAACGATAGTTCGCTTGGCGTCGGTTCCCTCAAAGGGGATTTCACACATGAATAATCTGCATCGTGAGCTGGCTCCCATTTCCGATGTCGCCTGGGCTCAAATCGAAGAGGAAACAACGCGCACGCTCAAGCGCTACCTCGCTGGACGGCGCGTGGTCGACGTGCAAGGGCCCGCAGGCGCAGGTCTCTCCGCAGTTGGCACCGGTCATCTGCAGACGATCGCAGCTCCGAGGGACGGCGTCGTCGCCAGACAGCGCGAAGTAAAGTCGTTGGTAGAGCTGCGTGTTCCGTTCGAGCTGGAGCGGCAAGCGATCGACGACGTCGATCGTGGCGCGAACGACTCGGACTGGCAACCTGCGAAGGACGCCGCGCGCAAGATAGCCTTTGCCGAGGATGGTGCGGTTTTCGAGGGCTATGCCGCCGCTGGTATCGTAGGCATCCGGAAGGGCAGTAATCCGCCGATGACACTCCCTGCCGATGTGCGCGAATACCCGGAAGCCATTGCCCAAGCCTTGAGCCGGTTGCGGCTCGTCGGCGTCAACGGCCCTTACTCGGTGTTGCTCGGCGCGGACGCCTACACCGCACTCGCCGAGACCAGCGACCACGGCTACCCGGTGTTGGAGCACGTCAAGCGGCTGGTCAACGATCAAATCATCTGGGCACCCGCCATCCACGGCGCCTTCGTGCTGAGCACCCGTGGCGGCGATTTCGCCCTGCATATTGGCCAGGACGTCTCCATCGGCTATTCCGGCCACACCGATGCCGCTGTTCGCCTGTATCTGCAGGAGACGTTTACCTTCCTGTTGCTCACCGCCGAGGCCGCGGTCGCGCTGGCTCCTCCCGCGAAAGCGAAGAAGACCTGACGCGAAGATTGACCCCGGTCGCGAAGCGAAGCGTCGGGCAACTCACTCGTCGATTGATGGCCAATCCAACATGCCAAGCGAGCCCTGCAGGCCTAGGGGCATTTTTGGCGCAACAGGCGGTGCTTCGTCCTGCTGGAATCGTGGAGAAAGGCGCAGCCGGAACAGACACCTAGTCTAGCTGCGGTTTCCTGGGGACGCATCGCAAGCAGGGGCAATCCTTTTTCGGTTCGACTCTTGTCCATTCGGGGACGACGGCGAGTCCGAATTCGACTGGCGGCGTTCCCACGCGCGGTCACACGCGAACTATTGCGCGCCGTGTCGATTGTAGTTTGGATACTCCGGCTTGTGCGGTTCCGGCACAGGGTGCTTCGCCAGTTCGTCCAGCGCCAGGCTCACAGCTTTCTCCAGCTGCGGATCGTGACCTTCGCTGACCGGCTTCGGTTCCATGTCGACTTCATAATCGGGCGGCACACCGTGGTTCTCCACATCCCATTGTCCCTGCGGATTGAAGAATCCAAAGCTCGGTGAGGTGACCTGGCCGCCGTCCATCAGCAGGGGAATGCCGCCGATTCCGACTAGTCCACCCCACGTGCGCTTGCCGACCAATGGGCCCAGTTGCGCCTCGCGGAAGTACCACGGCATCGCGTCGCCGCCTGAGCCGGCGAATTCATTGATGATCATCACCTTTGGCCCCAAAATCGAGGCTTGCGGAGTTCGGTAGATCGCTCCATAGCGCGGAGCCCACCAGCTCATCAGCGTGCGTTGCATTGCATTGATGATGTAGTCCGCCGCCTGGCCACCGCTGTTGAAGCGCTCGTCAATAACCGCTCCCTGCTTATCGAGCTGCGCGAAGTAGTAGCGGTTGAAGTTCGTAAGACCGCCTAGCGCCGTATCTGGCAGATACACATAGGCCAGCTTTCCGCCGCTCAGCTCCTGCACCTTGCGCCGGTTCGCCTCCATCCACGCGATGTTGCGCAGACTGAGATCATCGGCGATCGGTGTCACCGTAACATCGTGCGCATCCTTAGCGTTCGCGTCTGAGGCGATCTTCAGCACGACCTGCGTTCCCGCCGTGCCCTCCAGCAAACGTTGAATGTCATCCGAGCCGCTCAGGTCCTGACCATCGATGGCCAGGATGAGGTCTCCTTCTGCGACTTTCACGCCCGGCTCCGCTAACGGGGCATGCGCCTGCGGATTCCAGTGCTCGCCCGTGTAGATACGCTTTATCCGGTACCTCCCGTTTACGATCTCGTAGTCGGCGCCCAGCAGACCGCCGAGCACGCGATTTGGGTGCGGAATCGTTCCTCCAAAGCCGCGCAGATGGCCGATCGAGAAATCGCCTAGCATTTGTTGAAATAGATAGTTCAGATCGCTGCGGGCGCCAACTTCGTCCAGATATGGCTTGTACTGTGCTTCTTCCGCAACCGTGTTCACGCCGTGATAGTGCGGATCGTAGAAGTAGCTGCGCTCGATTTGCCATATCTCGTGAAACATCTGCCGCCACTCGGCGCGCGGATCCACGCGGACTTCCATTCTGGACAGATCCAGTTTGCCTTCGCCGGGTTTTACGGGCGCATCGGCGGGAACGATCACAAATGTTGGTGCGGGACCTCCGGCCGCCTGCGCTCCTCCAGCCTCGCCGCGTCCCATCTCCAGCAGCATCTTGTTCCCGTCGAAAGAAAGTTCAAATCCCGCGACGTGCTCGGTCAGCTTCTCGGATTTCTTGGTCTTCAGCTCGAACCGGATCAGCGTCTGGCCTCCGCCTGCCTGGAGTCTTCCCCCGCCCTCGAGCAGATAAAGCGTGCCTTCTTTGCCTGCCTTCAAACTTGTATAGCTGCTGGGAGGCAGCGGAAGCGCGACGGCGCGATCCTCGAGGTGCTCGAGATCAATCTTCACGGGCTTCGGCTTCTCAGGCTTTTCTGTTTTTTCCTGCGTGCTGGCATCATCCGGTTTCTTTGCAGCATCGGATTTTTCTTTATCGGCGCGCTCGTCACCGGAGTCCTTCTTGTCCCTTGCGTCGAGCTTCTTTTCGTCTTCATTCAGTGGCGCAATGGGAGAAGCCGTGTCCGCCGCCAGGGCAAGCCCGTATACGTTGCGCGTCACCTCAAAGGCGTCGCTGCTCATGTCCAGCCCGCTCGTGGCCGTGCCGTAATTCGTGCTCTCCGTGAAGTAGAGATACTTCCCGCCTCGATCAAACGCGGGAGAGCGAACATCGCTCATACCATCGGTGATCTGCGTGCTCTTGGCCGATGCGACGGAGTACAGATAGAGCGCATGGAACCGATTCGAGACCGTCCGCGTGTACGCGAGCCACTTTGCGTCCGGCGACCAGGATGCGTCGTAGTCTCCATCGTTGACAACGGCTTTGTCGATGACCGTGGCCTTGCCCGTCGCCGTGTCCAATACCCAGACTTCCATCTTGTTGTCATGGAAGGCGATGAGCTTTGAGTCTGGCGACCACGTCGGCCGGAAATAATAGGTCGCCTCGTTCGCCAGCGGAAACTTCTTCACTTCGCCCGCGCCGGTCTGGCTGCTGATATGCAGAGCGTACGGGCCCGACTCATCGGAGAAATAGGCAATGCTCTGCCCGTCCGGCGACCACGCCGGTTCGCGCTCCATCACACCGGGCGTACCGGTGATATCCCGCGTGGTGCTTTCTTTTGCGGGGACGGTGAGGATGTCGCCGTGCGCCTCAAAGACGGCGCGCACTCCGGTCGGCGAGATGCCATAGCTCTGGATATCGCGATCTGCTGGCGAAATACGCGGGCGCACGTCCGGCAGGTCCGCGCTTACATCCACGTTGATCTGGTGCGTCTGGCCACTCGCCGTGTCGTACAGGAAGAGCTCGCCAAACCGGTCGTAGACGATGCCACCCGGCCCCGCGCTCGCCGAGCGAATATCCGCGCCGTCATTCTTCACCGCTTGCGTCACGGATTTTGTCGCCGGGTCAAACCGAAACAGCGATACCGATCCATTGCGGTCGGACAGAAAATAGACCTGTTTGTCTACCCACACAGGATTGAAGTCATTTGATTTTTCACGCGGGACCTTCACCACATCCAGCGTGGCCATGTCCGCAATCCATACCGAGCTTGCCAGTCCGCCGCGATAATTTCTCCACGCAACATAGTTGGAATAGTTGAAGGTCGACGCGCCGCCTACCGGCGAGTAGGCAAAGTATTTTCCATCAGCGGAAAATTTGCCGAAGAAGGCCATCGGCAACGGCAGTGCCGTGGCCAGCCCGCCGTTCAACGAAACCTTGAACAGCTTCGTATAGCGAGGGCTGCCGCTTTCGCGGACCGACCGGAAGATCACGTACTTTCCGTCCGGTGTCCACCCCACGGCCGTGTCCGCCGCCGGGTGGTACGTGAGGCGCTTCGGAACTCCGCCGCTTGCCGGGACGACGAAGACGTCCGTGTTGCCGTCGTATTCGCCCGTGAAAGCCACCAGGCTGCCATCTGGCGAGAACACCGGGTCGGTCTCAATTCCGGTCCCTGTTGTCAGGCGAGAGGCGCGGCCCCCGGCGCGGTCCACAGTCCATAAATCGCCGGCATAGGAGAAGACAATTAGATTGCCGTTGAACGCCGGCCGCTGCAGCAATGGATGCGAAGCTTGAGCGGCGAGAACGAACGGGCAAAGAGTCGCGAAAATTACAAAAAAAAGTGGCCGAGTTACACGCATTTTTTCTGCTCCATGACTTATACGCGCGGAATCATATACCAACGGGTGCCACTTGTCGTGACGTCCATTCGTCCACTCGATTAGCAAAACTTTTGTCAAAGGATTGGACTACTCGCCGAACCGTTCCATGAAGGCGGGTGCTTACGCTGCGACCTTTTGAAAATAGACCCCGGAAACGATGCCGCCCGTCGGGCGTGGCTCAAGCTGGGGCTCCCTCCCGACGAGCACCCTTAGAGTTCACGCCGGGAATCGAAAAGCAACTCGATATACCGGTGATGATGATACGATCCAAAAACGTAAGCCAAAACTAGAGGAGGAAACATGGCAACACCAAAGCAAGCGCCGCTGAAACTCACGCTTGAGCCGGAAATCGTGACCTGGCCCGAAACCCATTACGTCTTCATCGAGAAGACTGGGCCTTTCATGGAAACCGCCGGGAAAGCCTGGCAAAGCCTGCATCAATTTGTTCCGGCGATCTCAGACCACAACAAGATCACCGGATACACGAGCCTCTATAAAGTGGAGCCGAAGATCTATCGCGCGGGAGTTTCGCTTGCTGCGGAGCCCATGAATCTACCCGAGGGTGTGCGGTACGAAAAATTCAAAGGCGGCAGGTACAGCCGCTTCGTTCTAACCGGACCCTATTCAAACTTGCCCGAAGCGTGTGGCCGCGTCTTTGACATCGTCTCCGAGAAAAAAATCCAGCTTCGCGACGACTACGGCATTGAAAATTACCCCAACGACCCCAGAACGACGCCCGAGGACCAGCTGATCACCGAAATCCTGGTTCCCACGGTGTAGCTTTTCGCCGGATTCCCAGAAGCAACTCGCAACAAAGCGGGTGGTCTCTCCGAGGAATTTTCAAGCAAAGGAGAAACATCATGTCCACAGCAACAGGCGAGGCCGCAGTTTCGCAAGACGAATCCGACATCCGCGCGCTCATCGAGGCCGCCCACCAGGCCCATCACGACAAGGACGCCGCCGCGATCGTTGCACGCTACGCGCCCGGCGCCCGCATATTTAATCTGGCGCCGCCGCTCGTTCATCACGGCGTGAACTTCCAGGAAAAGCAGGCCTGGCTCGACTCCTGGGAAGGGCCCATCGATCTGGACTCCCGCGACTTCCACATTACCGTGAGCGGGGACTTCGCTTTCGCTCACGGCTTCTACCGCATGAGCGGAACTCCCAAGGCCGCCGGCCGCCCGATCAGTTTCTGGATGCGGGAAACGCTTGGCCTCGAGCGCGAAGCGGGCGCCTGGAAGATCGTCCATGAGCACACTTCCGTGCCTTTTTATATGGACGGGAGCTTGCGCCCTGCCTTCGACCTCGAACCCTGACCCATGGGGCAGCGTCCTGGCACGGGTGGCGCAGCTCGTATTTAACGGCGATTAGCGCGACATGCATCCCAAAAAGCGCTTTTAGCTCTCCGAGCGCACCGCTAAAACTCGGATCGAAGGGCCGCAGCTCGCCAAGACCTGCAGGCATTGCTCCATGAGGACGACGGCGTGCGATGCGCTGTGGTTTCCGTGTCTTAGCGAAAAACTCTTGCAAATGGTTTCGCTCTGTCGCGATGGTTACCCGCGACAGACCACGTGCGTCTTCCAGTTAGCGACAATAGACCTCTCCTTGGTTTGACCAGGTGCGCGATTTGGTTCGTGCAAACGGCCGCCAAAACGCAGCCAACCGCGTTCGATCAATCGAAACCGCTTTAAGACGCGCTCAGGACCGATTTGGTTCCGTTTCCGAAGGGTCGAGTGGACCACTCTTTGGCGGCCTGCCCAAGTCCGAGGGTTCCTATAGAATCGTGATAGGAGATGCCTACTGCAGCAAGGGGAGTGGGGTTAAGCGCTGCGCTTCTGCGGTGGGAGAGGGAGCTATGGACGTCGCGTTAACGCACCGCTACCTTGCTACGGGCTCGGCGCAAGTCGCGGTGTTCATCAAGCCGAAACCGGAGCGGCGGCCCTCAGCCACTGTTCCATCTGATCGTGATTTACCACCCCGGCTTGCTGCATCACCAGGCGCCCGCCGGCGAAAATCGCAAAGTTCGGGATGCCGCGCACATTGAAGCGTCCCGCGAGTGCCGGGTGCTTCTCGGTATCCACTTTCAGCACCACAGCCTTTCCCGTCATCTCTGCCGCCGTGCGAGCCACTTCAGGAGCAGCCATGTGGCAGGGTCCGCACCAGTCCGCCCAGAAATCGACAAGCACCGGAACGGACACATTATGAATGATTTCATCGAATAGGATTTCGTCGACCGCCAAGGGCTCCGAAAGCGGCGGCAACGGCGATTTACAGCTTCCGCAACGGCCGGTGCTGGCCAAGTATTTTGCTGGGATACGGTTGTTCTGGCCGCACTGGCTGCAGGCACGGATTACAGGCATGAAAGACCTCCGTCACACGACTCGACATCGCTCATTGGATGCTTGGGAGGTTTCCGAGGTTTACGGCCGCGGGACGCCAATGTAGTTCGAGAACGCGGCAGGTATCCCGAAAAGCAAGGTGTTGAGAATTAGGGCTCATTCGCACGGAAGCACTCGTTCATTCCTCGATGATCCTGGCCAACCCAAGTCGCCATCTTTCGCTCGTCAAGACATTGGGTGCACGTGAAGAGGTTGGATTGGCGCCGAATTTCTTGTAAGCGGTACCAGACGCGACACTTAGATTCCTGACTAGCTCGGCTGCTAACCCTCACTCAGTCAAAGTTGGTCAAGGGGCTGATGTTCCCCAGCCGTAGTATGATCGACAGTACCACGGGCGCGATAGTCTTGGCCCGAATCCTTTCCTCCGGAACCTTATGAAACGGCACGTGCTAGTCTACGGGTTAATTGGTGGGATCCTGATTGCCGTGCTGAAGTGGACTGAGTATCGGTTCCTGGTAATCGGACATTCGGTCGAAATCTATGGTGGACTGACCGCGGCGATCTTTGCCTTCCTTGGTATCTGGCTCGGCCTCAAGCTGACAGGGACCAAGCAGAGGGTCGTTGTGAAGGAAGTGCCTGTCTCGGCTGGCGAACCCTTCATCCCGGACGAGAAAAAACGGGAGAACCTCGGCATCACGCGACGCGAGCTTGAGATCCTCGAACTGATAGCCCAAGGCATGAGCAACCGCGAGATCGCCGAAAAGCTTTATGTGAGTGAGAACACCGTCAAGACCCATTCCAGCCGTGTTTTCGACAAATTAGGGGCCAGGCGACGGACGCAGGCGGTACAGCTCGGCAAGGAATTCGGCTTGCTCCGTTGAATGACTCACTCGAACGAATGATTTTTCATCACGACCGCCAAAATCACCCGAAAGGATGACGACAGAGACCCTGCCTGACGAGGTATGGTGCGTCAGCATTTCTCGTTTAGGACTCCCGGTAATGGATTTGTTTAAGTACTTACACTGCAGAAGGAGCGAACATGGAACTTGGTGCGTTTTCAATCAGCTTGGCGGTCAAAAACATTGAAGCTTCGAGGGCTTTCTACGAGAAGTTCGGCTTCAAGGTCTTCGCCGGAGATGCCTCGCAGCACTGGCTGATTCTAAAGAACGGCCTTCACGCAATCGGTCTCTTTCAAGGCCTGTTCGAAAAGAACATTCTAACCTTCAATCCCGGCTGGGACAGCAATGCTAGCAAGCTCAGAGCTTTCACAGACGTTCGCGATCTACAGCGCGAATTGAAAGCACAAGGTGTAAAGCTAATGACCGAAGCAGACGAGACATCCACCGGACCAGCGAGTCTTATCGCCATTGACCCCGACGGGAACCCAATTCTGGTCGATCAGCACGTCTGAATCTGAGTGGAGACACTTATGAAGAAAACCATACTAATCTTCGGGCTGATTTCTGGCGCCGTTTCCTCGTTCATGATGGTGGCCACAGTGCCGTTCGCGGACAAGATAGGCTTTGACAAGGCCGAGGTCGTTGGCTACACGACCATTGTGCTCTCGTTTTTGCTGGTGTTCTTCGGCATCCGCTCGTACCGTGACAACGCTGGCACCGGCCAGATCACCTTCACGAAAGCTTTTGCCGTGGGGATCTCCATTACCCTGATTTCGTGCGTCTTCTATGTCGTGACGTGGGAAGTTATCTACTTCCGCTTCCTGCACGATTTCATGGACAAATACGGCGCTTATATGATCGAGAAGCTCAAGGCCTCGGGCGCGGGTCCTGACGCCATCCAGGCACAACTTCAGCAAGTAAGGAAATACAAGGAGATGTATGACAACCCGCTCCTCAACGCAGCGATGACGTTCATCGAGCCCTTCCCGGTTGGGCTCGTCATCACGCTGATCTCCGCGGCGGTCCTGAGGAGAAAGCCGCGATCGCAAGCGGCACCATCGCCTTTGCCGGCGTCCCATTGAATCTGTTCCGGCGAATCCGTTCCCTCTACTCCTCGCGCGGTCATTCTCGTTCATGAATAAGCCGCGGAATTTGGCGATTCTGTCCGGTCTGTCGGCTGGAAGCTGTCCAGAAACGGGTCTGGGAGGTTTCAGAAGTGAACAGTGCGATCCTCTCGGAGGTCGTATCGTTTGTGACGACAGCTCCGTTTTGCTCAATCTGCGTTGGCCGTTCTGGTGCACCTCGCTTTTGAGATCCTCCCCTCCCTAAAAGCCCTAAAAGGGAGGGGATTCCTACTGGTTCCACGCCAATGCGAGGATACCTTCGGTGGGTTCCTGCCACGACGGGTTTACCTCACCCGAAGACCACGAGCAGGCTAGCGAGGCGAGTCCCGCCTCTCTGATATTCACAGCACTGACGAAATCCGCAGGGGCCGAGAATCCACAACCGCTACAAACGAACTTGGCCTGCGACTTGCGGTTCTCCGCCGCTATGTAGCGACACGCGGGACACTTACGGCTGGTGTTTTGTGGTGCTACCGCTACAAGCAGACCGCCCTGCCACTGCGTTTTGTATTCCAGTTGGCGGCGCAACTCGAACGGGCTGGCATCCAAGATGGCACGATTCAGCCCAGACTTTTGCGCCACTTTCTTTGTTGCCGATCGACTCATGCTCTTGACTTGCAAGTCTTCGACGACGACAATCGCGTGGTTTTTGCTGATGTCGTTCGAGACGTTGTGTAGGAAATTCTTCCTGATGTTGGCGACTTTGGCGTACAACTGGGTAATGCGGGCTTTCACCTTTCGCCAGTTCTTTGAAAACTTTTTCTTCCTGGCCATGCGGCGCTGCTATTTCGCCAACTTAGGCAGGAACTTTTTGAGC
>Ga0207046_10075_pt1 | contig 27803 bp, 28 predicted proteins | sample Alteio_BWMinCont_66_FD_153303 | JGI IMG/M metagenome (GOLD analysis project Ga0207046, IMG submission 153303) | Enriched cells from forest soil in Barre Woods Harvard Forest LTER site, Petersham, Massachusetts, United States -... | ecosystem: Environmental > Terrestrial > Soil > Temperate forest >...
CACTACAAAATCGCCATCGGGGCCAACTAGTTGATAATATAGTTCTGTATTAAACCGATTAGGATATGATGGGTCGAGGCCGTGTAGAAAGCTAGTAGGGTTGTAGGCGTACAGAAAACCATAAGGCACTTTGCCATATTCTTCATAAAATGGTTTGTCGCTGGAAACCAGGCCATGCTTGCGCATACGCATCAGCGAGTCCCATACTTCGGGATAATTCTCTTGAATTTCGTGGTTGGAATTATCATCATTCTCTTGCCACATTTTGCCGCTGAAAAAGCCATCGGCAATAATAAGATGCTTTACATGGTCACCATATTTTATAGCATATAATTGTGCTACCACGCTTCCGTAAGAATGGCCCAATATATTTATTTTATCGTAGCCCAACGCTTTGCGGATACCTTCAATATCTTCCACATCACGGTCTATACTATACTCTTTCACATCTTTTGCTGTATCCGATTTCCCTCTTCCGAAATTATCTATAAAAACAAGGGTGCAGGAATCTTGCAGTTTATCGAAGCTATGCAATCCTGTATGTGCGCCACCTGGTCCGCCTGATATAAGAAATAATGGATCGCCATGGCCTTCTGTTTCAACCCAAAGTTTGGCTCCGTTTACGGTTACATATTTTCCGGCAGGATGCTGGAAAGGCATAAGTTGCGCTTGCAGAGGTGAAAGTGAAAAGGTAAAAGTGAAAAGAGAAAGGCAAGAGAATAGTTTTTTCATGGTATACAGATTTGAAAACCAAAGATAGAGGTTTTTAGTAACCTCTTTTGCCTGTACAGAATATCACTGCGGGGTAGAACATTATATTGGCTCTGCCTTTACAGGCTCCGAAACTGATTTGAATTCCTTTTTTATAATATCTCCCAAGTTCCTATACCAATCGATGTGGAGACTCCATTTTTTACAGTTAGGACATTTTGTATGCTCCCATTGTTTTTTGCATTTCGGACAAACTCCTCCGGTGTCGAAAGTATTCCACCTATGGCCACATAAGCAGATCCATAAAGAATCTTTCGAAGGTTGCCAATCGCATTTTGGACAAAGGATAAGTACTTCGGACATAAATGCTAAAAGTAAACTTTTTGGGTTTAATTAAGTGCAGCCAATTGCGATTTGAAATTAGCCGTAGTGGTTTCGCTCATTGAGAATTTTACCGTTTGGTTAGCCGTAATGGTAACAGGAATAAATGAACTGTAAATTTTTCCATTTTTAACACCCACTGCTACGGCTGTGCATTGCAGACCAATAGGAACACAGTTGGTAAAATTGAAATCATTCCCTCCATAGGTATGGCATGCGTCGGTGGTGTTAATGCTTTTAAAAAGGAGATAAACCTGGGTATTATAATTAGATGCGGTATCTGTTTCTGTTAAAGTTAAGGTTCCTTGTGTATAAATGGAGAAGTAGGAAGGATTGTCGCTGTTACACCAGCTTCCCGAAGTAAGAGGAGCGCATAATTGGATAAGTTGATATAACATATAAGAACTATCAACTGCAACCTGTCCAGTGCTGCTATCAGCAGGTTTCCATCCGGCTGTGTCAATACCCGATATAACAAATGGCCTCATATTTAAATCTGCAGGGGAATTAAAAGGTTGCTTCACAGTTATAGTATTGGCAAGGTTTACAGGATTGCCACCTGCTGTGGCATTAATGTAAAATTCTCCTGCTGATTTTAAAGGCATTCCGTTCGCCATAGTAGTAGGCATGTTGGAAAGCAGCATATCGCTCTTTTTGTAAATATCCTTAAAAGTAATGGTTACTGTTCCGGTTACTTGTTGATTGAGATTGTTTAGAAAGGTATTGGCAGGTATGGTTATAACTGTACCTTGTGGAGTAGCAAAACTTCCTCCTGTAGAATTAGTTATAGTAAAGGTTTGAGCGGCAACTCCATTTTTAGCAAAGAAATCGGCCATGGAAGAGTAGTTGTCCGTATTGGTGTTTGAATTGTTATTAGGCACGGTGGAGGTAGCCGGTTGGGCACTATTGTCTTTTTTGCATCCCCATATCAATGCAATGCCTGCTAATAAAATTACACAAGTCATCTTAATGAAATTTGTTTTCATAAAAACTGTGGTTTAATGGTTAAAAACGGAAAAGAATGTTTCTTTAGTCTACTATAACGGAGTTATTGGTCACAAGGTTGGGTAATGTATCGCTTTCCGTCCTTTTTTGTAATTTCGCAGACTTTTAAGTAGCTATCGGCTAATGGCTGATAGCTATTAGCTAATTAAAAAATCATGGTTGAGATAAAATTTCCTGACGGAAGGGTAAAACAATATAACGATGGCATAACCGCAATGGATATTGCCAAAGAAATCAGTAACTCATTGGCTGCTAAGGTACTTGCTGCTAAGGTGAATGGACAGGTATGGGATGCTTCGCGACCCATTAGTACCGATTCGCAATTGGCTCTGCTTACATGGGACGATGCCGATGGTAAATCTGCCTTTTGGCACTCCTCCGCTCACTTGATGGCGGAGGCGCTGGAAGCTATTTACCCCGGAATTAAATTAGGTATAGGTCCGCCTATCGATAATGGATTCTACTACGACGTAGATGCCGGCGACCGTGTTATTTCTGCAGAAGATTTTAAGAAGGTAGAAGATAAAATGATGGAACTTGCCAAACAGAAGAATCCATATATAAGGGAGGATATTTCTAAGGCAGATGCTATAAAATATTTTACAGAAAAGGGCGATGAGTATAAATTGGAATTGATTGACGGCTTGCAAGATGGAAGCATTACGTTTTATAAGCAAGGCAATTTTGTTGACTTATGCCGTGGCCCACACATCCCCAATACCGGGTTTATAAAGGCAGTAAAACTGCTGAATATAGCGGGGGCTTATTGGCGTGGTGATGAAAAACGTAAACAGCTTACCCGTATTTATGCCATCACCTTCCCTGATCAAAAGCAATTGACCGACTATCTTATCTTATTAGAAGAAGCCAAAAAGCGCGATCACCGGAAACTTGGCAAGGATTTAGAACTGTTCACTTTTTCAGAAAAGGTAGGGATGGGATTGCCTTTGTGGCTTCCTAAAGGAGCTGCTTTGCGTGAACGTTTAGAAAATTTTATGCGAAAGGCTCAAGCCGAATTAGGCTATCAACAAGTGGTAACCCCTCATATAGGACATAAAGATCTGTACGTAACATCAGGCCACTATGAAAAGTATGGGAAAGATTCTTTCCAACCTATCCATACCCCGCAGGAAGGAGAAGAGTTCTTTTTGAAACCGATGAACTGTCCGCATCATTGCGAAATATATAAAAGCAGCCAGCGTTCGTACCGTGATTTGCCGGTAAGGCTTGCCGAGTTTGGAACTGTTTACCGTTACGAGCAAAGTGGTGAATTACATGGGCTTACCCGTGTGCGGGGCTTTACACAAGACGATGCCCACATTTTCTGCCGCCCCGACCAGGTGAAAGAGGAATTTATCAGGGTAATAGACTTGGTATTGAAAGTATTTAAAACGCTTGATTTTCAAAATTATACTGCTCAAATATCACTTCGCGATAAAGAAGATAGAAGTAAATATATTGGCACCGAGGAAAATTGGGAAAAAGCTGAATCAGCTATTATAGAAGCTTCTGCTGAAAAGGGGCTGAAAACTACAGTAGTATATGGCGAAGCTGCTTTTTATGGACCTAAGCTCGACTTTATGGTGAAAGATGCCCTTAACCGCTCTTGGCAGCTTGGAACGATACAGGTAGACTATAATTTGCCAGAACGTTTTAAGCTGGAATATACTGGTTCTGATAATGCGAAGCATCGCCCAGTAATGATTCACCGGGCACCATTTGGTTCGCTGGAAAGATTTATAGCTGTTTTACTGGAACATTGTGCCGGAAACCTGCCTTTGTGGTTGGCTCCTGACCAGGTTGCCATACTGCCAATTGGAGAAAATCAAGGAGAATATGCAAAAAATGTGCTTCAATTACTAAAAAAGTACGATATTCGCACCCTCTTTGACGAAAGGAGTGAGAAGATAGGTAAGAAAATCAGGGATGCCGAGCTTAGCAAAATCCCTTACATGCTGGTGATTGGAGACAAAGAAATCCAGGATGGAAAGGTAGCAGTTCGCAAGCACGGCGAGGGAGACAAGGGTACGATGACAGTGGATGAGTTTATCACTTTAATTAACGAAGAGACAAAAAAATATTTTAATAACTAATAAAAACAGGAGGAATTTATAGCAACATCGTATAATGGTCCGCGCCCGATGAACAGGCGCAGGTTAGAACCGGAGCACACTATCAATGAAATGATACGCGCTCGCACTGTTAGGGTAGTAGGCGAGGGAATAACAGCAGGAATTTATACCCTTGAGGCAGCATTAAGAATGGCAAGAGAAGCAGGTCTCGACCTGGTTGAGATTGCATCCAATGTTGACCCGCCAGTTTGCAGAGTGGTTGATTACAAAAAATTTCTTTATGAACAGAAAAAGAAACAAAAGGAAATCAAGGCCAAAACTGCAAAAGTTGTTGTGAAGGAAATCCGGTTTGGACCGCATACAGATGAGCATGATTTTAACTTCAAGAAAAACCACGCCGAAAGCTTCCTTACACATGGAGCAAAAGTCAGGGCATTTGTATTTTTCCGTGGAAGGACCATCTTGTTTAAAGAGCAGGGAGAAGTGCTCCTACTCAAGTTTGCGCAGGCGCTGGAAGAAGTAGGAAAAGTAGAACAATTGCCAACCTTGGATGGAAAACGTATGAGTATGTTATTATCGCCGAAAAAATCAAAGAGTGTATAGATTATAAATAAAAATGAGATTCATTAACCAATAGATAGACCCGTAACAATTTCAATTTTAAAAAATGCCAAAAGTAAAAACCAATTCCGCTGCTAAAAAGAGATTCAAATTTACCGCCAGCGGAAAAATAAAGAGGAAACAAGCATACAAAAACCATATCCTCACTAAGAAATCGAAGAAACGCAAACGTCATTTGACGGGAACCGTTGTAGTTAGCGATGCCAACCTTACCAAAGTAAAAGCACTTCTTGGCGTTAATAATTAATAGATCAACCATTCATAATTAATAATTCAACATTCATAATTTTATAAGTCATGCCACGTTCAAGTAATTCAGTAGCATCCAAAGCCAGAAGGAAAAAAATATTAAGTAGAACCAAAGGATATTGGGGCGCAAAAAAGAATGTCCTAACCATAGCCAAGAACACCTTGGAAAAAGGTTTGGGATATGCTTACCGCGACCGTAAAACCAAAAAGCGCAATTTCCGCGCTTTGTGGATTCAACGTATCAATGCGCAAGCACGTGTACATGGCCTCACCTATGGTCAGTTTATTCATAAGATAAATACCAAAGGTGTATTATTAAACCGTAAATCATTGGCAGACCTTGCTATGAACCATCCTGAAGCTTTTGCTGAAGTGGTGAACAAGGTAAAGTAAGCTATAAGATATAAACTATAAGAGTTAAGATAAGCCTCGCAAAAATGCGGGGCTTTTTTATTTTGTTGAAATTGTGACAAAGTCTACCTTTATTCCTGACCAAGTTCATTATTCCTTAACCATTTTGGTGTTTACTTTGTATCGTCAAATAAGACATAACGCCCCGTAAGGTTGGGGCAATAAGTACCAAAAGATTAATGTCCCGTAAGGCATCTCAAGTAAAACAATTTGGTCCCGTAAGTCCGGATTTTTTTATTTATCTCTATTGTGAGCCTTCAATTTATTTTCCATATACTCCTTGCTTCCTTCAAAATGTTTCATACCGAATGTTCCAATAGCATCAATCACAGGTTTTAAATCAAGCCCGATTTTTGTTAAGGCGTATTTCTTTCTTTTTTCAGTGCCTGAAAAGGTGAGTATGCCCCATTCGGTAAGTTTCCTTAAGCGGTCATTCAGAATATTGGTTGCAATGCCCTCGGGAGAATCTAAGAATTCGTTGTAAGTGCTTTTCCCGGCAAACATCATGTCCCGTATAATGATTAACGACCACTTGTCTCCAATCAGTTCCAGGCTGCATGAAATGGGGCAGAGGGAACGTTTTTCCGTATTTTTTATAATCCCTTTGGGCATCGTTAAGAATTATTTCACAAATATATATCATTAAAACTTGCAAAATACAAGTTTATTGCTTTATATTTGTATTCTCAAATTTAATACTTATAAAATAAGCAAGCCGGAATAGTAATCATTAAAACCAATAAATCATGAAGAATCCTTGGATTGCCGCTATTTTAAATTTGCTCCTCTTTGGCGGAGGCTACCTCTACAATGGGAAACGCAAGGGTCTGGGCCTAGCCTTAATTTTGGCCTGGATACTTATTCGCTGGGGCGAAATTTCCATTTACCTCACCGGCCTGGTTACAGGAAAATGGCTTATATTATTCACCGGTCTTATAGTGCTTATGTTTTGCCTGGCAGCCGATGCTTATATGGAAGCCAAAATGATAAATGCGCAACGTAAAAATAATTAATCAATAAAATCAAATCAAAATGACAAACCAAAATCAACTAGCTGTAAAACTAGTACTCGACACATGGAACTCGAGAATGAAACAAGCCAATGAGATACTTAATGGGCTTACAGATGAACAACTGCAAAAGGAAATCGCACCGGGAAGAAATCGCGGAATTTACTTGTTGGGGCACCTTACTGCTGTGCACGACAAAATGCTGCCCTTACTTGGTTTCGGAGAACAAGGATATCCTCAGTTTGATGAGCCATTTCTCACCAAGCCGGATAAGGCAGTTGCAGAACTTCCTTCTGCGAAGGAATTGAGGGCTGCATGGGAAAACGTAAATTCAAAACTGTTGGAGCATTTTAATAAAATGGAAGTGGATGAATGGTTCCAAAAGCATACTGCTGTTTCTGCTGAGGATTTCGTAAAAGAACCACATAGAAACAGGCTGACTGCCGTAATGGGAAGAACCGGCCACCTGGCATATCATGTGGGCCAATTGGTGCTTTTGAAATAAAAGATAAGGATGCATCCTTATGGGGCGATAAGTTTCTTCAAGGAAGCTTATCGCCCTTTTTTATTGTTTTGTACCGGACTTAGAAATTACAAAAAGAGATACTTTTGTAATAATTACGAAGCTCGCAAAAATTAAATTTCAGACTTATGAAATTACGGGGACTTATAATAATTACAATGGTAGCAATGGTTTCGTGCAACCATACCGGCACCGAGCAGGTGGAAAAAATAAAAAGCCTGGCACAACAAGATTCTATGAGGGCAGTGCAGGAAAACGAGAAGGATTCATTAATAACAGCATACCTGGATGATTTGAATGATATACAGGATAACCTGGATAGGATAAAAGAACGTGAAAAAATTATAACCATGCGCTCTCCAGGCGATATGGATGACAGGCAAATGACGGTAGCAGAAATCAAGGAGCTTGACGATTGGATTGTGAGCAATGATAAAAAGATGAATGATTTGCAGGTAATGCTGAAGAAGATGGATGTAAAAAACACCAAGTTGGAAAGTTTGGTAGCTCATCTTACCCAGGAAATAGCAGAAAAGGATGAAGAAATAAGTGGATTACAAGCAAAGCTCAGTAAAGCAAATGATTCTGTGAGACTCGTTACTGCAAGGTTTAATGATAGCATGGGTGTAATAAGAAACCAACGCGCCCAAATGAGCGAGTTAAGCGCAGTGTATTATATAACAGGCACGATGAAAGATCTAAAAGATGAAGGAATCATTGATAAAAAGGGAGGCTTTATCGGTGTGGGCCGTGTAGCTGTTTTAAATCCGTCGATAAGCAAGAATAAATTTATAAAAACAAATCCGCTGAGCTTAAAAGGATTTAGCCTTCATGGAAAATTCAGAAGGATTATTACCATGCATCCTGACCAATCTTATAAGGTAATAGCTGGAGTAAAAACAGATTCTGTAAGCATAATCATGCCTTCCACATTTTGGGGAGAAAGTAAGTATCTTGTTATTGCAATAAAGTAAAAGTAGTTTACCGAAATAGTAAAAACTAAAACCCCTGACTTATGCCAGGGGTTTTTGAATAGATATTCTGATTGACTTATCGGATAACTACAAATTTGCTAACTTGTCTGAAGTTGCTTCCGGTGAGGGCAGCAAAATAAGTACCTTCACGTAAACCGGTTGATTCAAAAGTTATAGTGTGCGAACCCGGCGTTTGCGTTCCCATTTCCATTGTTTTCACCACTTTGCCTTGCATGTCGTAAATATCAAGGGTAACATTATCGGCTGAAGCGAGGTTGAATTCAATATTACCTCTTTCGGTCATCGGGTTAGGATATATTAATAGGTTACTTATTGCCGGGGCTGATTCTGTAACCGTAGGCACACTGGTAGCGATATTGAAGTTATTGTTGGCAGACCATATTCCCCGTCCGTGAGTTCCTACATATATTACACCTGAGTTGTTACACAAATAAGGCGAGGTTGTTTGTTGTTTTACAGCCAAAGCAAGAACGTTAGGCATGCCACCGTTATTCTTAACCCATTTGGTACCACCGCCCGCAGTAATGTTAGATGTTGTATAAATTCCATGTTCCGTTGCAACCATAGCTGAATTGGTAATGTAGTGCCCGGTAGAATCAAGAATGTCAAGTATAGAACCATATACCGGCATAGCAGGTAGATTACCTTGTACGCTGCTAAATGTAGGAGTAGCAGCAAGGGCATTATTGGAATAATACACATAAATACTAGTTCCATAATTGCCTAATGTTACCATTACATTGTTGTTATTGGCAGGATCCGTAGAAATAGATAAAATATCTCTGCCACTAGCATTGAGAATGGAAGATAAATCTGTAGAAACCACCTGGTTAGTTGTATCTACAATACGGCCTTCGTTCGACCAAAGTGCGCCACTCTTATATTCATTTGCAATGATTGAGTTCATATTGGAAAACCTGAAGAAGTGGCCATCTTCGGTACCGGCATATAATGTGTTCCCATCTGGCGACCATGCAAGGGCATGTACCGGGGAGCCGCCTGAAAAAGCATCGGGTGTTGAAAGTGGACCGGCAAAAGGAATCCAAACCACTATGTTATTGCTGGCAGCCTGTCCTGTTACCCATATACCACCAGATGAACCGGTAAAACCAACTGCAAGCTTTGATACTACTCTATCCGGAACATTAATAGTTTGGTTTACTTTAACTGTTCGTGTGAGTATATAGGGGAATACAATTCCTCCTGTAGCCGATGTAAGCCAAATTGTAGAACCTGCTTTACAAATGGTATCGGAAGCTGTAAATTGGAGAGAGTCATGGTTAAATGTATCGTAAATATTTTCATATAATGCTAAGGGAAAAACAAAACAAGATCCTCCAAGCGCGTGAACGCTGTCAATATTGCCTCCTTTATCAATGCCTCTGGATGTGGTATATGCACTGGTAGGAGATGAACCGGCTATCAAATTATTTTCACGCAGTAAGGCGCCGTAATCACTGCAAAAATAAGCCACATTTGGGTCAAGTTGAGACACCACCGCACCAGAACCATCGCCCCCACTTGCATCAAGACCATCATTCGGAAAATGCGGAAAGAAATAACCACTAATGTAAGGTGAACCATTATCTTGCGTACCACCTCCTACACCTAAATGTTCCGTTGTCGTAGTGGTTGCTGTTCCATTATTTATGCTCATAGGAACCGTAATTGAATAAGTCACAGGTGAATAACATACAGTATAATACTGGGTAACATTATAGTTTCTGTTCATAGATTGAAAAACTAAATTGTTTACAGAACCCGATTGATTAGATGCTCCGGCAATAGCAGGGTTAGAGCTTACGTACCAGTTAGTAGATTTAAAAATACCTCCATCGCACCCGACAAAAACTGTTTGGGGATTCTTTTCATCAAATACAATAGCATGTTCATCAGGGTGGATGTAAAGTGGATCATAGAGCTGAATAAGGCCGCCGTAATGGCTTACCCTTTTCCAGTTTCCTACCGTATCAGATACACTAACACCACTCCATTCCCAAAGGGTGGTTCCGCCGCATAATACTTGCGCTTCATTAGCCGGGGGCACTCCCAATGTATTGTCGTAATCTGACTGATCATCGCTACCACCTGGTTCGGCATAAGGGTCAAACGATATGCTTCCACCAGGTCCGATATCATACCAATAACCTCCATTGGTACTGGCTGTCATAGTCATAAATATGCCGGATGTAGTGCTTGTTTGGAATTGATCCATCTGACTTCCACCGGATATTACTGAAGCATAAATCCGGTTAGGATCAGTAGGTGAGATAGCAAATTCAATACGAGATGACCCGGCCGTAGGGTTTAAATGGCCTACTCCTGTGGTGCGCATTTCAGTGAAAACTGAGTCTGGATTTTGTTGAGGATAGCAATAATAACCATATCCATTAGTACAGGCTACAACCACACTTCCATCTGTAGAAATCTTAACATCTAACGAATTAGATGGCAGGGTCGCTTTTTTTGAATTGAGTGCGTATCTCCAAGTAGCCCCACTATCGTGCGAAATCATTAAACCGGCATTGGTTGCGGCATAAATTACCTTAAAGTTATCAGGGCGTATCGCAATCCTGTTCACGTATGCCCAGAGAGCAGTACCATTATTTTTTGTGGGTATAGTTTTAGTCAATAATCTCCAGGTTGCTCCGTCATCTGTAGATTTGAATATACCACCGCCGAGAATAGCTGAACTGAATCCTTCTCCCTCTGAATACAGCGAAAAACCTTCACCAGTGCCAATGTAGATGGCTCCATTTGCATCCTGGGCAATGCAGCTAACATTAATATTTGCCATGGTATCATTTATACTATAGGAGATGGCCGGCACGGCATTACCCCAAGTGCCGCCGCCATTGGTCGATTTCCATATCCCTCCTGAAACTCCACCGGCAAAAATAGTTTGACGGGTGGGGTCGTTATTATCAATTAATATGGCCCTTGTGCGTCCGCCTACATTAGTAGGCCCCATACTCTGCCAGCTAAAATTAGGAACCGATGTCACCTTAGACGAGTGAGTATTACGGCTATTGTCCATAGCTCTCACAGCCATATCGGCAGCCAGCATGGATGCATAATCCATACTATTGGTATTGATATTTTTGCGGGCATTGAAAAAGAATTGAGCCTCACCTTTAGAACCTGCATCCTTGTCGGCATCATTATCTTTTGCAGATAATGAAACCGGGTAATACTCCCGGTGACTGGAAAACAGGGTTATAAAAAGGCCCATGCAAATAGCTACAACAGCAATGCCGAGGCTTACAAACGAAAAGGAGTTTTTACGGGTTTCGATAGTTTCGTGTATGTTCATAATAGTAGTATAATAAATGGTAATGTTGGCGAACAAATATATTAATTATTAATATGCGATAATCTCTTTAGTCTGGTTTGGTAAAAAAAGTTGTCGAGATTGACCACAAATATATAGTATAATATAGGGTGATATTGGTCTATTTATTATATGGTAGGTTTCGGTAATTTAAATGCGGGTTTCAATTATTATACAACATAAGGCACCTTTAGAATCTGCCAACCTGATTGTTAAAACAGATGCTTTTCAGCATGGTAAGAAGACCTCACCAGCGGACCACTTTCAACGTAACGGAATCCTTTGGATAGACCTATTTGCTTTAATTCTGCAAAAATACCGGGGTGTATGAATTGTTTTACCAAAAGATGTTCGGGTGTCGGTTGCAAGTATTGCCCCAGGGTAAGTATGTCAACCCCCACATTTCTAAGATCATCCATCGATTCTGTTATTTCCTCGTATGTTTCCCCCAGCCCTAGCATAATACCTGATTTGGTACGGATACCTGCATCTTTAAGCAGCTTAAGTACTAACAGGCTGCGGTCGTATTTAGCTTGTATGCGAACCTGTTTGGTAAGTCTTCTCACTGTTTCCAGGTTATGCGATACTATTTCAGGTGCAGCTTTGGCAATTTTTGCAACACTTTCCGCATCACCTTTAAAGTCAGGTATCAGGGTTTCAAGGGTTACGCCCGGGCACTTTTCCCGTATCGTTTCTATGGTCTTTACCCAAATGTCTGCTCCTCCATCTTTTAAATCGTCTCTGTCAACTGAGGTAATTACACAATGTTTTACCTTCATAAGCGAAACCGCTTCAGCCACACGTTCAGGCTCTTTCAGGTCTACTGCATGAGGCCGGCCGGTAGCAACTGCGCAGAATCCGCATGAACGGGTGCAAATATTCCCCAAAATCATAAAAGTGGCTGTACCTGCTCCCCAGCATTCGCCCATATTAGGACAGTTTCCGCTTTGGCATATAGTATGAAGACGGTTCGTATCTACTGTAGCCCGTATATTGCGATAGTTTTCTCCTGTAGGTAGTTTTACTTTGAGCCAGGAAGGTTTTGCTGGCCGTATTTCGTTAGAAGTGAGTGTTGTATCGTTTGTCATAATCGTTATTCTGCCCATCGTTTTCCTAAACTGAACGATGCATATAAATTTATAAAGGCCTGGTTATTTTTGGTGAATGCCATCATCGGAATCACTTTGTCGTATACATCCACAATGACTCCTAATTCAAGGGCTTTTACAAGTTGATGCCTATTGGAAAAGTCAAAATTAAGGGCCAGTCTGCCATACGCACCGGGATAAAACGCTAACTGTCCCAATCCATCAAAAACGGAGGCTCTGCCATAAATATTGGACGGGGTATCAGTGTTGGGGTCATATTGCTGAGCTACAGGTAAATCGTTACCATTTGGGCTGTTTGTTATAATTTCAAGATAAACAGGCTTTAGCACTGCGACAGAAAGCCCGGCAGCATAAACAACATCAATTTGTGTGCAGTTTAAATCATTTTTTCTCCATAACATCTGCGAGGTGCCTACACCAATCCGGATAGTCTCCATACCGTTTAGCTTTCCAAAATAGTAGGGGGTGGCATCGGGTTCATTGGGGTCGGATAGTTTATATTCATGTTCATCGTGCATGGTAACAGCTTCCGCTTCCCAAAATATTTTCCGGTAGATGTTCAATATCTTTGCCCGCCTGAAAAAGAAGCCCCATCCCTCAGTATGGGCATTAATACCACCTACAGCCTGTTGCTTGAACAACAAATTAGCATCGGAAATTCCAAGGGTATCTTCCAATATGTTTTGTGAATGGACTTTGCTGAAGGGTATAAATAACAATAAGGCTAGAGCAAAAAAATAAATCAAGCAAGTATAACGGATACTCGGTCCCGGATAATAATGTACTGCCGGAGGCTGCCCTTCTTTTCGCTTTTCGTCTTGTACCCTCATCAATACTTTGTCCTATATTTGTAGGGCAAATTTATATAAAATAAACCAAATGCTATGATTACCTCAAAGGTTATTTATTCAGGCGGACTCAGAACAAGCGCTACGCATGAAAAATCGGGCAACACAATCATCACCGATGCTCCTCCCGATAATCATGGAAAAGGGGAGGCTTTTTCACCAACTGATTTAATGTCAACTTCCTTAGCTACGTGTATGTTAACTGTTATGGGAATTGCCTGCGAAACAAGGAATATGAATATGGATGGCGCTGTCGCCGAGGTTACTAAAATTATGGCAGCAAACCCAAGGAGGGTGGCTGAAATACATATTACTATCACCATGCCTGCCCAAGATTATACCGATGAACAGAAAAAAATGCTGGAACACACGGCACATACCTGCCCTGTGGCGCTGAGTCTTCATCCTAACCTCATCCAAAAGATTACTTTTGTGTACCTTAACAATAAATAATAGATATGCATTGCAAACCAGTTTTAGTTGTTCTTTTTCTTAGTATAAGTGTAAGTGTATTTGCACAGTTTAATCTTAAAAATGCTGAAAACTCAGCTTCGCAGAAATTAAGCGGCGTTACCGGTAAAACAAGTGGTGCCGGGTTAAGTAGCGATGATATTGTAAAAGGCCTGAAAGATGCACTTAGCGTAGGCTCCAATAATGCAGGCTCGTCTGCTTCTAAAACAGATGGATTTTACAAAGACAGTCTGATAAAAATTCCTTTTCCACCCGATGCTGAAAAAGTAAGACAGGCGGCTGTGAGCGCGGGAATGCAATCGCAGGTCGATGCTTTTGTGGTAAGCCTTAACCGGGCTGCCGAAAAAGCTGCCGTGAAAGCTGCGCCTATTTTTGTAAATGCTATTACATCCATGAGTATTGACGATGGAATGAAAATATTAAAAGGCCCCGATAATGCTGCTACTCAATATTTACAAAGCAAAACATCACAGCAACTGCACGATGCCTTTTTGCCTATGGTAAAAGCTGCTATCGACAGTGTGCAGGTAACTAAATATTGGACACCACTTGCTAACACCTATAATTCAATTCCGTTTGTTACCAAAGTGAATCCTGATTTGAATGAATACGTTACCAAGAAAGCATTGAGTGGCCTATTCATTTTATTGGCTGCCGAAGAGCTGAAAATTCGCCATAATCCTGCTGCAAGGGTTGACGATATACTGAAAAAGGTATTTGGCAGTTTAGATAAATAACCACGTGGAATTTTCTTTATCAACTTCTTCTGTTCAGGCGCACGGGAGCGATACGTGCATTATGTCGCTTTCATACCTTCCGCCCATAGCTTTTTATCAGCTCATGCTAAAGCACAAGAAAGTAATATTTGATATACACGAAAATTTTCACAAGCAATTTTATTTCAATCGTTGTTCAATTTATGGGGCTAACGGCGCATTAAAACTCAGTGTACCCATTAAAAGGAATCACAAAAGGACTGCATTGAAAGATGTTTCCATCTTTTATGAGCAAAATTGGAAGACCATTCACTGGCGATCGATTGAAGCTGCTTATCGCCGCTCTCCCTTCTTCGAATATTATGAAGAAGATTTCCGCAACATATATTTGGGAGGGCAGGTAGAAAAACTTATGGATTGGAATTTAAAGCTTTTGGGATTGGTGAATAAATTACTAGATGTTCAGATAGATATATCGTTTACTGAATCATATGAGAAGGTGCATGAAAATATAGATGATTACCGGACACTAAATGTGCCGAAAGCGGAATCTGTTCCTGCCCTAAAAGAGATAAAATACCGGCAGGTTTTTGAAGAAAAATATGGTTTTATTCCCAACCTGAGTACTATTGATTTATTGTTTTGCGAAGGTCATTATGCCAGGCAAATGCTGCTCGGATAGTTAGGAGCGTTGACGTTGCAGGAAACCTTTTAGCGCACCAAACATAGCAGGCATTAGCGATACTATAATGATGGCAAGTGTAACTGCTGTAAAATGTGTCTTTACAAATTCGTTGCTGCCGAGCAAATAACCTGCCCAAAGGCAAACATTTATCCATAATAAATTACCTAATAGGCTAAACGAAAGAAAGCGTGTATAGCGCATACTGCCTACCCCTGCCACAAAAGGAGCAAAGGTACGGATGATGGGCATAAACCGTGCCATAACCAAAACTCTGCCTCCATATTTTTCATAAAAAGAATGTGTTTTAATAAGATAGTCTTTACGCACAAAACGCAGGTTAAGATTGAAAATTTTAGGCCCTATATATCTGCCAATAAAGTAATTGGAATTATCTCCCAGAAATACGGCAATGAACATAAACAGCAACAGAGAATAAATGTTGAGTACATTCAATCCGCTAGCGATGGTACCTGCAGCAAATAATAATGAATCACCGGGTAGAAAGGGTGTTACTACCAAGCCTGTTTCGCAAAAAATAATGATGAACAGAATCAGGTAAGTCCAGCCTTGGTAATTATTTACCAGCATTTGCAGTGAAGTATCTGCATGAAGTATAAGATCAATCCAGTGGTGTAAAGTCTGCATCATTTTATGTTAATATAGTTTGCCAAAGGTAATGGAAATGTGTTTTGATTCTAAATTAATACGAGATGAAACAGGAAATTATCTATTTTTACAGGATAAAATATCGGAAAATGAAGTACTTGTTTATTGCAGCTCTCCTGCTCGCATTTAGTATAAAAAGTAAATGCCAGAATTCCTCAAAAATATATGACCCTTGCCAGCAACTGGATACAAATAAAATACGAGATATGCTTACGGGCACATGGGTAGATACAAGAGACACCAGTCACGTGCTCACCATAACCGATGACTCACTTACAGAGAAAATAGTGATTATGGAAGGAACGAGCAAAAAAACGAACGTCTCATATTTTAGCTACAAATTTACCGACAATATCTTTTCATCTGATGCGGTTACCTGCTATTCTATAGTGGAATATATACCGGGATATCCTACTCACACCGACTTTGCCATTAACTCCATTACCGAAGATTATTTATTGCTGGGCTCTACAGGCAAAATGGCTTTCAAGCGGAAGAATTAAATAACAGCCGCTGTTCAAAAATAATTATGAACAAACGCCGCTATTACGGGGATAGGTAGTAAATTCGCGAAGCTAACCGTATCTCCTCTTAAAACAAGGGTATTTTATATGAAGGTAACCTATTATGGACATTCTTGCTTTGGCGTTGAAATAAAAGGCAAACACCTTTTGTTTGACCCATTTATAAGCCCGAATCCTTTAGCATCAAAAATAAAAATTGATGAAATAAAGGCAGATTACCTGTTGTTGTCTCATGCACACGGAGATCATGTGGCCGATGCTGAAACCATTGCTAAAAGAACTGGAGCCATGCTCATATCGAATTATGAGATTTGCATGTACTATGCCAAAAAAGGAATAAAAGCTTTTCGTCCCATGAATACGGGTGGCAGTTTTTCTACTCCCGAATTTACGGTGAAAAGTGTAAACGCGGTTCATTCCAGCAGCTTTGAGGATGGAGCAAACGGAGGCAGTCCTGGTGGATTTGTAATTTCTTCGACAGAAGGTAATTTCTATTATGCCGGAGATACTGCGCTTACCCCTGATATGAAACTAATAGGGGAGGAGCATAAACTTAATTTTGCTATGTTACCCATAGGCGATAATTTTACCATGGGATATAAAGATGCTATAATTGCAGCTGATTTTATAAAGTGCAATAATGTTGTAGCGATGCATTACAATACGTTCGATTTGATAAAGATTGATGTAGCTATTGTAAAGCAAGCTTTTGAAAAAGCCGGAAAGAAGATTACGTTCATAGAAATAGGAGAGACTAAGGAAATTTAATAAATTAATAAGCGATAAGAGATGGGAAAGATAATAGCAGTTGCAAATCAAAAAGGTGGGGTAGGGAAGACCACAACAGCCATTAACCTGGCTGCAGCCCTTGCCGTGCTGGAACATAAAACATTATTGGTAGATGCCGATCCGCAGGCAAATGCTACCTCTGGTGTTGGGTTCGACCTGAAGAAAATAAAAGCCGGACTATATGAATGTATTATTGATAATATTCAACCGAAGGATGTTATTTTAAATACCGAAACTCCTAATCTGGATTTACTCCCGTCACATATTGATTTGGTAGGTGCCGAAATTGAAATGATCAACCTCCCCAACCGGGAAAAGATGATGAAGGGTGCATTAGCTAAAATAAAAGACGATTACGATTTTATTATTTTAGATTGTTCTCCTTCGCTTGGATTGATTACGTTGAACGCGCTCACAGCAGCCGATTCGGTTATTATTCCTATTCAATGTGAGTATTTTGCATTGGAAGGCTTAGGCAAGTTATTGCAAACCATAAAATTTGTGGAAGAACGCCTAAACCCTGAACTTGAAATGGAAGGTATATTACTTACTATGTACGATGGTCGTTTAAACTTATGTACCCAAGTGGTCGAAGAAGTAAAAACTTATTTTCAACAGATAGTATTTGATACGATTGTTCACCGCAATATTAAACTGAGTGAAGCGCCCAGTTTCGGGAAAACGATAATCATGCACGATGCTGCATCGCGTGGGGCATTGAACTATCTTCACCTTGCCAGGGAAGTATTGCAAAAAAACAAAATGACCCGTTTGAAACAAAGTGAAAAGATCATTAATCTCGAAGAAAATTAAGAAATGAGTCAGCAACCTAAAAAGAAATCATTAGGAAGAGGATTAAGCGCCCTGCTTGATAATACTGGAGAAAAAGGGACTGAAACAACTACCCAATCAACCGGGCATAGCAGCACTCAACATGGGGGGATATCCCAAATTTCTATTGAACATATTGAAGCCAATCCCTTTCAGCCCCGTACACGTTTTGATGAACAAGCGCTGAATGAACTTAGAGAATCCATTATCCATTATGGACTCATTCAACCGATTACTGTAAGAAGGGTCAGCAAGGATAAATATCAACTCATTTCAGGTGAAAGAAGGTTCAAAGCCTCTCAACTCGCCGGGCTAACTGAAGTGCCTGCTTATGTACGCCTGGCAGACGACCAGGGTATGCTTGAAATGGCATTGATTGAAAATACCCATCGCGAGGATTTAGATGCTATTGAAATAGCTATGGGGTACCAGCGCCTGATTGAAGAATGTAGTTTGACTCAGGAAGAATTATCCGGAAAGCTTGGGAAGGATAGAACCACCATTACTAATTATTTACGCCTACTGAAACTTCCACCGGTAATTCAGCTTGCTATACGCGAAAAGAGAATTACTATGGGCCATGCGCGTGCCCTTATTAATATAGAGAACCCGATTAGCCAACTCAATGTATTTGATAAGATTTTGGATGAATCACTGAGTGTGAGAGATACGGAAGAAAAGGCAAGGGTTATTAAGGGGAAAGCACCGGCAAAGCATTTACAAAATGGTAACGGAACCTCTCAAGAAGATAAGCATATTGAACAGAACTTATCGGGTGTATTCGCATCGAAGGTTAAGGTTTCCCGTTCAGGTGGAAAAGGCAAAATAGTGATACCCTTTTCTTCCGATGAGCAGTTCCGCAAGATTTTAGCATTATTGCATGCCGGTCAATAAATCATTGACAAAAAAACTTTCTTGTTTTCTTCTTACAGGAGTAGTATGCCTGTTTTTCTATACAGCTTCTGCACAAGGCGGAGATACTGCGAAACCTCAAGCTAAACCAGTACACTATTCAAGTCGTCCGGCTAAAAAGGCTATGCTGTATGCTGCTATTTGTCCCGGATTAGGGCAGATATATAATAAGAAATATTGGAAACTGCCCATCTTGTATGCAGGCTTAGGTACAGCCATATATTTCATTGCATTCAACCAGCATTATTATAACTATTACAGTAATATTCTGAACCAGATTAATGCCAATCCTTCCAGCAGCATATATAGCGCCTCAGAGGTTTCCAGCATTATTGATTATTACCATAATGACCGGGATTTGTCTATTATAATCACCGCAGGTATATACCTCATTAGTATTGTAGATGCCAATGTAGATGCCCAATTAAATGGGTTTAATGTATCAGATGATATTTCGGTGAAATTTACTCCAAGCCTTCTACCCAACCCATTGACGGGTTCCATTGCTATTACACCGGGCTTTACACTCACAAAGCGGTTTTAAAAAACAACCTGCCTCATATTTTATTTTCATAAATTTTTCCTGAGCTTAATTGTCACACTTTTGGCGACAGTATGGAGTCTGTTTTTTGTTTGTTATTTATTGATATTCATATATTTATGATGCGTCGCACGAAAGATGAATGTTGTGACAATTAGTCGGTCAATACAAATGCCTGGCAAATGCTACATAAAAACAGTCAATGACTTTGGGGGAAGATGATAAGTTTTTACACGCATCAATCTATTTTAAAAATCTACCAAATCTTTTATAGGGATTCCTAGACCTTTTGCTAATGCTTTAATTGTTGTAAATGTTGGGTTAGCCTCACCTCTCTCAATATTGCCGACAACATTTTTTGAGAGACCTGAATCAAACTCCAATGCCTCTTGGCTTATTCCTTTTGTATGCCTTAATTTTCGGAGATTTCTTCCGAAAGCGTTTAAAGTTCTCTTGTCTCTTTTGCCATTCACATGGCGAAAGTCTCTCAAATAATAAAAAATGTCCACCCATTACAATTGGTAATTTGAAATTATTTTGTAATATTGCGAAATATTTATTTATAGACAACTTGATGAAATTGCTTTAAAATAGTCACTGTAAAAAATATGACATCACATACGGGATTTATCCCGTATGTGAATTAAACGAGACATATACATTTGAACCCTTCTAAATAAAAAACATAAATTACATACTTATGAAACACGCTGTAAATTACCTCTTTAAAGTACTGATGATTTTCGGGATTATTCTCATCTCATGTAAAACAGGTTTTGCTCAAACCCCCGCTTGGACAACCAACGTAGACACTATAACTACTACAGGATATGTTAAAATGACTGGTTTAGTTACTGATACCACAACTGATTTTATGGGAATTGACAAGCACGGAAAATTGATAGCCTTAAATGGAATTGGATTGAATAATGTTCTTTATCCACCGCTACCAATTCTTACTGTTTGTGATACAAATAAGCCGCTATGGTACAAAGGATCTATTCCGCATAGAGGAGCGTTAGTTACCAGGGCATGTACTTGGGTTGGCGTGGGTGAAGCTGGTATGAGCGGCGTTCCCAATGCGCCCTTAAGTGTTTCAAACGGTAATTCTGTTACACAGTTTACGATAGTTAATCCCACCAAATTTACAAACCGGTTTACTATAGATACAGGCGGAGTTACTTATATTGCAGGCAAGGTTGGTATCGGAACACAGCCTAGCACTTATATGTTAGATGTAAAGGGAGTTGTACGTGCTAATGAGGTTAAAGTATGTGTATTCGGCACCTGCGATTTTGTTTTTGATAAAAACTATAACTTGATGCCCTTGGCTGATTTGCAGAATTATTTAAATTTAAACCACCATTTGCCCGGTATTGCTTCTGCACAGGACATGGAAAGCAGCGATGGCATTGCTTTAGGAAAAATGAACAGCCAGTTGCTGCAAAAGGTAGAGGAGCTTACACTGTATGTGTTGCAACAGCAGAAAGAAATTGAAGAACTGAAAGCTGAAATTAAAAATAAATAATATTGAAAAATAGTCTCATATCCCTTAGCTTAATAGTTCTTTTTGCAAATTCTGTTGTATCCCAAAAGGATAGTGTGTTTTTGGGCAATATCATTGTGAAAATTAATCCAGCACTTATATTGGGAGGGGCTATAGCGGGAATAGAATACGGGGGAACTATTCAGATTCCTTTGATAAAAAAAAAGACAGCATCCGGTTTTTATTACAAGGTGGATGCCTTTATAGGAGGAGGAGAGAATAAATACTATGCAGTAGCGAGCCCTCAAGGGCATTCCCCTTCTGGGTATACGATACGGGGTGGACTTTATTATTTTCTTACAAAAGAAAGGAAAAAGTACTTGAGCCTCCAATATTTTTTCAGGCAATGGTCATTTGTAAATAGTATTGATTACCCTATTGGAACAAATGCAATATTGAATCCTATCAGTGTTATTAACTCGGAAGGGGGTGACCCGGACGATATATATAATGCTACTGTGGATATAAATTGCATTGATGTAATTTACGGAAATCAGATTTTCCCCTTACGTTCCAAGCGCTTTATTCTAGATTGGTATATTGGATTGGGAATGAGGATAAAAAATATTCAACAGAGTATAACCGGATTTTATACTACTCCGCATGTTCCTTATCCATACCCCGCAAGTGAGTATTCACAACAACAATATTATTATCCCGATATAAAATTAGGACTTATGGTAGGATATATTTTATAACAAATAATAAATGATAATGAAACACATTCTTACATCGCTTTGCTTAATAGTTTTCTTTATATGCCCTACTTTCTCTCAAGGATTTCATCCGGTATCTTCCCAGGTAACTTCTCAAAATGATACCAGCTTTTGGAGTAATGCTAGTATAAAAATTAACCCTTTACGTATGTTATCCGGCCTTATAGGAGGCGAAGAATACGGCGGAATTGTTCAGTTCCCCTTGATAAAAAAAAGGATTCGGTCTGGTTCTTATTACAAAATAGATGCTTATGTAGGCGGGGGAATGAATGAGTATTTTGGAGTGCAAAGCCCCGAGGGGAAGTTTCCATTGGGATACACTATTAGGGGAGGGATCTATTACTTTTTCACAAATGAAAGAGAAAGTTATTTGAGCCTGCAATATTTTTTCAGAGGATGGTCTTTAAATAATATTGTGGAATACACTACTGGAACAAATACAATATTTTCTCCATATAGTCTTATTGGAGGAGAACAAGGTGACCTTGATGACAGGTACAATGCCTCTGTGAACGTAAATTGCTATGATTTAGTTTATGGTGATCAAATTCCCTTATCCGAATCTGGACGTATTATTCTTGATTGGTATGTTGGCTTTGGAAGAAGGATAAAAAACATTCAGGAGACGATAATAGGCGATTACAATGGTAGTAACTATATTCCCCGTGCAATACCTTATTCTTACCCGGACGAGATAGATAAATATATAGACATAAAATTAGGATTTATGATTGGCTTTACTTTATAAATATCAAATATGAAAACATTGATTTTTTCTTTACTGTTTATTTTTTTCGTAACTATTTCGAATTCTCAACCCTGTTCCACGCCTGCCCAGAATTTGCAGAAATATTGGGAATATAGGGAAAGGTTGAAGGATTTTGTGGTAGTTGGAAGCGATAGCGGATGCAGTCTGATTTCTCCTGACAGAACAAATGGGCAGGTGAGGTATCAAGATGAGCCAACTCCTTTAGGTTATTATATAGGGGTGTTGGCATCGGAATATTATTTGCTCGATACACAAGCAAAAGATACGGCCAGTGCAAGCCAGAAAGCGCGTACCCTCGAAGAATTGTATTATGCGCTGGCGGCAGCAGTGCGCTTAGACCAGAATGCAGAAGCATATTGGAGACACTATGATTCAGGTTTGGTATATAAAGTAAGAGGGGGAGATTTGAATGGTTTTATGATTCGGGATGACATCAGTTCCAATTTCCTGAACGACTGGGAAAATGGAGATTATGTGGAAAATGATTTGAATAAAGGATTATCTCCCCCGCCTAATGGTCTTCCCAGTGATCCTACATACTATCAAGCTAATTCATTGCAGACGAGTTTTATATCAGGAATCAATTCTTTTGGCACAGGTTTTTGGGGTGGTTGCTCCATTCACAATAATAAGCGAGGTGGGCCTAATGTAATGTCTACGGATGAGCTTACTCAATTATATACAGGCCTTGCTATCGCAAGTAAATTACTTCCCGCCGCCGGATACCCGACTTACTTGGGCAATAATTTAACCACCATGGCCCGACAAATTGCCGGGAGGATAACATTATGGATGAACACAGGATTTGGATTTTTTAATAATCCGGTTACCGGAGATTGTGGAAGCGGTCTACTTTGGAACTCTCCGTATGATTTTGTTAATTTTTGCAAATGTGACCAAGCGGGCTCAGCACCCGGTACTCTAATAGAGGGATATGAATCTTACGGAATTCAAAGCGCTGACTATGCTATTAATAATGGATTTACCGGTAATTCTGTAGTTATATATCCTAGTTGGTCCATATTTTATAAAAATGTCTATGTCCCTTTTGGCGAAGAATTTATACCTCTTACCCTGGGAACTATTGGTAAGTCATGGGGCGGTGTTACAGGTGGGGTGGTGAATAGCAAGGCGTTGTATGCTGCTAAAAAAGACCCTAAGCATGGTGATTTAGACGGCTTACCTTTATTGTACACTGTATTATGGGGCAAAATACGGCCAATTATGGTGCAGCCTATTATGATACCCTGATAAGTACTGCCCCATGCCACGGGCCGATGGGTAATAATGGGAATTATGAATGGAGCACAGGAGAAAGATGGGTAGGAGGCCCTAATAAGTCAGGTACTCCATCCAATGATATGTTTTTCGGTATAGATTATATGCTCTATTTTAACTTGCTTTGCGTAGCCGATTCTGTACTTACAGGGACACCGAGTAATAGATACACCCCTTATTTTTATGTTCCTGCCAAAAAGTTGCGATATCCATATTTAATAGAAACCGATTATGCCGAAACTAGCGAAAAAAACTTTGCCGCTGCCGACTCCATTGAGGCAGGTAATATTGGCGGTGTAGGCAATTATATTATAATGAATGATACTGACAGCCACCAGCCCTTGTCTTTAGGCAATGCCCAGGTGCATTTTATGGCGGGCAAATTAATTGACCTGATGCCGGGCTTTGATGCACAACAAGGTATTTACTTATTTGATGCCTCTATAGATACTTCCATTCATGCTATGAATTGTAGTGAATGCGATGCCTCTTTTAATGCAGAGCGTTCTCTTCCGAGTATATTTCTTTCGCCCGCCGATTCAATACCCTGGTTTTCCACCGATACTATTAATAATTGCAAGCGATGTGATACTATTCATTTTCTGGGAATAGAAGGAGATACGCTCGGTGTTTCGCACTGGCGTTGGAATTTTGGGAACGGGGATACTTCTAATTCATCGCATCCCTATGTAATATATTGCCTGAGCAATCATATAGATACTGCAACGGGTAACAGAGATACAGCCTTTCAGGTAACCTTAATAGCCAAAGATTCAGCCAGTGGTGAAAACGATACCCTTGTTACTTCCTTTTATATTTATTGTCCCGCAGGCATCCCGCTACATCATACTACTAGCCATGAATCGGATGGAACGCCTGCACCTAGCAGCAATAACGGGTATTCTTTTAATCTTCAACCTACATTAACAAACAGCAGTACATCTATACAATACACTATGCCCGAACAGGCACAGGTAACCATAAGGATATACACCTTGCTGGGAGTAAATGCAGGCGACGTAGTAAATAAGGTACAGAATGCAGGGCAATATTCCGTTAATTTTAATGCACGCAGTTTACCGCCGGGAATATATTATGTAAGTATGCTCACAAGCAATTTTACTAAAACGATGAAATTGGTTGTGGTAAAGTGAGTTGGGTAAGGTGTACGTTTTAATAGCAGAATACCCGTTTTTACCCGTTTTTTCCGTAGGTTTTACGTCTTAGCCCTTGTCTTCCACCAATTCAAAGTCAATTTGTTTTTTTATCAAATCGGTTTTCTTCACCCGCACTTTTACTTTCTGTCCTAATTGGAATTTATTGCCCGTGCGTTTTCCACGAAGGGTGTAGGTAGTTTCATCATAGTAATAGTAGTCGCCTTCAATATCGCGGGCGCGCACAAAGCCTTCGCATTTGTTCGAGTCCAGTTCCACAAATATGCCCGATTCGGTAGCCCCTGAAATAGTGCCGTCGTAAACACCTTCGCGGTGCATTTCCATGTATTGCACTTGTTTAAACTTAACCGAGGCCCTTTCAGCTTGTTCGGCCTTGCGTTCCATTTCCGAGCAATATTTGCAACGTTCTTCGAGCGCGGTGCGGTCGGGTTGGTTTTGTTTATTGCGGATATGGTCAAACAAAATGCGGTGCACCAGCAAGTCGGGGTAGCGGCGAATAGGGGAGGTGAAGTGCGTATAATAATGGAACCCCAATCCATAGTGGCCTATATTTTTGGTAGTGTAGAATGCTTTGGCCATAGTGCGAATAGCCAGCAAGTTGATAATGTTTTCGTATGGTTTTTTGCGGGCGTCTTTCAGCAGGGCGTTGAATGATGCAGCCAGGTTTTTAGTCCGGTTAAAATTTTGCATAATGCCCGACTTGCCCAGGAATTCAGAGAATTTCTTCAGCTTTTCATCATCGGGTACATCGTGTACGCGATACACAAATACGCTGCCCGGTATTTTGCCCATTATTTCGGCTACGGTGCGGTTGGCCAGCAGCATAAAGTCTTCTATCAGTTGGTGCGATTCGCTGGGTTCCAAAAAGAATACATTCACGGGGTTGCCCTTTTCATCCAGTTTGAATTTGGTCTCTGTTTTCTCAAACGGAATAGAACCTTTTTTAATACGTTCTTCCCGTAGTTTACGTGCAATGGTATTAAGTGTTAATATTTCTGCTGAAAGCTTATCTGCTTTTCCTTCAATAATTTCCTGTACTTCTTCGTAATTGAATCTTCTATCCGAATCAATCACTGTTTTGCCTACCCAGTGGTTCAGCACCTGTGCTTCGGGTGTAATTTCAAACACAGCCGAAAAGCACAATTTATCTTCATTGGGGTTCAGCGAACAGGCATCGTTCGACAGGCTTTCGGGCAGCATGGGTATCACCCGGTCTACCAGGTAAACCGAAGTGGCGCGCTCGGTAGCTTCTACATCCACCATCGAGCCTTCGGTTACATAGTGGCTCACATCGGCAATGTGCACGCCTATTTCCCAATTGCCATTTTCCAATTTGCGCACCGAAATGGCATCGTCGAAGTCTTTCGCATCAACCGGGTCAATGGTAAAAGTGGTTATGGGCCTGAAATCCCTGCGGTTCTTTATTTCTTCAGCCGTTATCTGCTTGGGCATATCGGCCGCGAACTTTTTTACATGAGCCGGGAAATCGGGGGCCAATTCATATTCCTCCATAATGGAGTTCATCTCGGCAAAGTGCTCGCCCGGCGAACCCAGTACGTGCGTTATTTCTCCTTCCGGATGATTTTCATTTTCGCTCCAGCCCGTAATATTCACTACCACTTTTTGTCCGTCCTGGGCGTGGTTCAGCTTATCGCCGGCCACGAAAATATCGATGGGCATTTTAGTGTTGTCGGGCGTAACAAAAGCGTATCCTTTAAATAAGGCAACAGTTCCGCTATACGAAGTTTTTATCCGTTCTACAACTGATAGTATGCGGCCTTCGGGACGGTTGCGGTTTGCCGATTCTTTAATGGAAACCTTAACTATATCGCCATGCAGGGCATGGTTGGTTTTTTCTTTGGGGATAAACACATCGTGTTCCGATTCGGGCGAGATAATGTAGGCCGAGCCCGACGATTTCATATCTACCTTGCCCGTGATAACGCGGGAGAGTTTGCGTCCGTCTTCCCGGGGTCCTTTATCTTTATGCGAGTGCTCTTTTTTCCCGTGTTTCTTTTTCATTTGGTTCCGGTGTTGATCGTTCGCTGGCGCACGGCTTCAAACAACACGATGCCCGCACTCACCGAAACATTAAGGGAATCTATTTTACCCATGAGTGGAATTTTAACCTGTTTATCGCACAGGTCGAGCAGTTCGTTTGAGATGCCTTTGCCTTCTGAACCCAGTACGAATGCCGTTGGGCCGGTGAGGTCGGCAGCAGTATAAGAGGTATCTGTTTTTTCGTTGCAGGCAAGCACTTGTACTCCCGAATTTTGCAGGAAACGTACTGTTTCCCCCAGGCTTTTTTCGCGGCAAACAGGCAGTATGTTCAAGGCTCCGGCCGAGGCTTTCATCCCTTCGGCATTAATAAGCGCAGAGCCTTTTTGAGGGATTATAACGGCCTGGGCTCCCGCACATTCGGCTGTACGAACCAAAGCGCCCATGTTACGCACATCGGTAATTTCGTCTAATATTAAGAGCAGGGGTACTTTGCCCTGTTCAAATAAAAAGGGCAGAATATCTTCCGTTTTCTGATAGGTTATTTCCGATACGTAGGCTACCACACCCTGGTGGTTTTTACCTGTGATGCGGTTCAATTTTTCAAGCGGCACATATTGAAATTGAATATCGTTTTCGCGCAACAGGCGTTGCAGGTCTTTGGCTACCTGGCTGGTGAGGTTAGCCTGGATAAATATTTTTTCAATCTCCTTGCCACTTTCTATGGCTTCAATAACGGGATGTAATCCAAATATGAAATTATCTTTCTGGTGCGGCATTAGGTTGTATAAAAGTACAAAGTAAGCAAAAATGTGGAGACAAGAGCTATGAGTTATGATCCCGATAGCTATCGGGAATGAATTATAACCTTTACGGTTTTTGTCATTGGGCCGGGAACAAAGCAATCTCCGCCCATTATA
>Ga0207046_10077_pt1 | contig 27556 bp, 23 predicted proteins | sample Alteio_BWMinCont_66_FD_153303 | JGI IMG/M metagenome (GOLD analysis project Ga0207046, IMG submission 153303) | Enriched cells from forest soil in Barre Woods Harvard Forest LTER site, Petersham, Massachusetts, United States -... | ecosystem: Environmental > Terrestrial > Soil > Temperate forest >...
CCCAAGCTACGACAACTGCCGGAGGATCGACGGCGCCGGGAGTTAAGATTGATGAAAGCTCGAGTTTGGGCGATGCAGCGAAGCGCATGAAGCAACGCAAGGCTTGCTTGGAGTTAGCGAAAGACAATCCCAGCATTCTCTGCAACTAAAGAAAAACGCTGCCGTAAGAAACCCAGCTACAGCCGCGATGGCGGGGAGTCCACTCTCCGCCATTGCTTTTGTTGCTTCGTCAGAAAACCCCGCCGCCGCTGCTTGGTCTTTGAGCTCTATCCCTGAGGATAAGCAGGGACGAATCAGGACGGCTTCCCCAGCAGCTATTTACCCAACAAAGCGCTAAAATCTACCTATGCGAAGGTTTCTTCCTACAGCCGTCGTTTGCCTATTTCTAGGAGGATGGGCGCTCGCCCAACAGCAATCCCAGCCTGATCAGGACCAACCGCGACAGAATCCGATTCCTCAGAACCAGGCTCCTCCGCGGAGCCGCGACGCCGAAGCCGGCGAGAGTTCAAGTCGCGACACCAGGGTCGATCTGAGCCCGCCCAAAGATGACGCGAAAAATCATCCCAACAGCGGCATCGACGACAAAGATCCGGAAGACGAGCCCGACGGTGTTCAGGAGATGCATCCCTGGAACCCGTACCGCGCGATGAAGGATGATGAGGTCGGCGAATTCTACTTCAAGCGGAAAGCCTATAAAGCCGCGCTGGCCCGCTATCAGGATGCTCTGATTTGGAAAGAGAAAGACGCGCTCGCCAATTTTCGCATGGCGGAGTGTTACGAGAAGTTGGATCAGCCTGACTTGGCAATTCGGCACTATCAAGAGTATTTGAAGATTCTGCCGCAGGGTCCGTTCGCCAAAGAAGCGCACAAAGCGCTGGAGAAACTAAAGGCTCCCGAAGCCACGAATGACGCCGCTGAGAAGATCCAGTCCCAGAAGTAAATGTCGCCGCCTTTAGCGCTGGCTAACACGCGCGTTCATCCCTAAGACACACTGTCATCCCTAAAACACACTGTCATCCCTAAAACACGCTGTCATCCCGAGCGTAGCGAGGGATCTAGGTTCTTGTCTGCCATTGGTATCGCATAAGCAGAAACCGAGATCCCTCGCTTCGCTCGGGATGACAGCTTGTAAATAGGAAATAGGCAATCGGCAATGGCGATTCGGAACGGAAACAGCGATGGCAAGGGAACGCGCAAACTCGAAATGGCGGAGCCTACTTCTCTGTCCTGACGAAGTCTCCTGTGGTGCCGTTCACGTCCACGATAAGCTTGGCATCGTCGCGGCTGTTTCCGTAGATCACGTGCCATACCAGCATGTTGCCAGCGCGATTCCAGTCGAGCACATAAAGGACGGGAGTGTCCGGCGCTTTTTCCAACACCTTGTCGCCGCCGTGCTTCTGCGCTACCTCGAAAGCTTTGTCTGAGTCGACTTTCAGAAAGCCAATGTCGAAAACTTGTGTGGATGAGTTAGTCGGACTATAAGTGTCCTCGTTGCCGGGAGAGATCCCCCGCGAGGGCGCATCCGGCGCATCCGTACCCGACCACACATAAGGCTTCGCGCTGCGGCCTGAAGGAGACGCAAACGACGCGCGCCATACGGCCGCTTTCCCGTCTTTACCCTTGGAGTCAGCTGTGACTTGCGATTCCAACCGGAATGGTTGCGCGTCGCGAGCCCAGCCGTGTGCTGCAATGTAGAGTTTCTGAAAGGCATAGCGGCCAGTCTGCAATTCCGCTGCTTTAGGCTGCGCCGGCTGAGTCGGGGCCGGTTTGGAGGGTTCCGACGTGCAGCCTGTTATCATTCCGATGGCCAGCGCCAGCATCGTCAACAGCAGCTTTTTCATAGCTCCATCCGTAATGCCGTGAAATTTTGCGACCGTGAATGCCGAAGCTCATTCTACTAGAAGGAACGCAGGAGTTCGTCCATGGACACGTATCTACAAAGGTTACGGGACGCGATCACATCGGCTACTGTCGGCATGAACGCCGAAGACCTCGCGCGGCATCCTGACGGCAAATGGAGTACGGTGCAGGTGCTGGAGCATCTGTATTTGAGCTACAGCGGAACCGTGAAAGGATTTCAGCGCTGTCTGGAAGCAGGCAAACCGCTGGCGCGTGCGCCGATGCTGAAGGATCGCTTGCGAGCGTTCGTGGTCACGGAACTCGGGCACTTACCCAGTGGACGACAAGCGCCTGAGCGGACGCGGCCTCGTGGCATGGCGGCGGATGAAGTCACGCGCGGAATCGCGCCGCAGATTTTCGCGATGGACGAGGTGATTGCGCAATGCGAAGCTCGCTTCGGCAAGGGTACGCGCCTACTCGATCATCTTGTCCTTGGACCTTTGACCGCACGACAGTGGCGAAAGTTTCATTGGGTCCACGGCCGCCATCACCTCAAACAGATCAGGAAACTTCAGCGACAGGATTAGCAGAGGATCAAGAAAAGGGAAGAGCGATTCCCTGATTAACGAAGTAAGGACATACGGTGAATCACGTTAGGATAACTGCAATTCGATCTTCTTTGCCGAGCGATCCAGCTTAGCGATTCGAAAGCTGCGAACCTGTCCCGGCCGAATCGGTTCCGGTTTCGAATCCGTGCTGGCCCCACCTTTCCAGTGCGCTTTAAGCATGGAGCTTAGCGATCCCAAATCCAGCTTCGCTCCGCCCGCCGTATTTTCCTTCGCCGAATGCCCTGCAGGGATTTTGCACGCAGCTTGAATACCTTCACCCAATTCGACGCGTGCCTGCTCGCCAGAAACGTCCATAACCCTGCCGGATACTGTATCGCCTTCATGATGATCAGCTATATATTCCTCAATGCTCGTAGGAAGCAGTTGTTTAATCCCGAGCTTCAGCCGACGCTTCTCCAAGTCAATCTCAAGAACTTGAGCCTTGATTGTTTGGCCGACTTCCAACATTTCTTGCGGGTGGTTCAGACGCTTCTCGGCCCTCATATCGCTGATGTGAATCATGCCCTCGATTCCTTCGGAAAGCTGTACAAAGGCGCCGAATTTCGTAAGGCTGGTCACCGCGCCTTCGATCGCCGACCCAACCGCAAACTTTTGCCCCGCGTCTGCCCACGGGTCGCCCAGTGCCTGTTTTAGTCCCAGAGAAATGCGCCGCTCGGCAGGGCTAACGCCCAAGATGACGGCCTCGACTGTGTCTCCCGGCTTAACCACATCGCCAGGCGTTCTGACCTTCTTCGCCCACGACATTTCTGAAACGTGGATCAAGCCCTCAAGTCCCGGCTCGAGTTCTACAAACGCGCCGAAATCGAGGATGCGCGTCACGGTGCCATGAATTCGCTCGCCAGGTTTATATTTTGTCGTCACGGAGTCCCATGGGTCCGGCTCAAGCTGCTTCATCCCGACCGAAATACGCCGCTTTTCGGAATCGATCTTCAGAACCTTGACTTCAACCTCTTGCCCTACCGAGAGCACATCCGCGGGCTTGTTGATGCGGCTTCTGGAAATATCGCTGACATGCAGCAGTGCGTCCAAGCCGCCAATGTCGATAAAAGCGCCGTAATCGGTAAGGTTGCGGACCGTGCCCTGCACCGTAGCTCCCTCTTTGACTTCCGAGTACCTGCGGTCCTTTACAGCGCGCTCCTCTTCTTCGGCAACCGCGCGCCGATCGACGACGACATCTTCTTCGGTCACATCAAGTTTCGTAATCCGGCAGCGGATTTCCTGCTCCACCAATTTCTCCATCTCAGCAGCGTCGCGTGCGCCGCTACGCGAGGCCGGCATAAATGCGCGCACGCCAACGTCCACGCTCAATCCGCCTTTGACTACTGCAGTGACCGTGCCCACGATAATCGCCTTTTCAGCGAACGCCCGCTCCAGCGAGGCCCAGTCTTTCGGCCGTTCGCTCTTGCCTCGCGTGAGCTGGTAATAGCCCTCTGGATCACGCCCCTTGATTGAGACTACGAACTTGTCGCCAGGCTTGACCGTTTCCCCGGCACTTTGAAACACCGCGAGTGGCAGAATGCCTTCGGTTTTGAAGCCGACGTCAACAAGCACAGAATCGGCGGTGACGGCAATGACCGTTCCTTCGCGGCCTCGACGCGCCTCCTCAGGCCTGCGCGATTTGCTCTGCTCGAACTGCGAAAGAATATCTTTGAACGATTCGTTCGATTCGGGGGCAGCTTCTGGAGTTTCCGGATTAGACATGAACGATTAGCCTTTTACGATTTTGCTTTACGTGAAAAAATCAGGATAGCCGATAGAACATTCAGTAATGCCTTGGTTTAAGTGCCCGCGACCGCAGGCTAGTTTCTCGATCCTCAACCGGGACGGTGGTCAGGCACCTGCTCGTTGCTCGTGAATATCGTCTGCGGTCCTTGTCCATTGATTTCCGCTGCCTTGCGGTTAATCTCCTCGATCTCTTTCTTATCCCATCCTACGCTGGATATTTCGATTTCTCCGTCCTGCCCAATCCAGAAAATACTAGGCACGTTGGTCAGGCTGTAGGCGTTCGAGACGGAGTAGGTTTTAGTGTCGTCCAGGAGGATCGGGAAAGTGACGCCGTACTCTTTCATGAACCCGGCCGTATCTTTCTTCTCGTTCTGCGAGACCCCAACAATCGTCACATTTTTCCCGCCATGAGCCTCATAAATTCGCTCAAGGAACGGAAAAGCATATTGGCAAACGGGGCAGGAGATTTTGAAGAAAGCTGCGACCGCAGGACCTTTCGCAAGCGCATCGCGCAAGGAAAACTGCTTGCCATCCACGGTTTGCAGTTTGAAGTCCGGCGCGGATGTTCCCGCGGTAAGTGCAGCCATGTTGCGTCCTCCGAAGATGCTACGAAACCATTTCACCAGTATTTAAGTTTAGTCCAACGCAGCCCGCACCTTCGTATCTATCAACCTCAATATTTTGAACCACCCGCAGCACGATCATTTAATTTTAGCGGGGGCAATCTTGAAAAAGCGCTGCGATTGTTTTGCGGAACGGTATGTGAGTGCGATCTCAGGCCGACGCCGGCCGACATTTAATACCACTTGACAGCGTTCATCTTCGCCAGTCCAACGCCATTCCGCGATTCTTAGCTGCGAGCTGTAGCCATTTGCCGTTGCATCCATCCCCAAGCGGTGGAGACGCTATCCTTCAATGACCTTTTGGTTTTCCAGTTGAGAAGTTTCAGTGCTCGCGCCGGATCGGCCACCAACGAAGGCGGATCGCCCGGCCGCCGCGGCACAATTTTTACCGGCACTTTTTTCCCGGTGACCTCTTCGACTGTGCGAATCACATCCTTTACTGATGAGCCTTCGCCCGTGCCCAGGTTCACCGTGAACGAGGGTTTTCCACTCGTCAAATGTTGCAGAGCGATAACGTGCGCCTCCGCCAGGTCGACGACGTTCGTATAATCACGGATGCAAGTGCCGTCGGGCGTCGGATAATCAGTGCCGAAGACTTGAAGTTCTCCGAACCCCGCAGCTGCCCGCAGTGTGAGCGGGATCAAGTGTGGCTCCGGATCGTGGCATTCACCAATCTCCCCGCTTTCATCCGCACCCGCGGCGTTGAAGTAGCGCAAGCTGGCATAGCGCAGTCCATAGGCCGTGTCATACGACTCCAACGCCTGTTCGAAGAACGCTTTTGAAACGCCGTAAGGATTGCAGGGAACCCGCGGATCATCCTCGGTAATCGGCGTTTTGAGAGGGACGCCATACACGGAGCAGGTCGAGGAAAAAATGAAAAAGTGCTTTTTGCCCGCGTCCAGCACCGTATTCAGCACGGAAAGCCCGCCCTCAACATTGTTCCGGTAGTATTTGCGAGGATTGGTTACCGATTCACCAACGTAGTGATTGGCGGCAAAATACATCACGGCATCGGTCTTTTTGAGAGCTTCCGACAGCTTTTTGCTGTCATGAACATCGCCGACTACCATTTCAAACCCGCGGGTAAGAAACTCAAAGCCAGTGGACAGGTTGTCGTAAATGAGAACTTCAAAACCGGCCCGCCGCAGCACCCGCGCCGTCTGACTGCCGATATAACCCGCCCCGCCAACCACAAGAATTTTCACGTAATCTCCGCCTCTCGCCTCAGATTTTCGTGCTTGGACTATTGCGCACAGTTAGCAAACACGGTAAGAATCTTCGCCAGACACAGACGTGCGACATCTGATTCGATCACTCAGAATAAGGCACACACTGAAGCCCGTCAATGCGAAGGCCACGTGAATCTACCCACTAAGACACTCAGAAGTTCGTGGTTAGTCGGAGGTCGTAGCTGCGCGGCGGCGCAATGGAATTGCCAGAAAAAAGCCCGGCGAAGTCAATCACATTCAGCCGGTTGTTGAGATTCTGGATATCGGCTTGAAAGCGCACGCTGCGTTTATCTTTCTTCCAGAGATCTGCTCCGGCTGATGCGTCAATGGCTAACGAGGGCCGAACTCGGCCGGTCGTGAAGTTGACGCGATTCACGATTTCCTGGCCATATTGTGCCACGGCTTGTTGTTCGGTTCCATTAAATTGCACGGGCAGACCACTTCCATACTCGCCGCCGAGCGCCACCCAGAACCGCTCCGCAAGTTGATACCTAAACCGCGTGCGAACCGTATTGCGCTGATCCTGCGTGACCCAAAAACGTCCGCTGGTTTGAGTCAGGGCATTGCTGACCTGATCGCCGAGAAATAACCCGCCCGTGACCGGAAGATACGCCGCCCCAACCATGTAGGAACAACTCACGAATCCGGATAAGCGTCCCCAATGCGGAAGATCAAGCTTGCCTTCGGCCCCGTAGATACTTGCCTTACGAAAGGCGATTGGAAAGCTGACAGCCGTATTGAGCAACTGGTCATCATCAGCGAAGTTGTTCACGCTCCGGTCGAAGCCGTTCACATCCAGCCGAAGCTTTTGGAAAAAGCCCTTAGTAAATCCGACTTCATAATAATTGCCGTGCGAAGGTTGCACCGGTATGCGCAGAACCTGAGGATCCAAAGAAATCACCGCAGCAGAACTGGAGAGCAGAATGTTTTCGAAATCTGGAGTCTGAAAAACCCGGTCGTACGACGCATGCAGCACCAGGTCAGCAGATGGGAAATATCGCGACACACCCAACCGCGGACTCACGGCGTTCTGGTTCACCAATAGTTGATAGTGATCCCAGCGCAGGCCCGCGCTAATCGTCCATTTGCCCGCGCGAATGAGGTCCTGCACAAACGCGGATTGCTCAAGATCCGGACGATTTGCCGCAAAGTTAAATGTGGCTGGAGTTCCGGGATCGAATTGAGTGAAGTCCGTAATCACGTCGCTGAACTGTTCGCGTAGAAATGTAGAGTCGGACTCGACGCCGGCTTTCCACTCCTGATTGCCGTGATGAATCGAAATCGTTCCTTTGAAATATCCTTCTCGAAAACCATTCTGCTGAAAAACAATAACGGGGGTTGAAAATGGATTCGACGTGAACCCCTCCGAGTCATCCCGAACCATTCCGTGTAAATCTCCCACCACATTCTGCGAAAACAAATGCTGGTAGGACACAATTCCCATGGTCTCGAAATTGTCCCGATCCTGCCGCTGTCCCGCCGCTTCTTGTACCAACTCGTTCGGCACAAGGAAACGGGAAAACTCATGGCGCACGGAAAAACTCAACCTGTCGTCATTGCTGAAGTCCCGCTCGTAGCTCGCGCCAAAATCGCCCGTAGTGCCGTTGTTAGTGAAGTTCTGCAGAACTGGAGGGTTCAAATAGCGGTCGGTCATCGCGCCCTCGGCGTTGACCCCCACCGTATTTTTCCCCCACTCGTATTGAGTTAAAAGGTAGCCATCCGCCGTGTCGAAGCTCCCACCCGCTAAAACGAGGTTGCCGTGAAGCCCGGCCCCCGGATCTTTGGTCGTATTCATTTCGACCACACCGCCCAATTTCCTTCCATACTCCGCTGGAATTCCCGCGGTGTAGATGCTCATCGACTGCACATCGTCCGCTTCAATTTCCGGCCCAAAACTCGGCGAACGGTTATCGGTAAGCGGAATGCCATCGACCACCAGTTGCGTCTGATATTCCGACCCGCGCGGATGCAAGACCGCATTGCCCTCATATAGCCATCCGGGCTGAGAATTAATCAGATCCTGCAGCGATCGACCTGGCAGCGAAGTGGTTCTATCCGCGATCGTGTCTTTGCCAATTCGATTAATTGTCCCTGAGCGATGGGGATCGATCAGCGTATCCGCATCGTTGACGGTCACGGAAGTGCTCATGGGAGCGATTATGAGAGTCACGTGGTATTCAGCGGGAATGGCGGACCGGACTTCGATTGAATCCGAGAATGGCGCGAAGCCCTCGCGCTGCACCTCGATACGATAAACACCGAAGGGAAGCAGCTTGGCGACCAGGTTTCCGGCGTCGTCTGTGAGCAAAGTTTTGCGAATCTGGTTGGCTTCGCTGACCAACTGAACCGAGCTCTTTACTCCGAGTCCGGCTGGATCGGTAACCTTGATCCTCAATTCTCCAGTATTACTCTGCGCGCAAAGGGGAATTGCCGCCAGCAGGAGCGCGGAAGGCAGAACGATAAGACAAATCTTCATCATCCAACGAAATTCCACAGCGAATCTCAGTACCAGTGGCTCCGTCTGCTTGAGGCCGCGGTAAACAATCCTGTCATTCTGAGCGAAGCGAAGAATTCATGCAAAGTTCTGTAGAGACGTAGCTAGCTACGTCTCTACTCGGCTGAGTCCTCCGTATTCGGACCTTTTTCTGGCCGAAGCAGGGGGAACAGAATGACATCACGAATAGTATGAGAATCAGTCAACAACATCGCCAGGCGGTCCACGCCGACGCCCACGCCCCCAGCCGGAGGCATGCCGTAAGACAGCGCACGGATGTAATCTTCATCCATCTGGTGCGCCTCTTCGTCGCCGCGCTCTCGTTCCCTAAGTTGCTGTTCGAAACGCTGGCGCTGGTCTTCGGGATCGTTGAGTTCGCTGAAACCATTGGCAATCTCCATCTTCCCGGCGAAAATTTCCCAGCGCTCAGTCCAGTCGGGTTCGTCCGCTTTCTGCTTGGAGAGCGGCGAGACCGCGGTGGGGAATTCATAAATGATGGTCGGCTGCGTTAGATGAGATTCGGCGACAGCCTCAAAAAGCTCCGCAATCGCCTTTCCCAAAGTGCCGCCTTGCTGCAGGCCAACACGGATGCGACCAAACGCTCCCAGCAACATCTCCTTGGTTCCTGTCGGAATGTCGTCTTCAGCCGCCTCAAGCAGCGCGATCATAGAATTCGGGTATAGGAAATGCGATTCAGTTGGCTTCAACCTAGCGCTCTGAGGCCAGTAGCGAGCAATGGCTTCGCGCATGGTCATACGCCGCCAATTTGATTCAGCCCAGTCGATCTCGTCTTCGCCCCACTTGGTTTTCGTCCCGCCGGTAACGTCGACGGCGGCTTGCTCAATCAACTGCTGCGTGAGATCCATCACGCCGCGATAGTCGGTATAAGCCTGGTAAAACTCGAGCATGGTGAACTCGGGATTCCATCGCCATCCGAGTCCTTCGTTGCGGAAGTTACGATTGATCTCGTATACGCGGTCGAAGCCGCCGACCGTGAGTCGCTTTAGATAAAGCTCCGGAGCAATGCGCAAATACAGATCCATATCGAGCGTGTTGTGATGCGTTTTAAAAGGCTTGGCGACCGCGCCGCCCGCAATCTGCTGCATCATCGGAGTTTCAACTTCTATGAAGTCCTGCGCATCCAGGAACCGCCGCATAGATTGCACCAGCTTGCTGCGCTTCAAGAAAACATCGCGCACATCCGGGTTCATCACCAAATCGACATAGCGTTGCCGGTACCGCAGCTCAACGTCGGTCAACCCATGCCACTTTTCCGGCAGCGGCAACAGATCTTTGGATAAAAACGTAATATCCTCGACGTGAACGCTAAGTTCGCCGGTGCGGGTGCGGAACAAATATCCGCGCACGCCGACGTGGTCCCCGAGATCGAGCAAGCGGTAGAGTTCGAATCCCTTTTCTCCGACCGCATCTTTCTTCACGTAAATCTGCAGTTTCTGCCCACCCTGCTGCAGATGCGCAAATCCCGCCTTGCCCATTAACCGGATGGCCATAATGCGCCCGGCAACCCGCACCTCGACCCGCGGATTCTCTAATTCCTCCGCCGACTTGTGCAAGTACTCCGCCAAAATTGCCGGAATAGTATGCGTGAACTCGTACTTGGTCGGATACACCCGCTGTCCCAGCGCTTCAATCTGCTTCAACTTCTCGCGCCGCAGTTTGTAAATGTTCTCGTCGAGTGCCAATGGGTTCCCTTGTTCGCGAAGATAGAAGATCGATTATAAACAAGCCGGTGACAACGGTCCTTGAAGCCCCTGCCGCTCCGCGTTACTATAAACTGCTTTAAACTTTTCAACCGAACAGAGGACTTGAGGTCCGATGCCGCAAAACTACGTTCCACTCTTTCTATTCATCGCGGTGGTAGGAGTTCTAATCCCCATCACGCTGCTGGCGGCGAAACTGATACGCCCGGAAAATCCCAATCGAACCAAATTGATGCCCTACGAATGCGGCATCGATCCCATCGATAGCGCGCGAGGCCGTTACACCGTCCGCTATTACATTATCGCCATCCTCTTCGTCGTCTTCGATGTGGAAACTATTTTCCTCTTCCCATGGGCGGTAAAGTTCAAGGCGCTCGGCACCTTCGGACTGATTGAGATGCTGGTCTTCCTCGGCATCCTGATCGTCGGCTACATCTGGATTTGGGGCAAAGGCGCTCTGGAATGGGTGTAGAGAATTAGGAAATTGTTAGCCGGCGTTATCTGTGACTATGACAAACGCAACCCCCGACGAAATCTTCATCGCCAGCCGCTGGACCAAAGGAAATTTATTTTTCCCCACGCGTATTGTGGTAAACCCTCTGCACGTGAGCAGGGTGAAGCCACGCCTTTTCGGCAGCAATGAAGAAAGTATCGCCATGGCGCAAGTCGCCTCAGTACACATTTCCACCGGGGTTATCTGGTCGGAGATAGTGATCGAATCGAGCGGCGGTACGGACCCGATCACCAGCCACGGGCATCGCAAAAAGGACGCGCAGCGTATTCGCGATTTGATCGAGTCCTATCAGGCTGCCGCTCGCCGCGCCTGATTTTTGCCGGTGTGATGCCTATCGTTGACACGGTATTAGCAAGCTGTTAGAAGTTAACGTTCTCCCAAACCTGTTGCAACGCCGGAGGTCTGTACCTTCGTAGATGCCTGAGGAAACCAAATCGCCAACTCCGCCGCCGGGCGGTGAGCCCAAACCAGCCGCTCCGGCGGCAGGCCACACGGCTGCTGCGCCGCCGAAACCAGCCGGCCCCATCCCCATTCCGTGGGAATCCGCCATGGTGAACAAGCTCAAGGGCCAATACGGCTCGGGCATTCGCGAAGCGAGCAGCTACCTGGGCCAGAACTATCTGGTTATAGAACCCGCCATTGTTTTTGAGCTGCTGCAGATTCTGCGCGACGGGGAGCAGTTCGATTACTGTGTGGACATCACCGCAGTGCACTATCCCGCGCGCGAAAAACAGTTCGATCTTCTCTGGATTCTTTATTCCTTCCTGCGAAACGAACGCATTCGCGTGAAAATTATGATCGCCGACGGCGAAAGCGTTCCCAGTGCGGTTCCGATCTGGGCAACTGCTAACTGGCTCGAGCGTGAAGTCTTTGACATGTTTGGCATCCGCTTTGACGGGCATCCAGATTTGAAGCGCATTCTGCTACCAGATGGCTGGAAGGGGCATCCGCTTCGCAAGGACTACGGCATCATTCAACAGGATCAGGAATGGGTGAAGGCTAACCTGGGAATCGAGAGCGGCCAATAAACATGGCCAACGAATAATGACCGACCAGACCATCACTGATCCGACGAAGCCTGACGCGAAGACGGCGAAGCCCTCGAAATATCTTTCGCACCTGGAACTCGGTGAGCCCGACAAAACTTTTCTCGACAGCAATGAGCTCATCATCAACATGGGTCCGCAGCATCCGGCGACGCATGGGGTGCTGCGCGTAATCCTCAAACTCGACGGCGAGCAGGTCCTGGGCACGGAATGTGTGATCGGCTACCTTCACCGCGGAGTAGAAAAAATCGCCGAGAACCGCACCTACACGATGTTCAACCCGTACGTCGACCGCATGGATTATGTGGCTGCGGTCTCGAATGGGTTGGGGTACTGCGAAGCAGTCGAAAAACTTCTCAACATCGAAGCCCCGCCGCGCGCGAAATACATTCGAGTCATTCTCACCGAGTTGAACCGGCTGGCGAGCCATCAGCTCTGGCTGGGCACGCACGCTCTTGACATCGGCGCCATGACGCCACTTTTCTACACCTTCCGCGACCGCGAAGAGATCCTCAAGATTTTTGAAAAGTACTGCGGTGCCCGGCTGACTACTCACGCTTTTCGCATCGGAGGCTGCCAGTACGAGACCTATGAAGGCTTCGAGCGCGACGTAATCAAGTTCCTCGATTTCGTCCCGCCCAAGATCGACGAATACGAAGAACTCCTCACCACCAACCGAATCTGGCTGGAGCGCACGAAAAATGTCGGCGTGATCTCAAAAGCGGATGCCATAGCGCTCGGCGTTACCGGCCCAGTGCTGCGGGCCAGCGGGGTCAAATGGGATCTCCGCAAAGCCCAGCCCTACGCGGCCTACTCTGACTTCGATTTCGAAATTCCCATTGGCACGAACGGTGACACCTACGACCGGTACACCGTCCGCATGGAAGAAATGCGGCAGTCGCTGCGCATCATCCGCCAAGCGGTCGAGAAAATTCCGGAAGGCCCGATCATGGCAAAAGTTCCCAAGGTGATGAAGCCGCCGGTCGGCGAAGTCTACCATTCGATCGAGGCGCCCAAGGGCGAACTGGGATACTTCATCGTGAGCGATGGCTCGACGCAGCCCTATCGCGTGCGCGTGAGGCCGCCGTCATTCGTAAACCTGCAAGCGCTCGATATCATGGTCCGCGGAGCGCTCGTTGCCGACGTCATCGCTGTGATCGGAACGCTCGACATCGTGCTGGGCGAGGTGGATCGCTGATGCTCGATTACATCACCTCCTATCTCAGCAGCAACACGACCCCAGGGCAAGCCGGCAACGTGTTCTGGGCGCTCGTTTACATCATGGTCGTTTTCGGCGGAATCTCGGTCGCAGTTATGGCGATGAATTGGCTCGAGCGCAAAGCTCTGGCGCATTTCCAGATTCGGCTCGGCCCCATGCGCGTAGGCCCGCACGGCCTGCTGCAGCCGATCGCTGACGCCATCAAACTGATGACGAAAGAAGATATCATTCCGGCCGAAGCCGACAAATTCGTCTTCTGGATCGCGCCGCTGATCATTTTGTGCGCCTCGTTCGCCGTCTATATTGTCGTCCCTTTTGGTCCAACTCACGCGATAACCGATTTGAATATCGGAATCCTCTTCATGCTCGGAGTTTCGTCGCTGAGCGTTTTGGGAGTCGTGATGGCGGGCTGGGCATCGAACTCGCATTACCCGCTCATCGGCGCACTCCGCTCCAGTGCACAAATGGTTTCTTACGAAGTAGCCATGGGGATGGCCGTGGTTTCGGCCATTCTGATGACCAGCCTGCACGGCCTCGGTCCTTATGGAGTCGGCGTGGGCGGTTCGGGAACCGGCACGCTGAGCATGATTGGCATCGTTCAAGCCCAGCAGGAGCAGCATGTCTGGTTCCTGTTCAAGTTCTTTCCATTGGGCTTCATCGCATTCGGCATCTTCGCCATCGCGATGGTCGCGGAAACCAACCGCGCGCCCTTCGATCTGCCAGAAGCAGAATCAGAATTAACCGCTGGCTTTCACACCGAATATAGCGGACTGCGCTGGTCGCTCTTCATGCTGGGCGAGTACGCCGCGATGATCGCAGTATCATCCATCGCGGTAACTTTGTGGCTTGGCGGATGGTACCGGCCATTTCCCAATGCCTTAATTGGAGAGACCTGGGACTTGGTGTTCTCACTCTTCCCAGGATTAACTTTTCTGGCATTGGCCTTCATCGCTTTCGTCGGCGTCGTACGCATGCCAAAGCATCCGTACTTCCGCGTGCAGACCATTGGCCTCGCTGGGTTCGGCGTGGTGCTCGGCTTGATTGGCCTGATCTTGTTCGCGCCTCCAGTGCGTGACCGCATTCAGGATATCTTCTGGTTTGTGGCTAAGGTCGCGGGCTTCATGTATCTATACATCTGGTACCGCGCCACGTTTCCTCGCTATCGCTTCGATCAGCTTATGAAAGTTGGGTGGAAAGTGCTGCTGCCGATTGGAATCGGCGTGCTCATTCTGACCGCGATTCTAGGAGTTTTGCTCTAGATGCAGCCAATCGTGCAACCCGGCATGCAGCCAGTAGCTACAACGTTCTTTTTTTATTTTTTGTCCGGGCTCACCTTGCTGAGCGGGGTGCTGGTCATCACCCGCAAAAATCCTGTGCATTCCGCTCTGGCATTGATTTTCGGCCTGCTGGCACAAGCCGGGTTGTATGTGATGCTCTACGCGCCATTCGTCGCCGGCGTTCAGATCATTCTTTATGCGGGCGGCATCATGGTGCTGTTCTTGTTTGTGATCATGCTGGTAAACATCGAGCGTTCGCAAAGAGAAGAACAATTCAACAAGCAATGGCTGATAGGCCTGTTGGCTGCGATCGCACTGGGCGCGCTTTTCATCATTGTGTATGTCAAAGGCAAGAGCTTTTTCCCCGTCGGGATGCCGCAACCAATTGAAAGCAGCAACACGCAGCAGATTGGCGTGATGCTTTATGGGCAATACATGTTCGCGTTTGAAATTGCGTCGCTGCTGCTGCTGGTAGCGATTATCGGCGCGGTAGTGATGGCGAAGAAAAGAATTTAGTCGTTCCGTAGAAACGTAGCTAGCTACGTTTCTACAGCGGTGATTATGGCTCCAATCGGCACAGTACATTATTTAGTGGTCGCGGCGGCCCTGTTCATCCTGGGAGTAATCGGCGTGCTCACCCGCCGCAACGTGGTCATCATTCTGATGTCGATTGAGCTGATTCTGAATGCGGTGAACTTAAACCTGGTGGCGTTCTCACGATTGTGGGGATTGCACGGACAAGTATTTGCGATTTTCGTTATCACAGATGCAGCCGCAGAAGCCGCCGTGGGTTTAGGCATTTTAATCGCCTTCTTCCGCAATAAAGAAACGGTGAACGTAGACGAAATAGATTTACTGAAGTGGTAGCTAGGAGCCAGGAGCCGACGACCGAGGACTAACGACCAACGACATGGTTTTCTTATCCCACATCTGGCTCATTCCGCTCCTGCCGGCTCTCGGCGCGGCCACCATGCTTTTCTTCGGCCGCAAACTGCAGAAGACCACGATCAACGCGGTCTGTGTCGGTTCCGTGATCCTTGCGTTCATCTTCGCGTGTGGCGCAGTCTGGCAATACACGGACTACTCTCGCGCCAACCCTGGCAAGCCTTATCAGAACATCGTCTACACCTGGCTCGGCACAGGCAATGGAGCGACGGGCGTTTCGCCCATCCAGCCCTATGGGGAAACCCAGCCTCAAATAATCTTTCTGACGCGCGACGGTCGCCCAGCCCCGTTTCAAGCCGACGCAGGCTTCTTGCTCGATCCCCTTTCCAGCATTTGGCTATTGTTTGTAACCGGCGTCGGCGCTCTCATCCACATTTACTCGACCGGCTACATGGCACACGAAGGCGGGTATTACCGTTTCTTCGGATACCTCAACCTGTTTATGTTTTCCATGCTTACGCTCATTCTGGCGAACAATTACGTCCTGATGTTCGTCGGATGGGAAGGCGTGGGCTTGTGCTCGTATCTGCTGATCGGATTTTATTTCCATCGCCCCAGCGCCAGCACCGCGGCCAACAAAGCCTTCATCGTTAACCGCATTGGCGATGCCGGCTTTCTGCTCGGCATGTTTACCATCGCCTGGTACTTCGGGTCGCTGCAATTCACCGAGGTCACACAACTGGCGCGCAGCGGCCATTTCGCTATCGGCGATCCCATCATTACCGCTGCGACGCTGCTTTTGTTTGTCGGCGCCTGCGGAAAGTCGGCCCAAATCCCACTCTACATTTGGCTGCCGGATGCCATGGAAGGACCGACGCCTGTTTCCGCGCTGATCCACGCCGCAACCATGGTGACCGCCGGCGTGTACATGGTGGCGAGATCCAATGCGCTGTTTGTGCTCGCGCCTACGTCGATGAAGACGGTCGCGATAATCGGCGCGTTGACCGCGATATTCGCCGCATCCATTGGCCTGGTGCAGAACGACATCAAGCGTGTCTTGGCGTATTCCACGGTCTCGCAATTGGGATACATGTTTCTCGCTCTCGGCGTGGGAGCATTTGCCGCTGGAGTCTTCCACGTTTTTACCCACGCCTTTTTCAAAGCGCTTCTGTTCCTCGGGTCAGGTTCGGTAATCCACGCCATGAGCGGCGAGCAGGACATGCGCAACATGGGCGACCTGCATAAGCGCATCCCGATCACGCACTGGACGATGTTCATCGCGACCTTCGCCATCGCCGGCATCCCGCCGTTCGCCGGATTTTTCTCGAAAGACGAAATTCTGTGGCAGGCCTGGTCCTCTGAAGGCGGCGCCTATCGCCTGCTCTGGCTCGTAGGCTTCGTAACCGCGCTGATGACAGCCTTCTATATGTTCCGGCTGATGTTTCTCACATTCCACGGCCGCCCGCGCATGAGCCACGAAGTCGAGCACCACATTCATGAATCTCCGAAGTCGATGACGGTGCCGTTAATAATTTTGGCTGTCTGCGCAACTTGCGCGGGCTGGCTCGGATGGCCGCATAGCCTCGGCGGTTCCGATCGTTTTGCGAAGTTTCTCGAACCAGTGTTTGCCCGGGAAGCAGCCGTCTTCCAAGCAGAAGGGAAGAGCGCACAACTAGCCGCTGGTGTAAGAGAAGAAGAACACACCAGCCCCATCGAATACGGATTGATGTTCCTGTCAGTGGGGGCGGCGATAATCGGTTGGGGCTTGGCTTGGCGCGCGTATCGCGAAGCTGACAGAGGCTACATCGAACCAATCGCGGCGAAAGCCCCAGCGCTCTACGATGTTCTCTACCACAAATATTACGTCGACGAAGGCTACGACTATGTCGTCACCGGACGCCGCAAAGTAGGAGACACGCGCCTCGGCGTGATGGGCGCGGGCGAAGCAGCATCCTGGTTCGACTCACACGTAATCGATGGCATGGTGAACGGCGCCGGATGGATCACTCGTTTCAGCGGCACGCTGACCAGTTGGTGGGACAAATGGATCATTGATGGTCTGCTCATCAATGTGCCAGCGAACGTATCACGGGTAATGTCATATCCCATGAGATTACTGGAGTGGGGACTGGTGCAGTGGTACGCCTTGGTGATGGTAATCGGATTGGTGTATTTCGTGTGCATGGCGCTGGGCCTGTCACTCTGGTTCTGGCTATTCGTTGGGTTTGTCTTACTGCTCACTATTGGATATGTTCTGGTGCGCTACTTAATCCAACGCTTCGCGACGTAGATGTGGGAGTGGAACGGTTCTAAATCTGAGAACTGCTTTTATGCAAAGCCATATTCTCTCAATTATTTTATTCACGCCACTCGTCGGCGCTCTCTTGCTCCTCTTCATTCCCAAAGAGCAAAAAGACGTCATTCGCTGGATCGCGAACATCTTCGCGTTGGCTGGCCTCATCGTCTCCATCCCGCTGGTGCCGTGGTTCTGGGCGCAGCGCTACGAGCCTGGCTTCAAGTTCATGGAGGGCGCTCCGAACAACTGGATTCCCTCCATCGGCGCCGGATACGTGCTCGGAATCGACGGCATCTCTTTTCTACTCATCATGCTTACCACGCTGCTGGGATGGATCTCCATCCTCTCGTCATGGAGCGCGATCGAGACCCGCGTGAAGGAATACTACATCTGGTTTCTGGTGTTACAGACCGGAATGCTCGGCGTTTTCATGGCGCTCGATTTCTTTCTGTTCTTCGTTTTCTGGGAAGCCATGCTCGTGCCCATGTACCTGCTGATCGGCATCTGGGGCGGCCCACGCAAGCTTTACGCCGCCATCAAATTCTTTTTGTATACCTTGCTCGGTTCCGTCCTGATGCTGTTGTCAGTCCTGTTTCTCTATTTCTACAATTTCCGCCAGACAGGGCAATACACGTTCAGCATCCAGGCGCTTTACAAGACCGCTCCACATATTTTCCACGACCCAGCGTATGGCTCGTCATTTGCCATTTTGTTATTTCTGGCATTCTTTGTGGCTTTCGCCATCAAGGTGCCGATGTTTCCGTTTCATACGTGGCTGCCCGATGCGCACGTTGAAGCGCCAACCGCAGGCTCAGTCATTCTGGCCGGCGTCCTGCTGAAAATGGGAACCTACGGTTTCATTCGATTTGCCCTGCCATTTTTCCCCGACGTAGTCATGCATCCGAAAGTCCGCTTCTGGATGATTTTCCTCTCAATCGTCGGAATCATTTATGGTGCGCTGGTTTCGCTGATGCAAAGGGACATGAAAAAACTCGTGGCCTACTCATCAGTCAGCCACATGGGATTTTGCACGCTGGGAATCTTCGCCTTGAATCCGATGGGACTAAGCGGCTCGGTGCTGCAACAGATCAACCACGGCATCTCGACCGGCGCGCTCTTCTTGATTGTCGGCATCCTGTACGAGCGGCGGCACACGCGCGAGATCAGCGAGTACGGAGGCATCTCGAACGTGATGCCGCTGTACGCCACGATCACGATGATCATGTTCCTCTCCTCCATGGGCCTGCCGCTGCTGAACGGATTCGTCGGCGAGTTCACCATCCTGCAAGGTACGTTCATGGAAAACTGGAGGTGGGCTGCGTGGGCAGTGCCGGGTGTGGTTCTGGCAGCGGCTTACTTGCTATGGCTCTATCAGCGAGTTTTCTTCGGAACCGTGACCAATCCGAAAAACGAAAAACTGCGTGACCTCACGCCGCGCGAAGTTCTCACCTTCGCGCCGCTGCTCGTCATGGCATTCTGGATCGGACTTTATCCCAAGCCGTTTTTCCAAATCCTGCAGCAACCGGTGAACCAGTTGGTGCTGACGATTCGGCCCGATTATCCCGGCATCAGCGGGGCGGTCAATGCATCCACGCAACCGCAAACACCAATCGTATCGAACACCGCGGCCCTCGCCGTTCCCACCGCCATTGCAAAGGGGAAGAAATAAGTGCCCGGAATGCCACAGTATTTCACCGGCACGGACTATCTCCTGTCGCTGCCCATCATCATGCTTACGGTCTTCGCCCTGGGTATTCTTCTGATTGACCTGATAATTCCGCCGGAGTGGAAGTGGACGAATGCCGTAACCGCTTTTATAGGCGTGCTTTTTTCCGCTGCGGCAGTAATGAAGATTCAGTACGCGCAGTTCGAAGCCGCCAAGGTTGGCCGCTCGCTTGAAGTCGCCTTCATGCACTCCATGGTGCTCGACCACTTCTCCATTTATTTCTATTACCTGTTTCTTGCCGGCGCCGCCATTTCCATCTTGATGTCCGTCCGTTATCTAGAGATCGAACACGAAAACCACGGCGAGTTCTACGCGCTAATCCTGTTTTCGGTAGTCGGCATGATGTGCATGGCCTCGAGCTTCGATATTGTTCTCACCTTCATTGGACTTGAGCTGATGGCGATCTCGACTTACGTCCTGGTGGGATTCCTGCGCACTGATCGCCGCTCCAACGAGGCGGCGTTAAAGTATCTCCTGCTGGGAGCTTTTTCATCCGGAATCTTCGCCTACGGCTTGTCTCTTTTGTATGGCCTGACCGGGACTACGGACTTGAGTGAAATCCGGCAGGCGCTCACGCAACAAGTGGCACAGAACGGCAATCATGTAAGTCCGATCGCAGTAATTGCGCTGCTAACCACGGCAACCGGGCTGTTTTTCAAGATCGCCGCCATTCCGTTCCATCAATGGCTACCCGACGCCTACGAAGGCGCGCCCACAAGTGTTACGGGATTCATGTCAGTCGGGGTAAAAGCGGCAGCCTGGGCCATGTTGCTGCGGATTTTGTTGTGGGGACTGTATCCGCTGCGCAGGGTCTACGTTCCGCTGCTGATCTTTGTTTCGATTGTCACCATGACCGGAGCCAACCTCGCCGCGCTCACCCAGAACAACCTGAAACGTTTGCTGGGTTATTCTTCGATCGCGCACGTTGGCTACATGATGCTGGGTTTGGTTGCGCTAGCTTCAGTCAATTATCCTGCGCCCGCTTTCTTTGACGGCTTCAGAGGTATTTTGCTGTACTTGCTGGTCTATACGTTCATGAATCTGGGAGCGTTCGCCGTAGTCACATCGCTGCGGCAGCGCAATGTGATCGGCGACGAGATAGATGACATTGCTGGACTTTTCCACCGCGCCCCAACTGAAGCTATATTAATGCTGATTTTTCTCCTTTCGCTGGCTGGGATACCGCCGCTGGCGGGCTTCTACGGAAAGTATTTTATTTTCCTCAGCCTGATGGAAAGCGGCCATTATGTGCTCGCCTCCCTGGCGGTGCTGTACGCGGTTTTCGGCCTCTACTATTACATGCGCATTGCCAACGCCATGTTCATGAGCGAAGCCCTCGACAAAACCCGGCTTCCGATCAGCGTTGCCATGAAGGTCGCCCTGGGTGTAACCGCATTCGCCACTGTCGTGATCGGGATCTTTCCCGAGCGCTTCATAAGAGTCGTGACGTGGTCGATGGGCCTGGGTTAGAAATCCGAGCGGCGATAAATACACCTGACTTTGCATGGAGCAGAGCTTCACAAGCTTTCGGAAAAACGTTCGTAATCGCTGGCTGGAGTCTTGAAGGGGCGCGGCTTTAAGCCGGGCCCTTTCAAAACTCCAACGCCGAGAATTGTCCTGCAAGCTGTTCAGCGATGTAACAAGATGAAGCTTTTGAACCGGCTTTCGTCGCTGAAGTTTTCGGTTTCGCGCTCGTAATGATTTTTCTATTCTGTAACCAAACTGATTAGGCCCCATCCATGTCCTCTCCCGACGACAATCCTCCAAAAAAGAAAAGCACCTGGGTGCAACTGGCAAGCTACAGCGAACTGGCCTTCATTTTTCCCGCCGCAACCGTTGCCGGATGGCTCATGGGCCTGGCGCTCGACCATTGGCTGCATACCACTTGGCTATACTTAGCAGGGCTAATCATCGGAATCATTGCCGGCTTCGTACAATTAATCCGCACGGTAACTTCTTCCGATTCAAAATGAATGAAAACGAGGACACCGGCGGCGAGTCTTTTTACTCCGGCGCGCTCACTCGGATTCCGCACTTCATGATCGCGCTCGCCCTTGTGCTCAGCTCTGCGGCATGGCTTCGCTTTGGTTGGCGCATCGCAGTAGGCTTCGCCTGCGGATGCGCCATCGCCTACCTCAATTTCCATTGGCTCGAGCGGGTTGTCAGCACCCTGGCCGACCGCGCAACGCAAAGTGCTTACAAACAGTCGAGCAGTGGAATCGTATTTCGATTTCTGCTGCGCTACTTTTTGATGGCCGCAGCCGCCTATGCTATATTCAGTGTTTCTCCCGCGAGTGTTTTCGGCCTTTTTGCCGGCCTGTTTCTCCCGGTAGGAGGCATCGCGTGCGAAGCGGCGTATGAAGTTTATATGGCTTTGGCACGCGGGTTCTGACCCAGCTAAGAGCTAGAAGCTAAGAGCTAAAAGCTATCTCATGCACGAACAACTTTGGTTTACCGCATTCTTGAATCATATTTTCGCCAGCCCAGTTACCGGGTTGCTGCGCGCACTCCACCTCGAACCAAAATATCCTGACGCACCCATCCCCAATTCCGTCGCCATGGAAGTTTTGGTGTTCGTATTTCTGATTATCGTATTTGCGCTGGTCCGGTCGAGGCTCTCAGTCGACAAGCCGGGCGCATTGCAACACATCTTCGAAGGCGCTCACGGATTCGTTCAATCCCAAAGCCAGGAAATTATCGGTCATCACAGCGAAGGCTTCACTCCGTTTCTGATGGCGCTTGGCCTATTTATCCTGCTGTGCAATCTCATCGGCGTTATTCCCGGCTTCGAATCCCCGACGGCTGTGCCTGTAGTGCCACTCGGATGCGCTCTGTGCGCCTTTTTCTATTATCAGGCGCAAGGATTCAAACACGCTGGAATCGGCTACCTGAAGCACTTTGCCGGCCCCATGCCCGCGCTCGCGCCGCTCATGGTTCCGATTGAACTGATAAGCCATCTCGCCCGGGTCCTGTCGCTGACCATCCGTCTTTACGCCAACATGTTCGCCGGAGATATGGTCACCCTCGTCTTCTTTTCGCTGATTCCGATCGGAGTGCCGATTGCGTTTTTGGGATTGCACATCGGCGTGTCGCTGTTGCAGACCTACATTTTTGTTCTGCTGACGACGGTTTATCTGGCGGGAGCCGTAGTTGAAGAGCATTAGAAAACGTTTGTGGTAATTGCTTTTGAATGGGCACAACTTCAGTCGTTGCGGAAAAACTCGATGTTGCTTTTGTTTCTGGGTGGCGCGGCGCTTCAGCGCTGCGGTAGGTGCATCATCTTGAATCCGGCTTTAGCCGCTGCGGTCTGCCGGGGTTCATAAAAATGGCTGGGTCGGGCTTCAAACGTAACAAGAGTGTTCCACCGTTCAGCGTGAGGGCGTCTGCAAGGTATGGCGTCAACCACCCACTGGCGGTAATTCATAGTTCCACGAGGAGAAACACGATGCGTAAGTTGAGCAATTTGTTTATGGCACTGTCATTGTTGTGCTTCGCCGTTCCTGCGTTTGCGCAAGGCGGGGAAGCCGCAGCCAGTGGAGTTAATTGGGTCGCGATCGCCGCTGGATTTTCCATGGCGTTCGCATCCGGCATCTGCGCTTTGGCGCAGGGCAAAGCCACAGCCGCCGCGGCTGAAGGCCTGGCGCGCAATCCTGCAGCCCGTCCTGGTATTCAGTTGGCGCTGATTCTTGGTCTGGCTCTGATCGAGTCACTGGCGTTGTACACGCTGGTGATCATCTTCGCCAAAGTGAAATAGACGTTCTTGCGAGATGTGAAAAAGCCTCAGCTGCGAAGCTGAGGCTTTTTGTTTCGTTATGACGCGTCCTAACGCCAGCGTCATCAAGACGCATCCTAACCTCAGTGTCATCCCGAGCGCTGCGAGGGATCTAGGTTTTTGCCTGCGCAGGATGACCGCGCGTCGCCGACAAACGCCGAGATCCCTCGCTTCGCTCGGGATGACGACAGATGGCGAAGGATGACGACAGATGGCGAAGGATGACGACAGATGGCGAAGGATGACTAAAGGTGGTTAAGGAAAACAAGGTGTGAAGGAAAAGAACCGCGTGGGACTACTCAACTCTTGCGCTCGCCTTGCCACTCCGTCCCTCTGATCTCCGGCGCGCGCTCGACCGCTTCCATCAGAATTCCGCGCAAACGCAAGCGGCTTTCCATGTCGGTGTTCACAATTTCAAATCCCACTTCGTTGACCCGGGCGCGCCGCAGCAAAACCTGCCCGCGAATGTGGCGAACGCCCGTCGAAATATCGATGTTCGCTTCCGAGCCTACGCGGAGATTGTCCTCTTTAGTGCCCATGCCGCCGCCTAAACTGAGCTCGCGAAGCATGATGCTCGATTTTCCCCACGAACTGCTAATGATGGCCGACAATGTTTTCCGCAACACAATCCGCTCATAACGCCGCTGCCGCACCCACGGACAAGCCGGTGCCGCGTCGAGTGGCGCGATCGCCAACTCGCCTGGCGCCAAGCCGCTGCTCGACATCACCTGCGCTGCGTACCGCGGATCGATCTTCGCTAATGCCTGCGCCGCCGCAATCCGCAGCTCGCGATGGTTCGACCACTTCCACATCTTTTTCGTTTCCAGCAGATTTCGCAGAACGGTAATCGATTCGGTTTCGCGAAGCCTGCCCAACGACTCGACCGCTTTAATCTGGATGATCGCCGAACGGCCCTGAGCTTCGCCCGACTCCGCCATAACCATCAGTGGCGGCACTGTCGTTCGGTCGCCACTCATGCCAATCTCATCGATCGCCTGAGGCAGAACCATCGCATCCAGGTGCTCCAGGATTTCAAGCAAGGTACGCCCGCGATCCGGAGCTGCTCCATAGGCTATCTGTCGAACCACAATATCGTGATAGAACCGGTTCCATTCCTTCAGCCGGATGGGCAACAACTCCAACAGTGTCGGCACGTCGAGCCGGCTCAAAAGTCCGACCACAGCGGATGCCTGCCGAACCGGGCCTGTCCTCAACATTTCTCGCGCTTGTTGCAAAGCGGAGGGACCAAGTTCCTTGACGATCTCGACCATGCGATCGCATTCTTCCCGCCGCATGCAGCGGAAAAATCGGTCTGCCAGATGTTCCAGGGCCGCCGGCGAAGTGCGCTGCAGCACCAGAACCAGATCGCGCGGAACCTGCGGCAATCGCAAAGCCTCTTCGATGAACTCCGGCAGCCGATTTTCTACTCCAATGCGCGGGCGCAGCTCGTTGGCCATTGCCGGACGTTGTTTGGCTACGCCCTCGATGGCGCCGCAAACTTCGCCTAAGGCGGCATATTGCTTGCGGTTTCCAGCTTCCGAACTCAATCGCACGAAGGCTGCACTTAACAAACTTTGTATTTCAGGATCGGAGTCCCGTACCAGCGCCTCGCCAATTTTGTGAATGACGGGACCGATCAAATCAATTCCGGGAGCAGCGAACAGGTCGGCCAACTGGCTTAATCCGATGGCCGCTCTGCGGCGAGGGTCACTATCTTTAGCGGCAAGGCAATTCGAGTAATTCTGTAGGATCGCGATGACGCCGTCCTGGTCGCCGCGCTCCAGCAGTACCTCTATGAACTGGCGAATATTGCGCGGCGGCACACACCCAGCGTCATTCGACAACAGAACGCTTTTCTTGCCCGCCTCCGGCACCTCCGCCCAGAACATGCGATCCAAAATGTCGGCGTGAGACTCCACCAGAATCCCGGCCTTGCTCATTTTGTCTTCGTGCACACGCAGAATCTGCCGCAGCGTTTCCATCTGCCGGCTCATGTGCTCCAGCATCTGGTGGACTGCGTTGACCTTCATGTCTCCTTTTTGAAAGCGCTCCATGGCGAAGCGGATCGCCATATGCTCAGCCGCCTTCATCAAAAGAGGAGTATCGGTTTTCTCCGCGGGATTCTTTGCTGCCAGGCTTTCCAGCAGTTGTTGCAGGTTGAGTCTGAGATTCGGATCGGCCTGGGTAATTTCTTTCTGCAGCGGTTCGATCTGGCCAGCAGGGCTAGAGCCGGCTTCACCAAACTTTGTCAGCAGCCGGATTGCCTGCACAACTTCTTCTTCCTGAAGCGGCACAACTCCGCCAGCCCAGGTTCCCGTGCCTGCGGTGCCAGCAGCGCTACCGTTTCCCGGTTCGCCGGACGCCACATTCGGAACGCTCCCAATCGGCGGACCACCGACAGCCCCAGAGCGCGAGCCTTCGGCTGCAGCGATCAGTTGCAAAAGTTTCTGCGGATCATTCAGCCATTCTTTGAATTCCGGCCCCAGAGTCTGTGCCGCAATCTGTGCCGCCACGCTCACGTCCGCCGAGCCCGGATCAGAGGCGACAAACTTTACTTCATTAATCCGAATCGTCGAAGTTTTGCTGTCTCCGAACGTGTCCTTGATCTGCTGCACTACATCCTGAGCCTTGGAACCGCCCACGGCAAAGGCGCGAATCAGGCGGGCAAAATCGTCAACCGTCACTCCTTTGGAAAATTGAATGCTGGCCAGACCAGCTGCGGTAAGAAGTTGAGCAAAGCTGCGTTCCGCCTGCCCTGTCTCGAGCGCCACGCCATCCAGCAGCAGCCGATTTTCAGACACGCCCAGCAAAAATCCGGCGTCGCCCTCTTTCGGTAAGCCGTGCTGCAACTCGTTCCAGGTAACTTCGAATTGACCTTCCGTGCGCTTGTGTTGAAAGCCATAAAGCCGCACGTACTTCACCAGGATGTTGAGGCTGTGAATAAAGGCGCGAGCCGATGCGTTCCTGTCTTCTCGCTTGGTTGTGGCGGCGGTCGAAATACGTCGCTCCTGAAACTCCGGTATTAAGGTTAATGCACAAGGTAAGGGGATGCATGTTACGGAGGTAATTGTCCCCAAGGGGATAAAACCCTGCAAAACCCTGCAAAACGCTCGCTTCGTATCAGGGTACGCCTTCAGGCATGACGTAAGTCTGAAAATGGAGTTGGCTTTGGCCGCTGGGGTTCGATCTGAACAATTGTTTCCGCAGCCTCAAAATCGCTCGCAAATCACCCGCTTCATGCTGATTTCGCAAATTATCAGCCTGATTCAGCGCTGGAATTAATTCCATTAAACGGCGAAAATGATCCGTGATTCCGCAACCAGAAAAATCAGCATGAGTACTTCTGTAGCCCCAGCAATCGCAAAACGCACGCGCAAAAAGGCCGGGCTCGCCCTGTGGATGGAACGGGTGCTGGAAGAGTGTGAGCGCGCCAGCTTAGACTTCAGCGCCGATCCGGTCCATGATCTACGCGTCGCCCTCCGCCGCTGTCGCTCAGTGGCGGATGGCCTCCGCGTCATGGATCCCGATCCCGCATGGAAACAGATGAAGAAGGCCGGCCGGCAACTCTTTCGTGAATTGGGCGAACTGCGAGATGTACAGGTGATGGAAGAATGGGTCCGTCATTTGGGCGATCCTGCCGACCCGGTGGCCATCACTCTGCTTCAATTTCTGGCCGCCCGTGAAGCTCACTTAAAGCAGCAAGCAGCAGTTGCCTTGCAGGAATTCGATCGCAAGCAATGGCGAAAATGGATCGCATCCTTGCCTCGCCGCGCCGCCAGAGTGCGTGCCGGCAGCGCCCTCTTCAAACATCTCGCTCTGGAACGTTGGGCCGAAGCTCACGAACTCCATCGCAACGCTTTGCGCAATCGCTCGCACATCGCGTTTCACTCGCTGCGCATCGGCTTGAAGCGTTTCCGTTACATCGTAGAGAACTTTTTGCCCGAACAGCACGTCGCCTGGAGCGACGACCTTAAGGAGCTGCAGGACATGCTCGGCGAAGTTCACGACCTGGACGTGCTTTGGGCCACCGCGCTTCAGGTCAACGCTTTACCGGAAGCCGGCTCCCGTGCAAAATGGCATTCGCGGATTATCGAAGAGCGCACGCGAAGGATCGACAACTATCGCGCAAAAATGGTGGGGAAGAATTCCCTATGGCAAGTCTGGCGTGCGCAATTGCCAGTTGGAAGGCAGATCGAATCCGCCGCTTTGAGCCGTCTTAAATTGTGGGCTTCATTTCTCGATCCGGACTTCAAACATTCGAATCACGTAACCCACCTCGCGCTTCAACTTTATGATGGCCTGCCAAACCGGCTAGCGGCCGGAGTTCCGGAGCCAGCAGATGAACGCAGTATCCTGGAAGTAGCGAGTCTCATGCATGACGTCGGTCGCTCCAAGAAAGAAAAAGCACATCACAAATTGACCTACAAGTTGATCGAGCGTCTAACGCCGCCCTTGAGCTGGAGTAAAGAGAAGATGCACCTGGCAGCCGTCGTCGCCAGATATCACCGTGGAGCGCTTCCCCGCGCTGGACAAAAAACGCTGGAAGGCCTAAGCCCGGATC
>Ga0207046_10078_pt1 | contig 27546 bp, 20 predicted proteins | sample Alteio_BWMinCont_66_FD_153303 | JGI IMG/M metagenome (GOLD analysis project Ga0207046, IMG submission 153303) | Enriched cells from forest soil in Barre Woods Harvard Forest LTER site, Petersham, Massachusetts, United States -... | ecosystem: Environmental > Terrestrial > Soil > Temperate forest >...
TTGTCCCGCACAGAATATTGCCACAGGATTAGCTTTAGCGCTTGGTGGAATTCTTAAATATACGCTATCCACAATGGTAACAGCGCATCCCAAACTATTATAAGCTGTTACACTTACCAATGAATCGGCATTGATGGCTCCTGTGGTAATAGTGGTAGTGGTCTTTCCATTATCCCACAAATATTTAGTTGGATTGGTAGCACTGCTTACACTCAAGGTATCGTGTTTGCCAAAACATCTCCAGTTAGATCCGCTGATGATAGGCTTAGGCAGGGGTACCACTACTACCTGCATCACTGTTTGCACACTGTCGCATAATCCATAAACCGTGGCTGTATAGGTGGTCGTCACGGTATCATTCACCGTAATGGTTGCCGTGGTAGCTCCGTTGTTCCATCTATATCCGTTTACTTTTCCACCCAGTCCGGTAGCGGTTATGATGGTGCTCTGGCGCGGGCACACCGTATCATGTATGGCTGCAACGATTGCTGTTATTTTGGGTGTTATCTTGATGGATTGAAGAGCTGAGTCTTTACAGGTAGGACCATAGGCATACAAGGTATAGGTGGTATTTTTTTGAGGTTTTACCCAGATGTTGGTAGTGGTGCTTCCTGTGTTCCACTTATATTTTAATCCACCGCTGGCACTTAATAATATACTGTCTCCCTGGCATACCGAATCAGACGATGCCTTTATTTTGGCAGCCGGTGAAACTACATGGATGACAATGGAAGTATCTTTCGAACAAAAGCCATTATAGGCTGTAACCGTAACGGTAGTGGTGGTGATGGCTTTATATTTTATGCTGGAGGTAGTGGCTCCGTTACTCCACTTATAGGTAGATCCTCCTTTTGCAATCAGGGTATCTGTATAACCTGAACATACCGAATCTTTTCCTGTTAAAGTTGGGGTAGGGGCAGGATACACTTTAATAAGGTTTGTTACCACATCCGTGCACCCATTAGAATCGGTACCGGTAATAGTATATGTTGTAGTGACGGTTGGTGTTGCAATCGGGTTAGCGCAGTTATTGCAACTTAAGCCCAGGGGTGGCGCCCACGTGTATGTTTTGGCACCTGAAGCATTTAAGTGTAATGATGAACCAAGGCATACGCTGTCAAACGGAGGGATTACACTAACCACAGGCCCTGTAGGATTAATTAGGGTAACTAAAACAAAGGCCTTGCACCCCGTATTATCTGTTATAACGCAAGTATAGGTTCCGGCAACAAGTCCGGTATCTTCTTGGGTAGTTTCTCCATTACTCCAGCTATACGTATAAGGTGCTGCACCCCCGGTAGGATAGGCAGTTATATTACCCCTGAATAAGACACATCCGGGATTAGTATCTTTCACCGGTGCGTTATATCCATTCTTTCCATTTATAATAACAATAGCCGAGTCGTGACGGGGTGGGCAGGAACCATCTGTTACATAAACGGTATAAATACCCGCACACATACCGGAATCGGTTTGGCTCGTATTTCCATTACTCCATTTAAAGGTAAAGGGTGTTACACCGCAATTTATAGTTACAGTGGCTTTCCCATCGCATGCAGAACAGGAACTAGGGGCGCCTTTCGCAGAAGAAATAAGATTGGGTGGGTTAGGCACAGTAACTGCACACACAAAACTATCGCCGGCAGCATATAGCAAATTATTTTGTCCTAATACTAAGGCATACACAGTGTTCGGCATAACAATACTTCCTTTTTGGGTAAGAGAGCCGTCATAATACTTTATAGAATCCCTGCAACCTAAATAGATGTCGTCGCATCCATCCACATCAATACCTCCCCAATACGTTTCAACGTTAGAATTAGATACAGCAATACTATCATTCAGAGTGCCTGTGTTTTTAGCATATTGTTTCAATGATGCACCATCGTACAAATAAAGCCAGGTGGGGCTCGCAGCTGCTCCATTCATGGCTCCTGAAGCATAGCTTTGGTTTGCAACATATTTGGCAACATTTGATTCAGCGAGATCAAAATGATCGGGTTTGATATAAGTGGCGGGATTAAGTTTGGGTAAGGGTAGTTGGGCAAATACATTACCCGCAGTTTGAACAGTGGCCATATAACAATATAATCCGGAAGGATCTACACAAACCATTGCAACATCATGGTCAGAAAGCTGGGTATGAAGCCAATCTACCCCTATTATGCTTACCAGATTAGTGTCGAGCATACAAGCCTGGTTTGTATCCGTTGTTCCGCCTGCGCCTATGATAATATTATCGTAACAGGGATTGTAAACAGCTCTCCACATTTCGTTTATAGAAGGGTTACCTACATAGGTTGCCTGTAAATTACCATACGTGTTAACTTTTAATACCTGGGCAGAATCAAGCCAGAAACCGCTTGTAACGTAAGAAGTGCCTGTTTTTCTATCCGTTGCAAAAGCGCCATAATAGTAAGAATTGAAATGGAATGCACTGACAGTAAATGTCCATTGTTTCGTACCCACCTTATTGAATTTTGATAATTGAAATGGCATTTGTCCGCCATAGGCATATACATTCCCAAAATAATCATAACATATATCGTAAGCCCGATCATAATTTGCAAAATTCGGATTGGTAATCCAGGGGTCGATCACAATGGTTTTGTTCTTATCATAATTGCCATTTATACGGAATGATTCTACGTTTCCGGCTACTTGGTATAAAACATTGATGCTTCCCATATCTCCGCTATATCCGCCAACAGGGGAATGTTCTGTAAACTTTCCTAAAGAGCTCGTGAAAGTTATATCCCCATTTTGCAATAGTTTTAGTTTAACTGCATCGGGATATTTCAACAATATTTTAGAAATGTCAGCTCCCGGATGTACAATGAGGGAATACTTTATTCCGTTTTTCCCTACAATAAATTCGTAAACCGCATCGACTCCCGGATAAAGGTTTTTATAAACAAGTTGATTAAATGCATAGGCTTTTATGGTATTTTTTCGCCCTGCTCCGTATGTATAATAATCGTTGTGTATACCTTCTGGTGTTATGGCAGCTAAAGCATTGGCACCTTCCCAGCTACTATTCAAATAGTGCACTATTGCTTTGGCTTGATTATCTTTATCATCATCTTTTACAGTTTCATGCTTTTTAGGCATTTCAACATAGCGATAGGTAACGCCATGTGAAGTAAAGTAGGCCCACACGCCACCTAATTGAACGCCATATAATATCTTCTCATTTCCCGGAATGGCTCCATCAAATTGTCCGTTATTTTCTATAAAAACCTGGTGGTTGAATGGTGCTGTTTTCCATTTTATCTGCGCATTTCCGGCAGGGGCACTTTGAGTTTTTTTGGTAAGAGTTTGTGAATAACCTGGAGTGTTCGTAAATAAAATAAATGCGCAAAATAGAGTAATTATTTTTTTCATTTGGTAGTTTTTCTTAAGAGGGCTTGGTATGTTAATTAACTGGTGTTCAAAAATATTATTACTTATTAGCTATATTAATTATAAAGATACTATCTTATTAATTGGATAAATCCATCCTTTTTATAGGTTGTACTCTGGCAAGTAGCAGTTAGCACATAATAGTACACCCCGTCGGACGCTTTTGCTCCACTTTCAGTAGTACCGCTCCAGTATTGAACAGGATTGGTGCTATTATACATTTCCTTACCCCATCTATCATATATGGTGAGCGACCATGCGTCAATATTTTCAGTCCTGATATAAAATACATTATTCAGTCCTAATGGCCCGGCATTGTCAGGAGTAAATACGTTAGGGAATTTCACATCCAGGCAAGGTATGTCAATATTAACAAGCAAAACCTGTTCGGCCTGACATCCATTGCTGTCTGTTCCCACAACGGTGTATGAAGTAGTGACCGGAGTTATTACTCTTACCGAATCACAGGAAGGATCAAGACAAGTTATTGTTCCTTTAGCAGGATTTTCGGTCCACTTATAGTTTTTAGAATTTCCTCCTGCTACCAATATGGTAGTATCGTTATCTATCAATAATGTTTGGCTGCAACAGGCATTTAAATGAGGATTGGTAGGGGTTAGAGTAGCAGTAGCTGTTTTTGTACAACCATTAGAAACGATTACCGTATATGTGGTTGTACTGTCGGGGCCCGGATTAATGGTGATACTTGAACCCGTTTGTCCGGTACTCCAGGTATAGGTGAAAGGGGCGCCCGTTCCTGTTGCTGTTGCCATTAAGGTGATTGGTTGTCCGGCGCAAAAAATATCCCTCTCGAAGTTAATAATTGGAATCGGTGGGGCCCTTAATTGAACTGTATCGTAAACTGTAACAGAGCAACCTAACCTATTATAGGCTGTTACATATACAATGGAATCTGCGTTGATGACACCTGTATTAATCGACGTGTTGGTTGACCCATTATACCATACATATTTGGTAGGGTTTGTAGAACTACTTACTACCAGATTTGCCTTCGTACCTTTACAAGCCCAAGGCTTTCCACCTATAACAGGTTTAGGCAAGGGTACTATTACTACTTTTATAGTCTTTCTCACGCTGTCGCATATTCCGTACGCAGTTGCAGTGTAGGTTGTGGTGGCAGTGTCGTGTACTGTAATAGTGGAAGTAGTTGCTCCATTACTCCATCTATATAAGGCCTGTCCCCCTTTTACCGTAGCTGTCAATATTGTGGGTGACAGCGGACAAACGGTATCGTTAATCACTGTCAGGGTATCCGTTATTTTTGGAATTACATTAATCTTAATTTTAGCCGAGTCTTTACATTGGCTGGTAAAAGTATGCAGTGTATAAGTAGTGGTAACTAATGGATTAATGTGTAAAGTAGGGCTTGCTGAATTACCGGGAGTCCATAGGTATTTGGTGCCACCGATACCGCTTAGGGTTAAAGAATCGCCGGGACAAACGCTGTCCCTGGTTGATTTGATTACGGCATAAGCGCTGTCTGTTTTTGGTATTTTTAAAATAACTTTATCAACCGGACAGCCCTCGCGCCCGGTTATAGTGCAGGTATACGTGCCGGGAAGTACATTGTGTATTGAATCGAGAGTTACCCCATTATTCCACAGATAGGTAACGCCGGTATCATTACCACTTACCGTTACTTGTGCTGAACCACTATCCGATCCGCAGGCGGCAGGGGTAACTTTAGAAGTATAGGATAAAGAAACAGGAGTACAGGTGAGGCATTTGGACTGGAAATACAAGCCATAAATGAACATGGCATAACAGTCGCCACCCAGTGTTATGGAAACAGTGGAAGTATCTTGACCTGCAATCACATTTGTATTTACCGGGGTTGATTGAAAAAACAATGAAGGAAAGGTTGCCGTTGTTCCATTTTCAGTTAAACTAAAATTAGCCTCTGCATTGTTCTGGATATCGGCAAAATCAGCAAATGCGGTTGCATATGTACTGTTTCCGCAAGCCTTGAATCCGGTATCAGTATACAATTCGCTGCCGCCTTCCTTCGTATATTGACCATCGGACAGAATAAAAGTACCGGTATAGGTAACCGTATTTTCCTGGTAAATAATGATGATTGAAATACCATCCACTTCATAGCCTTCATCTGTAAAACCGTTATAATCTACGGTGTACACACCATTGCCGGCTATGGCCGAAGTAATATCGGCCCTCCACGTGCCTGTACTTTGATCGCTCCAGCATTTAGGTCCGTCTGAACCTATCAGGATTGGGGTGAAGTTGTTTTTTACCTTTGCAGGATTGGTTACCGTAGCTTTGATTATATAATTAGAAGGGGATGAAGTTTCGCACGAAACCTCGCAATAGAGATAAGCTTTCAATACATTGATGCAACCATTGGGTAATCCTGTAACTGTATCAGGTGCAGGAAAACCACAACCCAATGTAGGTGAAAACCTGGTTTGGGTATTTTGAATGGCCTGCACAAAATTAAGTCCGCATAAGGTAGTATCAAATGATATACCCAAAGTCTTGCTTCCGTTAGGAGTTTTATGGGCTACAGGGCTATGATGAAGGTTTCTCCCATCGTGGCAGTCGGTGCATTGAGAGGATACTCTAAAAGCAAATAAGGTAAGTATGATAAAGAGAGTAATTTTTTTCATTCAAATTGGTTACATATTAATATTCGATACTCATCACATATGGGCACTCCTACAAAATTAGTTAAAAAGTCAACATCCCTATTTCTTATTACGATAGATTGTCCCGATAGGTTGGGTCGTGCCTGAAAATTTATCTACTGTACGAGTAACTTCCCTTCATCTACAAGATTCCCAGATTGGTTTAACAGGCGATATAAATAAACCCCTGCCGGCTGGGTGGATATATCAATAGAATATGATTGATAATCAATAACTGATGGCTGATATGTGGAGGAATAAATCCTTTTACCCATTACGTTATATATCTCCAAATATTTTACGTCCGGTGAGTTAGTAACTTGAATAGTAAATTTTCCGTTGCTTGGATTAGGATAAACATCCATACCAGGCATTTTATTAGCCAGTGAATTTAGACCGAGACTTATGCCTCCCCAGGCAGCAATATCAGATGCAGCTATATTTCCTGCATGTGTAAATTCTCCGCCCGCATAAATGGCAGAATCCATAACAGCAAAAGCATCTACAATGTTATCAACCCCCCGGGTGCTTACGGTGTCCCAAACGGTGCCGTTCCAGGTGGCAATATTATTAACCGTCAGGCTTCCTGATTTATTGAAGAGACCACCCACATATAGCTGCCCATTAAAAACACAAAAAGCGCTCACCCCGCTTCCGGTAATTACACCGGTGAGCCCTGAACCTGCAGTTGCCCATTTTGTTCCATTCCAGGTTGCAATGTAATGCGCTGTATTTCCTCCGGCAGTGGTAAATGAGCCTCCGGCATATAACGAACCATTGTAAGTAGTCAATGCAAAAATAGGTTCATTGGTACCTGTGCCCACGGCGTTCCATTGTGTGCCATCCCAATATGCTATGTTATTTACGGATTGTCCGCCTGCCGAACTGAATTGACCTGCTGCATAAAGTTTTCCGTTGTATACGGCAAGTGCATATACACTATCGTTTATACCGGAGGCAACAGAATCCCATTTGGCGCCATCCCAGCAGGCTATATTGAATGCCTTTATATTTCCTGCATGGCAAAATGCGCCTGCAACATATAGTTTCCCATTATAAACAGCCATAGCATCGGCCCAGCCAAGGCCGCCGCCACATTCTCTAAGTCCTCTGCCTAGTGTATCCCAATGTGTGCCATCCCAAACAGCTATATCATTTGCTGCCAACTTATCAGCTGCATAAAATCCTCCGCCGGCATATAGTTTGCCATTGTATACACACATCGTTTCTACATTATTGATGCCGCCGGTAAGGCCCGAACCAACGCTGTCCCAGTTCCAGCCGCTCCAGCGCGCTATGTTGCGGGCTGTGATATTACCTGCCTGGTTGAACCACCCACCTACATATAATTCGCCATTGTAAGTAGCCTCTGTAAGTATTCCATATTCGCCGGTAACACCCGCATCTAAAGGGTGCCACCAGAATTGGCCATAGCCAGTGACCGCGAAGAAATAAATAAAAATAAAAGGAAATAAAACTTTTTTATTCAGTCGGGTAGCATATTTATTTTCCATATACCTTCATTATTAAGTGGTAATAGTTTCGTAAATATACAATTCTTCCTTGTTGGCGATATAGTTTTTACAAACCTATTTTGCAGGTTTACACTTGCGATAAAGCTGCCTGGTTTGAAATTTTATAGAGTAAGCGTGCTCCTACATTGGCATCCCACTCATCTGCTCCGGGAGCAACTTCATTAATATCGAACGATATTATTTTTTTTACCGGCCTCCACTACCTGCTCAATCAGGTAAAGGGCTTGTTGAAACTCTAATCCTCCGGGCACCGGTGTTCCTGTATTGGGGCACAACTTCGGGTCTAATCCATCTATATCAAAACTGATATAAATATTTTGAGGAAGTTGTTCTATTATTTTGCTGGCAATTTGCTGCCATGTGTAACCCTCGTACATTTTTTCCTTCATTGATTTATCGGAAAACAACCGGATTCTTCCTTTCGAATCTTCAATTACTTTTTTTTCACCCTCCGAAAAATCACGAATACCTACCTGCACAAGCTTTTCCATATTCTTAATCTTGAGTGCATTGAACATAATGGAGGCGTGAGAGAAGGTGAATCCTTCATAGGCATTTCGTAAATCGCAATGAGCATCAATATGCAGTATTCCAAAGGAATCATATTGTTCAGAAACCGCTTGCATTAGGCCTAAAGGTGTACTATGGTCTCCACCAATTAATGCTACTATTTTATTCTTTTTAAGAAATGTAAGAGATCGTTGTTTAATCCATTTCCGTAATTCATCACATTTTTTATTTATATCATTCCGTATGGCCTCCATTGGTTTTGTTTCTGCCTTTCCATCTACAAAGGCATTAATATACCGCTCTGCATTTTTCCGCAATGCTGAATTTGTTTTCTCAACTTCTTTAGGATATGTATCCATGGCTATTCCTATTTTCCAGGCATTGGGAATATGTTCGTCAAATAAATCTACCTGGCATGATGCATTCAGAATGGCTTTGGGCCCCTTTGAAGCTCCGGTGCGGTAAGAAACTGTTGCATCCCATGGAACAGGAAGGGCAACTATTTTTGCATTACCGGTAGTATAAGGTAGTCCAAATAAAGAACCTGCCGCAGCAGGTGCATCCGGATCAAAGGTAGGAGTGGTTTTCTTATTCATGTATGGGTTATTGAGTTGACAAAAATAAAAAAGTCCCTCCGAAGAAGGACTTTTTTATTCTTTTAAAAAAAGCGAATTACTTCACTTTGCTTGCAAGTTCAGCACCAGCTTTGAATTTTACTACTTTCTTGGCAGCAATTTTAATAGCTTTTCCGGTTTGTGGATTGCGTCCATTACGGGCAGCTCTTTTTGCTACTGAGAAAGAACCGAAACCTACGAGAGCGATTCTGTCGCCTTTCTTGAGGGCTTTGGTTGCTGAGGTGATGAATCCATCTACTGCTCTTGCAGCATCAGCTTTGGTGATTTTCGCCTCACCAGAAATGGCATCAATTAATTCTGCTTTGTTCATTTTGTATAAATTTTATTGGTTAATACATTGCGAATATAGAATATAATCTCAATATACACGCATGTTTCGGGGTGAAAATATCGTTAAATTGTTGATAAATGGGGTGTTTTGTTAATAACTCACCCCAAAAAGGGCGTTTTATAAGGCTTTTTTCAGGGGTTTTAGCTAGACCACCTTCCAGCCTTCCCCTTCCAGTCGGAAGCCTCTCAGAAAGTCAGCAGCAGGCATGGTTTTCTTTCCTTCCAGTTGGAGTTCCTTAATTTCTATGGCCGCATCTTTGCATCCTATATATATATATGTATTGTCTTTTACCTGCAATTCTCCGGTTGATAAAGTAATGTTGGTGTTGATCGCTGAATCGTATATTTTCATCACCAGCTTTTTGCCATCCTTATTTACTATCTCTGTCCATGCGGCAGGATAGGGGCTTAGTCCTCTTATAAAGTTATGGACTTGTTCTGCAGGTTTATTCCAGTCAATATGACAGTATTCCCTAAAAATTTTGGGTGCAGGTTTTAGGTCTTCTTTTGGAAAATATTTTTGAGGTAAAGTTGCGACTGGCATTAAATCGAAGCTATCAATCGTTTCAACTAAAAGTGTCGAACCTATTACCATAAGTTTATCATGTAATGTCCCGGCATTGTCATTTTCTTCGATGGGAATAGTCTTCCTATGTATTACATTTCCCATATCAATATGTTCATTTATAAAGAATGTGGTAACCCCTGTTTCCTTCTCTCCATTTATTATGGCCCAATTAATAGGTGCTGCTCCCCTATATTGAGGCAACAAAGAAGCATGAAGATTAATTGTACCCATTTTAGGAAGCTTCCAAACCACTTCAGGCAACATTCGGAAAGCAACTACCACTATTAAATCGGGATTTAGCTTTTTCAGTTCATTAATAAATTCTTCGTTCTTTAACTTCTCCGGTTGTAAAACAGGCAGATTATTTCGTAATGCATATTGCTTCACCGCCGATTGTTGCAGCTTCAACCCACGACTGGCAGGACGGTCGGGTGCGGTAACTACTGCAAGTACTTTATGACGACTTTTGACCAAGGCATCAAGGCTTGCCACCGCGAATTCGGGTGTGCCCATAAATACGATAGAAAGACCTTCGCTCATTTTTTAGTATTCCTGATTATTGCTTCTAATTTTTGATTTTCTCTTTCCCAACTATAATTCTCCACCACAAAGTTATGGCCATTCAAGCCAATAGTGTGGGCTTTATTCTCATCAGATAAAAGTTCACTAATATGTATGGCGTATTCTTCTGGCGTATCGGCAATTAAAATGCTTTCTCCATTCTTAGCACGCAACGCATTATTGGCAAGTGTAGAGGTTATGCATGGAATTTTTAATGCCATTGCTTCCAGTAATTTATTTTGCAAGCCGATGCTCATAAACATAGGTGCAACAAGCATTTTAGCTTTAGCAAAATTTATACGGACATCTTCCACCCACCCACTGATAGTAACATGGGCAGAGGCAAGCGCCCGCACTTTAGCAGAAGGATTAGCTCCTGAAATCAATATTTTTACATCTGGGTTTTTCTTTAAAACAATGGGAAGAATTGCACGCACCAGGTATTCGGCACTTTCGATATTGGGCGTATAACTCATGTTTCCGTTAAATATAATATCGTATTCTTTAGTATGCTCAACAGGTTTAAAAAAATTGGCATCAACTCCATTTGGAATAACCGCTATTTTGCTGTTTTCGGGATGTGGAATCAAATCTCTATCCTGCTGGGAGATAATAATCTTATTATCAAAAAAATTAAATACACCCGATTCATAATTGGCTAACCTTTGTTGCTCTACATTATGCAGGGGTTTTAAATAGAAGGGTACGCTTGGCAAACGCCGCTCAATACCTTTTGAAAACACATCCATATAATCGAGCGTTTTTGGAATGTGGGCATATTGTTTTACATATTCCGTAGTGCGTATCAATTGGCAAAATATATGGTCCGGCTTGTATTCTAAAATAACGGAATCTAATTCTTTTTGTGCCGCACGAGAGTAAAAATACCCTATCTGCCATGGGATGCGGGTAAATGTAGTTCTTACTAAATTAAAAAATATTCGTGCTTTTGACAACCTGAAAACGTTAACTTTTTTGCAGAATTGTTCAATATGTTTTATACTTTTTTCGTCAATGGGTTTATCGCTCAAAGCATATAGAAACACATCGTTATTTTTCGATAGATCTTTCAATTGGTGATAGGCACGAAGCTTATCTCCTTTTTCAAGAGGATACGGAAACCGCGAAACGATATAGAGAATCTTCATTACTGCTTTTGCAAAATTCGCTCGTTATAAAATCCAATAAGTTTCGCTGTGGCTTGATCGATACTGCCATTCTCCTCAATAAATTTTCGGGCCAGTTTTCCTAAATCTTCTTTAAACGTTTTATCTTCTATACAATGGCAAACGGCTTCGGCAAATTGCGCGGGTTCATCGGCGACCAACACATCCCGTCCCAATTTGCATTCTATTCCTTCAATACCCACGCTTGTTGTTATAATGGGTTTTTCCATTGCCATGCCTTCAATAATTTTAATTCGTACCCCGCTTCCGGCAAGCAAAGGTACAAGCATGATGTCATAGTCTTCCATAAATACTTTGGCATCCTCTACTTCTCCATGAAAAACCACATTGGGGTAATTCCCGTTTCGAAGACTGTCAGGCATATTTCTGCCTGCTATATGGAATTGCACATCAGGAAACTTAGTCAATATATTGGTCCATACATTTTTTAGAAACCAGTCTATGCCTTGCAGATTCGGCAGCCAATCTAATGCACCGATATAAAAAAGCGAGTTAGGGTATTTGCTTTTTCCGGGAACATATGTTGAAAGATCAACCCCAAACGGAATATGCGCCATAGGCGTTTTGCAGCCCATCTTTTTCCAATATTCAAGATCTGTATTAGTTATGGTAGCAATGCCATCAAAAAGATCTATCACACTTTCTTCGTATATTTTTAATTGTTTCGACAGCTTAGTTAAGTACCATTTCTTTACTATTCCTTTCTCTTCCGATGCAAGCTTATGCCATATTTTCCATTCTATATTATGCGCCCGCATTATTACAGGGGCTTTGGAGTACTGCTTTATTATAGGCAAGTATGGAGCTAAATACAGTCCTTCCAAATGAATGATATCAAACGATTCCTTTTTTAAGATTGCTGTTAACTTCTTGCTGAAATCTTCCGATTTAAAACGCGATATATTATACGATTTGCCTGTTAGAAGAGCGATGAGAGCTGATAAGGGTTTTACATCAGTATCTATGGTAATCGTTTCCAAGTGCCTGTCATTTCTAAATTTCTCAGGGATGGAACGAATCTCTATAAAATGCTTACGAGTATTCATGGCAAACACTTTCACCTCGCATCCGGCTTTCAGTAAACCTTCCGTAATTGCATTGATGGCAATAACACCCCCATCTTTTTCAGGGTAAGGAATTTTGTTGCTTATTTGCAAAACCTTCATCAGTTCCGGTGGAAAACTTAAAAAATCAAAATTAAAAATTCTGCGGATAGGAATGGGCAGATATTATAGTTCTACCACAACACTTACCTCATCCACTTCCCCGCCAATGGGTGGAGTCTTCTTAATAACTTCAACTGACAGGCCACTGATGGTGAAGAAGGAATTCTTTAAATTATCTGCAATCCGTTTTGCAACATGTTCAATAAGATTTGCGCGAATGCTCATCTCTTTTTTTACGATTTTATAAACATCCACATAATCTATGGTCTCCCGTAATATATCATCAGATGCGGCTTTTGCGATATCGGCTTTTAAAATAACATTAACTACATACTCTCCGCCAATAATGGCTTCTTCAGGCAGACAGCCGTGATATGCATAAATGTGAATCCCTCTGACGTTAATAGTATACAATGCTCTTATTTTGCAACAAAACTAATGATTAATAACCGATAAATGAAAGCTTGCGTTCGGTTGCTTAATATATCACTTATTTTCCTTAAGCGCCTTTTCACAAGCCTTTACCTGCATTTCGAAAAGCGCCGATAAAGCTTTAACGTCAATATCGGCAATCTTAACAATGTGGAAGCAACCCTTTTCTCTTGAATATTTTCCAATTTTTTCAAGTTGTGTTCCATATTTTTCACCTTTTTCTCCCATTAAATAGAAGGCAAAACTTTCCTTGCGGGGTGAAAAACCAATCATGAACCAAGGATTTTCCTTACCACTTGACAGCGTATATTTAAAATCGCCTAAGCCAATAATAGCGCTACCCCACATTTTAGGTTCGCTTTTAGCAGCCTTTTTCATCATTTCAAGAATAGTAAAACCGTCTTTGCGTTTTTGTTCTTCCTTAATAGTATTTAAAAAGGTTTCCGGGCTAGCAGTCGTTTTTTTAGTTTTATTTTCTGCCATAAATTATTTATTGGGATGATTCCTTGTCGGCTCATAGTAAAGAGTTACTGCACCACTACCAAATGTTTTTGTTTTTAATAGTTTAAGATTAACTTTTTCCTTAATGTTTTTGAATAGTGGCAAACCGCTCCCCCAAATAACCGGGTGAACGACAATCTGGTATTCATCAATTAAGCCCAGTTGTGTTAGGGCTACTATCATACTTGGGCTGCCGGCTAAAATGTTTTTACCGGCTCGCTGTTTGAGTTCCAGCACCTCTTCTTTAACGATTTCTTTTTTCAATTCTGTGTTTTTCCAATCAACATGTTGAAGTGTGCGGGAAAAAAGAATCTTTGGAATATTGTCTATCAGCACTGCAAATTCATCCTCCGTTTTGTTGCCGGTCGGGGTTTTTACTATTGCCGGCCAATAACTTTCCATCAGTTGATACGTGGTTCTTCCGTATAAAATGATGTCAGCATTACTCAATACCTCATTAAAATGTTGATGTAGTTCATTATCTGCAATCACTGCCGTATGGTCGCAAAATCCGTCCAGTGTCATATTGATTGCTGCAATTAGTTTTCTCATATTTTATTTTCTAATTGTTATTTTGTCTTGAATTGTTAACAGGGTTAAGCTCCCATAGTACCTGTCTTCACTTTTCCGGCTCGCCTGTAATTGGCAATAATCACTCCTTTGGGTGTAACCGTACTCTCTGTTAATTTTAATGCTGCCGGAATCGCACCTTCGGCAAATAACTTTTTCCCTTTGCCAAGTATCACAGGGTAAATTTTGAGCCAGAGTTCGTCCACTAAATCATTCTTAAGCAGCAACTGAACCAGCTCGCCGCTGCCCCAAACTTTAATAGCAGAGCCCTTTGAGTTTTTGAGTTTTTTGATATCTGCCAGGCTTTTGAGGAAAACCGAGTTTTTCCAATCTGACTTTTTCATGGTCTTGGACAGGACGTATTTTGTGACATCGTTGACACCGGGCCAATAATCTGCATGTTTAGGCCAGTAGCCGGCAAAAATCTCAAATGTCTTTCTGCCCAAAAGCATATCTGCATGTTTCATCTGTTTTTGCATAATGCTACCAGTAACTTTGTCACTATACGGTGCACTCCAACCGCCATATTTGAACCCGCCTGATGTGTCTTCCCCAGGGCCACCAGGTGCTTGCAATACTCCATCTAAAGTAATAAATGATAATACAATTATTTTTCTCATATGAAGATAGTTTAAGGATGTTTACTGAACTACTCTACAAAGATAAAATATAATTAAAATCAGAAAACATGATATTTTGAGCTGATAGAGACAAGTAGAACGAATCTTGTTTTCGCTCGTCTTTTGCGGGACTGCGTCCGCCGTAGCCGAGCTATGGGGTTGCTTTGATGGATAGTTTAGAAAAAATGTTTTTTGAAGAATGCTCTTCCAGAGCCCGATTTTAGATATTTTTCAAAAGCAAACGCTTTGTATTTGTCTTGAAAGGAAATGGTATGTATAAGTTCTACAGGTAAACGTTTCTCAGTAGCCGGTACTCTACCCATTTGATGCCGTGCTAATCTTTCTTCAATATTTTCTGTGCAACCAATATACAAATGGTCATCGCCGCATTTAAGTATGTATACAGTCCAGGCAAAATTCATTTTTACTTTATCATTTTAAGGCGAAGCCCGCCGCCGCTCGTCTTTTGCGGACTGCGTCCGCCGTAGCCGAGCTATGGCGAGGCGAAGGCGGAGAGTGGGGGATTCGAACCCTCGGGACCCTTTCGGGTACACACGCTTTCCAGGCGTGCTCCTTAAGCCACTCGGACAACTCTCCTACAAAATTTGGCCCCTGAACGAACATGATTTACTCGAACGGGGGCGCAAATATAAGAGTTATGAGTTATGAATGAAATGGCAAACAAAGCTTTCACCTGTCAATTTCATTCTTCATTTAGCATTTGGTACCAGTCCTGTAGCTGTCATCGTCCATGTTGAACCGCCAAAGTGCATTCCCCTGTGCTTATGCTTCAATCCATAACAAAGTATATGGTCAATGCCTTCCGGAAAGGCTACGCTCTTGTTGAGCGGCAATTCCAGTATAAGGTCAAGCCCTTGTTTTCTCCAGCCCCTGGTCAATTCAAAGTTAAAGTAAGGATTTAGGGCTAAAACAGAATCATGGTTCGAGTAATTATAAGCAATAGCATCAGCAAAATCAGCAGCTTCTGATTTATTTATCCCTCTCGCCATTTTATTTACAATTAGATGGTACGTTGAATCGGGACTTTGCGAAATGCAAAGGGATGGATTTTGGCTTATTTCATTCTCTTCGGATAAATACAGCTTCGACGAATCCAGCACAATAGTATTCTCATTCAGTTCAGCATCATTCATTTTGATATACAAAACCTTTGCCGATTGGGAAGTTAAGGGAACATCATTCTTTTTATAATCGGTCACGGCAAAATGGCTGGATACGGCCGCTATTCCAATAATTAAAAATATCCATGCTGCCGCCCAAAGTATAGATGCCGTTATGGTAAACCATTGAAATGGTTGTCTCCTACCTGCAGCAGCCCTGCCAAAACGCACTATTAAAGCTGCAAGCGGGATACTCAGAAAAAGTAAGATCCCGATAATTAAAATAGTTCTCATACCCCCTGTAACCGATAACATATCGAAAAAGTTGTGCAAAGTGTAGTGAACCATGTGCCCGTCGTTAGCTTCCATATGTATAACACTTACACCGCTTGTAAGGGAAAAGATGAACGCTATGAGCACCGCTGCCAGGACGATTGTTATAATAAACCCGAAAAACATAAGAATGGCTTTAATTACGCCCCCCGCTACGTTACCTACGCCATGCCCGACAGAAGAAAAGAAATCACCCATATCCTTTCCAAATTCTTTGGCACGGTCACCTGGGCGGCTATCCCTAAAATCGTTTCCAAAATCGTTTACTTTTTTTTTAAGATGATCCATCTCGTCTTCGATGCTGCGGCGGATATTGTTGATATCTACCGGTTCGCCCATCATTTCCAGCTTTTCGGCTGTAGTGCGGGCTTTTGGTGTTATAATAGCTAGCAATATATAGAGTATCAATCCGAATCCGCCAATGAAAATGGAAAGGCCAAAAGCCAATCTCAGCCAAAGAGGGTCAACTCCAAAATGGTGCGACAGGCCGGAACATACACCAAAAATCACCTTGTCATCCGTATCGCGATATAAGCGCCTGCGGGAGCCCCATGAACTATAGCGGTTGCCCGAAGAGCTATATGATTGTTGTTTGGTGTCGGTGGGCGCTCCGAAGTCTTCCGGGTTACCCATAATGCCTATTACCTCATCCACTTCAGCCAGCATAACCACTTGCTTGAATGAACCCATTTTTTGTTGCAGTATTTCGGCTATGCGCGCTTCAATGTCGGCCATTATTTCATCGTGCCCTTCGGAGCTTTTAATCGAAACGCTGATGGCATCTAAATAGGCCGATAACTTGGCATGTGCATCTTCTTCTACATTGAATACGATGCCTCCTATGCTGCTGCTAATTGTTTTTTTCATGGTGTTGTTATAATATGGTTGGGGAATATTTTTTTACTATTTCATTTACCGAGGCTATCATTTCGCCCCAGGATGTGTTGAGCTCTTTTAAGAAATCTTTTCCCGAGGGGGTGAGCCGGTAATATTTGCGCGGAGGGCCCGAAGTAGATTCTTTCCATTCGTAGCTTAAAACTTTGTCGTTTTTTAAGCGCATAAGCAGAGGATACAGGGTGCCCTCCACTACGATTAGTTTTGCACTTTTCATCGCATCTATTATCTCAGAGGGATACGCATCCTTTTCCGATAATATGCTCAATATGCAAAACTCAAGCACCCCTTTCCTCATTTGCGCTTTTGTGTTTTCTATTTCCATATTTTATTTGGTATTATATACTATTTACTAGTTGACGATGCAAAGATATGTATAAATAATGATACCTTGTATAGCATAGTAGTGAAATAATTTATTAGTACCTGATAATGAGTGCGAAAAATTTAGTAGATTCGATTAGGTATACAAGACTTGCAGTTTAGCCCTTCTCAAAAGAGTAAAAAGTAGTTAATGTATAAAAAACAATAAGTATTACTTTTGCAGAATGATAAAAAATCTAACGATAAAAAACTTCAAGTCCATAAAGCACTTGCAGATGCCCTGCAAAAAGTTGAATGTATTTATTGGCGAACCTAATAGCGGAAAGAGTAATATTATTGAAGCTTTGGCTTTGCAAAGTCAAAATATGTTTGGAACAGAATTAAATAGAAATATCTTTAGATATAAAACTATTGGAGATTTATTCTACGATTTTAACATAAATACTCCAATAGAGATTAGAACGGATGATAAAAAAACCGGATTATCATATGCTGTTGATGAATATAATAATCCTCAGAATATATTTGAGTATTTTTTAGATGAAACTGTTGAACAACCATATAGAATACAACATGATGGAAAAATACAAGTATCGGCGGTAAGCATGGGTAAGACCATTGTACATTATTACGAATATAAAAGGCTATCCAGTTTTGATTTAGGATATATGCCCCATTTAGCTGTTCCATATGGCAACAATTTACCAAGCTTATTACTTGCTAATCCTGAATATAAAGCATGGGTTATAGATTTTTTTCAATCAAAGGGACTAACTCTTACTCTAAAACCCAACGAAAATGATATAGCCGTCAGCAAGTTTGTAGGCGGAGCAATATATAGCTATCAATACTTTAGCATATCTGAAACATTGCAACGTGTTGTATTTTATACAATGGCTATTAAGAGTAATTTAAATGAAATATTATTATTTGATGAGCCTGAAACCAATACATTTCCTTTTTATACTAAATTTCTAGGTGAACGAATAGCTTTAGATGAAACTAACCAGTTTTTTATTACCACCCATAATCCTTACTTATTGCTAAGCATTATTGAAAAAACAAAATTTGAAGATTTGAATGTTTGTATTACTCAAATGAATGATTATCAAACACAAGTTACAGTACTTAATGAACAGCAGATATCAAAAGTACTAGATTTTAACTCGGACGTTTTTTTTAACTTTAATCAGGTTCTTGCTGAATGAAACAAGTACATGTGGAATGCTTACCTGATGAAGCTTTGATAAAAAAATTGGGTTTTGCAAGGAAATCTGTTAAGCATCATGCGGGAAAATCAAGAGTATTTAATACATTGAAATCAGTTAGTAATCAATTGGCATTGGTGGATGAAGATCCTGGCAGTGCAAAGTCGGATTATGAAAAAAAACTTAAATTGTTGGACGAGATACAAGGTATAAAATTGTGTTCTGACAATTCAGGAAATAAAATTCTCATTTTAAAAGGAAAACTGGAAGATTGGATAGTTTCCCTTTGCTTGAAGGCAGATATAAAACTTAAAGATTTTAGTTTGCCTGAAAAGCCAAATGACCTGCACGATGTGATTAATCAGCGTATTAGTAAATTTGAAGAGCTTATAGATTATCTTTTAGAAAATAACAATATGGAAATTACTCAACTTAAAAGATGGTTGAATTAAGATTTGCTGCCTTTCTAATTCTCCTATTACTTATCATCATTTTAAAATAAATCATAAGGATTTTTATAGTCAATGACTTTTTCGCCATGCATTTGCCACACAAAAACATTATAGCAAAATTTCAATTTTTTACTTTAAATGTGCGACATGCTTGCAAGTAGCTGGCGTTTAACTTATACTAAAACATATAAATTTATATTGGATATAAATAAATGAAAAAAAGTGTGACATGTGTGACATTGAAAAATAATTGACTAAGTCGTAATCCTCCCCATCTCATAAAGGTATAGCGGCACCACCATTATTTGCGCAATGGATGCAGACATTATGGCTCCTAATGCACCCTGAGCAGGTACAAGAACAGCACAGAGTATAACGTTTGTCACTATTCCAATAACGCTATATAGAACCACTTTGTTTTGCTTATGCATTTTGAAAAGATAGATGGCAATGGAATAAATATAGAAGACAGATATAATAGACAAGAAGCCCCAACACATAAAAGGAAATGATACCAGGAAGCCATATACCCGTGTAACGAAAAAATAAACGGCAGTTAAAGCAGTTGCAGTTACCGGTATGCCAATACCCGTAAACCGGAGAGATAGCTTATAGATGGTTGTCTTGTTAAGCCTGTAGAGTAATGGAACAAACGGGAGTATTAGCATATTGGCTCCACTGGTGATGAAAGAAAAGAAGGTAGTTATTATTTGGTAGAAGGCAATTTCCTGCTTGTTTAGATAGCTCATTACATATATAAGGTCAGCGCGCGAATGGAGTAAGCCCACAAAGCCCAACAGGAAAAAGGAGAATGCACTTTTATAATAAGTAAAATGGGGGAATACGATTTTGAGTGGAAAAGAATCTTTTAAGAATACGATTGTTACCATGCACATTTTAACGAAATCGGATACTATGCAAAAGCTAACCAATAAAGGCAATGTAAGGTTATCTCTATAAAGGTAAATGAGTAGGAAAAGAACTAAGGTGCCTATAATTTCCGCCCAAACAGTTACTAAAAACCGCTTATGGAAGTTAATGAGCGGCTCATAACTTTGATACACATAATCGACCACGCACCAGGCAATGATTAATTCAGCTAATGTATTGTGTAAATAAATGGCTACAAAGCCGCATAGTAAAATAAATAGAGGAAGCCTGTCTACAAAACATTTTTGCCAGGCCGTTCTTAGCTTGCCGGGCTCGGTGCTGAATAGCTTCATTAAATAGTTAGTATTTCCCCAGGAAGCAATATGAATCAATATGCTTACCCATATCGAAATCTGGGTGAGGCCTCCCCATAATGCTACCGAAAACTTTTTTGTTATCAGCAATGAAAACAATAATCCCAATGCCGGAATGATAGCCTGTTTTAAGGCGCTTCCGAAAATGGATAGTATTCTTTTCTGGTATTTATGAGGCATTAAAATAGTTGTAAACAGGCAAGCAATCTAACTATTTTATGCGTATGGTAAATTAATCATGAAGCAGAGACACTTCGTATCACGCTTCATGACGATGGAGCGTAAAATCCCCAAGGATTTTTCTGCTCCATCGGTGGAGCCGGAGGGATTCGAACCCTCGTCCAAACAGAGAAACAACGAACCTTCTACATGCTTAGACTTATTTTATTGTAGGGAGGCAACCGCTATAAGTCAAAGCTATTGCAACCTTAGTTCCTAAAGTTTCGCTATTGCAACGGAACGGTGCAACAACTATCTTGTCATTTTCGATGCTTCGATCGGGACGCCGACAAGAAGGGCTTCCCGGGAAACATAGTGCGAAAATCTCCTAGAGATTAAGCAGCTAAGGCGTAATTTGATTCGCCGTTTGAATTGTTGAGAACTGATATTAGCGAGCCAGATTCACGATGCTCGGCATGCTAATCCGCTACTTCGACCTGCTGTCAAAACCTGTCGGCCCCATAGCGTAATAGACTGTTACAAAGATACAAAAGAATGATGAGGTATGAATGATGAATTATGAATGAAAATAAATAAGCATCTTAGGCCTAACCTATTTTTTATCAAGCTGGTCGGTAATCTCAGGGGCTTCCGGTTTGGATAGTTCCGATAAATTGGTCTCCTGTGAAATGGTGGATGCCGGAGGGCTTATTGAAAAGGAAGAAGGGGTTGAAGATGAACTTGTTTTTGGGGTTTCTTTCACCTCTTCTATAGTAGTGCTTTCCGATATTTCCCTTTGTACGGTATTGGCCGCTTCTTTAAAATCGCGCACTGCTTTACCCAATGCACGAGCCATGCCCGGGATACTCTTCGAGCCAAAGAACATAAGGAAAACAACTCCTATAAGCAGGAATTCACCTCCGCTGAAATCAAAAAACAGAAGCATGAACAATTATGAATTATGAGTTATGAATTATGAATCAATACTGTGAACAGGCTTAAACTTGGTCTTTGTTGTTAATATAATAGATCGAATAATCTTCAGTAGTTCAAGTGCATCTGCATGGATGCTTTTAAATTCTGTTTCGGAAAGATAAGATGTTTCATTCAGCAATATAAGCCAATCAATGGTTTCATCACATTCTTTTTGGGCAATGGAAAGTTTGTGAATGAAATCTGCTTTACTCTCCCCATTTTGTGCCTCCCTAGTCATTGCACCAACTGCAGTTCCACTTCGTAAGAGCTGTTTACTTAAGACGAATTCTTTCTTCTTTTCTGATAGATGCCTATATAGATGAACTATCCGTATTGCAAACTGAAGTGACTTAACAAGGAGAATATTTTGTTTGTCGCTCATAAGTATGCTTTTAAATTATGAGTTACAAAATTAGTTCATAATTCATAACTCATAATTTATAATTATACTTTGTCTTTCTTCTTCCTGTCGAAGTCGATAACGATAGGAGTTGCAATGCAAATGGAAGAATAGGTTCCCACTACAATACCAACTAACAGTGCAAAGGCAAAACCTTTAATGGTTGTTCCTCCAAAGATGAATATGGCAAGTAACACGAAGAATATACTCATTGACGTATTAATGGTACGGCTTAAGGTTGCATTCAACGCATAATTGATAACCTCTGTTTTATTTTCTTCTCCTTTATCCATACTGCGTTTGTGCTTGCGGGTAAGATATTCGCGAATTCTATCGAACACTACAATGGTATCGTTCATAGAGTAACTCATTACTGTAAGGATAGCAGCTATAAAGTCCTGGTTTACTTCGAGCGAGAATGGCAGCACATTTTTAAACAATGTAAATACGGTCATAATCATCAATGCATCGTGGAATAGCGCTACCACAGCACCCAGCCCATATTGCCAGCCCCTGAACCGGATGAATATATAGATAAACATCAGCAAGCAGGCAAATAATACCGACCATATTGCTTTTGATTTAATATCCTGGGAAACGGATTCTCCCACCAATTCGGAACTCTCAATTATGTAATGGTTATGCATTGGAGCCAAACCTGCATTAAGCGCATCCTCAGCTTTACTTTCAGCATTTTTAGATGGATCATTGATGAGATATGCAGTAGTGATTTTCACCTGGGTATTTTCTCCATACGTTTGTACTTCAGGAGCTTCATTTCCAAATGCTTTAGTGAGGTTTTCGCGGAGGGTTTCAACTGACGGTGGATTATCAAAACGAACCACATAGTTTCTTCCGCCTTTAAAATCAACTCCCAGGTTGAAGCCACTGTGGATGTAAGAAACAAGCCCGGCTAAAAGTATACTTCCTGAAATGATGTAATACAAATACCTTCTTTTTACAAAATTGATATTAATATTCTTGAAAGCATTGCGGGTTATTACGGTATCAAACTTAATGTCCTTTCCTTTTGTAAGAGAACGTTCAAACATTAAACGGGTAAGGAATATAGCACAGAACAAGGATGATGGGATACCTATAATAAGTACGGTTGCAAATCCTTGAATAGGGCCTGTACCGAATATATACAGGATAATACCCAGAATGAAGGTAGTTATATTCGAGTCGAGCACAGATGAACGGGCATTTTTAAACCCGTCTTTCACCGCATTGGACAGGCTTTTACCCCCGGTTGCCAACTCTTCTCGTATACGTTCAAATATCAATATATTAGCATCTACCGACATGGCTACTGTCAACACGATACCGGCAATACCTGGTAAGGTTAAAACAGCTCCCAGGGAAGCAAGTATACCTAGTACAAAGAATACATTCATTAACATGGCTGCATCGGCAACACGGCCTGCCTGGTTATAGTAAAGGGCCATGAATACTAATACTAATAAAAGCGCTACCGCGAATGAAAGCAACCCGGAATTGATAGATTCCTTACCTAAGGTAGGACCTACCACGCTTTCTTCTACAATATGAGCTGGTGCAGGCAAACGTCCTGCCTTTAATATGTTTACAAGGTCATCCGCTTCTTCCGTAGAATAGTTCCCTGTAATTTGAGATATACCATTAGGGATTTCTGTTTCAACTACCGGTGCAGAATACACTACATTATCAAGCACAATGGCAATACATTCTCCTTTATGTTGTTTCGTAAGCATTCTCCATATTTGGGCTGCCTGCGGGGTCATGGTCATAGAGATGCTTGGAGCTCCGCCATTTGTTTGCTCAAATTCTTTTTTTGCATCAGCAATAATGTCTCCCGAAAGCGGAGATTGTCCGCCTTTCATGGTTTTGATGGCTACCAGTTCTAAATCGGAACCCTTTTTGTCTTTTGGTTTTTCCCATAAGAATTTAAGGTCGTTAGGAAAAATAGATCCCAGTTGAGGCATTCTCAAATAGGTACCAATTTTAGCTGTATCGGCAATGTTAGCAAATCCAACTTCAGCATTAGGGCCCTTAGGCGGGGTAGGTTGGTTTTGGGCATTACGTCCCTGAGCAGGGTGTAAAATAGAAAGCAAAGGATATTTTTTGATTTGTGCATTTCTTGAAGTATCCTTTTTATTAAGGGCAGCCAGGCTGTCTTCTTTCGCTTTCGCCATGGCTACAACCTTATCGGAATCTTTATGCAGAGAATCTTTGGTGTTGATAGTTGCTAACTTAGATTTTGCAGTATCAATAGTTTTTTTGGTGGTATCTTTTACTGCGCTTAATAAACCGGCCAAACGTTGGTCAGCTTGTATCAGTTTAGGATACATTTCTTCCGCAGAATAGGTAAGCCAGAATTCAAGATTAGCGCTTCCTTGTAAAAGTTTACGTACACGGTCTTTATCGCTTACGCCGGGTAAGCCGATTAAAATTCTTCCGGAACCGGGCAATACCTGGATGTCTGGTTGAGCTACACCAAATTTGTCAATACGGGAAGTAAGTGTTTGTTTTGCTGTACTGATAGCATCAGCTACACGGCTTTTTAAAATGGCTATAACCTGGTCGTTGGTGGAAGTGTAAGGAATAAGGTCCCTTAATTCCATGGTTTGGAAATAAGAGGCAAGTTTCCCATCCGGCTTTATTTGTTGGTAATCTTCACTAAATAAATCAATAAATTGTTTAGTAGATTTAAGATGTTGTTCTTCCGCTTCGCTAATAGCTTTATTAAAAGCAGGGTCATTATTATTGCCTGACATCTTTCTTATAATGTCACCTTCAGATATTTCAAGGGTAACACTCATACCACCTTTCAGGTCGAGCCCCAGGTTGATACTCTTCTCCTTGCATTGCTCGTAAGAGAATCCAAAAAGCGGATACACTACACTGTCTTTTATGCGTTTAAGAAAATTATCAGTGATTTGAAGCTGAACAGAATCAAGATAAAATCTTTCTTTTACAGCGCTGTCTTTCCCCGCTTTGTCAGCTGCTTTTTTAGCAGAGTCAACCACTGATTGCTGCGAAACATAGTCAGCAGCAAATTCCTTTGCTTCTTTTTCAGTTTTGGAAGAAAAATATGTGAAAGAAAAATAGTAAATACACGCTAAAGCTAATAATATAGCAAACAACCGAATAACACCTTTATTTTGCATTTTTTTTATTTATAGGGGCGCAAAGATAAAAAATTAATAAAATCAAAACGAAGAACTATAATAATATGCTTAGATAACTTAGCAAGCAATTCTTGATTGATAGGGGCAAAGTACCATTTAATTTGAATATGAAAGAATAATAGACTGTTTTTCGCATGATAATGGGAAAAACATGACGGGTAAATTAATTTTTAGGTTCGTATAGTCATATATAACAGCCCTTGTGGCTAAATTACTATCTTTGCAGAAAGGATTAAAATGAAAAAAAGTATTATTTTCATAAGTGTATTATGTGTTTTAGTGTTAAAGGGGCATGCTCAATGTAAAACATGCCATGATGGGGCACATTTTCCGGATAAAAATGGCAAGCAAGTTGGAAAGGCGCTTCCTCCCGATAGTTCAGGTGGATTAGCCCAATCATATGTTCTTGAAAATGTGTGCGGACTTAATTGGGAACAATCTTCCGTACTTACTACTACACGTTATCCACCTACCCAGGGAACAGGGATACCATGTACAGTTCCACTTACTTTTGATTCATGCAAAAATGTGGATTCCGTATTGACTGCATTCTTGTATTTTAATGGTTCGTATCAAACACCTTATGCTGCTAACCCGGCTTCCGTTAGTATTACGAATCCGGCGTCACAGGTTTTTACATATTCTGCAGATTCTATAGGCACAGGCCCTTCCAAGTGCTGGGGTGAGACAGGAACAATAGCATACCGTGTTAATGTTACCAGTTGCATAAAGGGTGGAGGAAATTATATTGTTAATTTGACCGGCACAGGAATTACGGCCTGGGCCATTGATGGCACTACCCTCCTGGTAGTTTATATAGATAAGAGTGCATCCTATAGTGGCAGTATCAGTATTTGGGATGGATTATATACAGGAATTGGTGGCAGTAAGGCGCAAACACTTACAGGAATTAAAGTTTGTAATGCCACAGCCACCGGCCAGGCATTTGCCATACTGGCCGATATGCAAAATAATGTATCACCTACGAATGTAGAAGACTTAAATGGTTCTGTCGGCACTTTTCCAAATTTGTTTTATAATTTTTGTACCGTTACTACCTCTTTAACTGCAGGACAAACCACTACCTATGATTCAGTTTATACCAATAATGCGGGAGACTGTTATTCATGGGTTCTTGCAGGACTTTACTGGCAAAATACGAATTGCAAAACATGCAAACCTTTAGTCAAGGGTACTCTTCCGCTTACTATAACTCCTCCTATAGATACTATATGCGAGGGGGACAGCGTTCAGTTAAATGCAGGCGGAGCTAATACCTATACCTGGGGGCCGGCTACTGGGTTAAGCTGCACCAATTGCCCAAATCCAAAAGCATCACCCAATTCAACTACTACTTATAGTCTAACCGGCTATGATGGATGCACTTTCGGAACAGATACGGTTCGCATTGTAGTAGCTAGCAATACTCCACCGGTTATAACTCCTCTGAACCCTCAAGTTTGTTTGCCCGGTTCTGTTCAGTTAAATGTGACTGGCGGGACAAATTATCTTTGGAAGCCCGCAGCAACGTTGAGTTGCAATACTTGTTCAAACCCTATAGCAAGCCCTACTGTTACAACTACATATACCTTGCTTGAAGGTGTTGGCGGATGTAAAGACTCTACTACGGTAACAGTAACGGTAAGCAAGGTTCCAACCGTTACCGCTACTCCTAAAAGCCCTAAAATTTGTAAAGGAGGCTCTGTGAAGTTAACAGCTTCGGGAGCATCTAATTATAACTGGAGTCCTGCTGCCAGCCTAAGTTGCCCTACTTGCAGCAATCCTGTTGCAAGCCCCACTGTTACTACAGTATATACCGTGGTTGGCTCAAACGGAACATGTGCAGATACCATTACAGATACCGTATATGTTGTGCCTGCCCCTGTTCCTGTAATTACCCCCAAATCTGATTCTGTTTGCCAGGGGGATTCTATAGTGTTAACAGGTTCAGGAGGACTAACATATCATTGGAGCACAGGTAAAACAACCAGCAGCATTAAGGTTGCTCCTGCAACAACAACCGTATATACATTGACTGCTTCAAACGGATTATGCTCAGATTCTACTACGGTAAAAGTAAAAATCACTCCAACCATTAGTGTTGCCGCAAGTATAATTGATTCTATTGTTTGCCCACATGATTCTTCGTTTTTGACTGTGAAGGCTACCGGCGGGCCGGCTACATATACGTGGAGCAATGGCGCTACTACGTCATCTATAAGAATAAGTGATACGGTAACCACCATATATACAGTAACTGCTCACGGAGTGTGCAATACGATACAAAAGACTATAAAAGTAACTGTGGTACCCCTGCCCAAACCTGTTATTAATGGAGTAAATTGGAGATGCAAAGGAAGACACGATACGTTAACGGTAAGCAGTTCCACTAATCCAACCACATACGTATGGAATAATGGAAAAACGACAACCACCTACATTACCGGAGCCATCAATGCTGATTCATTGGTGAGTGTAACAGCTTATAATAGTTTGGGATGCGCTGTTACCCTAATTGATACGGTATATTTGAGAATTCCACCAAGCGCAAAAGCTAATCCTGTGGCAATATTCTGTGCGGGACAA
>Ga0207046_10079_pt1 | contig 27292 bp, 29 predicted proteins | sample Alteio_BWMinCont_66_FD_153303 | JGI IMG/M metagenome (GOLD analysis project Ga0207046, IMG submission 153303) | Enriched cells from forest soil in Barre Woods Harvard Forest LTER site, Petersham, Massachusetts, United States -... | ecosystem: Environmental > Terrestrial > Soil > Temperate forest >...
AAAAAAGAAAATGGCTCGTTGCTAACCTATTTTTTTAACAAATAGTCGAGAGACGATAAATAAACATATGATTATTGTAAAGTAAAGTTAAATTTTTAAATACAAGTTATTTAGAATTTATAATAACACTATCTTTAGTATATGATGGAAACCAAAGTGGAGTGGAGAACAAAAAGTATAAGCCTAATTATTATTACAATTTCTCTGCTTAATGTGATTTTAGTGATATATGCAGTTTCTAGATAACAAAAACATTTAATTAATGAGTATCTTTGTGCCGTGATGGATATCAAGAAGGAGCAGAAAAACAAAAAAATACGTATAGGGGTTATTGTATTTTGTATGCTGTTTTCAACCTTACTAATTTACTTAATGCTTAAGTAAAATAACTGACCTAAAGAACCTCCACTAACATCCTATGTTTGAAAACTTTGCACGCCCAAATGTTTAATGGCTTATTTATCATATAACTTTATTATATGATAACAATTAAAAAAATAGAAAAGAACAAAAAATTACGTATAGCACTGATTGTGTTTTTTGCAACTGTATCAATTATACAGTTATATTTTATGCTAACAACGCCGTATTAGTGCACATTCTTTTTTTTTTGATAAAACTGTGTTTATTTTGTCTAAACCCATAGGGCATCGTATGATGTAATAAAAACAAAATGCTATTTTCTTTTGGTTTTTTTACTCTTTGCAAAATACAACTAACACCATCCCAAAATAAAAACTAAATATCATTTATTCGAACAAATAGGTTATTAAACAATTCTATTTAACAGAATCTTTTGGCGCGCATATATTCTTTAAAAACTTTTCAGGATTCATTTTAAAAGTTTCTCTACACTCATAGGTATCAAAATAATGTATCTTATCTTTATATTTCCAATCATACGATTCCTGTTTATTTACCTTCATACCACACACAGGGTCAATCATTATATTATCTTTTACACAATTCTTTAGTAAAAAAAGCTGAGGATTCATTTTAAATGCCGCTCTGCTATCATACGAAGGAAAATAATATTTTTTGCCTGCGTAATGCCAATCAAACGATTCCGTTTTATCTACCTTTTTATCGGACACGAGGTCAAGGTAAACCTCTGTTGAATTTGTTTGAGCCATCAACATGCTTGAAAAAAGAATGCAAATAGCAACTATCGGTATCGATTTTAATAATGGTGTTTTCATGTTATTTGTTCTAAATTTTTACTGATTTACACTTTGTAAAAAACTTACAATTTTGTTTTTTTCTTTTTCAGTTAACAGCGCACGGCTTTGCATATGCAAACCAATGGTTTCCCACTGGTCGGCCGAAAAAGCTGTAGGCGACGGTATGTTATGGCAACGCTGGCAGTTTTCTGCCCAAAGCTGAGGCCCACTTTTCATAGCCACCTTTTGGCTTTCAACACAACTGCTGGCAAAAATAACCGCTCCTAAAAAAAGTGCCACACCAACTGCCGACATAAATTTTAATTTCAAATTTTTTGTTTTCATAATTTCTACGTTTTAAAACTGAACAGAGTATTGTATAATAAAATTATTAATGCGGTTCCACCCACCCACGCTGCCGCCCAAATTAGCAGGCGTGTTGTTTTTTACTTCTCTCGATTCGTACACCACTTTTATAACCGACCTCCAGCTCAACCAATAATCAAGTGCTACATCATACTCACTTGTAATACTGCCCCACGATGACATGGCAGGTGTAGTATAACCCACGTATCTGCCTGCTACTTCAAAGTTTTTAAGTATGCCAGGTGCATTTACACTACGCAACGATAGTTGCCCGAAATACGAACTCGAATTATTTTTAAAGGTATATCGTGATGAGTCTGATGGATTTGTATAAGTAACCGAACTAATATTTACCTGATTATATTGCCCCTTTATGTTTACCATAATGGGGCCAACTTTTTTTACATAATTAATGTCAAAAGCATACATAGTGTTAATGGCACTTGTTTGTGTGCTACCTGCATCGCCCACCTTGCCATACATGCCCGATACACCTAACTCTAATGATGAGTTACTAAAAGGCAACAAAGCCAACCTGCCTGTTACTGTTTTGTTGGTGTTGTTATCTACAATGCCTGCGTTTTGTATGGTGCCGTCTTTTTGCAACTGCATGCCGTTGGTTAAACTAATATCATACGACCATTTCATACTGCCCAATGGCAAACCGCCTTCAACCTCTATACCAAAATCGCTACCCGGTGGCGAGTCTGCTACGCCCGTTGGGTCAGATCCTAATTTGTTAATCCATCCTGCCGCCAATCGTTTATTATATATACCAAAAGGCAACACAATATAACCGGCTCGCACAATAAAACCTGGTTTCACAAAATACGATACATCAGCCCAGTTAACGCCCAGTGCATTGCCATCCCACGATGGTTCAAACTCAAGCAATAATTTTTTGCCGTGACGCCATAATAGCATGGGGCTAAATTCAAAACGGTCGGCATCAGCCAAACTGTTTGTACTTGTTTTTGTAAGTATACCATTTTGGCTCAAAGTGTTTTGACTTAAAACAAAGCCCATCGTAGCCAAACCAACCACCATAAAATGGCTTTCTCTTTTTTTCTCATACGCAATTGTTTTTTCAACCTTATCAAGCCTGTCGCTTAAGGCAGAATCTGCAATAACTAAATTGCTAATAACAGAATCTTTTTTAGCCGTTTGTTGTGCCCTGCTAACCTGCGTTACCAAAAGCAAAGCCAATAAATGAGGTAAATAATATTTTTTCATGTTTTATGGTTTTTTTGCTTTTAAAGTGCGTATGTAATTAATAATTTTCCAGATTTCATCTTCGGTAAGTGCGTTTTTAAACGATGGCATCGGGCCTCTGCCTTCCGATATTTTCCAGTATAACGATGCGTCAACTTCTTTTTGCACATAGTCCGATGTATGGTCTGCCGGTTTAGGGTTACAGGCTGATGCTGCTATACCATCACCCTTACCCTTATCTCCGTGGCACGACCCGCAATGGTTCGCGTAAATTTTTTTGCCCTCTTTTACAACCTCTTCATTCCCTTTCAAAGGGTTCTCGCGTCCTAGCACAACACCCGGTGCCACCCAAGGCGTTCTGTCTTGCGCTTGCATCTCTTGCGTTATAGCAATTCCTAAAATCACTAAGGATAAAAAAATTATTTTTTTCATGTTTTTTAATCTCAAAATATTTATGCTACAAAGTTATTTTGCTCTCCGCCTACGGATATGATAAAAGTCAGTAAACAAAAAAACCTTCGTCAGTTTTTTCCGTGTAGCGCACAAATGTTATTTGGGTGGATTACAACACGTAGCGAAACAGAAACAAACTGTTGTAAATAAATTATACATTTGGATGGTCCAAAAAAAACAACAATGAAAAAAATTCTACTTCTTTTATTTGCTACAGTGCTTTTTGCGTTTCAAAGCAGCGAACCTTGGACAGCGAAACAATTAATGGCTCCGGCTGACCTTGCTAAAATTATTAATGATTCAAAAAGTAAACAACCCATGCTTTTAAACATAGGCTTTGGCGGAGGAATAAAAAACTCTGTAGAAATTGGGGCAACAAACGAAAAAGAAGGGGTTGATAAACTAAAACAAGCGCTAAGTAAAATAGCTAAAGATGCCGATATTGTAATTTATTGCGGGTGCTGTCCGTTTGAACATTGCCCAAACATTCGCCCGGCTTTTACTTTATTAAACGAAATGAAATTTACCAATGCTAAACTTTTAAACCTGCCACACAATTTAAAAGTAGATTGGATTGATAAAGGCTATCCCATAATTAAATAACAGTAATGTACATATCGTACTTTTAAGCTAGTTAAACCTGAAACAAATTTTGTACCTTTATGCAACAAAAAAAGCATGCTAAAAAAAGGTGAACACATACAAGGCACTCCTGTTGAGTTGCAAGCCTTGTTAAACAAAAACAAAAAGGCCGGCGATTTTTTCGATACATTATCAAAATCGTGTAAGCAAGCGTATTGCGATTGGGTTGGCTCAGCTAAAAAAGAAGAAACTAGACAGGTTAGAGCCGAGAAGACATTGCTAATGTTAAATAACAATCAAAAAACATTAAAAATAGTATAACATGCAAAAAAAAATAGTGACCTTGTTTTTGTTATTAGTACTAAACACAATTGTTTTAGCACAAAATAAATTGGTTTGGTATACTAACTTAAGCGAAGCAAGTCAGGTTTCCATAAAAACACATAAACCCATTTTTGCTTTTTTTACCGGTAGTGATTGGTGTGGCTGGTGTATAAAACTAAATGCCAATGTGTTTAGTAAAGATGCTTTTATAACTTGGGCACAAAAAAATGTAGTATTGCTTGAGTTAGATTTTCCGAGACGTAAACAATTACCGCCCGACCTTGCTAAACAAAATAACGATTTACAACAAACCTTTCAGGTACAGGGTTTTCCAACTGTTTGGCTTTTTAACACCGAACCCGATACCAAAGCAAACACGCTAAAAATTAGCGCGCTTGGCAACCTAGGTTATCCATCTAGTGCTGAGCCCGGTAAAGAAGAAATAAAATTTCTTGCCACCGCTAACTCTATTTTAGGATTAAAATAATTTGCTGTTTGGGTATATCGGTAGGTTACCATCGTTCAGATTTCCTATTCAATTTGATTTTTCTTTAAGCATTCCTCTGCATCAAACACATATAAAAACCATCAAAGCCTTCTGATGGGTAAATGGTTTTATCTTCAACAAAAGAGAAAGTTGGGTTCTCAGCTAAAAAATGTTGTACCTGCTCATTATTTTCTGATGGCAAAATACTACATGTAGCGTAAACCATAAGGCCACCCACTTTTAGCATGCAAGTATAATCTTGTAAAATTTGCTGCTGTATTTTTTTAAGTTCGTTAATGCATTCTAAGCTTAATTTCCATTTAGCATCGGGGTTGCGTTTAAGCACACCTAAGCCGCTGCATGGTACATCCAGTAAAAGCCTATCGGCAACTTTATTTAAATCTTTAATTGTTTTAGGCGATGAAATTAATTTCGATTCTATTTTAGCACCCGCTCTACGTGCGCGCCTTTGTAGTTCGATTAATTTTTTCTCTTCAATGTCCATCGCAATAATTTTGCTTTTGTTTTGCGTAAGCGCAGCAATATGCAATGTTTTACCACCTGCACCTGCGCAGGCATCAATAATGGTTTGCCCCTCGGCAGCACGTAAAAACGTTGCCACTAGTTGCGATGATGCATCTTGTATTTCAAACAAACCCTGCTTAAACAGTTGCGATGTGAAAATATTTTTGCGCTCTTTTAAAATCAACGCATCGGTATCCATTATGCGTTCGGTTTCAATGCCCTCTTTGCTTAATTGGTTCTGCAAATTTTGGGTAGATGTTTTTAAGGTGTTACCTCGTAAAACAACAGCAGCTTGGTTATTAAGCGCTTCTAATTCCTTATTCCATTTATACGATAATTCTCCAAAACCAAGCTCATCCATCCAATCGGGCACCGACTGAAAAATGGCTCTGTTGCTTTGTATCTCACTAATTTTTTGCTGCAGGTGTTTTTTGTCAATTCCGGCAAATTCGTCCCAAACGGGCAAATCGTGTCCACGCAGCAACAAGTAAATGCCCACTATATGGTACCAGTTCTTTTTGTTGCCATCAAGCTCGTTTAGTAACCTGTATTGCCTCACCACATCATATATGGTTTCGGCTACAAAACGCCTGTCGCGCCCGCCCCACTTGGGTTGGTCTTTAAATAAATATTCTATAGCCTTATCGGCATAACGGTTTTCATCAAATATTGAGGTTAGAGTTTTAACAATGGCATCTACTAGGTTTTTATGAAATTTCACAATATAATTTTTTGCAAAAGTAAACTTAATAACTTTGCATCGTTAAAATGAATTCATCTATTAATTTCTCAGATAAGTCTTGCTATGTAATTGCAGGTCCTTGTAGTGCCGAAAGCCGCGAGCAGGTTTTACAAACCGCTGCCCAAATTGCCGATGGTAAAAAAGCGCAGGCATTTCGTGCCGGTGTTTGGAAACCCCGTACACGCCCCGGTGGCTTCGAGGGTATGGGCATAAAGGCTTTGCCTTGGTTGCAAGAGGTGCAAACAACCTACCACTTACCTGTTGCTATTGAAGTAGCACAGCCTGAACATATAGAAGCCGCCTTAAAACACAACATAAACTTTTTTTGGATTGGTGCCCGCACCACTGCTAACCCCTTTTCGGTACAAGAGCTGGCTGAAGCCCTGCGGGGAGTAGATTGCCGTGTGATGGTAAAAAACCCCATTCACCCCGATTTGCAGTTGTGGCTGGGTGCAATTGAGCGCGTTTTAAACGCCGGCGTTAAACAAGTAGCTGCTATACACCGTGGTTTTCATACATCGGCAAAAAATACGTTTCGTAACACGCCGCTTTGGCAAATTCCTATTGAATTAAAAGTAAATTTCCCTAATATGCCCATTATTTGCGACCCAAGCCACATTAGCGGCCGTAAAGATTTGGTTTTTGATATAGCTCAAAACGCGCTTGATTTAGACATGAATGGACTGATGATTGAAACCCACATTAACCCTACTGAAGCCCTAAGCGATAAAGCGCAGCAAATAACTCCTTTTGAGTTAAACGAGTTGCTTAACCATTTACAGATTAAAGAAAAATCAACTGCCAACCCTGCCTTTAACGCGCAACTAAGCTCAGTGCGCAATAATATTGATGAAATTGATGCGCAAATAATTGCCTTAGTAAAAGAGCGTTTACATTTAGTAGAAAAAATTGCCAACGAAAAACAAAAAAACCATATTACCGCATTTCAGTTAGAGCGTTGGATGGAAATCCTGAAAAGCCGTACCGATTGGGGCACTCAACAAAACCTGACAAAAGATTTTATTGAAAAACTTTTTCAGTTAATTCACGAAGAATCTATCCGAACCCAAATAGAAATTATGAAAAAAGAGGGCATTAAACCTTAGGTTTTTCACTATTAATTACTGCGGCACGCATTACATTTAAAATAACAAAGAATACTGAAAAAAAATTTGCTCATTTTTAAAAAGTAACTACATTTGCAGTCCTAAAAAGCGAAAGTAGCTCAGTTGGTAGAGCGTAACCTTGCCAAGGTTAAGGTCGCGGGTTCGAGACCCGTCTTTCGCTCAAAAAAGCCTACAAGGCTTTTTTTATTGATATAAACGTCAATTTTTGCCTGGGTGGTGGAATTGGTAGACACGCAGGACTTAAAATCCTGTGACCTTAACAGTCGTACGGGTTCAAGTCCCGTCCCGGGTACAAATAACATTATAATATAATTTATTGTATTATAATGTTATTTTTCTTTTTAGTGTAATAAGGGTGGATCCTATCTGATTTTTGAGTCTTTAGGCTTAGGGTTCTAAGATTTTGAAAATCATCCAAAAAGTTCGATAATTGCAACTTGTAGGGTACAAATTACATTATAATATAATTTATTATAATGTAATTTTTCTTTTTGGTATATAAGGGTGGACCCCATCTAGTTTTAAATCTTTAGGCTTAGGGTAAACAAAATTAGTTAGCTTATCACGATTTTTTCTCTCACGATTTTTTCGAAAGAACGATTATTTATTTTACTCTCTAGCCAACTAATATAATCAAAATATTCTGTAAGCACCATCGCCTCAGCGGGGTCTTTAGTTACTTCTTCCAGGGCGTGCTTAATTTCTATAAAAAGGGTTGTGATTTCTTTTTTAATGTGCGGATTAACGTGTAATAATTTGCCAATAAATTGCAATAGGATTTTTTCCAATTTATGAAGACGTTTACGTTTGTATAAAAAATTATACGTCCTTCTAATTAGGTAAGGTAGTAATTCAAAATTTTTCAGTTCATAATGAAGAATTAGGTTTGTAAGACGAGCTGTAACCTGTATGTCTTCTCTCACATTTAAAGTGGTTTCGTTTAATAATTTGTTTAACCACTTTAAAGCTTGTTCATATTCTCGACAACCAAAATAAATATAAAACATATCATGATAAAGCGAAACTTTATTTGAAGCAAAAATTTTACCTTCAAATAGTTTTAATTCTTCTTCTGATTTATTTGCATATATAAGTCCCTCGCGAAACCTACCGGCAGTGAGATACAAAGCCATCATATTATCGTAGGCAACAAATATTTTATGTTGTCGGGAGGGATAAGCTGAAAGAAATTGCTGAAGCTTATCAAAAGCTTGTTTTGATTCTTTTATTTTGCACAATACACTTCCGTAAAAAATTACACTATTTAATGTTATAATATATGTGTCGGGGTCTTCTTTTATTCGTTCGGGCCTAGATTTTATAAGGTTTAATCGTTGTTGTGTATAATGATAGCTTTTGTCAGATTGTCCTATGCAAAAATAGCAAAGACTACGGGCCAGATAATAGTAACTTTTTTCCTCATAACCATTGGGTTTTTGTTTCCCTGATAAAAGGGGATGTTGTAAAAATTGCTGATACTGTTTTTTCAGACCAGATGCGCGGAGGTCATTCCCTTTTTTCGTAAAAAAGGAATATAAATTATGGTATAACTTATGATATTCATTAATTTTTCGAATACGCTCCATAGCGTACTCATGTTCTTGTTGAAATTGCTCTGTAAATCGGTCATCTTTTCTTTCCTCCAGTCCCGCCCGCAACATCATTTGTATTATCTTCAACAGTATCTCGTAATATTCATATTTTTTTGCAAGTTTTCGTGCTTGTTGAAGGATCTCTAATGACGATTTATAGAGCATTTTATTATGAAGAATCATAGCTCTATCAACCATGTTAATTAATTGCTTTTCTACCGATGAGTTTCTATGATAATTCTGTAATGTGTTAAGTAAAAGACGATAGAGATAATTTTTGCTCATATCAAACCGTTTTACTATTTGTTCTCCTTCAAATTCTCTTCGCAAAGCGAGTTCACTATAAACCTTTTGTTTGGCTATACTGTTAAACAAACGCATATAGTTTTTACCATCGGTATTTTTATGAATAGAAACGGCCAGCTTAAAATACCGTTTCTCCATTCCATTAAGCGATTTTACTAATAAGAATAATTTCTCCATTTATATTAAATTCTGACATTTGGATTTTATTATCAAATAAAAGACTTTTTATATATTATACTAAAGGTAATTATAAAATTCATTGAAAATGTTAATTGTTTTTATATAATCTGAATAATGGATTTAATTGTAAATTGGTTTAAAAAAAATAAAGTGCTTATTATCTTTGTTATATTATTTAGTACTTTAATTTAAAATTTGAAACCATGAAAAAAATAGCTACACTCTTTATTGCGAGTTTCATGATTACAAACGCAATGTTTGCAACACTTGATTATACACTCACTGTTTCAAATCCCGGGTTCACGCCACTTGTATCGCCAAATAACATAAGTGCTTTTAATTGCTCTTGTGGCGACGAGATAGTATCCTCGCCTATTAATATTGGTTTTACTTTTATGTTTGATGGAGTTGCGTATACCCAATTCGAAGTATCAGATAACGGGCAACTTTTTTTAGGAGCACCAGCATATAGTTGTAGTTCTAATTGTGGTTCTACCTGTAATTTTTCTGAAATGGAACCCGCCAACCTTTCTGGTGGAACTGACAGAAATGTAATCTGTCCGTTATGGGACGATTTAGGTTTTAATAATTGTAGTGCTTCTGTTAACTATCTTATGAGTGGAACTGCAGGTAGCAGAATAATGACTATAGAGTGGCTTTTAGTGGATTGGAAGGCAAATAACAGTGGCAATCCTCACGGCTCTATATCTTTTCAGGTAGTACTTTATGAAGCAGTTGCGGGTCAAATAGATTTTATTTATAGACAAGATGCACAGCCACTTGGCACAGGAAATCAAGCCCCACATGCAAGAATAGGACTTATGGGACTTGCCGGTGATTTTTACTCTACCGATGAAACGGGTGCAAATTTATCTAAAGTAACAGAATATACAGTTATTGCTAAACCTACAACTGGAGTGCAGTTTCGTTGGACAGATATTAGTTCTGCATCTATTATTAATGTTACTGCAATTAATGATGATATAAACATTTATCCTAACCCTGTTATGGATTATATATCGGTTGATATGAATAATAGTAAAGGGGTAAAATCAATTGAGGTGTATAACGAAATGGGTGCGAAGGTTTGTAGTAATGAGGCATTGAATAAAAAATTCTCTCAGAAAATTGATATGAGAACATTACCTGCGGGTATTTATTTTATTAAAATAAATACAGATGCAGAAATTATTAGAAAAAAGGTGATTAAATCCTAGTAGGATAGGTTTAGTAAAATAAGCGAAGGCTGCTCTTATTTAGGGTAGCCTTCATTTTTTATACTGGTATATTTTACCAATTATAGATATAAAATTACATATACAAAGCTACTTTATGATTGTAGCAAGTGAATCACTATTGGTTAATTACAGCCGCTAAATAATAATTCTGACTTGTGGATTTATTTAATAATTGAAAATATAAATACTTGTCTGTATTAATAAATTTTTTTTATTAATACAGACAAGTATTTATTTACAAAATCAGACTACTGGATTTTAATAAACAAATGTTTACAAATTAGAGCAGCAAAAACTAATTTTAAGATGGCAAAGGTAAGTACTCAAATTTTAAAAAATGAGACCGTTCATCGAATATCTCAATACATTTAGTCATAGTCGCCTTTTTTTTACGAAGAAGATTCACATTATTTTATTTTTTTTAAATCTAAATTTTGTAGGTTCCATTTTTGCAACACTCAATTACGGACTTACTGTTAGCAACCCAGGTTATACTGCCATTGCTGGCGGCACAGCTGTTCCAAATTTTAATAATGCTTGTCAAGATCAAATGGTGTCTTCTCTTCTTCCAATAGGTTTTACGTTTACGTATAACGGAACTGCTTATACTCAATTTGAAGTATCAGATAATGGAGAACTTTTTTTAGGTGGTTCATATACCTGTAGCAATAATTGTGGAGGGAGTTGTAATTTTTCTGAAATAGAGCCTACAAATGCTAATGGTTTTGCAGCTACGGCTGATAGACCTGCTGTGTGCCCTCTGTGGGATGATTTGGGTTTTAATGCTAATGGTTCGGGTGTGAGTTATAAAACTACAGGCACTGCAGGAAATCATATTTTAACTGTGGAATGGTTGTTGATGGATTGGAAAGTAAATAATACAAATAGCCCACATGGCTCTATATCTTTTCAGGTTGTGCTGTATGAGTCTCCATTAGGTCAGATAGATTTTATTTACAGACAGGATGCACAAGCACTTGGCGCGGGAACGCAAGCACCGCATGCAAAAATTGGCCTTATGGGTGCTATGGGCGATTATTATTCTACAGATGATTTAGGTTCAACACCTTCTAAAACAGTAGAAACTACCGTTATCACCAAGCCGGCAAATGGCATATTATTTAGATGGACAGATCCAACCAGTTTGCCCATTGAACTTTTATTTTTTAAAGGAGTAACTCAAGGAAATAAAATCCTTCTTAACTGGGAAACAGTTACTGAAATAGATAACGATTACTTTACAATTAGTCGTAGTGCTAATGCAATTGATTTTAAAATTATTGCTCGTGTAAAAGGCGCAGGAAACAGTACTGTATTATTGTCTTATAATTATACAGACCTTATCATTCCTGACTCATCTGATATATTTTACTATCGCTTGCTGCAAACCGACTTTAACGGCAAATCATCTTACTCAGGGGTTATACCTGTATCTGTTTTAAAAGATAAGCCACCTAATGTTTATTATAATCATAGTTCAGAACAACTTGTCATATCAAATTTCCAAAAAGAAGGATATTTTGTAGTAGATATTATTGATGTACTGGGTCGTTCCGTATATCAAAAAAATATAGAAACAATGAAAGGGAATAATGATCTTTCAATTTTAATTCCTTTAACTGAAGAAGGAATTTTTTTTGCAAAAATATCAGAAACTAATGGTAATATAGTATCACAATCTAAGTTTGTTAAATAATAAAATCAATTCATTAAAAAACTGTTTATGAAAAAATCATTATTTGTTTTACTACTTAGTTATCTTCAATTTTCTTTTGCTCAAAAACAAACAAATTTCTGGTACTTTGGCACGCTTGCCGGTATGAATTTTAGCAGTGGCTCTCCGGTTGCTATAACTAATGGGGCACTTAATACAGCCGAAGGATGCTCTGCCATATCTGATGCTGCGGGTAATTTACTTTTTTACACCGATGGTGTAAAGGTTTGGGACAAAACAAATACACAAATGCCAAATGGTTCAGGTCTGCTTGGAGATCCTTCATCTACCCAATCGGCACTTATAATTCCCAATCCGGGTAATGCAAACCTATATTATATATTTACTTTGCCTGCCGAAGGAGGAGGAAACTTTCGTTATTCTGTTGTTGATATGACACTGAATGCCAGCAAAGGAGATGTTACAACAAAGAACACTTCTTTAAAAGCCAATGTAACAGAAAAAATGTCAGCTGTATATCATTGTAATGGTCATGATATATGGATAGCAATACATGAGTGGGGTTCTAATGCTTTTTACGCATACTTAATTACTAATAGTGGAATAAGTGTTCCTGTCATAAGTAACACAGGACCTATACATACGGATGTGCATGGGCAAATGAAATTTAATACATCAGGAACTAAAATTGCTTGCGCAAGAGATACCGTTATAAGTGCTACACCTTTACCAGGTACAGGAAAAGGTTTTTTAGATGTATTTAATTTTAATAATACCACAGGCGTAGTTTCAACTCCGCTTGTACTTTCTTTGAATCATCAAAGGGTTTACGGGGTAGAATTTTCGCCTGATAATTCAAAAGTATATGCTGCGTATTATGATGTTGCCGCAGCAAGTGGAGTAGCTCAGTTTGATTTGAATGCGGGTAATGTGCAAGCGTCAGAGGTTATATTAAATACATCTTCTAATCCCGATATATATTCGCTTCAATTAGGACCCGATCATAAAATATATGTAGCACGCGAGACCACACCCCTTATAGATGCCATCAGCTCTCCTAATTTAGCAGGAGCGGCTGCTAATTATACTTCAGGTGTTATAAATCTCGATCCTGCTTCTATGGGAGCCTATTGTATGTTGGGGCTACCGGGTTTTATACAAAGTTATTTTAATGTTAGTTTTCCTAACGTACCATGTGTGGCTGCTGTAACCGCTAATTTTCGAAGCAGCGATACTACTATTTGTAAAAACACTTGCATTAATTTTACAGATTTTAGTTTAGGTTCGCCAACATCATGGCATTGGACTTTTCAGGGAGCCTCTCCTGCATCAAGCAATGTTCAAAATCCGCAAACGATTTGTTATACCACAGCAGGAACTTATACCGTAAAATTAGTTGTTTCAAATGGCACAGCTAAAGATAGTATGACAGAACAAATTATTGTAAACGCATCAACTATTAATGCGGGACCTGATGTAATTATTTCACCCGGTGAAAGCACCCAATTAAATGCAACGGGTAGCACAAGTTATACCTGGAGTCCTACAACAAATCTTTCCAGTTCAACCATTGCAAATCCTGTAGCTAATCCAACAGTTACTACTATGTATGTAGTAAGCGGCGCACCTAATAGTTGTGGCAATAAAGATTCTGTAACTGTATTTGTAGAAATAAATTGTAATAGCGACGTTTTTGTACCCACGGCTTTTTCGCCTAACGGTGATGGGCAAAATGAAACAGAATGTGTAATGGGTAATTGTATTGAAATACTTAACTTTTTTATTTATGACCGATGGGGTGAAAAAGTTTTTGAAACTACCGACCAAAAGCTTTGTTGGGATGGGGTTTTTAGAGGCAAACAAATGGATACCGGCATTTTTGTATACTACTTAAAGGCAACCTTTACAAACGGTAAAGAAATAACAAAAAAAGGAAACATCAGCTTAGTACGTTAAACACAACTAATAATTTCGATATGAAAATTAAAAACATATATAAAAAAGCTTGTTGTTTAATGTTGTTGTCTATAATAGCAATTACAGGACAGGCACAAGATGTTCACTTCTCGCAATTTTGGATGACTCCGCTTCTTCTTAATCCAGCGCAAGCAGGGGCACAACAAAATTTACGCGGCAGCATTGATTATCGTAATCAGTGGAGTAGTGTTGCTCAACCGTATTCAACAGGTAATCTTTCTTTTGATATGAAATTGGGTAAAAAAGATAAAAAAGCTTTTTCGGGCATTGGTTTAAATATCAGTCAGGATAAATCGGGCGATGCGCAATTAAAAACTTTCCAACTAAGTGTGTCTTATGCTTGTCATATACACATAAATGATAAAAGCACCATTGGCGGCGGAATTTATGCAGGCTTTATACAACGCAGCATTAACACCACGGGTTTACAATGGATGAATCAGTATGACGGAGCTTCGTATAACGCTTCACTTCCTTCGGGCGAAACAGCAACAGCAAACAGCTTGATGCGTTTTGACGCCGGCGGTGGTTTGCACTACGAATATGGTAAAGGAGAAAAATATATGACAGGCAACGACCATAAAAAATTTAGTGCAGGTATATCCATGTTTCACTTAAACTCGCCAACCTATTCTTTTTACGGAACGCCCGAAAAATTATATATAAAAACAGTTGCTTATGCTACTACAGAATTGGGTATAGCTAATAGTGCTTTATCATTAGTGCCGGGGGTTGTTTATTCGCAACAAGGTTCATCGGGCGAATTAATGGTTGGTGCTATGTTTCAGTATCAGTTAAAATCCGATTCAAAATATACGGGTTATGTAAAAGGTTCAACTTTTTCAGTGGGCGCTTATTATCGCAGCAGTGATGCTGTTGTGGCAACCATGCTTCTTAAATTTTCGCACTACGCTATTGGTTTTAGTTATGATGTAAACACATCAAGTTTAGCTTCAGCTTCAAAAGCACGCGGAGGTTTTGAAGTATCACTTCGTTTTGTAAACCCAAGTCCTTTCTTATATAAAAATGCTTCAAGGCTTTAGTATGGTAAAAAAAACAGGACTTGTTTTAATTATAAACTTACTTTGCATTTCTTTGCTTGCTCAAAAAAAGCCCGTAGTAAAAGCAAATGCCGATACAGTAAAAATTACCATTACTAATTTAGGTAAAACAATTAACACACCTTATCCCGAATACGCCCCTGTAATTTCTGCTGACGGTGAAATGCTGGTGTTTACATCGCGCCGACCGGTTACCGAAAAAGAAATAAAAAAAGCAAAAATGAGTATGGAGAATGTTTACATATCTGACTATGATGCAAAAAAAAAGAAATGGACTGATGCTGTGCGTTTATCTGAACCTGTAAATCAAGAAGGAAGACATAACTCGGCCATTGCGCTTTCTAACGATGGGCAACAAATGTTGCTTTATCGTGATGACGAATCGGGTAACGGTGATATTTATGAATCGCACCTTATGGGTAATAGTTGGACAGCACCTGTAAAGTTGGATGAGCCTGTTAATAGTAAAAATCACGAATCATCAGCCAGTATATCGCCCGATAGGCGAACTATTTATTTTGTAAGTAATCGTAAAGGCGGGCAAGGCGGGCGCGATATTTGGATGTGTACATTTAATAATAATAAATGGGATAAGGCCGAAAATCTTGGCAGTGTTGTAAATACAGCCGAAGATGAAGAAGGTGTTTTTATACACCCCGATGGTAAAACACTTTACTTTAGTAGCAAGGGGCATAACTCAACCGGTGGTTATGATATTTTTAAAACTACTAACGAAAACGGAAAATGGGCGGAGCCTAAAAGCATGGGAGCAAACATTAACACGCCCGATGATGATTTATATTTTGTATTGGCTGCTAATGGACAAACTGGTTTTTACTCATCGGCCAAACCGGGTGGCTTAGGTGATAAAGATATTTATGAAATACATTTTACCCCTTTAAAACCAAAGAAAGAAAAGACGGCTGAAGGACCGCAACTTACTTTATTAAAAGGAATTATTACAGATGAAGATACTAAAGCGGCTTTAGAAGCAGATATAGAAATTGTTGATAATGTAAAAAACCAAACCATAACAACCATTAAATCAAACAGTAGTAGCGGAAAATATTTAGTATCGCTGCCTTCGGGAAAAAATTACGGAATTATTGTAAAGGTTAAGGGATATTTATTTCATTCAGAAAATGTAGATATTCCTTACTCAGCAGGTTATCAAGAAATTGTAAAAGATGTGCAATTAAAAAAGTTAGAGGTAGGAAAAAGTATTGTACTTAATAATATTTTTTATGATTTTGATAAAACAACGCTTCGTCCGGAATCAATGTCGGAGCTTGAAAGACTTGTGCAGTTGCTTAATGAAAATCCTACACTCACTATCGAACTTTCAAGTCATACAGATAATAAGGGCACAGATGAGTATAACCAAAAACTTTCGCAACAACGAGCTCAATCGGTTGTGAATTTTTTGATTGCTAAAGACATTAATAAAACCCGCCTTATCGCAAAAGGTTATGGAGAAATAGTTCCAGTTGCTACTAATGATACCGAAGAAGGAAGACAGCAGAACCGCCGTACCGAGTTTAAAATTTTATCTAGATAACCCATTAAATTATTTATATGACCTAAACTCCACAATCAAAACCTCGAACCCTTTATTACAAGATTTTCAATTACTATCAAATTTAAAGAATTATCTATAAATAAAATATAAGCTTAAAAGTGGTTTCTGCTTTTTACAAAATAGATTTCCCTTATAGAATAAATTACCTAACAATAACCAATCTTCTATTTACAACACCTTCGCTACTTGTAATGCTTATGTGCGTAATTAAGGACTTTTTAAATAGCTTTTTTATTTTTATGGATTTAAAAAAAGGGAATGCTTGTTTCTGTATCGGGATAAATTATAGATATATAGTTTTTGTTTTTACTTAGTGCAATTCTAAGATTTAAATTGGTAGTAGTAAGTAATATGCAATTTGACGATGGCACAGGGGTCAATTTAGTATCCTCATTATCTGTAAAGCTGTCAATAAATAAAGTTAGTTCTCGATAAAAGGCATCTAATTTGGTTTCTGCAATGGGCCTAATTTGTATTAGATACGAGTTCATATTTTATAAATGCAGTTTTTTTAATAATTATAGGTTTTGTTAGATAAAGACTTAATGTGAGTATTCAACTTATCTTAATATATTTTTATTTTACAATTACTAATCGTTTATTTATTGTACTTTTGTCGTTAATTAAATTTATGTTATAAACACCGTCAATTAAACTACTTACATCAAAGGTAATTTTGCCACTTATTTTTTGTGTAAACACTTCGTTGCCATTAACATCATAAATGATGCATAAACTATTTACTTTTGTTTCTATTATAAAATTTCCGTTGGTTGGATTTGGATATACCAATACTTGATTATTGTCATTTATAATTTGTTTTATATCCATTTGCCTGTTATTGTTTTGATTACTATGCGATCTTACTTTAGCCGCATCTGTATTATTGTTATTATTTGCCAGTCTAAGTGAAATATTTTCTATCTTTATAGTCAAAAAAATTAGCTCCATGTTTCCAAGGGATACTTATTTACTCTCTAAAATATTGATAATTAAATTCTTATGAAAAAGAAGTTAAATTTTTATAATTCAGTTTCAGCATTAGATAATTTTTAGACTTTTACATCACAAACCATAAAAAATAAAATCATGTTTAAAAAAACAAAAAATGCAACTGCCCCTAAAGCAAAAATCGAAAAGCTAAACAGCAAAGAGTTAAACAACGTTGTTGGTGGTTCAATTAACTATAACGCATCAAAATCTAACACAGGTAGTGTTACTATTGGTGGTGGCACAAACCCAACTCCTGTTGATCCAACCCTTGGGGGAGGTCATTAATTAATCGCTATTAATAATTAAAAAAAAGCCTCGTATATAAAATGCGAGGTTTTTTTTAATTATAAAACATCGTGTATCTGATTGATTATTATTTATTTAAAATTAATCAATTTCAAAAAAATCTTTTTTTCATTCAAATCAATTTCAGACCTTTACATCACTAAACCCTTAAAAATAAAACCATGGTTAAAAAATCAAAAAAAGAAACTGCTCCTAAAGCAAAAATCGAAAAACTAAACAGCAAAGAGTTAAACAATGTTGTTGGTGGTTCAATTAACTACAACTCATCAAAGTCTAACACAGGTAACATTACTGGTGGTACTCCTGTTGATCCAACCCTTGGTATTGGACACTAATTAATCGCATTACTAATTTAAAAAGCCTCGCATTCTATGCGAGGCTTTTTTATTTTTAGCAGGGCTATATCAACCGCCTGTTTTCTTTAGCTTGTAAATTATCTTTTCAATAATTTTGGTGTTCTTGGTTATTATCTCCGCGTCTCCCAACATACCAAACCTAAATTTTAATTTTTTATTCAAATTGGTAATAATGCCGTTAGGTAGTTTTACCCTTACTAGGTACTGCTTATTTACATCAATTTCCGATATATTATCTACCTCTCCTCTTACAACTCCATATTCTTCAAAAGGATAACTTTTTAGCTTAATAATAACCGTTTGTCCGCTTTCTACTTTTCCTAAATTATATTGGTCTAAAAATATTTCGCCCATGTACGTAATATTTTCAGGCATTACATAAAATAGCTCTTGTCCCTTAGTAGCCGATTGGTATTCGATTACACTTGTTGCAAACGATACTTTTCCTGCATCCGGAGCCGATAAAATATAATCATGTTTCCAGTTCGAAATATCATTTTTAAGTAAGTTAAGCACTTTAATAAAATTAATTTTTTCTTGTTCTATGTTATCACTAATATCAATTAATTGTTTCGATGAAGAGTATTGTGAGTTTGAGTTATTTAAAATACTGGTTTGAATTTGCTTGTACATTAATTTTTTCGAAATATATCGCGACTCAATGTTTCGCAACTCTGTCATCGATATAACACTATCATAATAAAGATTCAGGTTTTTTTTGTACTCATCTTCCGTAAGTCGCAAATCTTTCTCAATTTCTTTTTCCTGTTCGCCCAAATTTTTATTTAAACTGCGTAACGTGTTCAGTTCCTTTTGCACCAATTGTTTTTTGCCCGTTGTTATGCTGCCCTGCCAGTAAGCATTAAGTGTTTCAAACGAAATAAAAAAAGCCTCAAACGAGTTTTGTATTTCTCCAAATCGGTTAAACTTTATAAAATCAATTTGTTTTAATGTTTCCCAATCATCTTTACTAAGCAAACTATCTATTTTATTTAACGAAGTTTCTAATTTTAAAACATCCTTTATATCAGCCTGACTTTCCATATAAGCCAAATGCTGCCCGCGTTGCACAATGTCTCCATCTTTAGTCAATAATTTAGCTATACGCCCATCTTGTTTAGCGGCAATGGGTTTGGGCGTAATGTTTGTTTTAATGGTAATTTGCGATACAATCGTATCTGGATATTTAATTAACCAACAAAGCGAAATTAAAATAGCGCAAATAAAAAACATAAACGTGTTGCCCCATCTAACAATAAAAGATGGGTTGGTACCAATAATCTCTTGGATGCTCTCGCTCTTTATATCTAAGTCTTCTTCGTTTTCCATTTTTTACGAACCCAATTCCAACTGATTTTTTACCAAATTATAATAAATGCCTTGCATGGTAACTAACTCTTTATGTGTTCCAACCTCGGCAACTTCTCCTCTATTAAGCACTACAATTTTATCGGCGTTTACCACCGTACTTAAACGGTGCGCTATAACCACCACTGTTTTATTAGCGCAAAAAGTTTCTAAATTCTGTACAATAATGCGTTCATTTTTTGCATCAAGTGCACTGGTTGCTTCATCTAAAAACATAAAATGCGGGTTTTTATAAAAAGCTCTTGCTAATAAAATCCGTTGTTTTTGGCCCAAACTCATGGGCAAACCTTCATCGCCCACTTGCGTATAATAATTAAGTGGTAAGTTCTCCGTTATAAATTCATCAATGCAAGCTTGTTTAGCGCAGGCTACAACACGCTTAATGTCCATGTCTACTCCTAACGATATATTGTTGGCAATTGTATCCGAAAATATTTTACCTTCCTGCATCACAACCCCAATATTCCCTCTCCACACACTATAAAAAACAGTATTAATGTTATCATCACCTAAAACAATTTTACCCATGGTAGGTTCGTAAAAACGCAGCAGCAATTTCATTAATGTACTTTTTCCGCTACCGCTCGAGCCTACAATGGCGGTAGTTTTGCCTGCATCAAAAGTCAGGTTTATGTTTTTTAAAACCAAATTCGCCATATCTCCGGTGTATGAAAACGAAAGATTTTCCAGCGTCAAATCCTCTGCTTTTTCTATGTGGGTAATTGTTTTATTAAAATGCGTTTCTTCGGGTTCTTGTTTATGTACTTCTAAAATTCTATTCAACCCAAGTTTAGCTTCCTGCAGTAGCGGTATAAAATCTATTATCTGCGCTACCGGACCTTTCAGTTGTCCTACTATCATGTTTATGGCAAACATCGACCCAATCGAATACTCGCCTCTAACAACTGCTTTGGCGGTAAAAAATGTAATTAGTATGGTAGTTAGCTGGTTTACAATATTCGAGCCATTATGCTGCAATTGTTCTACCGATAAGGCTTTCATATTTATTTTAAAAATACGTGCCTGGTTTTCTTCCCACTCCCAACGTTTTTGCTTGTTACTATTACTCAGTTTTATTTCTTCAACACCTTTTATTAATTCAATTAGTTTGTTGTAGTTTTTTGAGTAGGTTTCAAAATATTTAAAATCAAGCTTTCTGCGTTGTTTTAAAAATAAAGTAACCCACAAAATACTAAGCGTACTGCCAACAAAAAAAATGGCAAACACTTGTACATCAAACGTCAATAAAATAATGCTGAATAAAATTAAATTAATTACCGAAAATAGTGTTGATAAAGAGGTAACCGTTAAAAGTTTTTCTATGCGTTTATGATCTTCTACACGCCGTAAAATATCGCCTATTAAATGGGTTTCAAAAAACTGAACGGGCAGACTCAGTAATTTTTTCAGGAAATCAGAAATCAACGATACATTTATTCTGCTGCCTATATGCAATAAAATCCAACTGCGTATAATCTCAACAAATGCCCCGCCAATAAATAAAATTACTTGTCCAATTAAAACCAGATTAATAAAATTAATGTCCAACCCGTTTATTCCTTTATCAACAATCGATTGGGTAAGAAACGGTGTAAAAAGCATAATCACACTTCCTATCAACATCCCCACAAAAATCTGTACAAAGTACCGCGAGTAACTTCGCATGTAATCTAACAGAAAACGGGTGCCACTGATATGTTTCTCTTCTATGTTATCAAACTCGTTTTCAAAAAAATCGTTCGATGTTTCAATAAACAAGGCAAGCCCTGTATCGCCACCATGTGCCCAAGCCTCTAAAAATTCTTTTTTAGAATAGGTAACAAGCCCCATGGCTGGGTCCGAAATATAAACCGTGTTTCTTTTTATTTTATATAAAACAACAAAGTGGTTGTCTTTCCAGTGTATAATACAGGGAAAGGGCTTACTTTCTACCAGTCCGTCAAAATTAATTTTTACACCCGTAGTTCTTAGTCCAATAGTTTCGGCTGCTTCCGAAATGCCCAACAGCGTAACACCTATTTTGGTAATAAAACATTTTTCTCTAAGAAAGGAGACAGAAAAATCTCGCCCATAATATTTGGCAATCATTTTAATGCAAGTAGGGCCGCAATCCATTGCGCCCAGTTGTCTAACATTAGGAAACGATTTTGTAAACATTTTTTTCTTTGGGGTTTGAAGGTACAAAAAAGGTATATAATATAGTAAAATCACTTTTTGAGTAATTTTGGCCGCCAAAATTTACCATTTAATCAAAAAACACTACCGTTTAATTAAAAAACACCGCCGTTTAAAAAGTTAGTTACTTTTTGCGGGTTTCATGTTGTATCATCGTACCATTATTAATCTTTAAAACTTAAAACCATGTTTAAAAAATTGTTCAAAGCAAAAAAACAAACTACAGCTACTAAAGCTAAAGTAGAAAAACTTGACAAAAACCTATTAAAAAACACTATTGGTGGTGGCGACCCAGTACCGGGCTTAGATGTAAACCTTGAACAAGGACCAAAAGGCAGGTAAGGTAAATTAAAAACAAACCCGCACAATAAAACAACATCAATGTCGTTTCATTTATCATTAACCTTTTAAAAACTAAAAAATATGTTTAAAAAACTGTTCAAATCAAAAAAAGAAACTACAGCTACTAAAGCAAAAAACGAAAAAGCTAAAGTTGAAAAATTAGACGCTAAAGAATTAGGTAATGTAGTAGGCGGCAGCGGTATGTGGCAAGCTTGTTCTACAAACGAAGTAATTAATAAATAAAAATCACAAATAAAATAAATCAGTTAAACTCTTAAAACTAAAAATTATGTTTAAAACCCTTTTTAAATCAAAAAAAGAAACTACAGCTACTAAAGCTAAAACTGAAAAAGCTAAAATTGAAAAATTAGATTCGAAAGAATTAGGTTATGTTGTTGGCGGCGGCGGCCCAACCACCACTACTACTTTAAATGGTGGAAAAACATCTCAAGATTCTTGGGATGCAAAATAAAACCATGTTAAGTGGCTACACAGCACCAAGTTTAGAGTAAATCTTGAACAAGGTGTGAAAGGCAAGTAAGAGAGGGAAATTACTAAATAAAAAAGGAGGTCTAAGTAGGCCTCCTTTTTTATTTAGTAATCTTGATGTTGTAGGAATTATGAAATAGGTGTGATGACTAATTTATCGAACCTTTATAAAGAAGATTAAAAAATTTATTCCACAGTGCTAATTCCGGTTTACCAAAATTATAAGCCCATGTTTTATATTTTGAAAACCTAGCAGGGGGTCTCAACTTCTGTCTTATCAATCTTCCAACATTATCATAACTACATGTATTGTTTAGAGGCAGAGTATATCGATAAAGTAATAATATATAATTTTTTGTTGAAAACAGTGTAGAAACTATAATCGGGTTAAAGACTAAAAAAATGTAAATTCACATTACAAATAAATAACACCGTATTACGAATACATGAAGTACATAGAAAAAAGTAAACTTGAGAAATTCTTGAACTTAAAAGGTTACCAGATAGAAGTTACCACGGGGCCAACAGAAACAAAACAAGATTTTGCAAAATGGGCGAAATCAACTACTGAAAAACTCCATGTGCCTAAAAAGGAATATTTTCAGAGTTCAGAGTTGCCACAGATATTCAATAGCCAAGAATTGTTAAACGAGTTCAGGAAGTTTTAAACACGGCATATAATTGCAATTTAATTTACGTATCTTGGTTATGTTGAACTGAGTTAGTTAACCTTAATATTTTGCAATATGTTTGAGTTAAGTAAGAGTATTTTGGAAAAAGTAAGTTTTGATAAAACACTTTTTCGTAAAGAATTGAAGAAAGCCATTAAATGGGTTAAACCCAATGAAAAAACCTTATTGAAAGTATGGTGTTTAGCTACATTCGGGCACCAGTACGCAGAAGAAATAATGGAGGTTTTTAAAAATACTGCATAGATTAAATAGTAACACAAAAAACAATCTTAATTTAGTATTAAAGATTTCTACCTTAAATCTGTTTAAAATTAAATAAAAATGAAACGTATTTTAATTATAATGATAGCATTAGGTAGTATAAACATTTATGCGCAAACTGCCGAAGAGTATCTTAAAAAAGGAATGGCCAAATTTGATTTAGCTGATTATAAAGGAGCTATAGAAGATGGAACTAAAGCCATCGCATTAAATCCTAAATATGGAGAAGCTTATTTTTGGAGAGCAAAGTTTAAATACGAATTGAAAGAGTATAAAGAGGCAATTCAAGATTATTCTAAAGCAATTGAAATAAATCCTAAAGAAGGGTATATTTCTTATGCATATTATTATAGAGGAGAGTGTAAGAATTATTTAAACGATAAAAAAGGAGCTTGTTCAGACATAACAAAATCAGTCAACTTAGGAAATACAAAAGCTAAAGAATCAATCAATAAGTATTGTAAATAAACTAAATGCTGATTTAGTTAGAATAAAAAAGAATATTTAGTTTATACCCTAAACCCAATAATCAAAATATCATCCACTTGCTCCATCACACTTTTCCATTCTTCAAATTTTTTATGCAAGATATTTCTTTGCTCTATCATAGATAGGTGACTGTTGACAAGAATCAATTCTTCCAATTGTTTATACTTGAATTTCTTTCCCTTAGGGCCGCCAAATTGGTCGGCATAACCATCCGAATAAATATATAGCGTATCTGTTTTTTTATAATCAATAGTATGCAAAGTGAAAGCATCTGTTTTTTCTCCTTTACCAATAGGCATTTTATCTGCTTTTAATTCGGATAGGTTTCCGTTGCTTATCAATATAGGGGAATTATTTGCGGCTGAATAGGTAATTTTAACTTCTCCTAAAGGAGATTTTTCTATGCACAATAATATCCCATCCATGCCATCTTGTGCCCCCTCTTGAGAAACGCTATTGATTAAGCGTTTGCGTACATAATTAAATACTTCGTCAGGCCTGAGAAGATTTTCATTATTGATGGCTTCATTTAAAAAAGAAATATTCAGCAAACTCATAAAAGCTCCGGGTACACCATGTCCGGTACTATCGCAGGCTGCCAGATAAAATAGTTTGATTTCTCCTTCCGGTGAAGAAATTGTTTTTTCGGTAGCCCAGTAAAAGTCGCCACTTACAATATCCTTGGGCTGAAACAAAACAAAATAATCAGAGAGATATTGTTTTAAAAGAACTTCCGGAGCCAACAAAGTATATTGAATTCGTTTGGCGTATTGTATACTGTCTTTTATCTCTTTGTTTTGTTCTTCTACGATTTCTTTTTGCAGCACCACTTCAACCGTTCTTTCTTCAACTTTTTGTTCCAGTATCTTCTTTTCACGAAGCAATTTTTTCTCTCTGTTTTTGATGTATGCTACTATTCCAATAATAATTAGTACAAAGCATAAAGCATAAAACCAAAGTGTTTTCCAAAAGGGGGGATTTATGGTTATTTTTAGGAAAGCTCCTTTTTTGTTCCACAAACCATCATCATTGGATGCCCTTACATTAAATGTATAAGTGCCTGGTGTTAGATTGGAGTAACTCACGAATCTGGTGGTGCCATTATACCTCCATTCCTTGTCTAAACCTTCTAACTTTACGGAGTACTGATTCTCTTCCGGATTAGCATAGCTAAGTGATACAAAATCAAAAGATAAATTATTTTCATTATATGGAAGTGTTAATTCTTCCGTATTGTATATAGGTGTTGTAAATTTTATTTCGCAGTTGTTTTTTTTTACGCCTGTAATTAATACAGGAGGCATGTAAAGATTATTTTCGATGCTGTCGGGATAAAAAGCGTTGAGGCCTTCGGTGCTGCCAAAATAGACTTTACCATCTTTTGCACGGCAAGCCGAGTTGGGAAAAAATAATGTTCCGCAAATGCCATCAGTTATATCATAGTTTATAAATGTACTCGTAGCTTTATCAAAACGCGATATACCATTTTTTGTACTGATGAGCAAGCGCTGGTGTTCATCTTCCAAAATGGCCATGATAAGATTGCTTGGTAAACCATCTTTAACGGTATAATGGGTAAAACTTTTATCTGCCGGATTATATCTATCAAGTCCATTTCTCGTTCCTATCCAAAGTATTCCGTTTTTATCTTCTAACAGAGTGTAGACTGTATTATGGGCAAGACTCTTTACATTAATCGAATCATGAAGAAAATGTGTAAAGGTTTTCGTTTTGTAATCAAATATATTCAGTCCGAAATCGGTACCTATCCATAGGATGCCATTCCTATCCTGATAAATTGTGTTGATAGTATTATTACTGATGCTTATTTTATTTCCTTTATCATATTTAAAACGCGTGAATTTTTTAGATTCACGGTCAAAAATATTAAGGCCATTTAAAGTTCCTACCCATAAATTTCCATTTTTATCTTCGGTAAGTGAATAAGTGTAATTATCGCTGATGGATTGAGCATCGGCGGTATCATTTGTGTCATATGTAAACGCTCTGGTACTTTGGTTAAACTGCCCTAAACCACCACGGTAGGTGCCTATCCAAATAGCCCCATGCTTATCGCAATAAATAGTTTTAACTTTATTAAAGCCTGTATTATTTCCATTCTTTACATCTCTTTTATAATTGATAATATTATTCGTCTTTGGATCTAATTTATCCAGGCCTCCATCCCAAGTACCAATCCATATCATATTTGCAGTATCTTCTGTTATTGCTCTTACGGAATTATGCCCTATCCCCTGTGTTCCTTTTTTGCATTTATAAAAATCAACTTTCTTTTTTATATTAACATATTTACTAATGCCCCCTCCTTCCGTTCCTATCCATAAAATTCCAGATTGGTCAATGTGCAAAGACCACACATCATTAAAGTTAAGACTGTTTGGGTTCTCCGGGTTGTTGGCATATCTTTCAAAAGTTTTTGTCCTCCTATCAAATTTATTCACCCCCGACCCGTATGTTCCTATCCACAAATTTCCTTTTGCATCTTCTACAATAGGCCATACCAAATTACTTCCAATGCCTGTTGGATTATCGATACTATAAAGGTAATTTGTGAAAACTTCTGTTTTTGGGTCAAAACAGTTAAGTCCTCCTCCCCAAGTAGAAATCCAAAAAATGCCTTTCTCATCTTCATATATGGGGCCAACAATATCATAACTGATGCTGTTAGGGTTTCCTGCTTCATGTCTGAAATGTTTAAAGACCCCTGTTTTCGTATCCAACCTGTCCAATCCTCCTCCCCAAGTAGAAATCCAAAAAATCCCTTGTTTATCTTCATGAATATTCCATATAGCACCTTTTGAAAGAGAGTTGCTATTATCAGGTATCGTACGATAACGTTTTATAATCTTTCCTGTTTTTTTATCCAACACATCTATGCCAGCTTCAAGGGTTCCTATCCAAAGGTTACCGTTTTTTGCTTCAAGAATACTGTAAACATTATTACTGCCAATGGTTTCTGGTTTATGTACATCATGGATGAAACGTTTTACCTGCAAAGTATTTGGGTCAAAGCGATTGAGTCCGCCGTTTTCGGTTCCTAACCATAGATAACCTTCTTTATCTATAATTAAAGAGAAAATATTGTTATTAGAAATGGTTGTTGTATCCGAAGGGTCATTTTGATATACTTTAAATTCATAACCGTTGTATTTGTTCAGCCCATCCTGCGTAGCAAACCATAAAAAACCATCTTTATCTTCTGCTATAGCTGGAA
>Ga0207046_10080_pt1 | contig 27252 bp, 25 predicted proteins | sample Alteio_BWMinCont_66_FD_153303 | JGI IMG/M metagenome (GOLD analysis project Ga0207046, IMG submission 153303) | Enriched cells from forest soil in Barre Woods Harvard Forest LTER site, Petersham, Massachusetts, United States -... | ecosystem: Environmental > Terrestrial > Soil > Temperate forest >...
GGGACGGCGATCGAGATGGCAAAGGCCATGGCAATGACCACCAGGGTGAGGTGATCAAGCGTGGCGTTGAAGATTTCGGAACCGTGACTTTGAAAAAAATTCCAGGGCGTCATAACGCAACTCCGTCGGATGAGTCAAGGCAGGCGGTGAAGGCGTGGACTTCGTGATGGTCGAGGCGCAGAAAGTCGTCGGGGGCGGCGAGGCATGGAGAAGAGCTATGCGTTGGCCGAGGAGGAGAGCTTCGCGAATGTCGTGGGTGACGAAGACGATGGTTCTGCCGAGCCGGCGAGTTAGGGCGCTGAATTCGCGCTGAAGTTCGGCGCGGGTTACAGGATCGAGGGCGCCGAAAGGCTCGTCCATGAGAAGGATCGGAGGATCGGCGGCTAGAGCGCGGGCGACACCTACGCGTTGGCGTTGGCCGCCTGAGAGTTCACGCGGGTAGCGGGTGGAAAATTCAGCGGGATCGAGACCTACCAGGCGCAATAGTTCACAAACCCGGGCCGCGATTCGCCCGGAATCCCATTTTTCAAGAGTGGGGACGAGGGCGATGTTTTCCGCGATCGTGAAATGCGGAAAGAGGCCGGCCTCTTGAATGACGTAGCCGATGCCGCGACGGAGGCGGATGGGATTCGACTCGGTGGTGGAGCGTCCTTCGACAAAAACTTGCCCTTCTGAGGGGGTGAGCATGCGATTGATGAGCTTGAGCAGGGTGGTCTTGCCGCTGCCGCTGCGGCCGAGGAGAACCAGGGTTTCGCCCCGCGAAATGGTTAGAGAGACGTCTCTCACGATGGCACGGCCAGGAATATCGTTTATGCAGTAGGTCACGCCGCGAAATTCGATGGCGACGTCCAGAGGCGCTGCGGTTTTCGCATTCATTTCGATTGACAGCCTCACACATGTGGGGGAACATCGTACCCTACTCAGCCCCCCTCCGCCTGATTCGGGCGCATCCTTCTCGCGGAAGCCGCATCCAACGATAGGGGGAGAACGCCATGGGAGCTAGCGCTACTGCTGTCCGCATAAGGCATGACCTTCACACCCGGATCGTAGATGCTCGCGCGCAATCGGATGCGTTGTTTGGCATTGTCGACAACGAAGCGATCTACGACAGACCTATCCCTGAGCGACACCGCATCATTTTCTACCTCGGACACGTCGAAGCGTTCGACTGGAACCTGCTGGCGCAACGCGCCTTTGGGTTGCAGACCAAGCAACGAACGTTCGACGACCTATTTGCGTTCGGAATCGACCCCGTGGGAGGTGCCTTGCCGAGCGACAAGCCGAGCGATTGGCCCAAGCGCGAAGAGGTAGAACATTACAATCGTCGATTGCGAAATGAATTGGACGAGGCTATCGAACACGCGCTGACGCGACCGGCCGAGGGGCATCCGCAACTGATTGCCATGCTGGAAGTGGCTATTGAGCACCGCTTGATGCACGCGGAGACGCTGGCGTACATGTTGCACCGGCTGCCCACGGAGAGGAAAATTCGCGGGCCGATTGCGCCGACCTCCGGAACCACGCGATCTAAATCGCGGCTGGTGGAGATACCGGCAGGGCGGGTTACCTTGGGGCTGAAGCACGTGACGGGGGATGAATTCGGCTGGGACAACGAATTGGAAGCGCAGGAGGCGGACGTCGCGGAATTTGCGATCGACAGCGGCAACGTCACGAACCGAAATTTCTTGCAGTTTATTCAGGCTGGGGGGTACGACGATGCTGGGCTGTGGAGCGCGGAAGCCTGGGCGTGGAAGGAAAAAACAGGCGCGCAGCATCCGGCATTTTGGAGGAAAGACGGGAATCTGTGGATGTACCAGGCGATGTTCGGCGAGGTCCGTTTGCCGCTGGATTGGCCCGTGTACGTGAGCCATGCAGAAGCCGCTGCGTATGCCAAGTGGCTTGGGCACGCGCTGCCGAGTGAAGAACAGTTTCACCGTGCTGCTTATGGAACGCGCGAGGGTTGGGGCGAGCGAGCTTATCCGTGGGGCGAGGAGGCGCCGAGTGCACGGTATGGAAATTTTGATTTTCACCAGTGGGATCCTGCTCCGGCAGGCGCGCATCCAGAGGGGGCGAGCGCGTTTGGAGTTCACGATTTGGTGGGCAATGGCTGGGAATGGACGCGGACGAAATTCGCGCCTTTCCCTGGATTTGTGCCGATGCCCTTCTACCCCGGCTATTCCGCGAATTTCTTCGATGGTAAACACTACGTGATGAAGGGAGGGTCGGCGCGAACGGCCGCTTGCATGTTGCGACGATCCTTTCGGAATTGGTTCCAGCCGCACTATCCTTACGTCTACGCGACATTCCGTTGCGTGGAAGACTAGCAAGACAAGCCCGAGCCTTGGGAGACGACATGCTGATACAAACCCTTCCGTCGAGTCATGTGTCGGAGTTCGCAGCCGAGGTGCGTGCGGGCCTGACAAAAAGCGGGCAGAGAGAATTGCCTTCCAAGTATTTGTATGACGAGGTGGGCTCGGCGTTGTTTGAGGCCATCAGCGTCTTACCTGAATACGGCCTGACGCGCGCAGATGCCCGGCTGCTCGAGAAACATGCCCGCCAAATCGTTGGGCTGTTACCATCGCCGGTGCACGTGGCGGAGCTTGGGAGCGGAAGCGGAAAAAAAACGCGCTGGATTTTGGAAGCGCTTTCGCGGCGGCAGAAGACTTATTACTTCCCTATCGAGATTTCGCCTTCGGCGCTGGCGGCTTGCGAGAAGGAATTGGGGCAGATCGATCTGGTGAGCATCGTCGGGCATGAACAGCCGTACCTGGAAGGCTTGCGGACGGTGGCGGATGGACGCGCCGGCGGCGATCATTTGCTGGTGTTGTTTCTCGGGAGCACGATTGGGAATTTCGATCGCGATGCCGGAGAGGAGTTTTTGCGGAACGTGCGCAACACCTTGCGCCAGGGCGACGCCTTGCTCTTGGGGACGGACCTCGAGAAAAACGTAGCGGATCAAATACTGGCCTATGACGACCCGGCTGGCGTGACTGCGGCGTTCAATATGAATTTGCTGGCGAGGATTAACCGGGAACTCGGCGGGGACTTCGATTTGGCATGTTTCCAGCACGAAGCGCGGTGGAGCGCGAGGGAGCGGCGGATGGAGATGCATTTGCGATCGACATGCCGGCAGCGCGTGGAGATTCCGGCGTCGGGGCTACGCGTTTCGCTCGACGAAGATGAAACCATTTGGACGGAGAGCTCGCACAAATACAGAATCGGCGAAGCTGCGGAAATGGCGGAGCGGACCGGGTTTCGATGCGAAGGCCAGTGGGTGGACCAGGAATGGCCCTTCGCGCAGAATCTTTTGATCGTGGAATGATTTGGGCTGAGGCTCCGAAAAACGGTTGTCCAGAGAACCTAACGCGCCCGGGCGGCAAGCCCCCGCCTCTCGAGATTCCGAACCTGCGACCGTATAGGTCTCCCTGGCGGCTGATCGTTCACCGCTTTTTCCTCCGCATGGCACGCTAGAAAGATTCGATGCGCCAGACGAGGCGAGCGAACCACGGCTCTTCGGGCGCCAGAAGCGGATGCCAGATGGCGAGGATTTGAGAGCCCTGGTACACACGTTCGAAGCCCTCCTCGGATTCGGAAACCGTTTCAATGGGAGCTACCCAAAATTCCTTTGCGCCGGGCGCGTGCAGAGTAATGCGGAGGCGCTGCCAGCCGTCCTCCATGCGGAGTAGCGGACCAGGCAGGATGCCGCTGAAGCGAAGGTTTTGGGGACCCTTGGGCGTTTCAAAAAAACGGTCGGGTTCAGCCGGAGCGAGCAGATTGATGACCGATTCAAGGCCGACGGCGATGGGCTTTGGGAGGGGCTGTTTGAGTTTCAGACCGATCTCGCAGCCGACTTCGCAGCCGTTCGGGGCGGGGCCGAAAGAGAATCGTTTCGCCAGGGAAAGCCTCGGGGCCAGAGACTCACCTTTTGCAGCGACCTTCAGTTCGTCTTCGCAAATCAGCTGCGCATCGTTGGCGGAGGCGGATTTGACGTGAAAGGCGCCGCCGGCAAATCCTGGATCTTCCTGTAGTTCGAGCGTCTGATATTCCGCCTGCGTGCGGGCGGGGTCGTAGAGCAAGACCCGGAACGCGTGGCGAGGCCAGCGGTCGTAGCGGAGAAAACGTTCAAGACCTGGCTCTTTGGCGAGTGTCTGCTCGTGAATGGAGGCCACCGCGCCGGGCACGGCAGTTTTCGCGGCTTCGCGCAGGCGGGCGTGGTACGCCTCCGGCCTGCGCTGAATGGAATTGATAAGGGTCGCGCCAGCGGGGCGAAAATCGAAAGCGGCGAGCGTGCCGCCATCCGTCGGTTTAAGCAAAGCCTGATATTCGGACGCGGTGAAGAGATGCTCATGAGCGCCGTCGGCGTCGTAGTCCAGCAATTCGACGCGCGGATAGAGAGCGCCGGCGGTCTGCCGGTCGGCAATGGCTTCGGCGCGAATTAAATTGCGCCAAACCTCGGTGCGGAGATGCGGGGCATACAGGCCGCCGAAGATGCCGTGCCAGTAGGCGTCGTTGCATTGCGCGCGGAGCAGGAGGTCGCGGGCGTGAACCAGCTCATCGGTAGCTTTTGAGCTGGTGTGGCGCGTGGGAGTCCCCGCGATGCGGGCGGAGACGCGCAGCATTTTCTTGTGCAGCAAGTTGGATTCGGCGTACTTGCGGAAGAATCCGCGCCAGGACCCGCCGCGGAGGAACGAGAGGATCTCGGGGCGCGCAGCGAACTCTTTTTGGACCGCGTGGTAACGCTGGCGGACACGCGTGGGCAATACCCACTCCATCATTTCGGTGTAAGAGGCGGTGGGAAGATCGGCGCGCCCCAAAGGCGAGTGATCGGCGAGGTATTCACTGGGGGTTGAGACGCGCAGCCAGGAGGAGTTTTTCTCGAGGGCGGTGAAGAAATCTTCGAGCCAGCCGTCTTTGTAGCAATGAACGTTGGTACCGGGCCAGACGCCGAATTTTTCCATGTCATCGCCCATGGCGGCAACTCCACCGGGATAGCGAGCCGCGGCGTCGCGCAGGTAGGTGATCACCTCTTCGACCTTGCCAAACGGGATAAAATATCGAAGGGCTTTTTGGCCGGGAAAGAGCCAGACGCTTTGGCCGCGGTCTTCGGCGATGTAGGCGCCGAAGAGTTCCTCGGGCTCGAAGCCGGCAGAAAGGAAATGGATGTCGTCGACGAGAGTGTAGCTGACTGCAGCAGCGCCTAGCGCGGAGGGAAGCTGTGGCTCCCAAACGCGCTCGGCGATCCAGGCGCCCGTCGGGCGACGGCCAAAATGTTTTTCAAGATAGGTGGCTAGGCGCGTGATCTGTTCGCGCTGGTCCTCGGGCGGGATGGAGACGAGGATCGGTTCGTAGAAGCCGCCGCCGATCAGTTCGACTTGTCCAGAGCCGACCAGGGCTCTCAGCCGGGTGAAATACTCGGGACGGTGTTCTTCGATCCAGGTGAGTAGCGGGCCGGAATAATGCAGGCCCATGTGGACGCCCGGATGTTTCTCGAGGAGTTCGACAAAAGGCAGATAGGAGTCTTTGAAGGCCTTTTCGAGCACATGGCCGAAATTGCCGCATGGCTGGTGGGCATGAATCAGCAGGACGAGATGAAAGCGCTCTGGCATGGGGGACAATTTTGCTCCGAAACATCATACCGTGCAGCGCAACATTTCCGATTCAAGAGATGAGAAAATTGCGCTGAAGGCGCACTTTGCTTGGATGCCTGGTGCTCGGACGCAGGGTGGTCTCGTCCCGCTGACGGCCCTCGCGGCTGGAGCGGGCAGCGGAGATTGACACGCCTTCCTGCGTGTGAAAGGCTAGCCAAGGGAATAGAGTACACGATGCGCGTTACGGCAAAAGGCGAATACGCCACACAAGCGGTGCTGCACCTGAGCCTGCAGTATCCTGAAGTGGTAACCATCCACGAGATTGCCGAGCGGCATCACATTCCCCTGAAGTACCTGGAGCAAATTCTGCTGGAACTGAAGCGCGGTGGCATTTTAGAGAGCCGGCGAGGCGTGCGCGGCGGCTATACGCTGGCGCGGGCGCCCGAGGAGATTTCCGTGGGGGCGGTGTTGCGAGTGGTTGATGGGGCGTTCGCGGAATCCAGTTGCGTGCACAACGAAGCAATGGGCGGGGTATGCGTAGAGGGAGAAAGCTGTGGACTGAAACAGATTTGGAAAGATGTTCAGGGGGCGGTGGAAAAAATTCTGTTTGCGACTTCGTTCGGGGATGTGCGCAAGCGGACCTTGAATGGCGCGGTGCGGCGGACGGAAACCGCGCGGCTCGAAAGCTGAACCAAAATGAAACGGCACGCCCGGCGTGCCGCGGTGAGCATTTCATTCCAAATTCTGGGACAACGGGTCGGGTTATTTTGCCGTGTAGAAGTCCGCGTTGACCGGCGTGAAGCTATGCCACTTCTCCGGCAAGTCTTCCAAAGCGAAGATCGCGGTCACCGGGCAGACCGGAACGCAGGCGCCGCAGTCGATGCATTCCGTGGGATTAATATAGAGCTGTGTGACCTTTTCATACTCCGGCTCATCCTTGCGAGGGTGGATGCAATCGACGGGACAGACGTCGACGCAGGCGGTGTCTTTTGTGCCGATGCAGGGCTCAGCGATTACGTAAGCCATTCAAATCTCCTTTGCTCGGACAACGGGCCGAGGTCTTCCGGGGAACGGAAGCGCCCGGTGGAATTTTCTTATACCACGCCCCTGCCGGGGCCAACAAGCGACTGCGTTGATTGTACTGTGCGAGGGGAGGATTCTCAACCTCGGCACATGAAGCTAGAATGGTTGGGGAAGGTACACCAATGAAGATACAGACCGCCATAGCCGCAGTGATGTTGTTGGCCGCTGGGACCGCGCTTGCGGCGCCCGAAGCCAAAGCGCCGCGCGATCCTGAAATGATCGATATACAGGGGTTCCAACGGATCCTGGAACAAAACCGCGGCAAAGCGCTGCTGGTGAACTTCTGGGCGACCTGGTGCGAGCCCTGCCGCGACGAATACCCCATGCTGAATGAACTGGCGAAACAGTATGCGCCAAAGGGGCTCGAGGTCGTTGGCGTGAGCATGGATGACGACGGCGACTTGATTTTGATGCGGCGGTTCCTGGCACGCTACAAACCGGTTTTTCCGAACTACCGCAAGACCGCCGGGGCTGAGGCCGCATTTAGACAGTCCGTGCTGGCGGGGTGGACCGGAACGATGCCGGTGTCCGTCTTTTATTCAAAGGATGGCCGGCAAGTGGGACATTTTATTGGCGAGAAGGGCCGGGAACAGTATGAAGAGGCCATCCGCGGGCTGCTAGCGGACAGTGGATCCGCAGCGCCACCGGGAAAGTAGCTCTTCGGTTGAAAGCCAAACGAAAAATAGGGGGAAGATCCGATGCTCGATTTGAAGGGCAATCGCATTACCTACTTTGGGCATAGCACGTTTTCGCTCGCGACGCCGTCAGGGCAGGTGGCGATCATCGACCCGTGGGTGATGACCAATCCGGTGTGCCCGGCAGCGCTGAAAAGCGTGCCCCGCCTGGATGTCATCTTCCTTACGCATGCGCACGGGGATCACTTGGGCGACCTGCTGGCGCTCGCGGGGCAGCACAAGCCAAAGATTGTGGCCATCTTCGAGACCTGCCTTTGGATCGAAAGCAAGGGATTTCGGGAGCAAACCTGCCCGATGGGGAAAGGCGGTTCGCAAAAGGCGGGCGAGTTTCTAGTGACCATGACGCATGCGTTTCACTCCAATTCGATCGATGAAAACGGCGTACGACATTATGGCGGTGAGCCGGCGGGCTACGTGATTCAGATGCCGGGAGGATTCACGGTTTATCATGCGGGAGACACGGCACTGTTCGGGGACATGAAGCTTATCGCGGAGCTGTACAAGCCCGACCTGGCGATGCTGCCGATCGGCGATCTCTTCACCATGGGACCGCGCGATGCGGCGTATGCCATCGGGTTGCTCGGAGTGAAACACGTTATCCCCATGCACTATGGCACGTTCCCGTTCTTGACCGGCACCGTGGATCATCTGAGGCGGGAAACACGGGAAATTGCGGAGCTCGGGATTCATGCGCTCAAACCGGGAGAAAGTCTATGATTCGCGCGGCGAACTTGCGCAGTGGCTACATCCAGGATGACGTCGAAGAGTATCTGTACGAATTGCTGCCGGAGCGGGACGCGGTCACGAGCGAAATGGAGCGGTATGCCGAAGAGCACCGCGTGCCGATCATCGGGCCAGCGGTGGCGCGCTTGCTGGCGTTGTTCGTCGAAGTTTCCGGCGCTAAACGCATTTTTGAGATGGGCTCAGCGATCGGCTATTCGACAATATGGCTGGCGCGCGCGGCCGGACCAAAAGGAAAAGTGCACTACACCGACGGAGATCCCGCGAACGCCGAGCGGGCGCGCAAGTATTTCCGGCGGGCGGGAGTGGCGAAGCGCATCGACGTGCAGGTAGGCGACGCGCTCGAATTGCTGAAGAAAGCTCCCGGAAAATTTGACCTGATCTTCAACGACGTCGACAAGCACCAATACCCTGATGCGCTACGAGCGGCCCTGCCGAAGCTCCGGCGGGGAGGATTGCTGATCACCGACAATACGCTGTGGTCTGGTAAAGCGGCGCGGCCGGCATCCGCCGATGATGCTCGGACACTGGGCGTGCAGGAATTCAACCGCCTCGTGTATGCCTCGAAAGGATTGTATCCGGTGCTGATCCCGCTGCGCGATGGCGTGACCGTTTGCCGCAAGCAGTAAGGCCCGGCGAGCGCTACGAATGCAAAAAGCTTCGGATAAAGAAACCGAGGTTGGCGGGGCGCTCGGCAAGGCGGCGCATGAAATACGGGAACCAATCGTTGCCGTAGGGGATGTAGATGCGCAGGCGATAGCCGTCTTTCACCAGCATGCGCTGCAAGTCGGTACGCACGCCGTACAGCATCTGAAACTCGAAATCGTCTTTGGAAATCTTCCTGGCGGCTGCCGAGCGAATGGTTTCCGCGATCATGCGCGGGTCGTGCGTGGCGATTCCGTGGTAAAAGCCGCTGCGCAAAAGAATTTTCATCAAACGGATATAGTTGAAATCAGTGTCTTTTTTGCGAGGGTAGGCAACGTCCGAGGATTCTTTATAGGCGCCCTTGCATAGCCGGATACGGCAGCCGTAGGCAAGCAGATCCTGGACGTCGGTTTCGCTGCGGTAAAGATAGGATTGAATCACGGTACCCACTGCGGGCGTGCTGGAACGCGCGCGCTTGACGAGTTCGACGGTGCGCTGCGTGTACACCGAGCTTTCCATATCGATGCGGAGAAAATTGTCATAAGCGGCAGCGCGTTCCGCGATGGAAAGCACCAGGCCTTCGCAAAACTCGACATTCAGGTCCAAGCCGAGTTGCGTCAATTTGCATGAAACGTTGGCGCGGATCTTTTCACGGTCAATGCGTTCGAATATTCCGAGATAAGCGTCGCGAGCGCGCTGGGCGTCCGCAGTGGTCGAACAGTTCTCTCCGAGATAATCCAGGCTGGCGAGCATTCCGGCGTTGTTGCAGGCGCGGGCGACGGTGATGGCTTCGTCGAGCGTCTCGCCAGCGACGAAGCGGCGCGCCATGCGGCGCGTGATGCCGTTGGAGGTAACCCATTTGGCGAAGCGGGGACTTTCGGAGAGCTTGAGAAGCGTCGCTCGGAGCATCGAATATGATTATGCCCGTGTAAATCCTTTCGGACTAGTCCGTGTGCCCTTCCAGGAACTTTTCCGCGTCCAGGGCAGCCATACAGCCGGAACCTGCGGCGGTGACGGCTTGGCGGTAGCGATGGTCCTGCACATCTCCGGCGATGAATACGCCGGTAACAGAGGTCAGGCTGCCGTGTTTAGAAATGAGGTAGCCATTGCTGTCCATTTCCAGTTGGCCCTTGAAAATGGTGGAGTTGGGATCGTGCCCGATGGCCACGAATACTCCGTCGAGGGCAATTTCCGTACTTTCTTTTCCTTCCAGATTGCGCACGCGCACGCCGGTAACGTGGCCGTTCGGAGCGTGAATTTCCTCAACCACCGCAGGGATGACAAGCTCGACCTTGGGGTTGGCTCGAACGCGGTCAATCATGATTTTAGAGGCACGAAATTCCTTGCGCCGGTGGATGAGGTAGACCTTGCTGGCATAGCGTGTCAGAAAATTGGCCTCTTCCATCGCGGAATCGCCCCCGCCGACAACCGCGATGGCCTTCTCGCGAAAGAAGTAGCCGTCACAGGTCGCGCAGGTCGAAAGGCCGCGGCCGATCAAGTCGTGTTCGCCCGGCAGGCCCAACAAACGTGCGGTGGCGCCGGCGGCAACGATCAGCGCCTTGGCTTCGTAGGTGTCTTTGCCAGCGGTGATCTTGAACGGACGATGGGTAAGGTCCACCTCGTTCACGGCTCCGGCTTTGAACTCCGCGCCGAATCTCTGCGCCTGCTTGCGCATATTTTCGATGAGCTCCGGCCCCATGATGCCGTCGGGAAAACCGGGATAGTTCTCGACGTGGGTGGTAAGAGCGAGCTGGCCGCCCTGTTCACGACCGTCAATCACCAAAGGCTTCAGATTGGCGCGCGCAGCGTAGATCGCGGCGGTGAGGCCGGCGCAGCCACTGCCGATAATCACTACGTTGTGCATTCCGATGGTCTCCAGCTATTAGATTCAGCAGCGCGCCGGTCCGATACAAGTGCTCGATGCGGCCCGGAGTTCGATATTGTAGCATCCCCTTCCACCCGGGCCGGACGGCGTAGCGTCCAAATTGGAAGGTTACTGTTAACGCGTCGCGTTGACCATCCGAGACGGCTGCGGCTATAGTCCCAATCATCAGGGAACGCAAGATCGAGGTTGCCCGAGGAGAGGATCACATGGATCCACGCTATCCCATTGGAAAATTCGCGTTACCCGCCGAAGTGACGCCGGAACGACGCCAAGAGGCCATCAACGAGCTGGCCACACTGCCCGCCAAATTGCGTGGGGCGGTCGAGGGACTGGATGATGCGCAACTGGATACGCCCTATCGCGAGGGCGGATGGACCGTGCGCCAGGTCGTCCATCACGTCCCAGACAGCCATGTGAACGCCTATGTGCGTTTGAAACTCGCCCTCACGGAGGACAAGCCGACCATCAAACCTTATGACGAAGCAGCTTGGGCCGAGCTTGCGGATTCCAAGGCGGCGCCCATCGAGAGTTCGCAGACTCTTCTCGATTCGGTGCACGCCCGCTGGGAGCGTTTATGGCGGTCTCTCGAGCCGGAACATTTCGCGCGTGTTCTGGTGCATCCGGAGCATGGCGAACGAACCGTCGATTGGCTCCTTTTCCTCTACGAATGGCACGGAAAGCACCACACCGCGCACATCACCGAATTGCGAAAACAGAAAGGCTGGTAGCGGGCGCGAGTGGCGCACTCTGCTGCGGCTCGTGTAGGATGATTCAGTACGCGAGGAGAATCGATGAGCCGACCATCAGGGACTTACGCCATTTTCGAGACATCGCAGGGAAACATTGTGGTGCGGCTTCTCGAGAAGGAAGCGCCGAAAACCGTTGAGAATTTCATCGGACTGGCCGAGGGCACGAAAGAATTTATCGACGAAAGCACTGGGAAAAAGACAAAAAAGAATTACTACGATGGACTCGTATTCCATCGCGTGATTCCGCAGTTCATGATTCAAGGCGGCTGCCCGCAAGGCACTGGCCGCGGCGGGCCGGGCTATAAGTTCGCGGACGAATTTCATCCTTCCTTGAATCATTCGAAAGCTGGCAAGCTTTCCATGGCCAATGCCGGGCCGGGCACAAACGGCAGCCAATTCTTCCTCACCGTGGCGGCCACGCCGTGGCTCGACAACAAACACACCATTTTTGGAGAAGTAGTTGAGGGACAGGACGTGGCAAATAAAATTTCCAATTTGCCTCGCGATTCGAGCGACCGGCCAAAAACCCCAGTGGTGCTCGAGAAAGTGCGCATCGAGAGAGTCCCCTAAACGCGCCGAATGACGATGCTGACACCCCAGCGCGCTCTGCGGCTCATGATCGAAGTGATCTTTGTGCTGTTGGGCGTGCTGGTCGTGTGGCTGGCGCTCGCGGGCCGGATTTCTGACGAGCAGCGTCACAAGGTCTCCTGGCTCATCCTGAGCGGCGCCCTGGTCCTTTGGGGAGTGCGGGCGCTCTATCGACCCAACAAGTGGTGGGCGCGCTCGGAAAACTGGACGCGCGGGCTTTCGCTGACTATTCTCGGCGTGCTGATGCTGGCCATTTCGCGAGCGCCGTTTCCCTGGGTCGCGCCGCTGCTGGCCTCTGCTGGCGTATTGATGTGCTTGCGAGGAATCATCGGGGCCGCGCTCCTGGTCCGGCTGCGGTGATTGCCTCCCGCCAAGTCTCCCGCCTCAATTTTCACTTTGCTTCAGATATAATCCGCACAACGAACGACCCTCTCTGCTTCTTGAGCCGCGCAGGGGCGATCGTTAAGCCCAGGACATAAGACAAAAGGAGGCGCACCATGTTGAAGGAATTTAAGGAATTCGCTATGCGCGGGAATGTGCTGGACATGGCTGTCGGCATCATCATCGGAGCGGCGTTCGGAAAGATCGTCACATCCTTGGTAGAAGACCTCATGATGCCTCCCATCGGGCGGATCATGGGAAAGCACGTCGATTTCTCAGGTTTGTTTATCAGCCTCGACGGCCAGCATTACGACACCATCCCTCTTGCGAAGGCTGCTGGAGCGGCGACGCTGAACTACGGCCTGTTCTTGAACACGGTCATCAACTTCCTGATTGTCGCGGTCGCCGTGTTTCTTCTTGTGCGCATGGTGAATCACTGGACGACCAAACCGGCCGCTCCGCCCGCGCCCACAACCAAGGATTGCCCGCAGTGCGCCATGAGCATTCCGATCCAGGCCAAGCGCTGCGGCCATTGCACGACGCAGCTCGCCTAAGACTGCATTCCGGAAGCGAAGCGAGAATTCCCGCGGCCCCCGAGCCACCTCAAGAGGATGGTGTTTTCTTCGTTTTGTTTGCTTCGAGGTGGGCGCGGAGCCGCGTGACGACTGCATCTTCCTGCCCCTCTTCGATCTCTTTCTTTACTTCCTCGAGCGCGAAGTGCACGACATCGTGATGATGCAGCTCCTGGGGCGCCAGGACGTCGCTAAAGCGCAGCCATAGTCTGTGCAGAAGATTGACTTCGTTGGAGGTCAGGTTGGGCGCATGGGGCCCCAAGACTTTGTAAACTTTGTCCCCATTGGGCAGGTGAATCTCAAGATTGAACTGCGGCTTCTGATCGCCCAGGCGTTCCCACGCGTCGCCGATCTGCCGCGCCTGCTCCTCGCTGGTCTCCTTGGCTGAATGTCCAAGAACGATGGTACTGGATTGCAACGAACTGGCTGCACGCAAAATACCGTCCCAAAGATCGTTCGAAGCGACAACCGCGAGGCGGATCGACTTTCCGCGCTTTTCCGCCAGCGCCAGGGCTTGCGAGAAAAGCTGCTGCTCGATGCTGCCAAAAAGCTGCTCGGCATCAAGCTCGTATTCCGCCGAAGCGGAACGCCGCAAGATGCGCACATGCATGACCACGACATCCCGACGGCCTGGCTTGATGCGGTCAAGGACAGTTCCCAAGTGATATAGGGCATGAACGTTGCTCACCGGAACGAGAATATTTCCAGGGCGCGCGCCAACCGATTCCGGAGTCAGCGCGCCCTCCATTTCAAGATGGAATTGATCCATCTCCACGTGCTTTGCGCCGCTGCGCTGGTGCTTGGTGTATCTTTCCGAAATCGTGAAAACCATAAAAAGCGCGATGGAGAATGTCACGCCGGCGATGGTGGCCTGAACCTTGGTAAACAGGTTGATTACAGCGATACCAAAAAGCACCAGCGTAATCAGCCCGAGGCCAATGGGAATCTCCACCCCGAAAACGTTGAAGTTCAGCGGGACGCGGTACTCACGATCGCCTGGGTGCGTGTACCGGAGGATGAGCACCGCAATGCCTTTCATCGCGAAACTCCAGATCACCCCAAAAGCGTACAGGTTCGCGAGGAACGTTACGTTGCCGCGGCTGATGACAATGGTAGTGATTTGAAGAGCCGCAATAATATTGATAATCCGGTGGGACGTACCGTAGAGCCGGTGCGGCTGCCGGAACCAATCGGCAAGGACTCCGTCTTCCGAAACACGATTGAGGACGCCGTTCGAGCCGACGATGGCGGTGTTGACGGCGCCCGCAAGAATCAGGGTGCCAACCACGACAACGAACGCGTGAAAGACCAGACGCAACAGAAACGGCCCTTCCAGATTCATGGCCAAACCGCCGATGAGATTCTCCAGAAAATTCTCGCGAACATTGTCGGGAATAATCATCACCGCGAAGAACGACACCAGGGAAGTAAACACCAGACTGTAAATGAAGATGACCAGGCCAGTCTTCTTCAGATTGGGGAGCTTGGGATGTTCGATCTCGCGATAGACCTGCGCGAGGGATTCTTCGCCGCTCATCGCCAGTACCGAGTGGCCGAGTCCGACGAAAATGGCAATGAGTGCGGCAAAATGAGCGAAGTGCACACCGTACAGCCAGCCCATGGCGTTGGGCCCGAGCTTCAAGTTGCGGGGATAGGGGAAGGGAGGGAGCGACGGATGGCGAAGTACTACGGTGTAGACGCACCAGCCGATCAGAATTACCACCATTACGGTGGTGATCTGCATGATACGCATGGCCTTCTGGCTGGACTCGTGGACGCCTTTAATGTTGTACCACCAAAAATAGATGGTCACCAAAATCGCAAAGAGAGCCGCGCCGAGCCCCGGTTGGACGTGGAGATTTGGCAAATGCACGTAGTCGAAGGTCTCGTTAATTAGCCCGACGAGATACTGGCCAGCGGACACGCCGCTGATCGGGCCAGTAAGAATATAGTCAAACATGAGCGCAGAAACGCTGAACTTGGCAAGCGTTCCGCCCATCGCCTCCTTAACGACGCGGTAGACACCGCCGCGTACGAACATGCTGCAGCTCTCGACATAGATGGCGCGCACGCAATAGGAAAACAGCATGATGCCGAGGATGAACCACGGCGCGGCCTTGCCGATGTAGCCTTCGGCCTCGCCGCCGGCATAGTAGGCGGAGGAAGCAAGATCGTTCAGAACAATGGCGGCAGCACGCCAAAAAGAAATAAAGCTCAGGAGAGCCGTGGTGGCGACAATGACGCGCGGAATACCATGGCCTCGGCTGCCTGGGGCAGCAGGGGTATTGGAGGAGCTGCTCATGTACGGGTGATCTCGATCAGCGGATTAAAATGCTCGCATTTTTCCGGCGCGAAGTCTAGCCGAAGGTCCTTTTTTGTCGTTTTTTCTTAGGGCTGAAACGATTTAGGAGGCAGCCGTACGGAACGCCTTGGCGCACTCGGCGCAGGGGCAAATGCTGCGGAGATGGTCGTAACTATAAATGCCCGTGGAGTGGCCATCGGTAAAGCTGATTTGAACGGCGTAGTTGCCGACGACCGTGGCGGCTTGGGCGCGCGGCTTGGGCTTAAACATCGGCAAGGCCGCAAATGCGGAACTCCCCGGGGGCGCTGTGGCGGCGAAGGCTTCCTTTTTCCCACGCTCATCGTTGCACGTGGCACAGGGACATTCGTCGCGCAAATAAGCGAAGTCGTAGTGGCTGGCGTGGCCATCGGCCCAGGTAATGTCAACGCCAGCGCCGGTCTTCACGTGTACTTTCACGGCGGTTGGTTTCTTCCGAGAATCCAGTGGTATAGGCATGAATGTAGGTCTCTCTGGGCCGGGCTTTTAATTCGCTGGCGAATACATGGCCAGCTAACTCGGCTCCCAGGAAGGGTCAAACGGGCGCTCCTCGGGACCGAGACTGCCCAGATCGATAGTGACCGCACTTCCTGTATCGTCCTCAAGTTCGCCACAATCCATGACCAGGGCCATAGAAACTATTACGACAGGATTGGCGTCGTCGTTCATCCGAATCAATATTCACCGCGCAGTTCTGCATTTCATGAGTCAAGACTTGAGTTTTCCGTTGCAGCAATCGCCCGGGGGAATGGGATTGCCGTGCGGGCAAGTCTTCGGATGGCCGAGGAACGTGCAGATGCGCTGATCGAGCTCTGGGCTGATGATGTGCTCGAACTTGCAGGCTTGCGTATGCACTTCGGATTCATCGATGGAGAAGGTGTCCTTGAACAGACGCTCCGCAAGGCGATGGCGCCGGACAACATCTCGCGCGCGCTGGGTTCCCGCCGCAGTGAGCTGCGCTTCCCCATTCTGAAGGTCGACAAGATGCAGGTCCGTCATGCGGCCCAGAATCTTCGTGGCTGGCTCTTCGGAACGAAGCGGGAGACTTCCCGCAGGCCCGGCCGAGTGGAGACTGGTTACTTCGGCTGGCTTGCCTTCCTCTCGGCAGATCCAGATTTGCTCGAGGAGATGATCGAAGCGAATCTCGTCGTCGGTGGAAACCGGAGTGCAGCAATCGGCGGTGTTGGCGAGCGGGCACGCCAGCGGGTGGCCCGGGCCGTGCCGGGCCGTATCAAAGTGGAGGCGGCCGTGGGCGAGCTCAATGCGCCGATCGGCTTGCCGCGCGATGTCCGGGTCGTGCGTGACCATCAAAATCGTGTGGCCTGCGTGATGCAACTCACGAAAGATTTTCAGAACGATTTCTTCGTTCGCTTCATCGAGGTTGCCCGTGGGCTCATCGGCCAGGATGATTTTCGGCTGATTGATCAGCGCGCGCGCGATCGCCACGCGCTGCTGTTCGCCGCCCGAGAGCTGCGCCGGGAGATGGGTCATGCGCTCGGCTAGGCCGACGCGGCGCAAGGCCTCCCCGGCCTGCTTCTCATCCGTCACACTGTGAAAGTATTGCGCCAGCATCACGTTCTCGACCGCGCTTAGATATGGAACGAGATGAAATTGCTGGAAGACAAAGCCGACTTTTTCGGCGCGGTAGCGGACCATCTCGTTTTCGCTGAGGTTTGACAGGTCGACGCCGTCCACGACGACGCGGCCCGAGTTGAGTTTATCGAGCCCGCCAAGAATGTTGATGAGCGTGGTCTTGCCCGAGCCGGATGGACCCATAAGCGCGACCCATTCGGCGGCTTCGACGTCGAAGCTGAGGTCATCGAGAGCGCGCAGTGCCCCGTATTTCTTGACCAGGTTCTCGATGACAACCTGCGGCGCGGCGGTCTTCTGCTCGGGCAGAATCTGGATAGGAGCGCTCAAGCCTCACCTCGAAAAACCGATGCGGGGCGAATGCTGGCCAGCCGCCGAAGCGGATACGCGCTGAGAATCGCAACTATCATCGTGAGAGCCACAGCTACAGGATACACAATCAACCGCGGCTGCGCCGCCACTCCAAATACTTGTTTGCCAAGCCAGATGGAAAGAAAAATTCCCGCTGCCGCACCCATCAAGCCGCCTGCCAACCCGAGCAGCGCCGCCTCCGCCAGGAAAAGATGCAACACGCGCCGCGTCGCGCCGCCAATGGCTTTCATCAGCCCGACATCGTTCCTGCGCTCCATGGCAACGTTGGTCATCGCCGCCATCACGCATAGGCTCGTGAGCAGCAGCACAATCACCACAGTGGCCGTCAGCAAACCACTAATGCGGCCGTATATCCTCGCTTCGCCTTCCGTGAACTGGCGGATGGGGCGCACATCAACGCCGGGAAGACGCCGCTCGAGACGAGCGACCTGATCTCGAATCTGCTGAGGTGTGCCTGAGAGGCGGAGTTGCATCAGGCTGATGCGACCGGGCTGCTCAAGCAGAGCTTGGGCGGCGGGAAGTTCTAAGAAGACTTGACTATCTTCCGGCCCCCCCATAGCCGACAGCTCATAGACTTGGCAAGCGTTTTTCCGGTTTCCGCTCGTGAGGCCAATTTCGTCCCCGGTGCGAAGCTCGAGGATCGCAGCTACCTTTTGCCCGACTTGGCATCGACGGGCGTTCGAAGGCCTCACTTTCTCTAGAGCATCTAGCAGAGCCGCAGGAACGACACCTGAGGGACCCGGCGGCGCATAGGAAAATCCGGCCAGAATTACCCTTGTGGTCTTCGCCGGTCGCTGGTCGCGCTCAGCGGGCAACGTGGCGATATCAACGACGCCGTAAAGATACGCGGCATAGGCCAAAGGAGCACCCTCATTCCGGTCGGGCAACTGTTTGAGCATCGATTCGTCGAGGACGTGCGGCGACCCGTCAGAATCGACCGCATCGCGAGGGCCGATGACAACGTTGGGGCCGAAGGCGCGGAATTCAGTGGTGAGGCGGCGCTTGGCATCGACTTGGAGATTGAGGAGCGCCGCCGTGACGGCTGCGCCCGCGCCGAGGGCGAGCAGAATCACAAACAGGCGCCCGCGATTGGCGCCGAGCAGACGACGAACAATGCGCCAGAACATCTGTCCGTCGTTCATCCGAGGCTCCAGCATCATTCACCTCGCAGGATGGGTGCCGGCTCGTAGCGCGAGGCGCGGCGCAGGGGAATGGCGCTTCCGAGAAGAGTAACTCCAGCGGCGAGCGCAAGAACGGCAACAAGTACTAGCAGTGACGGGGCGGGTGCAATGCCGAAAATCCTTTGCCCAACGAGGCGCGCAAGCACCGTGCCGAGCGAATAGCCAATGCCTCCGCCGACAAAGGCAAGCACAAGCTGTTCGGCCGCCAGGAGGAAACCGACGGTGCCTGAGCCTGCCCCCAAAGCTTTCATCAAGCCAATTTCCGTGCGCCGTTCGATCACGGAGGCCGCCGAAGAAGCGCCCACGGCCAGCGCCGCGGCTAACAACGACGCAAACGTCACCATCCAGAGCAATGCGCGAACGCGTGTGAGAATGCTTCCTTCGCCCTCGGCCACCCGCCGAATTACGCGCACGTCAGACCCGGGCAACACCTCTTTTATGGAATAGGCAATCGATGAAACATACGGGCTGCACGACCAGCGCTCGAGTTCGTCCGCTTTCATCGTCTTAGGGTCGCGCCGCGCAAAATCGTCTTCGGGCTTGGTCAGTGCGCTCACCAGCAGCTTGCGGTATTGCCCGGGTCTCCGGAGGTATTGCTGAACTATGCGAAGCGGGGCGACCACGCCATCGTCTTCTCTACCGCCGCTCGAAAATACTCCGGTGACCGTGAGTCGAACCCCTTCGCCAGGAATAGGCCCTTCGAGATAGACGGGACTGCCAATCACGACCGCATTCTTTTTCGCGAAGTTCCTTCCAACAATACATTCGGCATTGACGTCGTTAAACCAGGTGCCCTCGACGCTCCACCAAGGACTGGTTTGCTCGAGCCCGGTCACAAAGGATCCTCCGTCAGGCAGGCGGACCTGGTGATTCGACCAGGCACCAATCAAGACCTCATCGCCGTGCGCTCGGGGCTTCAGGAAAGCCCCGGAAGCGGGTGAAAACTGCGGCGTCCGGGATTCGACCGGCACTTCCAGAGTCGGAGAGAAGGCCATGATGTTGTTGTGCCAGAAGATCGTTTTGAGTTTGGGAAGGTCCGCTTCGGGAAGATACGCTCCTCGGTTGGCGGGGCGGTAGTCTACGCCGGCAATCTCGAGCGGCAGGGAATCCGCCTCGGGCGTTACCAGCAAGTTCGCACCGAGGCTGCGGAACTCCGTCGCGAGGCGGTCGCCAACGTCAAGCGAAACGCTTAGCGCCGCCGTTGCGACCGCCATGCCCAGGGACAGCGCCGCGGCGGTCAGCACCTTGCGGCGCGGACGGCGTGTAAACGAATCGGCTACTAGGCGTAGAAACATGGCGTCGGAAACCGCACCAGACGGTCACGAAGTATCGTGCCCCTACTGCGGAATCTCCTTGGTCGCTAGGACGAGTGAAGAAATGTCCAGAACTAGATCAGCGCCGTCCACGTGGGACGACACGCCAATCGGATTGCAACCGCCTGCCTCGCCGATCGTCGGCACATAAATCGCCGAGCCGCAGTGCCTGCAAACAACATTCTGTCCATCCTGACGATAACCCTCGGCCCCACAGATGCGGCAGGCATCCAGCGCCGTGCCGTAGCCATTCGGCTTTTTAATGATCATGAAGCGCAGCGACTGCCCGCCCGCGTTGACGGTAAACAGATGCATTTTTCCGTCCTGCACCTCATTCACGGGAATGCGCACTGCGCTCCCCACGGCAGGGATAGCCCTCGCAGAAGGCGGCGCAGAATTCGCGCGCGTGTAAACAAAGTCTGCCGTCAACACCAGAATCACCGAGAGGCACCCGGTAGCCGCCGCGATCATCCAACGACGCTGGCGTCGACTCTGCGCTTCGAGCAACCGTTTCTCCGCTTCACCGGCAGTTTCTTTCGCCGCGCGCAGGTGCGACGCTGATTGCCATTCACGGAGGACCAGCAGCGCAGCCGCGCCAAAAATGAGCACGAAGAAAAACAGCTCATTCCGCACCACCGGCCCGATCACGGCCATCTCCGCCTTGCTCGAAGGCAGCCATTGCGCCTCGCTCAACTCATGCAAACCCGTCAGTGCCAGTTGAAATGCGACCAGCATCAAGATGACGCTGGTAACAGCAAAAAACCGGTGCAGCGGAACGCGCAGCGTACCCTTGAAAAAGAACAACCCCACGGCCACCGCCGCCCCAATTCCCACGGCCGTCCCCATCCAGGTTTCTAAGCCTTCACTGGAAATCGCCACTGCCCGCAGAATCACCGCCAACTCCGCTCCCTCACGCAAAACCATAAGAAAAACGAAGAAGAAAATGCCCCAACCCGCAGCGGCTCCCGCCCTCCCCATGTAACTCTCAATCTTCTGCTCGATCTCTTTTTTCAAGTGGCGCGCAACGCGATTCATCCATAGGATCATCGTAATAACGAACGCGGCCGCGACGAGGTACATGACCCCCTCGAACCCGTCTTCGTTGATCCGCCAGCGCTCCAGGGCGATCGCCACGGCCAGGCTCAGCGCCGCGGCAGCAGCTACGCCATACCAAACAAAACGCGCCAGTTGCGAGCGGCCCGTACGCGAGAGATAAACCAGAATGATGCCGACAACGAGGGAGGCCTCGACACCTTCACGGAGGGCGATGAGAAAAGCAGAAAGCAAGAAGTCTCCAGTTGTTAACGACTTGCAACTACATTCTAAGTCTACGCTTTGGATGAATTTCCGTCAACCGGACCAAACCGGTCCGGTTTCTTCCCGAAACATACGGTAAACTACAGGGTCGACTGAATCGCATGATGGTCTCCCCCCATTTCCGCCAACTCGTCTCCCTCCTGCTGACGCTGCTTCTATGCTGCGGCGAGTCTGGGGCGCAATCCTCCGCACCAGCACAGTCCTCCCCGCCCGAGACCGCTCCCAACGAAGCGCAGCTCCAGATGGCTCCCCGCCCCAATCCCAAATATGCGAAAAAACTATCGGAGCTGGCGGACAAAGAACTCGCCGATGGGCGTTTTGATGAAGCCCTCAACTACTACCAGCAAGCCGCGCGTTACGCGCCGCAGGACACCGCCCTCATCGAGCGCGTCGCTTCCATGCGTTCCAAGCTCGTTCAGGACCATGTAGATGCCGCCGAGCGCGATGCCCTGGCCGGGCACGCCGATGTGGCTACGGAGGAATTGGCCAAGGCGCTGCTCATCGATCCCGGCAACACCATCGTCGCGGAGCGATTGAAGCAGATGAACGAGATGAGGGACGAGCCTATCGTGAAGCCTGACAGGCGAATCGAGGGCTTTCCTGAGCTCAAGCCTCTTAGCCCGAAACAAGATCTCAACCTGCGCGGAGACAGCAAGAGCGTCTATGAACAATTGGGGCAGTTGTTCGGGATAAAAGTCGTCTTCGATCCGGAACTCGCCGCGCGAACCGTCCGGCTGCATGCGGACAACGTCGATTTCACCACGGCGCTAAAAATCCTCAGCGCGGAGACTGGCACGTTCTCGCGCCCGCTAACTTCCACACTCCTGTTCGTGGCCCAGGACACACTAGAAAAGCGTCGTCAATATGCCGCCGAAGCCGAGCAAACGTTCGTCTTGCCCGAATCGGTGGGAACGGAAGAAATGACCGAACTGGTGCGCGTTCTGCGGGAGATGACCGGATCCACGCGCGTCCAACTTGATTCCCAGAGCCGCGCCCTCAGCATCCGCGACACGCCAGAAAGACTGATGCTTGCCGGAGAAATCATTCGTCAAGCAGAAAAATCGCGCGGGGAAATACTCCTGGAGATTGAGATCCTGGAGGTCGATCGCAACATGGCGCGCACTCTCGGTCTTCTCCCGCCTTCCTCTGTGGAATTGATTTCTCTCACTCCCAGCCTCATTTCCCAATTGCAGCAGGCACAGAACCTCAGCACCCTGATCACGCTACTAGCCAGCATTTTCGGTAACGGATCAAGCTCAGGCACTGCCGGAAGCTCCCTGAACCTCAGTTCTCTAATCCCTCCGCTGACCGTCGTGGGCGGCGGCAAGACGACGTTTCTCTTGACACTTCCTGCGATAGCCGCGCAGTTCTCCGACGCTCTGTCACTGGTACATAGCGGACGCCAGGTTTTGTTGCGAGCGCAGGACGGCAAACCGGCCTCCTTCTTTGTGGGTGACCGCTATCCCATCACGCTTTCCCTGCTTTCGGGCAGCCTGGGCACCTCGACGGCCGCCACCTCGGTTGGGGGAGTTAGCAACAGCATCCTGCCTAGCACTTCCTATAACGTCGGCATCGGCCCGGTAGCACTCACCGCCGCGGATTTCCGCAACATAGGTCAGCTGGATCTCGCGGTCGTCAATGAGATCGACGACACCCTCACGATTCTCGAGAATCAAAGCGCGGGAACTTTTCTTCAGGCGGGTTTACCCATTTCGCTTGGTGCAGCCAGAACGGTCGCCCCCGTGATTGCTCCCTCGATCGCTTCCGCCGTGCTCACCACCAGCGGCTTTCACGATCTGCTCGTCACGGATCCGGTTGACAATACCGTCCAAGTCCTCCTCAGTAATGGCGACGACACATTCAAACAGGCCGCGGGTTCGCCTATCGCCATGGGCAAACAACCAAGCTCCATCGTCCTCGGTGATTTCAACGGCGATGGCATTCAAGATTTCGCAGTAACAAATTTCACGGACAACACGTTCTCTCTATTTCTCGTCAATGGCGATGGAACCTTCAAGCAAGCCACGAGTTCGCCCTTTGCCATGCCCACCGCCGCAACCGGCCCCATTGCCATGACCTCGGCCGACTTCAATTCGGACGGAAATTTGGATTTGGCCATCGTGAACCAGACGACCAACAATGTCACCATTCTTCTCGGCAACGGAAACGCCACGTTTAACCTCGCTACCGCCTCCCCGTTCGCCGTGGGCACATTTCCAGTGGCCATTGCTACAGGCGACCTAAACAACGATTCCCACCCGGACCTGGTGGTCGTGAACCAATCCGACGGTACCGTTAGCGTGTTGCTGGGTAACGGCGACGGCACGTTTACCGCCGCGACAAACTCGCCGCTCGCCACTGGCCAGTCTCCGACGGCGGTCACCGTCACCGATTTCAACGGGGATGGCATTCCAGACTTTGCCGTGACCGACCCAGCAACGGATAGCGTGTCCGTGTTCCTCGGGGTGGGCCAGGGATTGTTCGCGCCGGCCTTCCAGCTTCCTGTGGGCTCGAATCCCACGGCTATCCTGTCGGCAAGCCTGAGCGGCGCTTCCTTGCCAGACGTAGCCGTTACGGACGATCCGCCAGGCGCCACGGGGCAGGTCACCGTGATCCTGAGTCCTGCAAGCCTGTTTTCGAGTTCGGGAGCGGCAGGCATTACGCAGCAGCCGTATCCCGGCGCGCAATACGAAGATCTCGGCGTGAAGATCAAAGCCACTCCCACCATCCATCCAAACGAAGAAGTGACCCTTCAATTGGAATTCGAGATTCGCGCCCTCGCCGGCTCTAGCATCAACGGCATACCCATCATTACCAACCGCACGCTTTCCCAAACCGTGCGTATCAGAGAAGATGAACCCACCATCATCGGCGGGCTACTCGACAATGAAGAGACCCGCACTATCACCGGCCTCCCCGGCTTCGCAAATCTTCCAGGCGCGGCGGGTTATTTCTTCGGGCAAAGAAACACCACCACACAGGACACCGAGATGGTGATTCTGATTACTCCGCACAAATTGCGGCTCCAGGACCGCGTCTCCCGCTCCATTTACGTCGGACGCGACACGAGCGCGGGTCGCGGCTCGACAGCCGTTCCTTTGCCTTCGCAGCGGCAACCGTAAAACCATAATATCGGGCGCAGGCAGCAGGCTCGGCTGCTCTGTAACCTACGCAATTTATGCCAGTGGTTCGAAAACGACGATAGGCTGATAGGTACGCGGGACCAGCGCTTCGGCGATGGCCACAAGCTTGTCTTGCTGGCTGAACACGCGCAGGCGCGGCGGCTTGGCTTCCCCCGCATCAAGCTCGACGGTTGCCCCGGGGGGTAACTCCACCCGGCCGGGCTGGATTTGCGAGATCTGCACGTTGAACTTCGTGCCGTGCCGCACACGTTTCTCAATGACCGGCAATACGTTCACCCGCGGAAAATTCGGCAGCAGATTTTCCAGACGAATCATGCAGTCGGCAAATTTTCCTGCGCGCGACGCTTCCGCAAGTTCTTCGAGCTTGATAGCCTGCTCCAGCGAGAATTCTCCGACCGCCGTGCGCGTGATCTCTGAAAGGTGCGCCCCGCAACCGAGCTTTTGCCCCATTTCATGCGCCAGGGAGCGGATATACGTGCCCGACGAGCACTCGATGACAAAGTGCGCTACGCACCCTTCGATACCCGTCAATTTGTATTCGAAAAGCTCCACTTCGACCGGCTTAAGCTCAACGGGCTGCTTTTTGCGGGCCAATTCGTAGGCGGGACGGCCTTTCACTTTTTTTGCGGAGAAGATCGGCGGCATTTGCTCAAATCTGCCCACACTCTCCCCCGCCAGCTTTTCTAGAAGCGCTCGGTCGAGTGCCGGTGCCGTATCCGGACCTTGTGCTTCCCCGTCCGAATCGTACGTATCGGTCTCGAAGCCGAACCGGAAGCCCGCCGAGTAGCGCTTCCTGCGCCCGTTGTAAAACTGCACCAGCCTCGTGGCTCGGCCGAGGAGCAGGACCAGCACACCTGTCGCCAGCGGATCCAGAGTGCCAAGATGCCCGATCTGCCGGAATCCTGCCAGGTGACGCACGGCATCGACGACGTCGTGGGAAGTTTTTCCCCGCGGCTTATCGATCACGAGCGCGCCGTCAAACGGCGCAGGCTGAGGTTGCCGTGGCATTCAGGAAGTGCTCGGTCGGAAGCTCTCCGTTCGAAACGCCTTGCTTCTAAGACGCGGCCGGCTTGTCCTTCTTCATCTCTTTCAAAAGCTGATCGATTCGCTCGGTGTATTCCTGCGAGTGGTCCAGCGCGAAGTGAAGCTCCGGCAATCGTCGAAGCTGCAGCCGCTCGATCAGCTCGCGCCGGATAAATCCGGAAGCGTGCTCCAGCGCCTTGATCGCGTCGGTCTGCTCTTTGCCCGACCCCGCGAAGTTGATGAACACGCGCGCGTGTTTCATGTCCGGCTGCACGCGCACCTCGCTGACCACCACCATGCCTTCCAGCCGCGGATCTTTCAGCTCTCCTGCAAGCATGGCGTTGATTTCGTGGGCGATCTCCTCACCCACACGTTCATGACGGTGATTGGCTGGACTCATTTACGTCCCCGAAACTTTCTAGATAATTTCGATCGCCTGGTTGATCAAAAACGAGCCAAGTATGCGGTCCGCTTCATCCAGGACTTTTTGCAGCACTTCTTTCAGATGCTTCTCTTCATTCGAAAGCGTCACCACGCCGACCACCGATCGCTGCCACACATCGTGATGGTCCAACTCCGCCACCGCAACATTAAACTGCCTGCGCAGTTTATCCTTCAAGCTGCGCAGCACTTGCCGCTTGTCCTTCAACGATTGCGCGTCTGGGATGTGCAGCTCAAGGGTAAGCAGGCCAACCGGCATGAGCGCTCCGGGGGGATTATTTCTTTACTTGCGGCCGGCGGTCCCAACGGTCTGGCCCGCCGCTTCCGCCGCGCTCAGTTTCTGAACGCTGAAGCATTCCAAAATGTCGCCGACCTTCACGTCGTTGAAATTCGCAATGCCCGCGCCGCATTCAAACCCCGTGCGCACCTCGCTCGCATCGTCCTTGAACCGCTTCAGCGAGCTGAGCTTTGAGGTGTAGATGACCACGCCGTCGCGCACCACGCGAATCTGCGCGTCGCGCTTGAGCACGCCTTCGACAACGTAGCATCCGGCGACGGTACCTGAGCCCTTGACCCGGAACGTGTTCCGCACTTCTGCGCGGCCCAGATGCGTTTCCTGAATAACCGGCTCAAGCAGGCCTTCCATGGCCTTCTTCAGTTCGTCGGACACTTCGTAAATGATCGTGTGCGACCGGATGTCCACGTGTTCCTGCTGCGCTAGTTCCATGGCCTTGCGGTCTGGCCGGATGCCGAAAGCGATAACAATCGCTCCCGAGGCCGATGCCAGCAGCACGTCGTTTTCCGTCACCGCTCCAACGCCCGAGCCGATAATCTTCAGCTTGACCTGGTCGGTCGAGAGCTTCGGCAGCATTTCGCTCAACACTTCCACCGAACCTTGCACGTCCGCCTTGATAACGATGCCCAATTCCTTCACGTCGCCAGCCTTGAGCTGTTCGTGTAACTGGTCGAGCGTGATGCGCGCTCCGCTCGAACGCGCCATTTGCGCGTCGCGCTGTTTCCCTTGGCGGTATTCGACGATATGCCGCGCCTTGGCTTCCTCGGTCACTTGAAAATGATCGCCAGCGTCGGGCACGCCCTGCAAACCCAGCACCTCAACCGGCGTGGATGGCGGAGCATCCTTGATGGTTCTCCCGCGATCATCGAACATTGCGCGCACTTTACCGAACACCGATCCGCAGATGAAAAAATCCCCGGAGTTGAGCGTTCCGTTTTGCACCAGCACCGTCGCAACAGGCCCGCGTCCCTTGTCCACGCGAGATTCCAGCACCGTGCCGCTGGCCGGCGCGTCTGGATTGGCCTTCAATTCGCGCAAGTCGGCCACCAGCAAAATGGTCTCAAGCAGCTTATCGATGCCCTTCTTCTGTTTCGCGGAAACTTCCACAAACTCGGTGTCGCCTCCCCATTCCGAAGGAACCAGGTTCACGTCCGAAAGCTGCCGTTTCACACGCTCCACTTGCGCTTCGGGCTTGTCGATCTTGTTGATGGCCACGATAATCGGCACCTTCGCGGCCTTCGCATGATCGATGGCTTCCTTGGTCTGCGGCATGACGCCATCATCGGCAGCCACGACCAGCACCACAATGTCG
>Ga0207046_10081_pt1 | contig 27115 bp, 24 predicted proteins | sample Alteio_BWMinCont_66_FD_153303 | JGI IMG/M metagenome (GOLD analysis project Ga0207046, IMG submission 153303) | Enriched cells from forest soil in Barre Woods Harvard Forest LTER site, Petersham, Massachusetts, United States -... | ecosystem: Environmental > Terrestrial > Soil > Temperate forest >...
AAACCAATTGCTAATTCAGAAAAATAATATTGATGCCCTTAAGCGTCACATTAAAGATGATGAAAAACTCTTAAAAGATAACATCATGAAAAATGAAACAGCTGTTGATCACAGGAAGATTGAAGATCATATTGCTGAAAGAGAGGACATAGAGGTGTTTGAAACCAATTTTAACCACCTACGTAAAGAGTTTAATCTGTTTTTAGCTGAGTGGATGTAACGATTTTATTAAAACAGTTTAAAGCCGGAATTTATCCGGCTTTTTTATTCAATCATTTATACGAACTGATATTTATCAGGTGCCAAAAATGATCAAAGTCATTTCAATTTCCCTATTCAGACAATAATTTTGTTTCAATAAAAATAAAAACTATGTCAGCCTTACCGTTCTTTTAAACTTCCGTGTTGTATCCGTGTTCTTTTTTATTCCATTTTTAATATGAACTTTAGGATAGTTTACAATGGGATCGGAGGTTGACGAAAAAAACTTAATCCCTTCAACAAAATTATTAGGATCATTTTTAGTATCATTTGTATAGTTCCTATATTGAAAAGCGGGTACAACATCTGCCTGAACACGGTAAGTATTAGATTTTATTTGTATTGCCTTATTACCTACTGTAATATGTTCAATGCCAAATTTTTTTATTAAGGCCTCTATTATAAGTTTTTTGTAGTCAGAAAAAAAGTTATCTCCATCCGTGAAACCATAATCTTCTTTTTTTGTACCTTCTCTATATTCAGAATAAAAAGTATCCGTATACATAGCGCAGATGTCAATATCGCTATCAAGTTTAATATTTGTGTTGTTACCATAAGAGCCTTGTACAACAAATTCAATATTTTTATTTTTCAACAAGTCATGTGCATAAATAGCATCTTTTATCATTGAAATTGCATTAGAAATTTTTTGTTCTTCGGTTTCGCTTGCGGGCTTTCTCCATGTGTCTAATGTTTCATCTGTATATTTTGCCATACTGTAAATCAATAAATAGTTTTTAGCAGATCATTTGTTCGTTACAGGTTGAAGCTAATGATGTCTTTTAAATAGCTTAACGTTGTTGCAATATCGCTCAATTCTCCTTGTGAATTTGTTTTAGCTTTTTATTTCTATTTCAACAGGAACTTTGATCATGTTTTTAATTGCAGTATAAAGCCCAACATCCTCTTTCTGAGTTTCAAGAGAAACAATTAAGGAATACCTTGTTTTTGTTTCAACTTTTTTGAGATGTTTTCGCTCTCTCCACCATCCTATAATCGGAAACACACCTATCATATTGCAAGTTGCCAATTCAGCAGCGGTACCTTCCCAAAAATCAGAATGAATTGAGCCATAACTACGATTTACAGAACCAATCACCCATCTCCCGCTTCCTGAATTATTTTGCAATTTTTCGTCTTCCTCTCGAGCTAAAACATTAATTCTTTTTTTAAACTCTTCTTCTTTTTCGCCGACATTATTGACATCAAAACGAAGTCCATGAGATTGATAACGGTATCGGTCTTTCCAGCCAATTTCCCCAGCGCCAGGTTCCACAAAATAGGAAAGTGTTATTTTTAATTTTACCTTTAAACTTCCCAACCCTATTAAAACATCTTCAGGAAAAGGAAGTTTATAAAAATGCATTTCGTTTAATGAAGCGGTACTATCTTTAATAATAAAGGGTTGAATAGACTCCTGAGCAATCATAGATAATCCGCTTTCTGAACTATACATGGCTTTCTCAAGATTAGGAACGCCATACCCAAAAATCTTCATTAGTTTTCCGATATCAGTTTTATTTCCATTTAGTTTAAATTGTTTAAACATAGTCTCATTCCACTCAGCAGAATGTACAATTAAACCCCTTGTAGTTTCTGCCCATAAATTTGGGTATTCTGAAACTACTTTTGCTGCAAACCAAGATGCTTGAGCAGTTGCAGCACTTGTAGCATTAAAAGTGTCAAAAGATTTTCCAGTTGCAAATTTTTTTGAAGTCGAAAGCAATTCCAAGTCATAATGTGAGGCGAAACTTTCATCAGGAGCTTTCAAAATATTACCACCTTCAAAAACTACATCAGGTTTAACAGGCCATTTCTTTTCCCACGTAGAAGAGGAAGAGCTAAATGGAGATAACCCATCATTGGGTGCAAGCGGAGTATGCGAATCAAAGGCTTTGTCATTTACTAGTACTTTTTTTGTGTAGGCTCCAACAGTCAATGCGTTCCATGATTGCGCCGGATTTTGAACGGACGCTAATAAATTAGAATCAGGGTATAACTTCCACAAAGCGTCATCGTCAACATTCCCGGCAGAAATAATTATTAGTCTTTTATTTTCTCCATCGCCAAACGTTAGGTTATCTATTGCTCCTGACCATGAAGACGGTCTCCCTCTCTCAACATCTTCTTCCGAAGTTATAGCCATACAATAAAGAAGAACCTTTTCCGGATTTTGAATTTCCGCCCTTGATATCCCTTGCGATGTAACAGCACCCCAAAGTTCTTTAGGTGTTCCCGCTTGGGTATTCGGAGGAAGTATTTTTATAGAACATAATTTATGTGTGACTAAAATCGCATTTTTATCGGCTAATGCTTCTTCAAAATTTCCATATCCTACAATTCCTGCCATCATTGTACCATGACCGCTTCCATCATAATGATCTGCTGCTCCCCAAGCAGGATCAACTGTAATTGTATCTGCGTCCGAAAGAATCGGATTTAATAATGGGTGACCATTATTTGCCCCAGTATCAAGAATACACACTTTAATAGTTGAATCTTCTTGTATTTGTAATCTCTTCAACAAATCCTCAACCCATTGTTGTTGCCCGGCAGCACTTTCATTCATCCAAAAACCTGCTGCCTCTTGCCCTGATCTATATTCTGCAAGCATATCTGATCTTAACATTAATTCAATCAGAGTATTTTTATTTGCATTTATTAGTATTACAGCCCTCTCAGGAAATACAATATAGTTTTCTTTATGACTTATATTACCTTCTTTGAGAACTCCAATAAACTTAGCTATCTCTTGCTCGATTGTTTTTGTGTCACTATCAACATTAAGCCAAACTTCGCACCATTTAGGATTGTCTTGTGGTATTAATTCAACCTTATCTGTCCATAATGCTTCCAATAAAGCTATACCCACATCTTCAATACTCTCTACTAATGGTGCATTTTTTGGCTTATTGGTTTTAGTATCTTTATTTTGATAATCATCTACTTTTTTAATAAAAAAACCTTCCATTCCGTTAGGAATATAAACAGTCGCTCTAACTTGCTTTTTGTCATCAATGATAACTTCTCTGATATTCAATAGGCGTATCCCCTTTGATATATTTTCTAAGCTTTTCGTAATTAAGTCTGCATCTATACCACTTACAAATTCTAAATAAGTGCCATCACGTGTTGGAATACTTTCAGCAGAACGATCTTCCTGCAATTTTTTTTTCTCTTCCCAAATCACAGCAAACTTTTCGATCAGTTTTTTACTATGATTTGCCCTGTTTCTTTCAGGGATGAAAGGTGGCTTTCCCTGCTTAGAGGATTGCTTGTATTTATCGGAAACGAAACTTTCTGTAAGAAACAGATGCTGGTATTTTTCTGCCATGATTCAATTTATTTATGATAGGCAGAATTACGATCTTTGATGGTCTTAATAACAAGTTGATTATTCATGACTTGTTTTTCATTTAGTACAGTTTCTTTAACTGCATCTAAACAAGCCAACGAAATTTCCGCATGACTAAGTCCATTAATAGTAGATAAAATTTGAGTGTAGTTAAGTTTGCTATCGAAACGCGCTAATCGGTTTTTTAAGAGTAGTAATTTTTCTTCTTTAGATGGGAGTTTGTATGAAATGACATCATCAAATCTTCTAAAGAGAGCTTGATCTAATAGTTTAGAGTTATTTGTAATGGCGATAATTATGCTTTCAGATTCATCTCTTTCTATGAATTGTAGAAAAGAATTCAATACTCTTCGCATCTCACCAACGTCATTATCTCTACTTCTTTCGCCACCTATCGCATCAAATTCATCAAATAAATAAACACCTTGTCTTTCAGTAATTAAATCAAAAACTTGTCGCAACTTCATACTGGTTTCACCCATGTATTTTGTAACAAGTTTCTCCATTAAAATAATATTTAATGGTAAATTTAATTCGGTTGCAAGAATGGAAGCGGTAAACGTTTTTCCAGTTCCAGGAGGGCCTGAAAGAAGTATTTTTCTTCTATTTTGTAAATCGTTCCTGTGAAGTTTGTCGCGCTGATTAAATTCCCCGATTATTCTATTTATTTTTTCTTTAATATTCAACGGGGCAATTAAATCACTGATATTTTCTGATACATTACGCTCAATAATAAGCCCTTGTAAATCGTTTGGAAAAGTTTTATTCTTAAACTTATTGAGTTTAGATTTATCAACAATTTGCTTTATTTCATCTGCAAGTGCATTATGTCCAAGTTTGGCTTCATGTGCAGCAAGTTGAAGTGCAAGTGTGACAAATCGCTCATCCTCTTTATCGAAGTGAGATTTAATCAACGGTAGTAGATATTCTGCCTTAGCCATGTGGTTCAAAGGTAGCATTTTTTAACATAAACTCATTGTGAAAAGTGGGTTTCCCACCAATAAAAAAGGCGGGAAACCCCGCCTTTTGCTATGTGCCTAAGCTTTTGCTATAATTTTTCTTTCTCAAAAATATCCATCTCCCCACCTTGATTAAAACGTCCATATTGGACAGCTTTGCCCTGTTCCGGTACTTCAATAACAACATCCACATCATGCTGAAACTCATTTGTACCTCTAAATTTCCCTTCTTTGGTAGTCTGAAAAACATAGATAAAACAAACACCCGGATTGTCAGCTTTTAACTTGGCAAGATCTTGTGGGTTTAAACCGAGCTTATTAACGCTATCTAAAATTACAAATTGATACTCCGACAGGTCTTTTGGGAGATTATCTGCCACAAACAGGTTTTCATTAGCCACATCCTTATCCCTCAGCTTTTTCTGTAAAGTAGCGTCCAGTTTCTCTTCTTTAGCCACATATAACACCTTACCGTGGTTTCGGGCTAAATAACCCGCAAAATCTACGCACAGATAGCTTTTTCCCATCTTTGGGCGGCCATATACCATAGCGGTAAATCCGGGCACAGGATCGCCTATAAAATCAAGCCATTTATCCTTCAGGCCAATAGTGCTAAATTGCATATTGGTAAAGTCGGTACTGGGCATGATGTTTACTTTATCCTCCAAGCCGTTTAAGGCAATTTTTTTCTTTTTGATTTTAGCATATTCCTGATCAATATCATCGTGGGAATTATCATATTTTTCAATAATGCTTTTGAAATGTTTAATGGTAGCAGGTTTCAAAACAAAATGTTTTGCGTTATACATATTGTTGAATGCATTTAGAGCAGCCTGCTGAATTTGCATGATCTCTTTTGCAACGGGTGATTTTTTTGTGATCTTCTTTTCCTGAATGGCCTTTTGCAATTCATCAATAAAAATTCCAAAGGTGTTTTTATAAAGCACTTTGTCATGGAATCCTAAAAACTTCTCTATAAAGTAAACTTCTTTTACAATCTTAGAATAAGAATTTGTCTTTTTTGGTGTAATGCCATTCATTGGTTTTGTTTTTTTAATAGGGTGTTGTGATTTAATCTTTGCCGGATCATAATTGAAGACCAACATTTCCGTTTTCTTTTTATCGGTATGTTTGGTAACGGCCACCGATTTTTCAACCCGCTTGGTTTTCCATTTGTATTTTTTAATGTATCGGCTGAGAATAGGGGAAGGATAACTGCTCAGTAAAAAATCTCCTTTCACTTTTACAAGTGCTGGGTTGTAAAGCCACCCCAAGGCTATGATACTATATTAATAAATGGAGATCGTAAAATAATAATAAACGAAGCTGGTAAAAAAATCAAAAAGGCTTGGGAATGGAAAATTCAGGGAATGAAAAACGAAGCCATTATTGCAAAGCTCCAAAACCTAGGAGTGAATATGTATAAGCAACAACTGCATAAAATATTTGTCAATCCATTTTATTGCGGAATGATAGCACATGGAATGCTGAATGGAAAAGTAATTGAAGGTAAGCATGAAAAAATGGTGAGCAGGGAAGTCTTTCTAAAAGTGAACGGTATTATTGAGGGTTCAACCAAATACGGAGTACCGCATAAAATGGAAAATGAAAACATGCCGCTAAAAGTATTTATGTGGTGTGTAGATTGCAGCCAGCCATTTACAGGATATGTCGTTAAGAAAAAGAATCTGTATTATTACAAATGCCGAACCAACGGTTGTAAATGCAATAAAAGCGTAAAAGAAATTCACGCAAGGTTTGAGGAATTACTCTCCGATACTTGGATAAAACCCGAATTAAGCGACCCAATCCTATATCAATTGGAAAATACCTTCATCAATATGAATAAAGGCAACACAGAGAACGAAAAGGGGCTTAAAACCCTATTGACGGAGCTAAATAAAAAGATTGATATGTTGGAAGAGAAATATTTTATAGGCGGCGAAATGGGCAAAGAGACTTACGATAAATTTCTGCTTCGTTATCGCGAAGAACAAGCTGAAATTTTGAAGGAAATCGACAAATGTGTGATTGGCATTTCGAACCATAGAGAAATGATAAAAAAAGCAATTGAATTGTGCCTGAATCTCGCGACAGTTTGGAGAAAGGGGAGTATCAGCATAAAAGAAAAATTGCAAAAACTACTGTTTCCTGAGGGTTTAGCCTATGATCGGCAAATCGGGGCATTTCGAACCGATACTATAAATTCTATCATCGCTGTAATCGCCCGTCTAACGGGCGATTCTGCTATAATGAAAAAGGGACTAACTGCTTTTTTAAGCGGTCAGTCCCTTTCAGCGGAGAGAGAGGGATTCGAACCCCCGGAGGTTTGACCCTCAACAGTTTTCAAGACTGCCGCAATCGACCACTCTGCCATCTCTCCGGGCGCAAAATTAGTATTTTTTTTAAACTGACCCACTTTATTTATGTATTTTGCCTAAATTATTCGTACTTTTGTGTTGCGTCCCTGCCAGTTAAAAATCATCTTTAAACATGAAAAAGTTTTTTTATTTGGTTGTATTTACAACCTTTTTAGGTTTAAGCGCATATAGTAATGTTAGAGCAAACTTTAATTATGCCATTTTTTATGCCCCCGGTAAAGGCAGTTATATAGAAACTTATCTATCTGTAACAGGGCGTTCGGTTGTTTTTAAGAAGGAAAAAGTTAAATATCAGGGTAAAATTAGGGTAGAAATTAATTTTAGTCAAAATGGTAAATCCATTTCATCAAACATATATAATTTACTGAGTCCCGAAATAATGGATACGGCTCATAAACCAAATTTTATTGACTTACAGCGTTACACCTTAAAGCCAGGCACCTACCAGGCAGAGATAAAAATTGCCGATATAAATAATGCGAAAGAAGAACCTACAAAAGGAAATTTAACTATTGTAATTGCCGAACAAAGTGATAGCCTGCTAATTTCAGACATTGAAATGGCAGAATCGGTAATAAAATCAGAGCAGCCATCATCCATCACAAAAAGCGGATACGATATTGTACCCTATCCTCTAACCCATTTCCCTGAAAAGGTAAATAAACTGAGTTTTTATATAGAAATTTATAACGCATTAAAACAATTAGGTGCCGATTCTAAGTTTTTATTTACCTATTATATCGAATCTGCCGGTACTAAAGAGATTATGGTTGGTTATCATACATTTAATAAACACAAATCAGAAGAGGTTGTTCCGCTTATTGGTCAGTTCGATATTTCAAAATTATCAAGCGGAAACTATAATTTAGTTATTGAAATACGCAACAGTAACAACGAACTTAAAGCTCAAAAAAAACTAAGCTTTACGCGCACTGCACCTCATGTAGAAATTGCTTTAAATAATTTAAAATCAGTTGATACAACTGGTACATTTATCAGCCAGGTTACAAACCCCGATACATTACGAGATTATATTGCTTGTTTATGGCCCATATCAAGTACAAGCGAGCGCGATTGGCAAAACAATCAAATGAGTGGCAATAACATTAAACTAATGCAACAATACATATACGCTTTTTGGGAAAACAGAAATCCATCAAACCCTAAAGCAGCTTGGACAGTATACAGACAAGAGGTTAAAAAAGTAAATAAAATTTATCCTTGTGGCGGGCAACCTGGGTATATGAGCGACAGAGGAAGGGTTTATCTCCAATATGGAGCGCCTAATGCCGCGCAACAAGTACCAAGCGAACCCGATTCATATCCGTATGAAATATGGCAATATTATAGAATACAAAACCCGACAACAGGACAGTTTCAAAGTAACAAAAAGTTTGTTTTTTATAACCCGACTTTAGATGGGAAATGTTTTACATTATTGCATAGTGATGCACGCGGAGAAACACGCGACGACCGCTGGCAAATAAAACTAAAACAACGTGATAATCAAATTATGGACTATGATCAAACAACACCTCAGGGCAGTTATGGCGATGGTGCAGGTGATTTGTTTAACAGTCCGCGTTAAAATGTATGCAGAACATAAAGATTGCGGTTGTTATTTTAAATTTTAACGGAAAAAAATTACTCCAAAAATTTCTTCCTACCGTAATTCAATATAGTTCGCAAGCCATTGTTTATGTAGCCGATAATGCTTCTGTTGATGACTCTATCCCGTTTTTAAAAACAGAATTTCCAAGCGTTAAGCTTATTGAATTAAAAGAAAATTATGGCTTTGCAAAGGGTTATAACAAAGCTTTAAAACAAGTTGATGCAGATTATTTTGTATTACTGAACTCCGATGTTGAAGTAACACCTAATTGGATTGAGCCCATTATTAATTTGATGATGGCAAATAAAACCATAGCAGTAGCTCAACCAAAAATACTTTCATACAATGCAAAAAGCGAGTTTGAATATGCCGGTGCTTGTGGTGGTTTTATTGATAAATACGGGTATCCTTTTTGCAGAGGAAGAATTTTTGATACACTTGAAAAAGATAACGCTCAGTATAACGAACCTTTAGAAATTTTTTGGGCAACAGGGGCTTGTATGTTTGTACGAGCTGATATTTACAAAAGCTTAAACGGTTTTGATGATTTTTACTTTGCACACATGGAAGAAATAGATTTATGTTGGCGCATTAAAAACACACAACATAAAGTTATGGCGGTACCAACATCGGTTGTATATCATTTAGGAGGAGGTACACTTAATAAGTTAAGCCCTAGAAAAACATTTTTAAATTTCAGAAACAGTTTAATTTCACTTACCAAAAACAACACAAGTGGTAGTTTAATTTTAAAAATAACAACGCGTTTAGTATTAGATGGAGTTGCGGGTACTAAGTTTTTTATAGAAGGTAAACCTGTACACACTTGGGCCATAGTAAAAGCGCATTTTTCTTTTTATGCCAGCTTAAAAAACACCTTACGTTTACGGGAAGAAATTAAATCGAGCAATAATTATAAGCCCAGTAACCATCAAATTTATCAAAGTAGCATTGTTTTTGATTACTTTTTAAAAAAGAAAAAACATTTTTCTGATTTAAAGAAAAACTTGTTTACTACCTAACAGGTTGCCAAACACTACTGGTAACACCTCGGCTATAACGTATAAAGCCAACAAACAAAGCTCTGTTCATTACAACAAAATGCGAAGCCGAAATAAGTGGCCTAATTTTTATTCCCATCTTTTCAAATAATGTGTTTAACATTGGGGAAAACAAAATAGCTAGCTCTGCCGCCAGTATATACTCAAACAAGGGGTTATTGGTAATTAAAAAAGAACAGCAAACAATATTTATTAAGAAAAAGAATGGTGTAAACCATCGCAAAACTTTATGCGATATATAAGCAAACCCGATTTTAGAAAATAGATTGCGCAGCAACCTTTTAAAGTAAGCCAAATTCTGAAAATTACCTGTAGCTATACGAGCTTTACGCCTAAACTCGCCTTTTGTATCAGCACTGGCATCCTCATGCACAACAGCATTATTTTCAAATAAAATTTTTCCATTAGTGCTTAGTACATGGCAAGTAATAAAAAAATCATCGGCAATAAAATGTGGCGGAATGCTCAGGTAACTTTCTTTACGTAACGCATAACACCCCCCCTCTGCCCCAATCACAATTTGCCACAATTTACTTTCGGCACTCTTTAAAAAATTTTCAAAATTAAGATACTGTAACTCATTTTTTGTAACTGTTTCTTTATTAAGAGCACGTTTTATAATGTTACCACACACTAACTTCACCTCCTTGTTTTTAAAATGTTTTACCAATTCAAAAAAAGTATTTTCTTTAAAAAATACATTTGCATCCGTCATCACAAAAACATCAGCCGGTGCTAAAGCACATAATCTATTAAGTATATTTATTTTTCCACTACGCTCTGTAAACTCAACCAGTTTAAGCGATGGATATTTTTCTTGCATTTTTTTAATGATGCTAACTGTGCTATCGCTACAGGCATCTGTACCAATATAAAAAGTTACTTTTTCTTTAGAATAATTAGTAGTAAAAATGCTTTTTATTTTTTCCTCTATCACACGCTCTTCGTTATACGCTGCACATATAACAGCTATACTAGGCAAAGCATCCGTTGGTTTAAACAAATTTTCAGTCGTACTTTTTTTATTTTTTGAAAACACATATAGCAAGCCGGGGTAAACAATATAGGCGTGAAGCATCGCATAAGCTGACATGAAAAACAATATTTGAAAAAATAGCAACACGCTTACAGAGTTTTATAAAAATCTACTAACTGTTTTACTAAACTAGTATTTTCAAAATGTTGCTCAATAAAGCTGCGAGCTTCGCTTTGCAACAATTTCTTTTTCTCATCGTTACTTAAAATCTCTATAACTGCATTTGCAAAATCAGCTGCGTTATCAGCCAACATACAATTTTTATTAACTGTTACTCCTATCCCCTCTGCACCAATATTAGTAGAAACAATGGGCTTTGCATAAGCCATGCCTTCAATCATTTTTATACGCATGCCACTACCCGATAACAAAGGCACAACCATAACTGCGTAATGGTGATATACTTTTTCTGCATTTTGGATTTTACCCACTACTACTACGTTTGGTTTACTGAGCGATAAAATTTTATCGCCCATGCCTCTGCCAATTACATAAAATTTTGCCTGCGGAACTTTTTCTAAAACTTTTTCCCACACATTATTTATAAACCACAACACAGCCTCTTCATTAGGCATCCAATCCATGCTACCAAAATGAAACACACTATTAGGTAATTCTTCAGCATGATTTACCTGATACTGAGGTAATTGTATGCCGGTTGGCGAAACATGAAAAGGAGTTTTAATGCCCCAGTTTTTTAAATATTGCTTATCTATTTTTGTTATGGTAACAATAGCATCTACATTTTGAAGTACATTTTCTTCAAACTTTTTTAACCGCTTAGTTTGTAATGCAAGATATTTTTTCTTTATTAAATTGCCCTCATTAGCAATCATGCGCTCCCAAATTAAATGCTCTGCATTATGGGTGCGCACAGTTATTTTGGCTTTACTAAATTTTTTAATTACGGGGATATAATTTCCTAAAAAAATACTTTCTAGCTGAATAACATCAAATGTTTTCTCTTTTAATAGTGAAATTAATCTTTCTTCAAACGCCTTAAAATAAAACCTGGAAACAAAATAAGATTGGTTAGAAAATAAATTGCAAACCGCCCCAAAGACTGTTACATCTGTATCTCGATAAACCGATTGGTAGTTGCTTTTGCGTTTAAATTCCACCTCAACCTCATCATCTGCTTTAAAATGTTTTTTTGTATTGATGCATAACAAGGTTAAATCAACCCCATTGTTTACCAACCCACAACTCATATTGTACACAGCTATTGAACTGCCATCATTTGGAGGATATGGCGGTTTATTAGTTAGTTGTAGTAATCGCATGTGGTTTTTTATTTTTTCCGAATATTTTTTTTAAAAAGTCCATATATAAAACCGCATCAAACAATGGTGAGTCATTAGCCGCCTTCAAAGACAACCAAATACCTATAGGTAAAAATATAGAGGCCGATATCCACATGCCCACTATATCATTTAATTTATCTTGCAACACCATTTTTTCGCAGGTAATGGATATCACGTAATAGGTAATAAACAAAAATATAGAAATTACCACCGGCATACCAAAACCACCTTTTCGCACAATGGCTCCAAGCGGGGCACCCACAAAAAATAAAATAATGCAAACAAATGCAACGGTAAATTTTTTATGCCATTCGGTTGAAAGTTTAGCTTGTTCCATAACCTGATTTTCTTCCTCCTGTACCTTCGATTCAAGAAATGAATCGGCGCTGCGCGCCATATTTAAAGCACTTTCTACCAAGTTTTTTCTTTGCGGAGGGGCAAGTTTTGCCATATAATTATCAATCGAAATAATTTGCTTAGTATGCAACGAGTCATTTAGTTTACACTGTGCTAAACTTTTTTGAAAATAATAAGCATCATGAAACTGATTATAAGTTTGTTTATAGTTTTGAAAACGATATTTAATGGAAGTATCTCTGTATTGAGTAAGCAAACGCACATTCATCATTTCAGCATTGTTTTTAAATAGATTTTCATCTGTTTGCTGCATTTTAACTTTACTCAAATCAATATTTACTTCTTCTTCTTTAAAATGCATAATCATATTTGGTCGCGTTTTTTCTTCACGAGCATCTTTTACCAGTTGCTCATAACGTGTACCATTAAAAAGTTTTATACTTAAAAACTTTTTATTTTCCGACATAAATATTTGTCCATCCTTAGCATACATCTGTACTGTATTTCCTCTTCCGGCAGCATGATCATAAATAGAAACATTATGTATAGTAATGCCATCATTATCTTTTTTTCCTATTCTAATACTATACCCCTCAATGCCGTTATAAAAAATACTTTCTTTTATGTTAACGGCCGGCTTAGAACTACGCACATCATACAACAACCTACCGGCCTTTAAATGTATATAAGGCAAGGTGTAATTACTAAATAAAAAGCAAAAACAAGCCAATCCTAAAACAAAAACTAATATCGGTCGCATAATTGACAACAGCGATAAACCCGCAGATTTGATGGATGCTAACTCATAATTCTCACCTAAATTTCCAAATGTCATAATAGATGAAAGCAGTACAGCCAATGGCATAGATGGTGATAAAAAGGTAACAAACATATAGCCAAACATTTTTGCAAGGGTAACATTATCAACCCCCTTTCCTATAATTTCATCAATATAGGTAAACAAAAAAATCATAAAAAAAATAAACATGCCAATAAAAAGCGTAGCCATAAAAGGCGGTATAAACTTTTTAATTAAATAAATATGTAGTGTTTTTATAGGCATTAATATGGCAAAGTTATCATTATACCCTGTTTTTTAAAAATTAAATACGAAGCTTACGGTGTCGGGCTTTACGCGCTACACGGCAGCCTGCTACAATCCCTAACGCAATTCAAACATATTTTTTATATTTGCACACCTACTTAACTTGTATGATTAACGGAAAAAAAATTATTGTTGTGCTACCGGCATATAACGCCGCAAAAACACTAAAACGTACCTACGACGAAATTCCTTTTGATATTGTAGATGAAGTTGTATTGGTTGATGACCATAGTAAAGACAATACTAGTGAGGTGGGTAAAGAAATTGGCATTAAACATATCATTCGTCACGAACAAAATAAGGGTTATGGTGGTAACCAAAAAACCTGCTACGATAAAGCCCTAGCGCTTGGTGCCGATATTGTTATTATGCTACACCCCGATTATCAATATACGCCCATGTTAATTCCGTCTATGGCCTACCTAATGGCTCAAGATTTATATCCGGCTGTGCTTGGCTCACGTATACTAGGTAAAGGTGCGCTTAAAGGAGGCATGCCTATATACAAATACATTTTTAACCGTTGCCTTACACTTTCGCAAAACATTTTAATTAATCAAAAATTATCTGAGTATCATACTGGTTACCGTGCATTTAACGCTGAAATTTTAAAAACAATTAATTATCATGCCAATAGCGATGATTTTGTTTTTGATAATCAAATGCTATCGCAAGTATTTTATGCAGGTTTTGAAATAGCTGAAATTACATGCCCTACTAAATATTTTGATGATGCATCTTCTATCAATTTTAGCCGTAGTACAAAGTACGGCCTAGGTGTATTAGGCACTTCATTTATACACCTCTTTAATAAAATGGGTTTAATGAAATCCGAGATTTATAAAAAGAGAAGCATTTAAAAACTACATTTACACGTTCTTTACTTTTCATGGGGGATTAGCTCAGCTGGCTAGAGCGTTTGCATGGCATGCAAGAGGTCGTCGGTTCGACTCCGATATTCTCCACCAAGTCGGAATACTTCAATCCCAATTGCGGTATTCCGATTTTTTTTTGCTCCAAAGCCTGCGATTGTAGCAGGATTGTCAAAAAAGTAGAATCGATTCTTGTGGTTCGACACACCTCATTTTTCTTATCATATACCAAACCTTCAGGAAACAGCAAATATTGCAGACGTTGTTTCTCCTGATATTCGCCAGCGAGCCACATACTTATATAAGAACTAGCTAAATTTATTGACTTTTACTTGTTAAGCTTAAAATAATAAAAATGAATAAAAAGGACAAAAGGTTGACAGCCGCTGAATTGAGAAATTTTAAGGGATTTGAAGATTATTCTGACGAACAAGCTGAAAAAACAATAAAATCTCTCGAAACATTATCCGTTCTATTTTATGAGCTGTATCAAAAATCGCTTCTTGCAAATGAGCCATCAACTGAAACGATTTAGTTAATGACTATCTTTTTTAAGCAACTATTTGCCAAAACCTTTTGTGAATTTAATTTTGTTCACTATATTTGCTTGTTCACGTAATCGTGAACAATATAATTTAATGAACATGAATGATGGTGATATAGTAAATATGGCTTTGGCAAATCTCCAAAGAACAGCCCATATAAAAGGAAAGTGGAGGGCTGTTACCCTAAATGGACTAGATGGACAAATAGAATTTACTCTTGAAAAGACCTTGATTAAAATGAATGCGGAGGTTAAAAATAACCTGAGAACAATTCATTTGCCATTAATATTCAAATTGGCTAAAAATCATGCGCCATTAATTGTTATAGCGGACCACATTTTTCCAAAAATAAAAGAAGAACTACGAAATCATAATATAGCTTATTTGGAAGGCAATGGAAATATTTGGTTGAAATTTGATAAAGCCTTGTTGTGGATTGACGCAAATAAAACTTTACCGGAAGAAAAAGAAAAAATTAATCGTGCCTTCACCAAAACAGGATTAAAAGTTGTATTCGATTTTTTACGAGATGAAACTTTAATAAATGCACCTTACCGTGAAATTGCCCAAAGAGCAGAAATAGCTTTAGGGAATATAAATTACATCGTAAACGGGCTAAAAGAAAAAGGTTTTCTTTTAAAAATGAATAAGGACGATTATAAACTCACTAATAAGAAAGAGTTACTGAATAATTGGATGATAAAGTATGCAGAGAAATTAAAACCTGAATTAGAAATAGGAACATTTAGATTTTTAAAAGATGAAGATTTTCTAAATTGGAAAAACCTTCCGATTAAAACAGGTAAAACTTGGTGGGGTGGTGAACCCGCTGGAGATTTATATACTAATTATTTAAAGCCAGCTGTTCTTACATTATACACTATTGAAACAAGAAATGAACTGATAAAGCATTACAGATTAATTCCTGATCCAAAAGGGAATATTAAGGTGTACAAAAAATTTTGGACTTACGATGAAATAAATGACAAAGCAGTTCCACCTTTGTTAGCATACGCAGATTTAATGAATACAGGCGATCATCGCTGTATTGAAACAGCACAAAAAATTTACAATGAGTTTTTTAAAGAAAAATTTTGAGCGATTAAAAAACGAAGGCCTTAAAGAGACTTTTGAAGTATTAGAACTGGCTTTTAAAAAGTACGGTATCGATTATTACCTAATTGGCGCACGCGCAAGGGATTTGTGGACAGATCATATTGATTTGAGCGAAAAACGTACAACAGAAGATGTCGATTTTTGTATTTACATTAATGAACATGAACAATATAAAACCCTTGTTAAAGAATTAATTGAAACCTATGGATTTAAAAGAGATGAAGAAGAACCGTATCGCTTTTATTTTAATGGAACTATTGATCTAATTCCTTTTGGCGGGATAGAAAGAAACGGAGAAGTTTTATTGGAGAATCCACCTACCGAGCTTTCAGTTTATGGTACTAAAGAAGCCATAGCTCATGCAGAAATCGTAGAAGGTGAATTTAAAGTTGTTACGCTTCCCGGTTTATGTGTGTTAAAACTTATTGCGTTTCAAGAAAAGCCTGATAGACGAGCAAAAGATTTGGAAGATTTTTATTTCCTATTAGAGAATTACGGTGAAATAGCTGGCGACCAATTATTTGAAGGCGAAGAATACGAAGATTTAATAAAAGACGACTTTGAACTGTCTATTGCCTCTGCAAAATTACTTGGTAGGCAAATTAAAACCATCACATCTGGAAATACAGAATTAGAAGGTAAAATAAGTCAAATCTTATCTACCCGTTTGAAAGGTTTTTCGGAGAAAGAAATTGATTCGATGTATAAAGTAAGAGAAAATGGCGATAAGGCGATTGAGAGATTCAAATTAATTGCTGAATTATTAAAGGAATTAATGTAGTGTGCAACCCGAACGAAAGGAATAACCGTCAATAACGTTATTAACGGTTATTCCTTTTAATAAAGCCTTCCAATCTTGAAGGCATGTATTCTCCGCAAAATTTAAAACAAATCGCATTCAATTTAATTAGAAAATATTGTGTAGGAATTGAGTAATATTTAAAATATAATTGAAAAACAGTGAAAAAGATTATGTTTTAATTCTAAATAGTTACAATCTAACGCAAAATTTCATCCATCAAGAAAGTCTCTTCCTTCGATAGCTTGCAGGGGTTTCACCAACTTTTGATTTAAAAAGTCTATTAAATGCTTCCTCAGATTGATAACCAACCTTACTGGCTATCTCACTAATATTTTCTTTACTTTCTGATAAAATTTCTTTCGATTTCAAAATGCGCCAATTAGTCAAATAGCTTAATGGGGTTTCGCCTACTAATCTTTTAAATTCTCTGCAATACAACGAACGGGACATACCAGCAGTTGAAGCTAATTGATCTAATACCCATTTTTTTTCAGGAGATTCATGTATGGATTTTAAAGAATTACTAATTCTATTGTCCTTTAATGCCATAAGAAAACCAGCTTTTATATCTACCTGTTCTATATAGGCACGGATAATTAATACAAAAAGTATAGGTCAAGGACTATATCTCCTGTTTTACTAAAGTTTTTTATATAATCAGCAACTACATTCCAAGTTTGTTTTGTAAAATAACCATGTACACCAAAATGTCTTCTTGCGGCTCTTTTCTTAACTGGTATTTCCTCAAGTAATGGCCTATTACTATAATCAAAATCTCCTTTCGGTTTCGCTGTAGCTGTAGTTGTATCATAAGTTAGTATTTTACCAATCTGAAAGCTATCAGGTGATAAATAAGATTTTAAATCATCCCAATAATTTTCAATTTCATCAATAGGAAAAAATAAAATCGGTTTATCGGTATCGGCAGTTCTATAAAGGGAAAAATGTGTGCCATTACAAAGGGCAAAGTAAGTACTTCGTATTTCGGGATGATAAGCGTAGCTATAAACCTGTTCGACGTTTTCATCATTTACTGTTTTTTCTTTTGGGGCTTTGGCATCAAGCACCCACGCAAAATTATCTTCTACTTTTAATGTATAATCAGGTATAAGGTTTATTGGCCTTTTTTACTTCCAACTTTTAAAAAAGGATGTTGTAACGTTTTGCTACGAATGATATTTTCTTGTTTGTAGCCAAGCTTTTCAAGTATAGGAAGTATAATTACCTCTCTTACACTATCTTCTTTAAAATCAGGATTATCTTCGATTGTTTTAAAGTCAAGATTCCCAAATAGAATATCGGTAGTAATTTTTTCTTTCTTCATTTAAAGCTCGAATCTTAAATTTAAGAATATGGTTATTTAATAAATTGTTTCGGCTAAAATACATTAGAAATTTAACTCATAAGGTTTTTAATTACAAAAGAAATAAAGTTGTTCTAAACAAACTTAGGCACTAAAGTAAAAGAGTTAGCAAATAATAATTTCTATTCCCAAACCTCATCAATATTGTTTTCTAAAGCAGTAGTTAATTCGGGGGGGTCGGTTTATAATCAATGAGTGCTTGTTTTATTTTAACATCTACCCAATAAAAGTAGCATTTTTCATCTTATTTATTTTTTTTGATTAGATATGAGTTAACCTCAGTGTTTATTTCGGCAATGGTTTTTTTGCGCCCGGTTTTTATCCAGTCAATTAACTCCTGTTTAGAAAAATATAATCGTTTACCCCTTTTAGAAACAGGAATTGCCGACCTACTTACATAACCGTAAATTGTTTGTACGCTCAGGTGTAAAAAAGCGGCAGCCTCTTTTATGGTAAGAAATTGCCCGGTCTCGGGATGATCACTTTGCTCTTTTCGGGTTTCAATCAATGCTTTTCTAACAGCATTTTGGATAAGTATTTCGAGTTCACTTAATCTAATAGGAGAAAATAAAATATCATTCATGGTCGACTCAATTAAAATTAACATCAAAGAAATTAAGGAATTTTTTTTATTTCCTTGTACACCTATACCACTATTTTCCACATTGAAGTTTATTTTCATCCTGATTTATTTAATAGGAATAATTGCAGCCTCTATGTCTTTACGCAAAAAGTAAACACGGTTTCCTATACCCATAGGCTTTAACTTGCCTTTTTTGCACCAATTATGAATTGTAGATAAATCGCATTTCAGCATTTCAGCTACTTGCGACCTCGTTAAATATTCATTAGGCGTTTTAGGTTCAAAGTTTTGCTTCAGGTCGCTAATTTGGTTTTGTAAGTCTTCAAACAAAGAATTTATTTCTTCCGGCGTTATATCATGAATAAGAGTAGAGTTTTTCATTTGCTATTGGTTTAAATAATCAATAGGCAAAGATTTAGCTAAGAAGTGTGTTATTTATAGTACAGTAATGTACTATGATTGTACTATTTGTAGTATGGTGACTCTTATTGAAATTGTTTTTTAAAGCGGGAATATGTTTTAATTTTACTTGGCGTTGAAGAAAATTTAAACTTTATATATCCTTTAGTTTCGAGTAGTAGTTGAGCAAAGTAAAGGGAATACTATTGACTGGAATATAAATGATGAGGCTAAAGATATTCTTAGGAAGAAAATCAAAATTTTACTTAAGAATGAAGGTGAATCAGAGTTTTTAAAACCAATTGTAGATTTTACTGTTGATTCATATGAAAACTGGTTAATTTATTATCAGTTACACCCAACATCTATGTCTAATCCTTGGCTTCCAACTAATCACATTTTGCAAAAGGGTTATCTATATATTGCTTCAGATAAAAAAGATTTAATTGAAAACTACAGAAAAAATATTTACGACGATGTCGATGATGAGACACGTGGAAACATTGGCATTAGTACGAAAAACAGTAGAGAAAGAAGTCAATTATCAGGCTTCGTAGTAGACAATAGACATAATGTTCAAACTATAGTGTTTGAATATTTAAAAAACGAAGCAAAGGGTATCGAGAATGCAAAAGGGTCAAAAGATATCTTAAGACATTTATTATCTAAAAAAATAAAACTTAACGAGCAGAATATACGAGAAAGGATTCTTATTCCATTGAAAAGGTCTGGATTAATTGGGTCGTATACACAAGGCTTCTTTTATATTAATAGTATAAGTGATTTAGTACAAAGTTATAGGAGCCATTTAGATAAAAAACTTGCTATACAAAGAACGCTTGACCTCTATATCCAAAAAGCTGAAAAAATGGGTGTAGATAATTTGGATGAGCGAGCAAGTAGAGAGTCGTCTGACTTATCGGATTTATCTTTAGATTAAAAGATACCTAAAGTATATATACATTAAGCACGTGCTTAAACTGTAACATATTAGACACCTATAACGTGTCTAAAGTGGGTACTGCCTTATTTTTTTTCAGCATTTTTTGTCATTGACAGATAAATCAAAACTAAAACACTAAAAAAATCCAAAAAAATTACCTTATTAAGGTTACTTGTCCTTTTTGAGAATGTGTTTTATTTTGGTAATCTTTAAAAGTAACACTATAAACATATGTACCTTCTTCTAATACTATTCCATTTTTTGTTCCGTCCCAACCTGAGTTTACATCTGTAGTTTGAAATATACTGGCACCCCATCTATCGAATATTTCCATTTTATATCCAATATTATTATCGGCAAGACCAAAATCTTCAGGTTTAAACACTTCGTTCAATCCATCGTGATTGGGTGTAAAGCCTGATGGTATATACATTGCATATGCGCCATTAATTTTTAAATCTAACAGAAAAGTATCCTTACAATTATATTGATTAGTAGCATAAAGCAGAATATTATAATTGCCAGGCGTATCAAATTCATGAGAAGTGTTTTTACTAGTACTTGTGTCTATATTAGCAATGTTCCAAGCCCAAATACAATTAGTTGGTACCGTAGTGTTTATAAAACTAACATGTGGGGACAAAATATCTGTACTTGCTGGATTAGCATAAAAACTTGCTTGTGGTCTTGGATGAACTATAATAGAGTTTGCATGTATTGTAGAATCTCTACAACCATTTACATCTATATAAACTAACTTAGGTGAGTATGTGCCAGGTATGGTATAAAGATGCGAAACATTTTGAGCATTTGAAATTTGCCCATCAGAAAAATACCAGTAGTATGTTCCGTTAGCCGGTAATGGCGATGTAGTCGATGAAAACCAAATATAAGTAATGGGCGAACATCCTTCATTCGTATCTGTTGCAAAACTTATAGTTGGGTTGCCAAATACTTTCATTTGTGCAGTAGAACTATCTTCACAAGGAGTTCCTTTATTAACTACATATTTTATAGTCACATAAGGATTTGTAACGCCCGCTGCTTGTGGAGAGAAAATACCAGTATTACTAATTCCAGGGCCACTCCATATACCTCCAGGGGAAACTGTCGGTATTTGTATACTTAAATCGTTAATACAAAATAACGAATCGGGCACCATAATTTGTGCCGATTTATAAGGATACACGCGATATAATATAGAGTCTTTAACCTGACATCCACCACCGGCAGTTAAAACCAAATAATATTTACCAGTATCTGCTACCGCAGGATTAAATGTTGCTGCACCAAAAGCGTTTGTGTTTATTAAACCCGGTAAATTATTATGAGTGCTCCATACCGCCTGTTCTTGCACATTATTTCCCGTTGCATTAGTAAATAGTGGATTAAGCATTTGCGTTAAGCTATTAGCACATAATAATGTATCAGGGTTTGGCATATTAATTACAAATGGTGCAACTACAAAAATGGTAAACGTATCTTTTTTTGTACAGCCACCATAATTTGATGTAGTTGTTAGTGTGTACTGTTTTGTAGATGTTGGTTGTAAGCTTGTAGTAGGTGTTGTAATACCAGAACCTGCAGGAATAATGCCTACGTTTGGATTAAGATTAAAACTATACATACTTGCATTTGCTATTGCACTACACCAGCCAAATGTAGCTACAGGACGCATTTGTGTAGGATATGCCCCATAAAATGCGGTTGGGTTTAAATTACAAGTCGGGTCAGTATCACTGGTTATAGTTAAAGATGAATAATTACCCGTACTTGTACAACTTACCTGCGCATTACTTGTATAACTAAATGTACCCGGAACTTCAAAGCAAACATCTACAATTAAGTTAGAAACACCATCCCAAGCATAAGGTTGTGTAAAATTATATGTATTTAAACCTAAAGCAATATTTGCACTTGCATTACTATAAACATTAGTAAGTCCGGTAATTAATGAAGTTTGATCAGATGTAGGACTAAAGCTGCTTTGCCCAGAACATCCAACTGATATATTAAAATCAGGATATGAAGTTATAGATGTATTTAAGTTAGTTATATTAAAACCAATACTGCTTAAGTTACCAGCATTAATGCCTGCTGTATTTAACTCGCTTGCCGTGTAAATATATTGTGCACGCATTTTGGTGTAATAATTGCCATAGGGCGTTGGGTAATCAAAAGAACTTGGCGTAACTGTATTGCTTGGCCCGCAAGTAAATTGCTGAGGATTTAAACATGCCATAGTAGTTGTTTGGCATAATGTAGGTGGCGCAGAATTAAATGTAAAAGTCATTACTGCACTACCATTATTGCTACCACATAAAGTTGTAGGAGCAACTGTTATACTAACCGGCACAGGAATTGTATCAATTTTAAACACATCGCTATAAAAGCAAGTTCCATCAAAAGCGCTAACTGTATAGCTACCATAAGCCAAACCAGATAATGGTATAATTGTATTGGTTGAAGCCGGAAAAGTATTATTAAATGCAGGGCCCGAAACACTATAATTATATGGTGGTACAGCCGTTGTACTTAAATTAATTGTGGCTTGTCCATTTGTTGCTCCAACACAAACATTTTGAAGGCCTGAATGACTTAAAGTACCACCAGGTACTTGGGTAAGTGTAATAAGTAATGAGTCTTTGCAGCCGCCATTATTATAAGTTACAGCATAAACTTGATTATTTGCTGCACCAACTGCCAATATAGTATCATTAGTTCCTTGTGGAGCAGAAATAAGTACTCCACCGGGACTATACCATTGTATGCCCGTACTACCAGCCGGGGCAGTTAAATATGCAGCACTACCACAAAAATTTTTTGTTTGGCTTAGTGTTATAGGTGGGGCAATGTTAACTGTTACAATTGTATCATAAGAGCCACAGCTCGCAACCGAAGAAGCGACATGCACACTATAGGTACCAGGTGCTAAACCTGTTGCTTGCTGTGTTGTACCTACTGTTTGCCCACTTGAATTCAGCCAATTATATGTATAATTGCCTGTGGGGCTGCCTGTAGCAATTATAGAAGCGGTACCGCCACTTCCCCCTTGACAACTTGGTGTACTATTAGTAAACAAAATACCAATTTGAGAATATTGTAGAACTGCCTGCATAGTAGCTGTACAGCCATTGGCTGATACAGCAGTAACATAATATGTATCTCCTAAATGACCATTAGTTACCACTAATGTATCACTTGTTCCTTGTGGAGCAGGAATTGCAGTTGTTTGGCTATTTGGCCCATACCATTGATAGCTTATATAGCCTGATGGACCTATAACTTGTTGTGTATTTATACTTTGGCACATATTTACAAGAGCAACTGCCGGAGTGCAGCTAGCATCAATATAAGCATAACCAAAATGCCCACCCAAAGAACAATCTGCCGTTCTAAATGTTATGGTAACTGTTTGTCCAATATATGCAGTTAAGTCAACACCAACTGTTGTCCATTTCTTATAATAGGTTGTATCAAATGACGACATCCATTGATTTGAAAAAGTATCGAAATAAACAGCATAACTAAACGCAGGATCGGTTGCTGCCCCTGAAGCATCAACATTATAGGAACCACAACCCGGTATTGGATTCCCAGTCTGATCTATGATAGAAATATTAAAAAATGGTTGTTCAGTAGGTGGATGCCCGCCTGAATTTAAAACTACTGCATACGAAAATGTAAACTGAGAATTTTGAGCACTCACAGCCATACTGTAACTCAATTCTTCCGTTTCTGCACCTGTATTGGCATTTCCTATCCTTACTGTAGAACCATTACTGAAAGGAGAGACAAAAGGGATATCGGAAAGGTGGGTTATGGGATTTATAGCAATAGAATCCCAACCTATAACATTATTTGGAGGATTATTTATTGTTGGGGGTATCGTCATTATAGTAAACCTGTTTTGAGTTGGGCTTACAAAACCTGAGGAAAGTGCTTGAACAGGATTGTTATTTCCCATAGTTACGATACCCAAAGACCAAGTTGGAGTAACAGTTGGCCAATCACTAAACGTTGAATTACTCCAAGTATCCCCTACCCAGTTTGAAAAATTAAAATTTTCAAAGCCAACATTAGGACAATAAGCACTATATGGAGATATAGGATTACTTACTTTTAAATTTGTACTATTATTATTTGTTACTACAGGATTTTTTAATGCTTTTTGATGTTGAACATGTCGCAACTTTAAGCTTTCAAAAATTTCTTGCTGACCTTTGGGGTCTCTCGTCTTTTGTTTTGCCATTTCCCAAGCGGCTTTGCCATCAAAATCTTTTAAATCTTGTGGGGTATAATTAGCTTTATTTTGAACGGACTTATTTTGTCCGAACAAAAAAGCGCTTATTACTAAAAAAATTAGTATACATAAATTCTTCATGAGATTTAAATAATAACGTAAATGTACCAAAAAATTAGATTCTGAAGAAATATGTTAAAAAATGGTAGTTCAAAATGAGGGAACTGGATTATGCTGAAAGTAAGGGTAGGCGTATCCTCGATTTCTTATATATTTACCCCAACTACTAATTTTTACTTGGCAATGTCGCTTGACATACGATTACTAAAGGATTCAGAATATAAAGAGGTTAATAATTTTTATAACAACACCTCTAATATTGATAGACCTGCACCAAAAACAGCAAGAACTTATAATGAGTTTTGCTGGGAGTTTATAAATTGTACTAACGGTAAAGCAATTTACTCAGGAGCATGGGAAACCGAAGAAGGAAAGAGCCCGGTATTAGTTGGCGTTTTGTGCATTATTATTGTAAAAATGATAACTAAAGATGGACGACAAATTTTAACCGCAAAAGGAGAAGCCGCCCTAATTGATTTTAAAGCATTGGTAAAGTATAAAAAAACAGATATTTTAAAAGAATTGTTTAGCGTTTTAATTGCAGAATGCAAAAGCAAAAAAATAGAGTTTTTATGGGGTTTCAACAATATACCGGCAACATACAAACGTTTAGGTTTTGAAAACTCTTTTAAATCTTTTCACGGAATAATTGTTTTAGAGCCATTTAAAGCATACAAAAATATTACTTCATTAAAATCAACAAACATACTTTTTGATAAATTAAAAATTGCAACACTTACAGGGTTAGCTTATTTATTCTCATTTAAAAAGATGCTTATTGTTTCTCAAAAAAATAATTACACCATTAATTTTGAATTGAACGAAAACAAAACATTATTTAGGAATGCGCCACTTTCTGATAACCTGATATTTTTGTTACAGGATAAAGATTTTTTAAAATGGAGAATTACAGAGAACCCCTACCCCATCAAGTATAAATCATATCAACTTTTTGATAATAACACATTTGTGGCACAAGTAATATGTAGTATTAAAGAGGATGTAGCTTTTATTGAGCAAACATTATTTGATAAAAAATTAGCAAAAAAAAACATCCATTATCTTTTAAAACATGTGCTTCAATCATTACAAAACGAAAATATTTGCCTTGTAAGATATAGCGGCTTTAAAAACAATGTTCTTAACCTAAGAGAAATAAATCTGCTTAAAAGTTTAGGGCTTATTTTAACAGGCAAAGGCGAATGGTTCACTTTTAAAAACTTATCAGGTAATTCACATATCAGCCCAAAAAATATTTATTTTTCACGCATGTATAAACAAGGGGTAAATTAGCTTTATGACAAATATTGAAAAATACAATCAAACCTTTGTAAGCTCATTTTCAGTTAATGAACAACAACTTTCAACACTTAACTATCAAAGTGTGGATGGGTGGGATTCAATTGGGCATATGAGGATGATAGCTGAACTAGAGGAAGTTTTTAATATTATAATAGAAACAGATGACATTTTGGATTTTAGTTCCTACTCAAAAGGTTTACAAATACTAAAAAAATATGGAGTCAAATTGTAATTTACTGCATGGTAAAACAGCTGTAATAACCGGCTGTAACAGGGGCATAGGCAAAGCAATTTTAGAAAGCTATGCGGCAAATGGCGCAACTGTTTTTGCCTGCGTTCGTAACGAAAGCGCTCAGTTTACTACATTTATCAAACAACTTTCTAAAAAATATTCTGTCGCTATAATCCCTCTTTATTTTGATGCTCGCAATGTCAATGAAATAAAAAATGTGGTTCATCAAATTAAAGACTCTAAAAAAAAAATTGATGTGTTGGTAAATAATGCTGGTATAGGATATAATGCGCTTTTTCAAATGTCGGCGTTGGATAAACTGAAAGAAGTTTTTGATGTTAATTTCATTGCCCCGTTTTTATTTACACAGTATATTGTAAAATTAATGGTAAAACAAAAATCAGGAAACATTATCACTATTTCATCCACCGCGGGGATTGATTGTAATGAGGGGAAATCGGTATATGGTGCCTCAAAAGCCGCACTAATTTGCATGACAAAAGTTATAGCTGCAGAATTAAAGTCAGCAGGAATAAGAGCAAATTCAATTGCCCCAGGATTAACTGATACCGATATGCTGTTATGTTTGCCAAAAGAGCTTATTTTAAAAAATGTTTCTTCGCCTGATTTAATTAAAATTGCAAAGCCTTCAGAAATAGCTGATACGGCGGTTTTTTTAGCTTCAGAACTATCGGCCCATATTTCTGGTCAGGTTATTAGAGTAGATGGGGGTATGAAATAGAATTACCATAATTGAATAATTATAAAAAAGGGGTTTGAATAAAATAATAAAACATATTGAAAATTGCGAAAAGATATCTGCTCGCATGCGTGTAAATTCGCTAAAAATGGCGCTTTTAGCCGGGCAAAATGGGGCTCATGTTGGCGGGTGTTTATGCATAATTGACATTATGGCCACACTTTATGGAGGGGTTTTAAACTTTAAACCAGAGAATCCGAAATGGAAAAACAGGGATAGATTTATTTTGAGCAAAGGGCATGGTTCAATGGCATTTTATGCCGCTTTAGAAGCATCCGGAATTATAACAGAAGAAAAACTATTTACTTTTTCGCAAAACGGAGGTGAACTGCCATGTACTTCTCATTTGATACCCGAATTGGGCATGGAGTTTTCAAACGGAACATTAGGCTTTGGTTTAACTT
>Ga0207046_10084_pt1 | contig 26895 bp, 28 predicted proteins | sample Alteio_BWMinCont_66_FD_153303 | JGI IMG/M metagenome (GOLD analysis project Ga0207046, IMG submission 153303) | Enriched cells from forest soil in Barre Woods Harvard Forest LTER site, Petersham, Massachusetts, United States -... | ecosystem: Environmental > Terrestrial > Soil > Temperate forest >...
GTTTGTTTCTTCCCACTCCATCATTTTTTTGTTTTCTACTATTTGCTTATAGTTGTTAAGCACCATTTGCAGCGAGTGCTTGGGTGCAATATCATTAATGTATTTATTCAATATTCTTTCGGGGGCAAAACCGGTTGAAATTGTAAATGCTTTATTTATTGAAATGAGTTTGTATTTGCCCTCGGGTAACACATCTATAAGAAATAGAGGGTCGGATGCCGAATCATATATGAGTTGTAATTGCTGATGACTGGCTTTAATGTCTTCTTCTGATTTTTTTCGCTCAGTAATATCGTGCACTACGCCCAATAATTGAGTGCAGTTGCCTTCTTTATCGAGAATGGGCGATATGTAAACAATGCCTATTTTAACTCCGGTGGGGTAAGGGGTGGTTTCTTCCCACTGTACCATTTTCTTTTTTGCTACTGCTTGGTTATAATTATCAAGCACCAGTTGACGCGAAGGCTCGGGTATAATATCATTAATGTATTTATCTAATATTTGGTCGGCAGCCAGGCCTGTTGTTGTTGTAAATGCTTTGTTTATGGAGATGATTTTGTACCTGCCCGAGGGCAGCACATCAACTAAAAATATAGGGTCGGATACGGAATCGTATATTAGTTGCAGTTGTTGCTGGCTGGCTTTAATTTGCTCTTCGGTTTTTTTTGAAAAAGTGATGTCTTTATAAATAACGGTTAGTCCATCTTTATCGGGGTAAATTTTAACCGAAAACCATGTATCCATTGGAAGATAGTAGCTTTCAACTTCGGCTACCTGTCCGCTTTTCATCGCTTCGCGGTATTTTTTTTCAAAAATAGTTCCTATCATATCGGGGTGAACATCCCAAATTACTTTGCCCAGTGTGGCTTCTCTGCCCTGAGGGTGGGTGGCAAGGGCGGCATCGTTTAAAAAAGTGTAGCGCCAGTTAGCATCCAAAGCTACAATAGCATCGCTAACCCTTAATAGCGTGGTGCGGTAGCTGTTTTCGATTGCCGTTGTTTCTTCTTTATTATTCATATTATGCTATACCAAAAATATGAAAATAGGGTATACGGACAAATATAATTTTGGGTGTAGTATATAGCCTGCTGCTCAACGCTTTTTGCTTGTTGGTGATAACACCAACAAGGGCGGAGAATTTTGGTATTTTAAGTTGTGGGCACAATCCAGTCTCACCTGCATCATTTTTTTGACTACAACAAAAGTAGATTTGGCTACACTTGTTTCTTGATAGTTGCTCACCTTTGCAATAATCAAAAAATAATAAAATGAAAATTATAGTTACAGGCTCATTAGGGCATATTGGAAAGCCACTCACACAAGAGTTGGTGCAAAAAGGACATTCAGTTATTGTCATTAGCAGTAAAACCCAAAGACAAAGAGACATTGAAACATTAGGTGCAAAAGCCGCAATCGGCTCAATGGAAGACCCCGATTTTCTATCGGCAACTTTCAAAGGTGCAGATATTGTTTATTGTATGGAAACGCTTGATGCTGCCGGAGGATTCTTTAATCAAAACCTTGATTATATAGCAGCTATTAATAAGATTGGTAACAATTACAAACAAGCAATTGAGCAATCTGGCGTAACGCGTGTAGTACATTTAAGCAGTATTGGTGCCCATATGAATAAGGGAAATGGCATTCTTGCTTTTCATCACAACGTAGAAAACATTTTGAAACAACTGCCAAACAATGTTTCCATTAAATTTATGCGTCCGGTTGGCTTCTACAACAATATGTTTGGATTTATACGAACCATAAAAGCACAAGGCATAATCATTTCTAACTATGGTGGCGATAATAAAGAACCCTGGGCTTCACCTTTAGATATTGCGGCAGCTATTGTCGAAGAAATTGAAAAACCTTTTGAGGGTAGAAAAACCCGCTATGTAGCAAGCGATGAAGTTTCTCCAAATGAAATAGCAAAAATTTTGGGCGAAGCAATCGGAAAGCCTGATTTGAAGTGGACAATTATTTCGGGTGAGCAATTACTTAATGGCATGGTAGCGGCAGGAATGAACTCACAGGTTGTCAAAGGGTTTGTAGAGATGCAGGTAAGCCAAGGCAGTGGTGTACTATATGAAGACTATTACCGCAACAAGCCAATATTAGGGAAAGTGAAATTGAAAGAGTTTGCAAAGGAATTTGCAGCAGTTTATAATTCTTAAAATAAATAACGATGAGCAATAATATTCAGCATAAGAGAGCTTTTTTAACATGGCTCGCTATATATCCGGTAATAACTCTTTTATTTTGGCTATTTGGCGATTTACTAATAAAAATTCCATTGGTCTTTCGTACACTAATCCTTACATTGGGTTTAGTACCATTATTGTCCTATGTAATATTACCGTTTTATTACAAAGTATTTAATAAATGGCTAAACAATGGAAAGTGATAAATTTGTAACAGTTAATGACAGGCAAAAAAATCCATAGAATAAAAACAATAAGCGAATTTCATCAGTTGAGAGGTTTGCCTAAACCTGAACACCCACTAATCAGCGTAGTAGATTATTCAAAAATCAAGCACTCTCCTGAAAATAATCCAACCAGTATGGTGTTTGATTTTTATTCAATTTCCATAAAGCGGGGCTTAAGCGGTAAAATGGTTTACGGACAACTGGAATATGATTTTGACGAGGGTGTAATGTTTTTTATTGCACCTAATCAGGTCTTCAGAATGGAAGTTGAGCCAAATCCAACTACAAAACGTTCCGGATGGATATTACTCATTCATCCTGATTTTCTTTGGAATACGCCACTCACTAAAACCATTAAACAATACGAATATTTTGACTACTCCGTGAATGAAGCTTTATTCCTTTCAGAAAAAGAGGAAGCGACTATAGACAATATCATTCAAAATATTCAGCAAGAGTATCATTCAAACATTGATAAATACAGTCAAAGCATAATCATTTCACAAATTGAAACCTTACTTAATTATTCAGAAAGGTTTTACCAACGACAATTCATCACTCGAAAAATAACCAATCATAAAATCCTTGACCGATTGGAGAAATTACTTACAGACTATTTCAACAACGATGACTTAATAGCAAAAGGGTTGCCTACTGTTCAACATATTGCTGACGCGTTGAACGTATCACAAAGTTATTTAAGTGGATTACTCAAAGTTTTAACAGGACAAAGCACGCAACAACACATTCACAACAGGTTGATTGAAAAAGCCAAAGAAAAATTATCTACTACCAACTTATCTGTAAGTGAAATTGCTTACGAATTAGGATTTGAACATTCGCAATCATTCAGCAAACTGTTCAAGACAAAGACAAACCTTTCGCCTTTGGAATTCAGACAATCATTTAATTGACAATTTATAATTGCTATTTTAGTTTGGGCACTTGCCTAATGTGACTTTGGTTAAGAAATGAAATTAGTTTTACTAAACCATACAAAGCGCAACGGCAGCCCTAAGGTTGCCGTTGCGCGCTAATGATGAGATTGCTTCGTTGTTCCTTCTCGCTTTTTTGCAACCTTTTTACTGTTTTAAGATATTATTTTCAGCATAACCTTAATACAAGTATTACGCATGCCCGATAGAGCAGAATAAGAATTATTAAACACTATAATTTATTTTAAGTATAGCGAACAGAGTACAAAATGTATTACTGTTTTTTCTTTTAGTGCGGCAGTTTCTACCAGGGTTAGGTAGTTTCCGTTATCGAACAAATTGGTGTAATAAACTTTGGTTACACCTGTGCCATTTTCTCTAAAGCTAATTTCGTTTATGCCTGTAAGAGCATAAGTGCCATAATGGCTACCCCACATATAAGGGTGCGGCGACATGGCTGAGTTTAACACCAGAGTTTCAGTTAGGGTTTTTTTGCTATCGGTTATTTGGCAACTGCACCAAATTTTATTTTGTATTTGCGGCTGGGCACGTAAGTTCCCTATAAAAAATATACATAGAAAAAAAGTAAGCAGAAACTTAAGCATTATGGCTGTTTTTGCAAACCTAAGCTATTATTTACGGTTTGCAAATAATGTTATTGACATGTAAGTTTTTTTTATTTTTTGTGTGTTAATAAATGCCCAGCAAAAAAATTCTCTCTGATAATTAATATTAATGCCTGAAACGTAAAACCCAACGGCGGCTTTAAGGCTGCCGTTGGGCTAATGGAGAGGGTAGATTAAAAAAGAATTGAGGAGAAATTACTTTTTAGATACTTTGGTATCGCTTAGGTCGGAGGAGATTTTTATCATTTCTAATAGGCCGGCAATGTAACCATTAGGGTCGGTGGCGTGAGATTGGTTTACTAAATCGATGGCTTGTTTGTAGGTTGATGTGCCTTTGTACTCGCTACCACGTAACAGTAATGCAAACTCGGAAACGCCTGCGGCTAATTTAAAGTTTGATGATGTAGCTTCAGGGATTTCGACATGATTGGGTACAACCTGTGAGATTAGTTTTGAAGTGGTATCTTGTTTTTTTACATCTTTATAACGGAATTTTACGGTTGCCATTTCGTTACTATTAGTTGATTGGGCAGTTGGTTTGCTGTATTTTAGTTCATCAATTTTTGCATGACTCTCTGTACTGCCCGCAGGAATGATTTCGTAAAGCGCAGTTACGCAATGACCTGAGCCAAGCTCACCGGCATCTTTTTTATCGTCGTTAAAATCTTCGGCAGCAAGCAAACGATTATCGTAACCAATTAAACGATACTCTTTAACTGCTACAGGATTAAACTCAATTTGAATTTTTACATCTTTTGCGATGGTATACAATGTGCCACCAAATTGTGATACAAGAACTTTACGTGCTTCCATAAAATTATCGATGTAATAATAATTTCCGTTTCCTTTATCGGCAAGGGTTTCCATTTTACTATCTTTTAAATTGCCTTCGCCAAAACCAAGCACCGATAAATAAATGCCGTTGTTGCGTTTTTCGACAATAAGATTTTCTAATTCCTTTTCGCTGGACACACCTACATTAAAATCCCCATCAGTAGCAAGTATAACACGGTTGTTGCCATTTTTTAGAAAATGTTTTTCGGCAATTTTGTAAGCCAAATTAATTCCATCGCCACCTGCGGTTGAGCCGCCTGCGGTTAAAACTTCGAGTGCCTGGTTGATGGGTTCTTTTTCATCTCCGCTGGCATTCTCGATTATCATACCTGATGAACCTGCGTAAACAACAATTGATAATCTGTCTTTAGGGCGAAGTTGTTTTACTAATAATTTAAAGGCGCGTTTTAAGAGTGGTAATTTATTTTCGGTTTCCATAGAGCCGCTGACATCAATTAAAAAAACAAGATGCGATGCGGGCGCACTTTCGAAATCTACCTCTTTACCTTTTAAACCAATTTGCAGGAGTGTGTGATTTTTATCCCAAGGGCAAGCGGCATACTCGGTGGTGATGCTGAAGGGTTTATCATCTTTTGGTTGCGGATAGTTGTAAGGAAAATAATTAATAAACTCTTCGACACGCACGGCATCTTTTTGTGGTAACATGCCTTGTTGTAACATGCGGCGCGCATTGCTATACGATGCGCCATCAACATCGATAGCAAAAGTTGAAAGTGGTTGGTTGGCGGCAGGGTTATACGCGCTTTCTTTAAACACGCCATACTCTTCGTTTACGTAAGTTTCTTCGGCGGTTTTTTCGTGAACCATTTTATCGTAAGATTCTTTTCGTTTTTTGTTTGAAAGGGTAGATTTAGCAGCGGCAGTTGCAGGCATATTGCTATAGCCAACTGCGCGCTCGCCATCAACATACACATTTGTATTGGCTGAACGAGAACCACGTACCTGAATTTGTGTGTTGCTACCATTATTGCTTAGTATAACACCTGCTTGTGTGCTTATAACACTGTTTAAATCTTTAGATGCCATTTGTTGGAAATTTTCTCTCTCAATAATGCCGCCCGATTTGGTATCGGGATCGATAAGGGGAACTTTGTATTCAGTAACTACTACACTTTCTAAATTTACACCTCCTTCATTATTTAATGCAATTTGTAAGTAGGTGGTTTTATTGGGATGTACTTCCGCATTTTTTATTTGTTTAGATTGGTAGCCCACATAAGCAACTTTTACATTGTATTTACCAGGTGTTACTTGTTTAAAAAAAGCGTTGCCATCTAAATCGGTAGTGGCGGTTTGTATTTGTATACTGCCCTTATATAAAATGGCGTTGGCAAAGGGGATGCTCTCTTTAGTAGCTGAGTCGGTTATGGTTACTTTAATTGAACCTGTGGTTTGCGCAAAACTTATGCGTGCAAGTACCAGCAAGGCTAGTAGTAGGAGATAGGTTTTTGTTTTCATGATTTCTATTTTTTAGTTATTTAAATTTAGTTAGACCTCAGCAAAAAACTTTTGTAAGTTTTTAAGCGGCGGCGTTTTTTTGGCAAGCGGTAGGTTTTTACATAAATACGGTAAAAACCTGCGCTTGCTTTTTATGTAGATGCAGGGAGGAAATAAATTCCATAAAATATTTTTAAGTTTTTTTGTGATGATTTTAGCTTTATTAACTAAACCGTAAAAAGTCCTATGGCTTTATGGTTTACTTTTGCTTTACTAAAAACCTATCCTATGAAAAAAACAATTGCTCTTTTGCTTTTTACTTTATTGAGTGTTAAACAATATGCCCAAATAGAAAAAGGAACTTATGTGCCTAGTGTTAGTATAAATGGATTGTATAGTACAAGTCCTAAATCGGATTCGGCTTTATCATCAAAATATAATAACTGGAACTTAGGTACAACTTTAGGTTTTGGCAGATTTATAAAAGATAATTTGTTGTTAACTGGTACTGTATCTTATACCCACACGGGTAGCAAAGCAAATTACACCTATGTTAAAACCTTAAATAATAATAACGGCACTAGTGGTTTTGGAAATACGGAGAGTATAGGTGCATCGCTATTACATTATAAATTTATTACAGAAAATTTTGCTGTACGGTATGGTGCATCTTTTTCAATTAATTACACTGAGTCAATTAGCAGAAGATACAATTATTATGATAGTTACTATAACTTAAACGGAGCCTATGTAAGTGTATTGTATAGCAATTCTGTTTATTCAAATTCATTAGGCATACAAGGAAACTTAATTGCGGGTATCCAGTATTTTGTAAGTAAAAATTTAGCGTTAACCGGTAACATGGGCTTTTTTGCTATTACTGATAGTTACTCGCCTTACCTACACACCAAAAAAATTGATGAGCATACATTAAATGTAAGTTTAACACCATCGTTTAATGCTTTTAGCGCAGGGCTTACTTATTATTTCAGGCCAAAAGCTGCGGTTGCTAAATAATTAAATATTTTACAGGGCTTGTTTTTGTAATTAAACAGCGAGCCTTTTTATTTTTTTTGAAATAGTGCAGCCAGGTTAAAAGCCAAACTAAGGTTGCCCCCGATGGCGGGGTGCAGGCTGATGTTGTTATCGGTGCTTTGGTTTACTACAATGTTATTGCGTATGGCGCTAAAGGAGATGCCGAGCTCGAGTGAAAGGATTTGATTTAAAAAACTGTATTGATATCGGGGATTGAAGCAAAGGAAATCGATAGTTTGGTTATAATAAGCCGACGGAAAAAAAGTACCGTTGCTGTAATGTGCCGATACAAAAGTGGGGTTGAGTTGGTTGTAGTAATGCAGGTTATATAAGTAAAGATAAACGGCGGAATTTTTGTTGGCTTGGTCTAACCGAAAAAAGAGGCCTATGTTGAAACAATTTAGGTTTTGGTTTGAAGGAAACACGCCGTTGTTGTAATTGTTTAAGGCTGTTAACCCACCAAAAAAACCAATGCCCTTGTATTGCAGGTAAGCGCTGTAATCGGTAGTGAAAAGGGTGTTGCCACCGCCCGCATTGGGTGCTATTTTTTGAAACACGGTTGCATTAACCCGTAAACCAACACTAATATTGCTTGGTGTTTGTGTAGTGATGTTTGTTGCTGCGGTTTGCGCTTTGCCTATGGCAAAAAAACTTAGCGCTAAAATTAAAAGTAAGAAACGAGTTTTTTGCATTGGTATAAAGCTACTAATTAATTACCGATTGTTTTTATTTGCAAAAAAAGTAAGAACAAAAAAACCTTTTGTAGTTTGTACAAAAGGTTTTTAGGATTTATTATATAAGAAGATGCTTACAGTTTTTTAGCCAGCATTTGCTCGTACTTTTTTAATTGATCGATAGTAAGAATGCTTTTTATGGTTTTTTCGAAAGTTTGATTGTTTGCTTTGTGCGCTTCTTTTAAACCTTCTTTATTGTCTTTAAATGTTTCTTTATCGGTTTCTTGTTGTTTTAGGCGTTGAAAAATGGCTGAGCCCGCTGTTTTTTCCTGAGCCGGAGTTAAGTCTAGTTTTTGTGACAATTCGCCAGTTTCTACTTTAACTTTTTCTTCGTTGCTTAATTTTTTTATTTCAGACTCTTGTGCACACATAAGATTTGTTAGGATCATAAATAAGGCAAGTACTGTTAGCTTTACTGTTTTCATATAGTTTAGTTGGTTTAAGTTTTTATGTATGCAAAGCTAGTAAAAGAAATAGACTATTGTTAAGCTCCAATGATTTACTCGCTAAAAATGCCTATGCCGAGTTTTAAACAAACAAAACGCACAAAGGACTCGCGCGGGTGGGGCGATTTTAAATCTAAACAGCACTGGCGTATGGCGGTGTAAATGTCTTTATCACTTATACGCGGGTAATGTTGTTTTATTTTTTGGGTAAGGTAAATGCGTTCCCAAACCTGGGTGCATTGAAATTTTTTTGGATTTTGGCGCGCAAGTTTTTTTTGGGTGTCGTAATCTGTCCAGTTTTGTAAAATTAATGCGTACGACATAAATTACGTTTTTTGCTTAAACTAAATTTACAAAATATTAGAGTAAAAAACAAATAGAAGATTTTGATGGGGTTTTACTTGTTTGTCATAACACCTACAAGGGCGAAGCAGTTTGTTGTAGTAGTTGTATATCCATGTGGAGTTTTATTTCTTCGCCTACTACTATGCTACCAGTATCGGTTAGTAAACTAAAATTTAAACCAAAATCTTTTCGGTTAATGGTGCCGTTTAGTTCAAAGCCTGCACGGGTGTCGTTAAACCTGCCCTTGCCTATACCATTAAAATTAACCAACATGCTAATGCTTTTGGTTACAGCACATAAGGTTAGGTTGCCCACTAGCTGATGGCCGTTGTTTGTTTTTTGCAAATGCCCCTGAAAGGCGATTTTAGGAAATTTGTCTGTATCTAAAAACAGTGGAGATTTAAGGTGGGTATCTCTTTCGGGTTGATTAGTATCTACGCTATTGGTATCAATTTCAAAATTAATTTGGGCATCAGCAAAATCATCGTTTTGGCTGTTAACCGTACCACTAAATTTTTTAAAGGTGCCTGATACATTTGATATCATCAGGTGTTTTACTTTGAATTGAATTTCGGAGTGATTTGGGTCAATTGCCCAGTTTGGTTTGTTTGTGTTAGTCATGGTGTTTATTTTTTTACAAACCTACAACCAACAACTGTCAGAATTTTTACCAAATGGTAAAAAATTATTTTTTAGCTCGTATACGACTTAACGATTGTTGTGTGATGCCCAGGTAGTTTGATAAATTACCGAGGCTAATGCGTTGCAATATTTTATGGTTTTCTTTTACGAATTGGTTGTAGCGTTTGGTTGCATTTTCTTCCAATGTTTCGCTGATGCGTTTCATCATCCGGATGGTGGCTACTGAAATTAGTTTGCGTAAAAAAGTTTCGATGCCATGATGTTGCCTGCAAAGTTTTTCTACCTCTTTTTGAGGGATGAGTGTAACGGTGGTGTTTTCGACAGCTATAAGCATAAAGTTTGAAGGTGTTTGTGTTAAGTAGCTATCAAAAACGGTAAACACCCGGTGTTCGGCAAAAAATTGCATGTTAAACTCTTTATCATCTTTAACGAAACATATTTTTGCAAAGCCTTTATTTATAAAAAACAAATGCCGGCACACTTCACCTTTTTTTAATAAGTAATCGCCTTTTTTGAAGGTTTTTGTTTTTGCATTTTTTAAAAGTTCGTGTGCCAGGGTAGCATCAAGCTGATAGGTTTGTTGGCAGAATTGAATAAACTCGGTCATGGGTTATTTATGTTGTATAAATATACTAAAATGTTGCAGCAATGCGTTAGGGATTACAGTGGAAAGCCCGCAGCCTGCAAAACTGATTTCTCACATTGGTTCGAAATGACAAGCAAGCGAGGACTTGCAACGAAAAGCCCGACGGCGGTAAACCGCCGGAACGCCCAAGTGATTTAGGGGGTGTAAAAAATTTCGATGGCTCCGCTTTTCTGCATATCGGAGGTGAGGGTGAATGTAGTGTGGCGTTTGCTTGAGTTATCGTCAACCTCAATAGCGGCGGTGTTGGGTGGTACGGTGCCCAGGTTTACGGCATGCATTACTAAATAATTTGCACCTGCTACTAAATGCAACTGTATTTGTTTTTTTGCTTTGGCCAGTGTGTAGTTTTCTAATACGAGTTCATTATTTAGGTAAAGTGATATTTGGTCGCCATCTACAAGGCCTGCATCCCAAACCGATACGTTAACTAAATCGGTGGGTGCTTGCATGGTTTTTTGTACATCAACATGGCGGTTATTTATTTTGTGTGTGTTGGTGGCAGTCACTATTTCGTTTTTAATTTTTACGGCGAGGCTATCAACAGGTTTATCTTTTACATGGTAGTTAAGTGAGTAGCGCAGGTTAAACATAATAGTGCCACCATTATAGGTTATGCTGCTTTTACCCACCGAAGTGCCTTCTTTAAAAAACTCGTACTGCTCGGTATATGTATTGGTAAAAGGTGCGTAGTAAACTAAGCCAATATCTAAAGAGTGTAGGTTGGTTTTAGAAAAATGTTTTATACCAAACTCGGTGCCCAACATAAATGTGTTTTGATTAACGGATGTGATGGTAGATTTCATGCCGGTGCCATTTTCAGTCCAATCTTCGTTATGGTCTTGTGTGAGCACGTTTGAAAATGCAGTACCTACGTTGCGGTGAAAAAATGTTTGTCCGAACGACTCGCGGATGTACCAATATTTGTTGCCGCCTAAAAAATTGCTATGACCTTTGTACCAACATCGCTGCAGCGCAATGGCATATTTTATATACTTGTCTTCTTCAACCCATTGCCCTATACTATCGCCATGCCATTTGTACTGAAAGGGGTAATTAAACTCGTAACAGGCTTTGTTGTTTTGTATCTCGGCTTGTATGCTGGTATAGGCATCGTGGTTTTTATCGCGCCACGTAAAACCTGTATGTATGCCCATGGATGTGTTGGCCGTTAAATCAATTGATTGGTGGTGACTAACATCGGACACGACGCCGAAGCCATAATTAATTGTGCGCGTAAAAGAGTTATTGCCACTTATGTTATTTACGCTTGCCGGCGACCAACCAAGGGAACCTATATTAAAGCCCACCGTAAAATATTTTTGACGACGAACTTTAACCTGCATTTTGGGCTTGTAGGTTGGTTGATGATTAGTAGGATTAATTATTTGCGCCCTTGTTGGCAAGCACATTACTTGCAGGCCTATTATAAGGGTAGTTTGACAGAGGTGTGAACTATGTTTCATACAAGTATTTTACAGGCAATAACAAGCTTTGTGCCACAGCGGTTTAATTAACATTTGTTAGGAGTTTTTACCGTTAACTCGAAAAACCATACCGTTAACTCGAAAAACCATACCGTTAACTCAAAAAACCATACAGTATACTAGAATAGGCGTGTACAGCGCAATAAACGCCCTGCTTTATAGTTATACTTGTAATAGAAAGTAAGCTAATAAATATGTTTTCAGTAATTCTTTGCAGTGCCTATTTCTTTTTTTTCGCACTAATTATTGTGTTGTGTTGGTCGTATAGTACGGTTAAGGTTTCAAGCAAAATAAAAAGTTATTTTCAGTTTTTTACACGTAAGCCTCATTTGCCCAACCCGAAAGAATCGAAAGCGAAATTTAAATAAACATCCGTTTTTTATTGTTTTTGCCGCGCCCTGCTTTGTTTTTGTAAACAAGAGGCAAAAAAAAAATTGAAATAAATTTGCGCAGTTAAATAACTGCACTATATTTGCAGTCATATAACTGCATAAATGGAAGTAAGAAGAGATGTTTTTCAGGCCATAGCCGACCCCACCCGAAGAGCCATATTAAGTTTGGTAATGCTGCAAGCAATGACCCCCGGTGCTATTGCTGAAAACTTTGACTCAACAAGACAAACTATATCAAAACATATACAAATACTAACTGAGTGTCAGCTACTAAAGCAAGAAGAATTGGGGCGAGAAATTTATTACCACTTTAACGCTAAAAAAATGAAAGAAATAACAGATTGGTTAAGTCCGTTTACAAAAATGTGGGACACCCGCTTTAATAAATTAGAAAGTGTAATGAAAAAATATAAAAGCAAATAACATGGAAATAAAAACAAAAATTAATGCCGATGATGGTAAACAGGAAATAGTAATTACACGCCAATTTGATTTGCCGCTTGAATTACTTTTTAAAGCTTATACAGAACCCGATTTGGTTGAACAATGGATGGGAACAAAAGTGCTGAAGCTTGAAAACAAAAGACATGGCGGTTATCAGTTTGAAACGACCGACCCAAAGGGAAACAAATACCACTTTAGCGGTGCCATACATAATTTTGTTTTAAATGAAAAAATTACGCGCACCTTTGAATTTGAAAATATGCCCTTTGGCGTACAGCTTGAATTTTTAGTATTTGAAAAACTTAGCAACGATACAAGCAAACTTACGATGCACACGCTTTACGAAACCGGCGCGCAAAGAGACCAGATGCTAAAAATGGGCATGACACAAGGCATAAACATGGCGCATAACCGATTAGAAGAAATAGTAAAACAAATAAAATAACATAACATGGAAAAGAGAAACAAAATAATTTATTGGATTGCCACAAGTTTGTTGGCTTTGGGTATGTTTGCAAGTGGCTTGCAACAAGTACTGCACACACAAACCATAATGGATTTGATGATTCCGTTGGGTTACCCTTCGTATTTTTTCTACATTATTGGTACGTGGAAAATTTTGGCGGTTATAGCCATCCTACTACCTGGCTTTAAATTGCTTAAAGAGTGGGCTTATGCAGGTTTGTTTTTTGTGATGACAGGTGCATTACTTTCGCATTTTTTTATTGGCGATTTTGCTGCAAAATCAATTATGGGTCCCATTTTTCAAACTGTTTTTATAATTTCGTCGTGGTACTTCAGACCCGCTGATAGAAAAATAGTTTCGGTTAATTAATAAAGCAAAAAAATGAAAAAGCAATTATCACTAAAGCAAAGTGAAGAATTACTTAAGGCATTAAAAACCCGTTTCGAAAAAAATGCTCATCGTCATAAAGGCATTGAGTGGGCTAAGGTGCAAGCCAAGTTGCAAACTGATAGCAAAAAAATGTGGTCGCTTAACGAGATGGAAACGACAGGTGGCGAACCCGATGTGGTTGGCTATGATAAAAAAACGGGCGAATATATTTTTTATGATTGTTCGGCCGAAAGTCCTGCGGGGCGCAGAAACCTTTGTTATGATGGCGGAGCGTTGAAGGCCAGAAAAGAACATAAGCCAAAAAACAGCGCTATGGATGTGGCTGCTGATATAGGCATTGAACTTTTAACGGAAGAAGAATACAGAGCTTTGCAGCAAATGGGTAAGTTTGATGCAAAAACATCGAGCTGGTTAAAAACACCTGTTGATGTTAGAAAACTGGGGGGTGCAATTTTTGGCGATTTTCGTTATGGTACTATATTTATATATCATAACGGTGCGCAATCATATTATGCCGCCAGAGGTTTTAGAGGGATACTAAAAGTTTAATTTTTAAAACAATATACAATGTCGAAAAGTGAAACAAACCCAAAGGTTGATTTTTATTTTACCAAGGCCAGCAAGTGGCAAAAAGAAATTGAAAAACTAAGAGACATTGCGCTTGATTGCGGTTTGGTGGAAGAATTAAAATGGAGTTGCCCTTGTTACTCGTTTCATGAAAACAATATTGTTTTAATACATATGTTTAAAGATTACTGCGCCTATTTATTTTTTAAAGGTGTTTTGTTACAGGATGCCAAGGGCATTTTAGTGCAGCAAACAAAAAATGTGCAGGCGGCACGCCAAATCAGGTTTAGCAATTTAGCGGAAATTGTGAAGATGAAAGCCACTTTGAAGGCTTATATTTTTGAAGCCATTGAAGTAGAAAAAGCAGGCCTTAAAGTAGAACTGAAAAAAACTGCTGAGTTTACCATGCCCGATGAGTTTAAAAAGAAATTAGCTAAAGACGCCACCTTAAAAACTGCTTTTAATGCCCTAACACCCGGGCGACAAAGAGGATACTTGCTTTATTTTTCATCGGCGAAACAAGCTAAAACCCGCGAGGAAAGAATTGAGAAATATATTCCGCAAATTTTGAAGGGTAAGGGAGTGGATGATGAGTTTACTTCGAAGAAGAAATAAAATGCTATCGGCTTATTTTTGTTTTATAAATAGCATGCACTTAGTATCGTTGTCGTAATAAATTATTAGAGTGTTGCCATCAATTTTATAGGTTGTTGCCTTTTCTATTGCACCTTCAAACATTTGGGCAAATTTTTCAAAGTCGCCAACTTTAGCTGAAAGTAAGAGGCTAGTGGTAATTTTATTTTTTGCTGATAGGCTATATTGGAAGGTAAGTGAATTTGAAATTGTCTGTCCACCTAATGTTCCTTCTTTTTGGTTATCTGAAAAATTAAAAACCATATTTTTTTGGTCATCGCACTTGGCTGGTATAGAGTCTATTTTTCCAGTTTTAAAATCGGTGTATTGTGTTAATTTCCATTTCCCCGTTAAGGTGCCGGTTGTTTGAAACCATACAGTAACTAAACTAAAAAATAGCAAAACTGTTTTTATCATTGCTTTTTACTTAATAAGTAGTTTAGTAAATATACAAAATTGTATCTGCCCCGCGTTAGGGATGGCAGTGGAAAGCTCATAGCCTGTAAAACAGATTTCTCAGTCATGCCTCCTTCGAAATGACAACAAGGAATGGTTGAAATGACAAGCGCGAGGTGGCTAGCGTTAGGGATTAAAGTGAAAAGCCTTTTGGCGTAACCGCAAAAAGCTTGAAACGGAAAGCCCGCCGTTTGTAATCAAGCGGAACGCCCTGGTGATACACAACAAGGCAGCGTGATTGTTTTAACTAATAATTACAAATTTTTTATACTTACTTACGTAACTTTATATTGCAGGCAGATGCGCCGGTAAAAAACCAAAATAGAAGTCTGAATATTTGGTACTGTTTTTCGGGCTATAAATAATGACTGAGTCGATACATAAAAACCTTAGCGCAAAGGGAATGCTTATTACCCTGGGCATTATTTTTGGAGATATAGGTACATCGCCGCTTTATGTAATGAAAGCAATTATTGGGACGAGTGCTATAAGCCAAGATTTAGTGTTGGGTGGACTTTCGTGCATTGCGTGGACGCTTACTTTACAAACTACTTTTAAATATGTTATACTAACGCTTGAAGCTGATAATAATGGAGAGGGCGGCATATTTGCTCTTTACTCGCTGGTGCGCCGTTATAAAAAATGGCTTTACTTTCCGGCTATGGTTGGAGCAGGAACTTTGCTGGCTGATGGCATTATTACACCACCTATTTCGGTTTCGTCGGCTATTGAGGGGCTCAGAATAATTAAGCCGGGCATTCCCGTAATTCCTATTGTGCTTGCTATACTAACTTTGCTTTTTATTTTTCAGCAGTTTGGCACTAAAGTAGTTGGTTCGTCTTTTGGGCCTATTATGATTGTTTGGTTTTTTATGCTGCTTGTTATTGGCGTTTATCATATTTCGTTTATGCCTTCTATATTAAAAGCACTTAACCCTGTTTACGCTTTACATTTTTTAACCCGGCACCCGCAAGGGTTTTGGATTTTAGGCGCCGTGTTTTTAGCTACTACGGGTGCAGAAGCTTTATACTCGGACCTGGGGCATTGCGGAAGAAAAAATATACGCGTTACCTGGATTTTTGTAAAAACAGCTTTGCTGGCAAATTATTTTGGGCAGGGTGCGTGGCTGCTAAGTAAGGAAAATAATTATTTAGGCGATACAAATCCGTTTTATGCGGTGTTTCCGCAAGGGTTTTTAATACCGGCTATTATTATTGCAACGGCAGCTACCATTATAGCAAGCCAGGCACTTATAAGCGGTTCGTTTACTTTAATAAGTGAAGCGGTGAGTTTAGATTTTTGGCCGAGAGTGAAAATAAAATTTCCGACAGAAATAAAAGGGCAATTATATATATCGAGTGTAAACTGGATACTTTTTGCAGGCTGCGTGGCAACGGTTTTGTATTTTAAAGAATCGAGTCATATGGAAGCGGCTTACGGTTTCTCTATTACGATTGCAATGCTGATGACAACCTTACTGATGAGTTACTTTTTGTTGCAGGTAAAAAAATATGCGCTTTGGGTGGTTATTTTAATACTGCTGGTGTTTGTAACGGTTGAAACTTCTTTTTTTATTGCAAACCTTGCCAAGATTAAACAACGGTGGATGTTTTTGATATTTGAGTTCGGTATTATTTTTACTATGTACACTTGGTTTAATGCAAGGAAAATGCTGCACAGGTTTATTAAACTGGTTTCTATTAAAAATTATATACCGGCAATAACTGAGTTGAGTAATGATAAGAGCATTTCTAAATTTTCGACTCACCTAATTTATTTGAGTAAAGCAAAAAACCCTAACGATATTGAGGAAAGAATTATGCACTCTATATTAAGTCGCAATCCAAAACGGGCAGATGTGTATTGGTTTATACATATAACACGAACCGATGAGCCTTATACATTGGAGTACACGGTTGATGAAGTGGCTAATGATAAAGTGATACATGTAAATTTTGATATTGGATTTAGAATACAACCACGCATAAATATTTTTTTCAGGCGGGTTATTGAGGATATGGTGGCTAATAAGGAACTGGATATTACAAGTCGGTACGATTCGTTAAGCAAATATAAATTACCCGCCGATTTTAAATTTGTGATACTAGACCGGTTTTTATCGATAGAAAATGAACTCTCGTTTAAAAACGGTTTTTTACTTGGGTCGTATTTCAGGTTACGGAGTTGGGCACAGCCCGATACCGAAACATTTGGACTTGACGCAAATGATGTTGTGGTAGAAAAAATTCCGTTAATAATAACGCCGGCACACCATATTAAACTAACGAGAAAAAAATTAAAATAGAAACCATGATTAAGAAGGATTATTCGCAGGAGATTTACCTGAAGTATTTTAATACCGAAGGAAAATTAATTAAGGTAACGCTACATAACCATAAAGTAATGGAAGGAATATTTGTAGGATTTTTTCACCCCGATGATACATCAGAAAATATTTTTAAATGGCATTTTATACCGAAAACGGAAATAGAGAAATATAAAAAAGCTATAATCCCCGAAGAAAAAGAAGGATTGGGATTAATGATTTTACAGGAAGAAATTAAGAAAGTTGAGTTTAGATGATTTTTACTTAACAATAACCAAGCGTTTATTAATAACACCTTCGTTGTTTGTTAAACTTATATTATAAACTCCTTGTGATAAATTACTTGCATCTACACTTGTTGTGCCGTTTATGGTTTGCGATAAAACAAGATTGCCGTTTACATCAAATATTTGTAGCGTTTGTTTTATAGAGTTATTTGTTTCTATGGTAAAATTGTTTTGCGCGGGGTTGGGGTATAATGTTATTTGATTGTTGTTGGCAAGTTTGTTTATGCTTGTAGTTGCATTATTACATGCTGAATCTTGCACAAAGGTTGCGCCCATTAAAGTACCGTTGTAGGCATTTGCAGTAGCATCAAAAATGGTGGTGCCAATGCCTTCGTTCATTTGCCAATAATCAAGTAAGCCTGTTTCGTTAGCGGGTGTTAACGATAAACACATTTTTTGTTGAATTTCGGTTTGTGTTATTGCACGGCTCCAAAAACGTACTTCATCCATTCGGCCCGGAAAATAACGGGTCATAGCACTACTCCACTCGCCTAATGTTGTCATATCGGTAGTGGCTACTATTGGCATAGTTGCTGAAGCATCTGTCATGGTTTGTAGTACGCCGTTTATATAAAGTTTCATGCCGGCATTTGCATCAATGGTGCCGCATACATGGTACCAGGTGTTAGCTGTCCATGTGCTGCTGTTTGAGTGGACATTATGGTCGACACCATTATCGCGAAAACCAAAGCACAATTGTCCGAGGTTGTTTGACCAATCGGTTCCATAAATAAAAAATACAAACTCGTGCTGTACAGCTGCATCGTGCCTTGATATAAATGTGTAAGCGGGGTCGGATATAGCAGATGTAATGGTTGCGTTTGGTTTAAACCAAAACTCAACACTGCGTATTGTATTGTTACCGGCAGCCCCCAAATTGGCATAGCCGGTTGTGCCATTAAAACTTAAAGCGTAATTGGTTTGTGCGCTTAAAGCAACAGAGAATAGAGCAAACAGGATTAGTAGATTTTTTTTCATATTAATATTTTTTACATTCAGTATAAAGCTACACTAATTACTTGGATTAAACATTACCGGTTTGCGTTTTTTGAGTGAATGGCATACTTTTTTGAGTGAATGGTAATTTTTAAAAAATTATACAGTTTTAGCAATAACCTTATATGTGTAAGGTTATTGCTAAAATAGTTTGAGATTGATTAAAGAAAATGCAAATAAAGATTTCTCCTTTCATTCTAGATGACAAGCGGTGTTTTTATTTGTTGGTGTGTCCTGTGAGTAGAAAAATTGAAAGTGATTTTACAACCTGAACAACACGGCTAAGATAACCCGCGATTCGGCTTTTACTAAATCGGGTGCCCAACCTGTTGGTAATGGTGTGTAGGTGTAACCACTTGGTGATGTTACGCCACCATGCCCCGCAAAATAACCCACGCTGGCTTCGCGGTGAACATACTCTAAACGAAATTGTATGTGTTGGTTTGGCATCCAATCTAAATTGGTGGAGCAATCCCAACCGATGAATTGGTCGCCAGGATTTTCGGTGAACGGATGCGTGCCCACTGTTTGTGTTGGGTTAGTTGGGTTTGGAAAAGGGCTTGCATCGCCTGTTGGAGCAAGCACTAAATAACGACCAGGGTTGTTCATGTAACCTCCGCCAAAAGTCCAAGCAAAATGATTTTTAGAAAACCACACACGATTATAAAACATGGCGCTTATAAAAAATTGTTGTGTGCCCGCCGAAGGATTATTTTTAAAACCTGTAACACCATCGCCGTTTTCAAAACCGATATCACCTGTTAAAGAGAATGCCATTTGACTAATGCCTTTTGATTTTGGGTTTTTATAATAACGAATTAATAAACTGTTGTCAGAATGAAATCTTGTTCTGCCAGGTAAACCTGCGGCATCGTGTCCGTAATAATCGTTAGTAAGCATTTTTACATTTTCGGTTGGGCACCAGGTTATGTTACCGCCAAAGCCCGGTGTGTTATTAAAAGTGCCATAACTTTGCCAGCCGTTAATTATCCACGGTTCAATCTTTAATTTTTTGGTTGCAAAAATTTGTATGCGCATTCCGTTAAAAAACCAAGGTGTGTTATCGGATGTGTAAGATGCCTGATACTCCCAATTCTCGGCTTGATAATAAGAATTAAGTCCGATGTAAGACATAAACATACCGGCATCAACATTTATGCCATGCAGCACATTAAAATGATAACCTGCGTTGGCTTCTGCTAAATAACGATACACATCAGCTAAATCATATTGGCCACGATAAGGGCTTAAATCGTTACGTGGGATAACGGTAGAGCGTGTACCAAACTGCGTTACTATATGAGCGCGCGCGCCTTTATAATAAAAATCGCCCCCAAGGTTAGCGCCTGAAATTTGCATTTCGTTATCGCGCGCTAAAGCGGTTGAACCAACTACCGTGTTATCAATTGGGTTATTAAAGGAGTGCGTTACGTTGGCATCGACCATAACGGTTGGTGTAAAAAATTTACCGGCTAGGGTTGGTGTTGAACGCCTGTCGGCACCGTTAAGCCAGGTCATATCCATGCCATCAAGCGGTTCGCCTTTTTGTTTGTTGGGTTTATCATCTTCGGGTTCTTGCGGAATGATTTCGTTTTTTGAACCGCCTGTTGCAATTATTTCTTTAGCGGTATCTTTTTGCGCAAAAGAAAAAAGCGAACAAGAAATTAAACTGAGTGCGAGTAGTTGTTTTTTCATTGGTTTTATTCGTTTTTTAATTGTTTGTTTAATTAAAGGGCATAGTAATTCCACTAAGCCGTTTTTGCTTTTTTATTTAATTGATATTTTTATGAATTTATGTTGGTGAAACAAAGCGGTAACCCACCCGCGATTCGGTTATAATCAGCTCAGGGTTATTGGCATCGTTTTCTATTTTTTTACGTAACTGTGCTATAAAAACTCTTAAAGATTGCGATTGGTCGGCTTGCGCGGGACCCCACACCTGGTTTAAAATATATTGGTGCGTTAAAACCCGGCCTTCGTTTTTTACCAGTAAAACAAGCAAGGCATATTCGGTAGCGGTAAGTTTAAGTGTTTCGCTATCTTTTTTTACCAGGCGTGTTTTAAAATCGATAATCAAATCGCCGATGGTTATGGTTGAAGTTTCTTGCGGCGTATCGCTGTTGCGAATAAACGCGCGAATGCGCGCCAACAACTCGCCCGTGCGAAACGGTTTGGTTAAATAATCGCTGGCATCGTTATCTAATGCTTTAATAATATTTTCTTCATCGTTTTGCACCGAAAGAATAATGATGGGTTTGTTATACCACTGGCGCAATTTTTTTAAAACCTCTAAACCATTTTCATCGGGCAAACCAATATCCAGTAAAATTAAATCGGGTGGATGGCCTGCAGCTAACACAAGCCCTTCGTTAGCGGTAGCAGCTTCTATAACCTTGTAACCATGATTACGCAGGGTAATTTCTAACAATTTACGAATTTGAACTTCGTCGTCTATCACTAAAATTTCTTGCTTACTCATTTTTCAAATTATTTGTTAGCGATGCTTCAGCCGGAATTACGATGGTAAATTTTGCACCGCCATCTTTTACATTCTCTAATAAAATGGTGCCGTAATGCGCGCCTATAAAACCCTTAACGATTGATAAGCCCAAGCCTGTGCCACCTGTACGAGAATTTTTTAGTCGGTAAAATTTTTCGAACACGTTTTCTTTTTCATTTTCGGGGAAACCATTTCCGGTATCTTCAACCGTAATAACTAAATTTTTATCTTGTTTAAATGCCCCAATGCTTATAGTGCCATTGACAGGTGTATAAATAAGCGCGTTGTAAACCAAATTATAAATTGACTGACTGATTAAACCCGAATCGATTTTAAAAAGTGGCAAGCCTTCTTTTATATTTATTTTAATGTTATGGTTTGCCGAATATTCTTTCAGTTTATTTTTTACATCGTAAGCCAACTCGTTTATATCGCACCAATCGCGGATGGGTTTTATAACACCCGATTCGAGGCGCGACATGTTAAGTAAATTTTCTACATGTCCGTTTAACCTCAGCGCAGCTTTAGAAATTTCGGACACTAAAACATCTTTATCCTCTTCTTGTAATTTAGCTTTATCGGCTTTTAAATTATCGGTTGCAGCAATGATGGTAGATATGGGAGTGCGCAACTCGTGCGACAAGGAATTAAGCAAGGTGTTGTAAAGTTGCAAGGTGTTTCGTTTTTCTTCGCGCTTGCGGGCAATTTTTTCCCACTGGCGTGTTTTGTAATTTAATGCCGCATTTACCATAGCAACAATAAAATACATGAGGAACATTAAAACATCTTCGGGTTGACTGATGCGTAATGTAAATATGGGTGGTATAAAAAAATAATCCCAAATAACGGCACTTAAAAATGCTACAACAAGCACCGGAAAAATATCGAGAAACATAGCCAGCACCGAAACAACAAACAGCAGAATTAAGGCAACAATTTTATACCCTATAAATGCCGACAGCAGATAACAAATAGCCGAAACCATGATAACGGAAAGGATACCGTAGAGATACTGTTGGGGTTTTGGCAGTTTATTTAAAATAACTCTTTCCATTTACGATACAAAGCTACGGCTAGATTTATAATTTAATCGTTAAACTTAGTAAGAGTTTTATAAAGATTTTGTAAAGATTGTTGCCCTGCGTTAGGGAAGGTAACGGAAAGCCCACAGCTTGCAAATACAGATTTCTCACATTCGTTCGAAATGACAAGCAGGCGAGGACTTACAGTGTACAGCCCGACGGCACGTGTTTACAAAGCGCCGTAACGCCCAAATGATAAATGATAAGGACTGAAGATTTAAGCGGGGTTAAAAAAGTGTTTGGTCGTCGCCGTGAGGTGATGGTGTTTCGTTTGAAACTTCGATGATTAAATATTTGGATATACTCCAAAATTTTTGAGGGTTTAAGATGACAAGTTTTTTAATTTGCAGTTTGGGATTATCCTCTAAGCTGTATGAATCGGCGGGGTGGGTTGTAATAATTTTAACCTTATTTGCAGCAATGGGAATTTGGGTGGTTTGGTTTATATCGAGTACGCTAAACAAATCTTTATCGACAGCACCGGGATTTAATTCGGTAATGTTGCCGATACCAATTACGCCGCCTTTTTTAGTTATTAAACCCCGTTTTTTTAATTCGCTACGTGTGCCTATAGCAAAATAGGCGGTGTTAAGTTTATCGGCATTTACATTTGCTTCTTCTACTTTACGCGAATAAGTGAATTTGTAACCATCTAAATCGGCTTTTAGCGCGTTAAGTTTATCTTTTAAAGAAACGATGTCGGTTTCTTTTTCACTTATCTGATCATTAAGGCCATCAATGAATTTTTGAAGTTCGGCGTTTTTTGAATTAACCTGGTTATACTTTTCATTCATAGAAGCCACGGTTTGTTTGCTTTGGCTTAGTAAATCGTATATAGATTGAATGTCGTTTATAATTTGGTCTTTATGTGTTTTTTGTAATTCGGAGCTTTGCGAGTGTACGGTAACAACGCCTTCTTTTTCTTTTATTTTGTTTAGGTTATCCTGAATTTGGTTAAAGGATTTAATGTAGTTGCTTATAATTTCATCTCTGTTTATTAATAGTTTGTTTTCATCTTCAACAACCGACTCGGGCGTAATGTAATTATTATCGGGCTTATTATTTTTACATGTAATAAAAAATAAGGAGCTGAACAGGATTAAGATAAAATGTTTTTTCATACGAGTGTAAATTAAAATAGTTTAGTTTTTATAGTGGGTTAGTCGGTCATTATTACTAAAAACTTAGACTCGCTCCAAAATTTTTCGGCATCAGAAATAATCAGGTTTAAACTGGTTTTATTACTGTTATTGCTTTCTAATTTATAGGAACTGCTTGGGTGGTTGGTTATTAGTTTAACGGTTTTGCCTGTTATTTTAATATTTTTTGTTTGCTTGGCATCTATTTTTGTAAACTCGGTTATATTAAAATCGGGGTTTAATTTTTCGTATTGGTTAGGGCTAAAAAAACCACCTTTTTCGGTTACAATATTTTTTTCTTTCAGGTGTGAGGCGTCGCCAATTATGTAGTATGCGGTGTTTAATTTTTGGCTTATTTGATTAATAGTGTCGGTTTTATTTGCGCTTTGTGCACCAAAATCAATCATGGCTGTATTTAGGGCTAAAGTCATTTTACCATTTGTGGTTAGTGCTTTGTTTAACTCTATAAGGTCGTGGTTTTTGTTATTTATGTTTGTAACCAAAATATCTACCAAACCTTTCAGTTGGTTGATGGTGTAATTGGCATCTTTTAATTGCGCATTAAGTGAGGTAATTTTTTGACGATTTTTTTCCATTAAATCGTTTATAATTTTAATGTTTTCGTCTACCTGGTTTTTAACACTTTTGCTTAATTCAATGTTTTTTTTGGAATGAAAGAATAACATTTCTTCTTTTTGTTTGATGCTAACCAAATTGTTTTCGATTTCGGCAAAAGATGAAATAAAGGCGTTTATGGACGAATCTTTTTCGGCAGCTACCCGGATTACCGAATCGCGTTGGGCGGTAATTTTTTTAAGGTCGGCATCGTCATCGCTTACTGCATTTGTACTGCTTGTACAAGCAGCCATCAGTAAAGCTGATATGGTTATGATGTGGAGGGCTTGGGTTTTCATTTGCTTTGAATTAGGTTTATTAATGTTAGTGTCTAATTTTCGTTCAAAGGTAAATAGTGAGTTGCCGAAGTAGTTGACCGTAGTCAGACAACAATATGATTTTTATCACGTTATAATTTTGAGTAGTACAAGCGCAATAGCCGATGCCACAAAAGCATCATGTATAAAGACTAAAAGTTTTGGGGTTATTTTTTCTTGCAGTACCCCGGCCAATAAGTACACGCCTACTAACGAGCTTATGCCAAACAGACTTAAGATTATGATAAGATAGAGCGTGCTCATTGTTAAATTTTTTTTGTGTACCCTTTTATGGCTTAAGGTTATAATTATATACATGAAAATTTTGTGCCAGTTTTCTGTTTTTTGAGGGGTCGGTATTTTATCAGCTATTTTGCAGGAGTTTTATACCCTAAACCACAAATTTTCATAGATTTGATTGATGAACAAATATCTGCTTTTTGTATCCCTGGTTTTTATTTCTTATTGTTTTAATGCCCAAAATAAACAAATAGACTCCCTACTTACCCTCCTGAAAACTGATAAAGAAGATACCAATAAGGTAAAACATCTTAATACATTAAGTGATGAATACAGATTGCTTGGCGATTATGATAAGGGTTTATTATACGGCAAACAAGCACTTACCCTTGGCAAAAACATTGGCTATAAAAAAGGCATTGGCAATTCGTACATAGAAACAGGAAATATTTATTTTGTGCAAGGAAATTCTCCCGAAGCCCTAAAAAATTATTTTGCTTCATTAAAGATAATGGAAGAGACCGGAAATAAATATGGTATAGCTTCTTTATATAATAATATCGGGAATATTAATTTGAGTTTGGCCAACTATCCCGAGGCCTTAAAAAACTTTAACGCTTCGCTAAAAATATGTAAAGAAGCCGGTTATAAAGAAATTATGGCTGCTACCTATAGCAACATAGGGGTTGTATATGCCAATGGGGGCAAGTTTGAAGAAACCTTAAAAAATTATTTTGCCGGATTAAAAATAAGAGAAGAGATAAAAGACAAGTACGGCATTGCTATTTCTTATAACAACATAGGAGTTATTTACGAAGAACAAGGCAATTTTACGGAAGCATTAAAAATGTATTTAGCTGCGCTAAAAATCAGAGAAGAACTTAAAGATAAAGATGGTGTTGCTTCTTCGTATATTAATATGGGCGATTTATATATTAACCTGCATAAACTAAAAGAGGCCGAAAGCTATACAAATAAAGGGCTGCAGTTAAGTAAAGAAATTGGCAGTAAAGAAAACATTAAAGCAAGTTACGGCAGCCTGGCAATTATTGATAGTACTTTAGGCAATTTTAAAACCGCTTTTGCCCACCATAAACTATTTATTATTTATAGCGATAGCCTTACTAATGAAGAAGCTAAAAAGAAAAGTTTGCAAGCCACTATGCAATATGAGTTTGATAAAAAAGAAATAGCTACCAAAGCAGAGCAGGATAAACTGGATGCTATTAGCGCAGAAGAAAAAAAGAAACAACAACTGGTTATTTATGCTGTTGCCGGTTTGTTAGTATTAGTTGGCGTGTTTGCAGTATTTATGTATAACAGGTTTAAAATTACCCAAAAGCAAAAAGTAGTTATAGAAGAACAAAAAGTTTTGGTTGATAAAGCTTATGAGGAGTTGCATGAAAAAAATAAAGAAGTAATGGATAGTATACGCTATGCCAAACGCATACAAACTGCTTTAATTACATCTGAAAAATACATTGAAAGCAGTTTTAACCGCTTGATGAAGAAATAAATAAGATTACGCATGTGTTAGGGGTGGTGGCGGAAAGCTAGTTGCACAAGCTAGCTCTTCTCTAAAAATGTACACTGGATATTTTTTTACGCTTAGCCCTGATGATAACACCAACAAAGGCAGAATTTAATCATGAGAGAAAAATGTAATTTTGTACAATGAACGAAGGCCAAATAAAAAAATTTCAACGGGCTGCTATAGTTGGCGTTATTGCACCAGTACTTTTTGTAGGAGCCTTTACCATAGAAGGGTGGCTGCGGCCGGGATATAGTTTTATTAAGATGTATGTTAGCGCCTTATCGCTTGGCCCACAAGGATTGGTGCAGGTTATTAATTTTTTGGTATTTGGAATATTGTTCTTTTTTTTTGCAAGAGTTGTTGCTACTGAATATAAAAACAGAAAAGTATCGCAGGCGGGGCCCATACTGATTAGCATTTTTGCTATATGTCTTTTTCTTTCGGGGCCATTTGTAATGGACCCAATGGCAACTCCTCGTGCGCAAGCAAGTGTACATGGTACAATACATGGTATATTAGGCGGGATTGCGTTTTTGATAATGCCCATAAGTTGTTTTGTTTTTTTGCGCCGATTCAGGCAAGACTCAAGCTGGAAGTTGTTTGCGCCCTGGACACTTTTAATGGCCGTATTACTTAGTGCAACACTTGCCCTTTTTATTTTTGCTACTAAATTTACTATCGGGCAAAATATATTCGGTGATTGGTTAGGTCTTCTTCAACGAATGGTGCTTGTGCCTTACATGTTATGGTTATCTACTTTTGCTTTGGCGTTTTATAAGAGAATTAAATAGCAGGTTAAGCTATAATGTGGACTTGTTAAGGAGGGTAGCGGAAAATCCTTTTTGATGAAAACCAAATTTACCTATCTAAATGTACAAAGCCCTTAAAGGTTTGTGTGCCT
>Ga0207046_10051_pt1 | contig 26416 bp, 26 predicted proteins | sample Alteio_BWMinCont_66_FD_153303 | JGI IMG/M metagenome (GOLD analysis project Ga0207046, IMG submission 153303) | Enriched cells from forest soil in Barre Woods Harvard Forest LTER site, Petersham, Massachusetts, United States -... | ecosystem: Environmental > Terrestrial > Soil > Temperate forest >...
ATGCTTCAACAAGCGCATGGAAGCCGCACGCAAGAAGAAGAAACCCAGACGCCAAACGGTAGCCGATCCCCAGAAACGGGAATACACATGGGGCGAACGGTTGTCATGGACACCGGAGCAGCAGTGCGCCCATGGCTATTGCATAGAGACTAATTGCGAGCGGTGCGGCAATGCACTGGACAGATTGGACGACATCAATGAGCTATGACGCGGGAATGGATTAGGCCGCGGTTGATCGTCGGGATGGCGGTTACAGGCAATGAAACTTGCGAAGCATAGGTTAACTAAGCAACCCCTTTGTAGGGAGCCAAACCTATTAGGAATTTATGAGCGATAGACCTGTCCAAGTGTGGAAAGCCGCATTGCTGAACCACAAGCCCAAGCCACGGCTCCGCAGAACCTACAACGATTGCTCCTGCCCTTGTTGCATAGCATGGCGCTCATGGCTGGGCGATGTGAAGGACTTCAATCGCTCCGTCACTGCCAGCTACGCGGAACAATGCACGGAACTGGAACTGCTGAAACTGGACGAAGAGTTTTGACAGTCGCTTGTTTGGTTCCGACGATCCCGGCTCACAGCCAATTTATCGACCCTGCGGTTGAATCCCTTTACGCGCAGGTTTACCCGTCAGATTGGGATGTGCTTATCCGCATCGACGGTGCTCAGGGATCACTGGGCAACAAACTTAACGCGATGGTCCAGAGCTGCCTCGATGCCAATCCCGAGACCGGGTATTTCGTATTGACCGATTCTGATGACATTCACCATCCTGATCGCATTCGTAAACAAGTCCAGCCTTTAATCGACACCCCAAAATTGCTGATTACCGGAACGAGCATCCTTGTGTATCAAGACGTAAGCAACGGTGAAGTCTGGCAATACCGGGGACTGAACTCCACGTGGATCGGCGGATTAGCCTTCCGGGTTGATGCGTGGAAAGCCCACCACTTTGAGGACATCTCTGCTGGGACAGACACAAACTGGCAACGGAAATTTGCGCCAGACACCAAGCTCGACCTACTGGACGGATCGTTGATGCTATGCGGCATCCATGCTGCCAATACGTGCCGCAAGCATACGGTTGGCAGAGAATGGTCACGGTTGCAGTAGTAGTGCCTAGCGCCCCAGCATCCATCTGCTCAGATTGCCCCAAGCGGGCAACGGCCGGCAGGTATTGCAATGACCACCAACATCACAACCAACGGATAGACAACAGCCGCACCCGAGACAGCGAAAGATACGAGAGCAATCCGTACCGCCGCCTTTACAGCCAAGCGCGATGGCGCGGCGTGCGGGCGTGCGTGCTGCAACGCGATCCGCTGTGCATGGTGTGTGGCAGCAGCGCCAGCACAATTGTTGACCATGTGATTCGAGCCGTGGATTGGGTCGCACAGCATGGCGGGGACATGGAGAGCTTTTACTGCGAGCAGAACCTCCAAGGCCTATGCAAACTCGATCATGACATCAAGTCGCGGCGCGGAGAATGACAGCACCCGCGCACCCTACCCGGCGAAATACGCGGAAGCTCTACCCCGCGCATGGGTCAAATCTCCAAGGGCGAAAAGCTCGAAAGCCCCAGCCCCTCTTTTTGGCGGGCGGCCGCACAACGAGAATGAGCTATTTGACTCAGTTATAGGAGTTAGACGATGAAAGCCAACGAACTAAAACAGGACACTAAGAATTTCAATAAGGGGACAGCTAGGGGGCGCAACATGGTTGCCGATTCGTTGCGAGAGTACGGCGCAGGCCGCAGCGTGCTGGTGGATAAGAACGGCAACATTCTGGCGGGAAACAAAACCTTGCAGGCTGCTGGCGACATGGAAGTGGAAATTATCCCTTCGGATGGTACGAAGATTATCGCAGTGCAGCGGACTGACTTAGACATAAACGACCCGAAAGCCCGCGCCTTGGCCCTCGCCGACAACCGGGCCAGCGAGGTCGGACTCGACTGGGACGTGCCCGCGCTGGAAAGTTTCAAGGGTGAGTTACCGCTGGAGAAGTTTTTCGATGAAAAGGAACTGGCGAAGATGTTCGGGGAACCGCCCGCAGACTCCGAGGAGTTGCCGCCCGAGAGTTATGGTTTGCTGATCGAGAATCTGAGCGAACAGCAGCAACTCGAATTGCTTGAGCGATTCACCAAAGAAGGGCTGACCTGCAAGGCGATGATTTTTTAAATGAAAGTGGACATTGTTCGTGAGTCACCAATCGAAAATACCGGGCGGGTTTCGCAAGTGCTCGGCATGTTTGATCTCCAGCCGGAGAAAGCTTCCCGCGTCGAGTGGCATCTTGATCTAGACTTCCCCGCAGACTGGTCGATAGGTCTGGTAGTCGGCACATCCGGGTCCGGGAAATCTACAATCGCCCGCGAGCTTTGGGGGCAGCACATCTGCAACGGCTATGAGTGGGATGCCAGCAAATCAGTCATTGACGGCTTCCCAGCCGCTACTGGCATCAAGGATGTTGTCGCCCTGCTATCTTCTGTCGGCTTCAGCAGCCCCCCAAACTGGCTGCGCCCATTTCATGTGCTATCGAACGGAGAACAGTTTCGAGTCACCATCGCACGAGCCTTGGCTGAGCATCAAGACCTCGTGTGCTTGGACGAATTTACCAGTGTGGTAGATCGCAATGTTGCCAAGATCGGCAGCGCAGCCGTCGCTAAGACCGTCCGCAGTCGCAAGCAGAAGCTAATCGCCGTGTCCTGTCACTTTGACATTGCCGAGTGGCTGGAGCCGGATTGGATTCTTGACATGAACACGGGGAAACTTTCCGTGGGGAGGTCGCTTCGGCGACCGCCAATCGAGCTTGAGGTATTCCGGGTTAATTACCCGGCGTGGGCCCTATTCCGCCACGCTCACTATTTAGACACCAGCCTAAATCGCTCTGCCGTCTGCTTCCTAGCCACGTGGAACGGCATCCCCGTCGCGTTCTCCTCATGGCTCCCTCTTGTGTCGGGCACTCTCATGAACGCAGTGCGGGAGCACCGCACAGTAACCCTTCCGGACTTTCAGGGCGTGGGGATCGGCAATGCCGTGTCAGCGTATTGCGCCTCGATGTGGCGGGGGCTGGGCAAGCGGGCATTCAGCACCACGAGTCATCCGGCGATGATACGGAGCCGTGCCAAGTCTGCGCTCTGGCGCATCTCCCGCAGCACGTCATTCGCGGCGAAAGATAAGTCCGCGAGCATTCGGCACAGTACGAACAGACTCACGACCGGGTTTGAATTCGTGGGCGACCCGATGGAGAAGACCGAAGCTATTCGACTATTCGCTACTTAGGCATGGGCGTAGGAGCAAAACGAAAGCCAACGATCTTGAAAGACATGGCGGGAAACCCCGGCAAGAGACCCCTCCCGAAGAACGAACCGAAATTCAGCGGCATCCCCACCTGTCCGTCTCACTTGGACGCACGGGCAAAGGCCGAATGGAAGCGCATGTCCAAGGAACTTGTTCCCCTTGGCCTGCTGACTAAAGCCGACCGCGCAGCCTTTGCGATGTATTGCACTTACTACTCCCGTTGGGTGCAGGCTGAGCAGAAGATCGCCGCGTCGGCGTTGACTTACGTCACCCATGACGCCGCTGGCAAGCCAGCAGGTCTTCGCCAATCCCCCTACGTGCAGATTTCAAACCGTGCTGCCGAACTGTGCCACAAATTTCTAGTTGAATTTGGATTCACGCCCTCGTCCAAGAGCCACGTCACCACTCCGAAGGAATCCAAGCTTTCTAAATTCCTCCTATCTGCTCCTAAGCCCTCTGCCTCTCCTGCGTTGCCCCCTGATCCACCTGATCCGCTTTCTGTGAACTGAAGTTTTTCGACTACGGCGTGCTTATTTGAACCCGCTCCACAGAGCCGGGTGCCTGACCTTTGCCGATCCGATGATCGGGAGGCACGCACGTTTCACGGAATCGCTGTATGAATTCGCAAGTTTTGAACAAAAGAAAGAACGAACTGCTCGACCAGCAAACTCTGGTTCTGAATCAAGCACAAGAAGCAAAGCGCAACCTCACCGATGTGGAGGAAGCAACCTTCACGGCATCGACCAAGGAAATTGAAGGCATCGACCAGACGCTCGCCCGCATGGCGGCAATTAGCAAAGGCAAAGCAGAAATCGGCGTGCCGACTTCAGACCCGTTCATTGCCCCGATTGCAAAGGCGAAGAACAACACTAGGGTTGGCTTTTCGGACGAGTACATCACCGAATTCTGGAATCACTTCAAGAATCCCAGCAAGGGCATCAGCAACGCGGCTCTGGGCGAGAACGCCCCGACCTATGTTGGAACTGACGGTGGATACCTCGTGCCGACCCGCACCGACCCGACGATCCCTGCGTTGGCTGTGAACGAATGCAGCGCCCGCAAATTGAGCCAAGTCATTGTCACCGACATGGACCTCAAGTTGCCGTACCAAGCAACGAAGACCGTGGCTGCTGCGAAAGCTGAGTCCCGCACCAGCAACGTGCCATTCGCTGGCACTCCTCCGTCCTTCAACACTGTAACGCTCAGCGCATACATGGCTGGCGTGCAGGTGCAGGCGACGTGGGAACTGCTTCAAGATGTTGGGGCACTCGAAAGTTTCATCACGGCTGACATCAATCGTGGCATGTACAACTTTGAGGAAAACGCATTTATCAACGGGTCAGGGACGGGGACCGCTCTTGGCTACCTCAATGGCGCACAGGCGGCTAACTCCGCTGCACTCGGCATCAATGGTATTTTGGATTTGACTGGGGATTTGAAGCAGGCGTACTACGCAAATGCAAGTTTTCTGATGAACCGTCAGACGATCATCGCATTGTTCAAAGCGCAGATCGCAGCTTCGCAATTCCAGACTTACATCACCTACGACTCTCAAGGTGCTGCCCGTCTGCTTGGCTACCCGGTGTTCTTCTCCAGCGCCATGCCCGTGTTCGCCGCATCGCCTTCTGTTAGTGGAGCCGTTCTTTTTGGCGACTTTGCCGCAGGATGGGTGATCGGTGATCGTGGCGGAAGCGGAATCCAAGCGAAAGTCTTGGATCAGGTGTCCGCCGTTAACGGCGTAACCGTGATACTGGGTTATCGTCGTACTGACCAACGTTGCAGGATTCAGGAAGCAGTACAACTGATGACCGTAACTGGCTGATAAGGGCTAATCAAAGAAATGAAAGACGCTGGCTAACAACCAGCGTCTTTTTGTTGCTCACCAATCTTCGGACTTCCCAAACCCTAAGTACGTAGGGTTTATGCAGAAACTTGATTGGGAAGCCATCCGCCAGTACGCCGTTGACCATCCTGAAGTACCGTACCCCCTTATTGCAATCCGTTTCCGCTGTTCTCTCAGCTTAGTCCAACGTGTTTGCGCTGGCCTGCGTTACCGGGTGAAGGCGTGAGCAAGTGTGCAGCAGAGCAGTACATCCAAGATGTTCTGTCTGGCAAGCAAGTCGCCGGGCAGCTTATGGTCAAAGCGTGCCGCCGCCATCAGCGCGACCTTGAGCGCACTGACATTTGCTTCGATCCCGACGCCGGGCAGCGCGTCATTGAATTCATCCAAACGTTCTGCATTCCTCCCAACCAAACCGCGCCGATGCAGTTGCTCCCGTGGCAGCAAGCAATCCTCTACATCGTTTTCGGATGGAAGAATCTCGACGGGTACCGCCGTTTTCGCCGCGTCTATTGCGAGGTCGCGAAGAAATCAGGGAAGACTGGTTTTCTTGCCGCGCTCTCGCTCTACATGCTGATTGCGGATGCAGAACGTAGTGCCCGCTGCTTCATAGCCGCCACCACGCGCCAGCAAGCCCGCCAGTGCTTCACCGAAGCCATTTTGATGCGCAAGCACAGCCCCGAACTGTGCGAAGCCATACAGCAAAGCGGCGGCAAGACGGACGACAAGAGCGTCATGGCGCTCTATGTATCGGAAACAGGATCGCGGCTCAGCACCATGGCGCGGGATGCGGCGTCGGAAGACGGAGCGGTGCTGTCGTTCGCCTGCATAGATGAATTTCATCGCTGGAAGACTGGCAGCAATTTGTGGTCGCTTCTCCGGTACGGGGGAGACACGCGCAAGCAACCTCTGCTTTGGATTATCACCACCGCTGGTAGCTCCTCCGGCTCTACATCGCTCTGCTGGAATGAACGGGAGTATGGCTGCAAGGTGCTTGACGGCGTTATCGAAGACGACGAACTCGCCCCATTTATTTTCTCCCTAGACCCCAAGGACGACTTTAAAGACCCCGCCAATTGGATCAAGAGCAATCCCTCTCTGGGTGTGCTTATCTCCGTGGAGACCCTACTCAATCAGTTTAACGAGGCGCAGGGCAAGCCCAGTTCTATGTCGGAGTACAAGCGATTCCGCCTGAATATTTGGTCTGAGGATGCCGCCGAGCCAGCTATCGAGTTATCCGCTTGGGATGCCTGCTGCCGTTCGGATGCAACTTATCCCGATCCTAAGGCGCTGCGCTTGGAATCTCTGGAAGAACTCCGCGGCCGACAGTGTTACGCAGGAATGGACCTCGCCCCCAAGGGCGATACGAGTTGCCTCGTGCTGGCGTTCACGCCGCCTGACAATACGCAGCCGTGGCGCATCGTTAGTTTCTTCTGGGTTCCTGCGGGCAACATCGAGGACCGCGTGAAGCGTGACCGTGTGCCTTATGACCGCTGGCACGAATTGGGTTTCCTCAAGGCGACGGGCGGCGACATAACCGATGTTCGCACCATCGCACGGGACATCGTGCAAATTTCCAAGGATTATGACATCCAGCAATTGGCATACGACCGCAACTTCTCTGAAGAGCTTGTCCGAATGCTGGAAGAAGAAGGCTACGACATGGAACGTTGGGTGCAGTTTCCGCAATCCGCCCTAAAGATGAACAGCCCCTCCCAAGAACTCATGCGCAAAATCCTCCGCAAGGAATTGACGCACGACGCCGACCCCGTAGCCCGCTGGCAGATTTCAAATCTCCGGTGGGCGACGGTACCGGCGACCGGATTCATTCGCCCTAGCAAGGATCGCATCCGGGAAAAAGTGGATTATTGTTCCGCCCTGATCATGGCAATCGGGGTCGCAGCCGAAGCCCCTGCCCCGCCGCCCGAGTTGTGGGTGGTCACAAGCCAATAAATCAAAACTACTTGTTTCTATTGTAGGCGGCCCAATGGTCGTCCCGCGAAGCTATGCCCGCGTGGAGTCCATCGACTCTGAAGGACAGCATGAAAATAAGTTTGTCGTTTTACGAACCGCCAGTCCAATTGAACCTTCCCGATCCCCGCATCACTATGATGGCGGGCGAATCCACCCTTGCCGCCCCCAGTGCGGACTTGGTTCAAGCACTCATGGGATTTCCTGCCGCCGCTGGCAAGGTCGTCACCCGCGCTACCGCTGTCAGAGTCGCCAGCTTTATGGCTTGCGTCAAGATGCTTAGCAGTGACATCGCCAAATACCCATTGGTTTTGAGGGCGACCACGACCGTAGACGGCCGCGTGCGCAAGAGTCCGGCAATAAACGAGCCGCTCTATCCTCTCTTGAAGGACTGCCCCAACCAATGGCACACGTCTTATCAAATGCGGTTCTTCCTCGGCTCGCAGTTGGTGATGAATGGTAACTGCTTTTGTCAGATCATCCGGGATCAAACGGGCGAGGTGCTTGCGCTCAATCCGCTGGATGCATGGCGCATGACGCCGAAGTGGGATCGCAGCAATCCAAAACTTCCGGCTCTGATTTGGACTTATGCGGATGGACTTGGAAATCTCCGGGACTTTCAGCAGCAGGAACTATGGCACACGACCAATTGCAATATCGACAGCAACGGGGTCTACGGCAGTACGGTCATCGCGCTCGCCAAGGAAGCTCTTAGCGTACTGATGGCAGCCGAGGAGGCCGCGGGTCGTGGCTTCGCCAACGGGTTGCTTATGGGAAATGTGATTACGTTTCCGCCTGACTCGAAGATTACCGCGCCGCAGGCGCAAGGCATCGTTGATGATTTGAAGAAAAGTTATTCAGGATCGCAGAACGCAGGCAAGTTCACCGCGTTGCCGGGCGGGGGGAAGCTGGAGCAGATAGCATTCAGCCCCAAAGACGCGCAGCTATTGGAGAGCAGGCAATTCAATGAACGCTCTATTGCAAGCCTAATGGGCGGGGCGTGCCTTGTCTCCAAGCTGGGGTTCGACTCTAAAGCCAGCACCTACGCCAGCACCAGCGCATTTCTAGAGGATTATCACAATACGTCGCTCTTGCCCCATTGCACGGCGATTGAACAGAGCATAAAGCGTGACTTGATCGACCGCAAGGATTGGAATCGGCTCGAAGCCACGCACGACACCTCCGTCATTTTGGCGGGATCGCTCAAGGAACGTGCGGAGACTTACGAAATCCAGTTCCGCAGCGGACAGATCACGGGCAACGAAGCCCGCATTTTGGAAGACCGGGACACGGTCGAGGGGCTGGACTTCTTCTGTCTGCCCGGAAACACGGCGGTCTATCAGCCCGATACGGGCGAAATCTTTATCCCGGCGCAAGATTTGGGGAAAGAAACAGATGATGGGAATGAACCGCCCACGCCAGCGCCGTTGCCCATGCCGGAAAAGAAATCCAAGGCTGCGGCTCGGCTGGAAACCATCGCCCTATCCCTTGTGGAACGGGTGGTTCGGAAGGAGCAAAAGGGCGGTCAGGTCGAGCCGAAATTTGTAGCAGAGGTGCTGAACATTTCCTTGGATGCTGCCAAAGATTATTGCAGCAAGCGCACTAGCGGCGAATTGAAAGGCGAGGACGCCAAGGAAGCACTAATCAAACTGGTAATAGAAGGAGCAAACGATGAGTAAAGAAAAATTCTCAGTGACTTTCAAGATGGAAGCCGAGGCGCTGGAATTGGCGCTCTACGGCCCGATAGGCGAAGACTTTTTCGGGGCGGGTATCACGGATACGATGGTTTCCCAGACCTTGAAATCGGCAAACCCCTATGCCTCGATTACCCTGAGGCTCAACAGTCCCGGAGGCGACCTGTACCAAGGCGTCTCGATTTGCAACCTCCTAAAGGCTCAAGACAAACCCGTAAATGTGATTGTGGATGGACTCGCGGCTTCGGCGGCTTCAATCATTGCGATGGCGGGCGACACAGTAGTTATGCAGCCGGGAAGCATGATGATGATCCATGAGGCCCAAGGCGTATGCATGGGTTATAGCGCCGACATGACCAAGATGGCGGATGTTCTGGATTCAGTGACGAGCAGCGCAGCGGATGTTTATGTAGGGAAAACGAAAATGTCCAAGCGGGCAGTCATGGGCTTGATGGCGAATGAAACATGGATGGAACCAAAGCAGGCTGTGGAACTTGGTTTCGCTACTGAGGTGGGCACTGGTAAGCAAGCGAAGGTCAGCAACAGTTTTGACCTACGCTTTTTCCGGAATGTCCCCGAGGAATTGAAAGAAGTTGCTCCTGTAGCAGCGACTCTTGTAGTAGCGCCTGTAGCAGCGGAGCCCGAACCCGAAGAGTTCAACGACATTGACCTCCGGCTCAAGCGCGTTCAACTGGCGAAGCGGAGGGACGAATGTACAGGCAAGTAATCACGCCTCGGTTGCAGCCCGCCGTCAGCGTGCCGGAACAGTGTTTGTTCAGCCACATCGACGTTCCCGGTCAGTACACGGCGGATAGTCCGCCCGTTATCAGCGATGACTGGGCGCTGATCGAGAGCTTCATTGACGCCGCTAGTGATCAAGTGGAGACCTTTGCGGACACCGCCTTGCTCGCGGAGCAGATCATGGAGACCTATGATTTTTTTCCGGGTACGCAGGACCCGCGCAACATGCTGGGGTTCTACCAACTGGGCTACGCCTACAACGCCCCGCCTTGGTGGTGGTTTGGGTTCCCCTCGATGGACAGCATCGAATTGACAATGCGCCCCGTGATCACGGGCGGCAGCCCGCCTCTTGATCCAGTCATAACCTACAACGATCCCAACGGCGTGAATCAGGTTTGGGACTCGTCCCACTACACGGTGGCGTACAACAAGATCACGCTGAACGTCGGCGACACATGGCCGCTTACCGACCGCAAGCAGGATTGCATTCAGATTGCCTACTGGGCGGGCTACGATCCTGCGGTTGTCCCCTCACGGTTGAAGCTGGCGAACAAATACCTCGGCGGATGGTTCTACGAAAACCGGGTCCATGCGGGAGTAGAAAAAACGCAGGAAGTCATCGACACATTGTCCAGCCTGTTGTCGAGCTACCGCAATCTTAGGATTCCGAGGTAATCATGTCTTTTGGCTACACGCTGTCACGCCCGTCAGCAAGCAATCTCAGGTACAAAATCGACATCATGCAGCAGGGCACGCCGGACGAGTACGGCGATCCCGCATACTCCCTGTTTGCCTCCACCTTTGCGGACGTGCAGGATTTGCGGGGGCTAGAACTTATCCGCGCCCAACGTATCGCCGCTCAGGTCACGCATTACGTGACGATCCGATACCGGGACGGAATGCAAGCGAACATGCAAGTAGTTTGGGAGGGTCGCACCTTTTTTATCGAGGCGATCTTGGACGAGTACGCGCCCAGAAAAGTTTGGATGGCCCTATATTGCCGGGAAATACAGGCTACCTAATGTCACTAAAATCAGGACTCAAAGCGTTGCTCGATTCCGCCAGCATCACGGCGGTGCCCGTCAGGATCGGACGGAAGCCCAAGGGTAGTGCCACGGAAGAATCGACCATCATTTTGCGGGTTATCGCGTCAACCAACGTCATCGACTTGCAGGGCGTCAATCCCCTTCAAATGCGGCGCGTGCAACTAGATTGCTGGGCAAGCAACCCCAAGGATTTAGAAGCTATGATCACGGGTGTCCACGCGGCTCTGGACGGATACGTTGGGACTCTTAGCGAAGGCACGGGCGTACAAGCCTGCCTGCCATCCGGCGATGTTGACTTGGATGACGAGACGTTGCGGCAAGTAGGGGCGGCGCTCGATTTCAGCGTGTGGTATGCGCCCGCAACTTCTTGAAAATTCCCACTACGGAATCCTCTAACAGGAACACAACGGCTCCTTAGGAGGACCGAAACTCATGAGCATTTATACAGAATCGCAAGCCCGCATAGGCATGGGAACGCTGGTCGAATTGGGCCAGAATGACGCGACTTTATCGCCTCCGTCAGTGGAAACTTTTTTGAGCATCGGCGAAGTGACCGATGCTACCAAGTCCGGCGCAAAAGCCGGAACCCATGATTCCACGAACATGCAGAGCATCGACGGGTACAAAGAATTTGTATCTGGACTCCGCGAAGCTGGCACCGTCAAGGTGACGGGAAACTGGGTCGATCCCAGCGTAATCGAGCCTACTGGATTCGTCAGTCAAGACGCGGTCAATGCCCTGTTTGACAGCGGCGAACGCCGCAACTACAAAATCATCGTTCCTCCTCTGCCGGGCGAAGATACTTCACCGGGGTTCTTCAGCTTTTCCGCGATTGTCGAATCCATGGGTGACAGCAATTTCAAGCCGGATGGCTTGATCACGTACAGCTTCTCGCTGAAAATCAGCGGCAAGTATTCGTACACGTCAACGCCCTAATGGTTTTCAGCGGAGGGTTAACCACCCTCCTGCTCTCCCTCCCTCCTAGTCCGCCCGCGTTAGTTCCCGCCTTTGAGTATCAAGTAATGAGGACATTTCTATGCCGGAAAAAGCATCAGCCATAGCACTCAAACGAGCACCGACCGTAGCCGTGAGCTTGCCCGTGGAAAACGGATTCGCCGACTTCCTTCTCGCCTACGACTTCAAAGCCATCAATTTGGTCAAGCAGACCACGGGGAAAAGCCTGTTGAACGGCAACGTGTGGGGCACGATGGAAGACGATCCGGAATTGGTTAGCGCAATCGTGTGGGCAGGGCTCCAGCTCCACCATCCCTTGCTTAGCTTGGATGATGTCGAGCACATGATGCTTCCGTCGCAGCTCGGCACCGTGCTTCCCAAGGTCAGGGAAGCGTGGTCAGCGGTTCAGTCCAAGGCTGACCCCATGGACCCCGCCCTAGAGCCGACAGCAGCCTCAGCGGCGACTCTGTAACCGACCTTGAGGACAAATTTTGGGCCATTGCCAGATTCGATCTAAGGCTTACGGACGCAGAGTTTTTGCAGGAGACTCCTTACTCCCTGTCATTGCTGATAAAGCGTGCAGAGATGGCGGACTTTAAGCAGGCGCGTGGTCACGCGACGGTGGCGGCGATATTGGCTAACGTGCACCGCGACTCGAAGAAAAGACCTGAGGGCTTCAGCGAGATGGACTTCATGCCAGCCTACTTGGTGCCCGCGAACCTGCGGCGTCCCGGCAAGTTGCAATACTGCGAGTTGCCGCCCGAAAAACAGCGGGCAGCATTGGCAAGTTTTTTCGGGCATACGGTGAGGCGCGGACAGATCGTGCCCCGTAAGAAGCGGAGCAAGAAATGAGCCAGTCGCAGAGGGTGAAAGAAGTTGTGGACGAGTTAGTGGAATTGCGCCGCGAGTACGAGGCGAAACAGGCAGAGATACGGGAGCGGCTTCACGCCCTGTTCAGCGTTGGGCCGACTACGCCGCAAAGGGAGATTCTGAAAAAGGTAATCGATTTTTTCTGCTTTCCAAATTTATGAGCAATGACCTCAGCGTGGAAATAACGGGGCTGGATGAACTCGGCGCAAAGCTGGACAGCATCCCCGACAAATTTGCAAAACGAATCCAGCGCGTTGCACTCAAGGCAGGCGGCGGGGTAGTCGCAGCAGACATGAGGGCGCGTTGCCCCGTGTCCCCCGTAGCGGCGCACAAAGACTCGGCACCCGGCGAGTTGCGGGACAGCATCGGCGTGACCGTGCATGTGGACAAGGATTTGGGTTCCAGCGTGGCACAAGTTGGCCCGCAATACACCAAGGGCTTGCATGAGGACAGCACGCACGATCCCGGAGTATACGGTCGCTGGGTAGAATTCGGGCGGCAATCTGGATCGCGGGACGGCAAGACATTTGCGTCCGTGCAGGGACCGGAACCGTTCATACGTCCGGCATACGAGGCAACCAAGGAAACTGCGGTGGAAGCATACGCAAAGACGGCGAACGCGCTAATCGATCTCTTGGTAGAGGGCGGGAAGGAATAAATTATGGGACAAGTTACGGCGGGCACAGTCGTCATCAATCTTCGCGCCAACCTCGCGGAGTTCAAAAGCGGAATGCAGGACGCCAGCGGTACAGCGTCCAAGGCGGCGAAGGACATGGCCGGAAGTATGGAGTATTCCATGCGTGAGGCACGTGGCTCCTTGAAGTTGGTCGAAGAGGAATTTGGAGTTCACATGCCCCGCGAACTGAACACCTTGCTTGCCAGCATTCCGGGACTGGGCGCAGCCTTCAGCGCCATGCTTCCATTGGTAGGCGTTGTGGCGGCTATCAGCATCATTTCCGAGCTAATTAAAAAGCACAAGGAAGAACAGAAGGCATTGGCAGAAGTGGCCCTCCTATGGGGTGAGACAGGCTCCATCGCGCAGAAATCCAACAACGATACGGCGATTGCCCTGCTGGAAGTCCAGAAGCAAACCGACGAACTCAGCCATAACCACATAGCCGTCCTAAAGGATGAGTTGAAACTCCTTAACCTGACGACGCTCAAGAATCTGGGAAAGGAATTCGAGGGCATCACCAAGGAGGCGGACAAGACGTTCCTCGCCCTGCAAAAGGGCGAGACCTCTTTCTGGTTCGGCGGGCAATGGAACAGCGCAGCCGAGCAGGTGAAGAAAGACCTTGACCTATGGAACCAAAAACTGGAAAAGATTACTCGCACGGCAAGCAATGAAGACATTGGAAAAGCAGTGCAGCAGCAGCTATCCGACGTAACCGCCGCGCTCGTCAGAGAGCGGGAGCTGGCAGGAAAAGAAGAAGGTCACAAGGACCGGATTCCAGCTTTGGAGCGGGAGAGGGACGTAATTCAAGCGCAAGCGGACGTGTATGCCAATCTCAACAAAGAAGAAGCGGCGAACGCCGGGCTGGACAAGAAGCGCACGGGGCTAGAAGTTAGCGGAGACGCCAACAAGATCAAAGAAGCCGTAATTGCAGGCAACAAGGAGATGCAGGACGCGGAAGTGGCGCGGGTCTTTTCTGCCATCGCCCTATCGCGGCAGGAGAGCTTGTCCGTTGTCGAGGCAAGCCTCGAAACCGCCCGCAAGAAACACCAGATCGACCTAGCCGACCGCGAAAGCAAACTCAGCATTTTGGCGCAGGAAACTCAGGACGAGCTGGATGCCAGCAACCATGTTTTCACCAATGCCAACGATGCGATGCAAAAGAAGCTCGCCATTCTGAAAAAAGACCCGACCAAGAACGCATCCGAAATAGCCGCCCTTGATGCCCAGATGGAGTCTCTCGCGACCAAGCATGAAACGGAGAAGAACAACATCGTGCGCAAGGGTGTAGCCGAGCGCAGCCGGACGATCCGGGAGTTCGCCGACGAGGACATTGCCAATGCCGACCGTGACGCCAAGGAGAGCGAAAGGGCATCAAGAGAACTATTGGGATTCGAGGACGAGATGGCAAAGCTAAAGGCTGACGCCGCCGACCAAGCGGCCCAGCACCAACTGGCTATGCACAACTCCTCGAAGCGGCAGGAGCTTGAGGCGGACAAAAAATCCGAAAACGACAAGTACGACGCGCAGGTCAGTGCTTACCAGAAAGAACTGGCAGCTCTCGACAAGAACGACGCCGACTATGCGGCAAAGGTGACGGCAGCGGATCACAAGATGGAATTGGAAGCGCAGGCGCACCAAAACAAGCTGACAAAGATAGAGGACAAAGCCGCTGAAGAGCGCAAGACGCACGTATTGGCGCTGGAGACTCAGATCAGGAACGGAATCGCGGAGAGCGCCGCAAAGGCAATCGTGGAGCAGCAGAACATGGCTCAAGCCATGAAGCGACTGGGCGAGCAAATGTTGGAGGAAGAAATCTCCCTCATGATCCGCCGTGCCCTCATGGAGGACAAAGACAAGCTCAACGACGCGAAGCACAACGCAAGGAAGGCTTACAAATCCGTAATGGACACCGCGTTGCCCTTTCCGGCCAAGGAAATCATTGCGGGAGTCGAGGCGGCAGTCGTGTTCGCGGCAACCATGGCATTCGAGCAGGGCGGAATCGCCCCGGAAAACGCCATCGGACTTTTCCAGAAAGAGGAGATGGTGTTGCCGCCTTACATTTCACACGGGCTTCAGGACATGATCAAGAATGGCAACCATCTGGCGGCACCCTACAGCGACGGGAAGTCCACCGGGAGCGGCGGCGATACGCACAACCACAATTACAACATCGACGCACGCGGGGCGGACTCTGGGGTCGAACAACGGATTCATCGCGCCATGCGCACATACGAAGACCGTGCGGTGTCGCGAAGCATTGCGGCTACCGCTGACCGCTCGGGAAGGAGGCGCTAATGGTCACCTATCCATTGAGTTATCCGACCGCACCCGGACCCCAGAAGCTAGTTTTGTCCGCAACCAACACTATCGGTATGTCAAAGTCCCCATTCACGGGTCAGCAACAGACCTACCAATGGCCGTCGGAATTTTTCTCGCTGGATGTATCCCTGCCGCCCATGCTGCAAGCCACAGCACAAGCATGGGTAGCGTTCCTTGTCGCCCTTCGGGGGCAGCTTGGGACGTTCTACGCGGGCGACAGTTCGGTATTGGAGCCAGCGGGAGTAGCAACCGGGACGCCCTTGGTATCAGGCGCACAAACCGCCATGAGCACCAGCTTGACCACGAAGGGCTGGACTGCGGGCGTGAGCAACATTCTGCTGGCGGGCGATTATATCCAGCTTGGAACCGGAGTGCAGCAACGGCTCTACAAAGTTCTCACCAACGCAACCTCCGATGGGAGCGGTCACGCCACTCTGGATATATTCCCCCGCTTGCGCGAGGGAGTCTCGGATGCTCAGCCGATCACGACCATCAATTGCATGGGCACGTTCCGGCTTAGCAGCAATGAGCGCAAGTGGACGGTGGAAGAGATTCAGTTGTACGGCGTGGATTTTTCCGCTGAAGAGGCTTTCTGAAATGCGCACGATGACTCCAGCCGCGCTCGACGCTCTGACCGCAGGAAATGTTCAGCCAGTTTATCTGGTGGCCATTGCCTTCGCTTCCGGCACTTACCGGGCGTGGACGGGCGTAAACACAGTTGTTTGGGGTGGACAGGAGTGGGAGGGCGAAGGGGATTTTTTCGGGTGCAGCAGCATTACGCAAACCAATGATCTTAGCGCCGAAGGAATCACCCTGACGTTTTCCGGGCTGAATGCGGCTGACATTAGCAGCATGATCAGCGAGGCGGCACAGAATCAAGCCGTGGATGTTTGGTACGGGATGCTGGATTCGACAGGCACAATCATCGCCGATCCAGTGCATAGCTTCTCGGGGCATCTGGACGTGCCCACATTGCAGGACGATGGCGACACCGCAACCATAAGCATGACCGCCGAGAATGCCCTGATTACTTTGTCGCGCTCAAGCCAGCGGCGCTATACGCAGGACAACCAGCAAATCGACTTTCCCCTTGATGGCGGGTTCCAATTCGTCCCTAGTGTGACTATGTGGAGCGGAAGTTGGGGCGGAAAAAATGGCGGGCACTACATCTCGGGACGGTTCTTCTAAATGCCTTCTAAGACTTCAACTCCACAAACCGGAACACCGAGCGCCACGACTCTCGCCACTACGCTTGTGTCCTCTTCCGCCATTACGGGCGCTGCCTTCGGGCTTGGCCAATCCCTTGTGCCGCAGGACACGACAGAGCTTGGCACCGCGACCACGAGCAAAAATCCCATCGGGTCGCAACGAATCATTTACGGCACGCGGGGACAGCTTGGCGGAACGCTCACTTACGTCACGACTTCCGAAACTACATCCGCGCAGCAGGCGACGGGGGTGGATGACAGCTATAACGGCAACATACATACGGTTATCACGATGGCGGGGCACCAGATCACCAGCTTCAATGGGGCTGTGGTCACGGACAAGCACGGCACCTCCGCTACCGTGGACAAGGTTATCTACATCGACGGCTATCTGGTTCCCCTGACGGTCAATGCCGCGCTAGCTTACGGCGGCAGCTTTGGAGATTGGACGCCGCCGACCGATGGCGGATGGTATGTACCCGCCGATTATTTCCCCCCGAATCAATCCAATGGGCTCGAAGACAAAGCGCACGATTACCGCTGGCGCATCCGATGCGAATTCGACCTTGGCGATCCTACGGACAGCAGCCAGCCCTTTCCGCTATTGGCCGCAGATACGGTATCAGGCAATCCCGGCGCATGGAATTCCACCTGTCTGCAACAGGGATGCGCGAAAGTGCATGTGCAGCTTATCTGGGACTCGATACGCTTCGGCAACGGACTTCCTAACATCACGTTCAACGTATCGGGCAAGGCGGTTTACGACCCACGCACTTTGACCACGGTTTACAGTGACAATTCCGCGCTGTGCCTCAGGGATTGGCTGACGGACACCAAGTTCGGCCTTGGGGTAGACCCGTCCCTTATAGACGACACGCTGGTCATTGCCGCCGCCAACATCTGCGATGAGGCCATGGTCTTGCGCGAGGGCGGAACCCAGCCCCGCTATACGTGCGATGGTGTAGTTGAAAGCAGCGAACAGCGCGGTCAGGTGGTACAGAAGATTTTGGACTCGATGGCTGGGATGCTGATTCCCCCGACCGATCAGTGGAAGATGTATGCGGGCGCATACCGCGACTCCGTGCTCTCGATCACGGACGCCGACCTCAGGGGCGCTATCAAACTCGACACGGCGGTAAGCAAGCGATCTATTGCGAACGCGGTCAAGGGTACGTACATAAGTCCCACGAACATTTGGCAGGCGTGCGATTATCCGCCTTACGTCAATGCCGCGTATGTGGTGGATGACGGCGGCACCGTCACGTCTGTGGGCGGACACAATGTCTATACAGGCTTGATCTATGCCGACATGACGCTAGATTTCGTCACTGATCCGGTCGTCGCGCAACGGCTGGCAAAGATCAAGATCGAAACGATCCGGCGTGCGAACCCGTTAGTTTTGCAATGCAAGATGATGGCATTCCTTGCGGAGGCGGGCGACACGATCACGTTCACGCACGACAGATGGGGAATCGAAGCCGCTACTTATCTGGTCACCAATACGGCACTGGTCGTGGATGACAAGGGAGACGCTCCGGTCTTGGGCTACGATCTTGTGTGCATTCCGTGGGACAGCACAGTATTTGAGTGGGATGCGGATGTAGATGAAGGCACGGTTGTAATTGTCACCGCGCCGTGGTTGCCCGCCGACCCCAATGTCGGAGCGCCCACGGGGGTAGGTTCGCCGCCCGTATTGGGGTTGGTGAGCGATTCGTCCACTACGATCACCCGCGCCGATGGGATCGCGCATTCGCAAATTTTGGTTACGTGGACTCCACCCCGCGATGCCCATGTTTTGGATGGAGGATACATTGAAATTTTTATCAAGAAAGTCAGCGACCCCGATACGGAGTACTTGCTGGCTGGTTCGGCAGCGGGCAATGCGTCCAGCTTTTTCATCGCCACCAATATTACGGATGGCGTTGATTACGACGTTGAGATTTGTTCGCTGGACGCCAATGGGGGGCACAGCGACTTCCTCAGCGGTTCGGTGGTTTGCTCCGGCTCCGATTCCACCTTTGTGACAGGCAGCGGTCCGGGCGCAGTGGGAGTCGCGAACAACGATTTTGAAGCCTCGTCCGCTATCCCGCCGTCCAACTGGACGGTCGTCGGCTCGCCCACCCTGTCTTATGAAATCAGTTCCCAGCAGCAGGGCATCCGTTCATTGAAGGTAGTTTCCAGCACGATCCTTGACGGCGTGCAGACGACTGCGAGATACGAAACCGTTCCCGGCGATACGTATACCGGAGAAAGCTACAAGGTCGGCGGCTATATAAAAGGGGACGGCACTGCAAGGGGCATTATTGCCTTCCGGTTCTTCGATGCGACCAATACGGAAGTCGGGTCTGTGATTGCGGACGGCGGCACCCCTACACCTGCGGGCTGGAATTTTTATTCTGCGGTCGGCGCAGTCCCGTCCAGCGCTGTTTATGGCAGGGTCTTCCTGCAAAACGACACTGTGGGCGGCAGCCCTGTCGCTTTGGAATTTGACTCTATCGTTTTGTTCCGCGTTGCCAGCCTTGAAGACGAAGTGGGCAACGGACCTACACGAGGCGCTATCACTGCCTCGAATGCCAGCTACCGCCCGCTGACCAACCCCCTCACGGCTATTGATGCAGGAACATCCGCGACCATCGACATAAGCGCATTCACCATGCGGGTCGCTATGGAAACGCTGGGCGGGCACGACATCAGCATCAATAGCGGCACGATTGTGGGTTTGAGTTACGGCACGACCTACCATGTTTATTATGACGATCCGTCCTACCTTGGCGGGGCTGTAACGTACCTCGCGAACACCGCGCAAGCGATTGCCCTCGATGCAACCGGAAGATTCTATGTCGGCAGTATTTTGACCCCGGTTGCGGATGGACTGGAGACAACTGGAAATAATGATGGCGGAACTGGCGCTCAGATCGGGCAATTGTATGTGCTCTCGCCGACTCTGAGGGCGGACTCCACGACCGACCCCGTGACTTGGTATCCGGCGAATCAGGCCGAAACAGATGGCGACACCAGTACGTTTTTTGATTTGCAGTCCGTCGAAACTATTTGGTTGGGCGGCACGCCGACGATCTATTCCAAGTGGACATCGCTGAAGCTGAAAATTCACTCGACAGTAGTCACCGTGGATGCGGGCGGCGCTGCGTTCTGCGACTATTCGCTGGACGACGGCACGACATGGACGAACATCTTTAACATCGAGAACGGTTCGCAGGTGGCGACGGGAGCAGGAGCAGGTGCGACCAGCGGCTCGGGCACGGCTTGGACGAATCCGGGAAACATCGCCGACCCTGACGATTACGCCACGATTACGGCGGCGGCGCACGGTACGACCTCGCAACAACTCAAAGCCACGGGCTTCGGCTTCGCCATTCCCACCGGGGCAACCATCGAGGGCTTCACGGTAGCATTTGACGAAATGGTGACTGGTTCAGCGCCAGCCACGGGCGAACTGGGGCAGTTCCAAGTTCAACTGCTGAAGGCCGGCTCTCCAGTTGGCACGCCCAAGGTCATCAGCGGCTCGGCGATTGGCACGCTGTTCCTCGGCAACGACATTGATTTGTGGGGCACGACTTGGGCGGTTACAGACATCAACAACACCAACTTCGGATTCGAGATGGAAGCCATTGCTCCGGCGTCATCTGGCGCATGGGCTGCTTCCACTTACTACTCGCCACTCGCCCTGATCATCGACTCGAACGGCAATTTGCAGCAAGTGATTACCCCCGGCGTGAGCGGTGCATCGCATCCCACATGGGCTACGTCCTTGAGTGCGACGACTCCCGATGGCGCGGGTTCATTGGTGTGGGTGATGTTGGAGCAAGCCGCGGCCACTCCGCACGTTTCGTCCTTGGTCTGGTCGGCGGGGACAAGTTACGGCGTCGGCGACAGCGGCGACAATAGCAGTCCGTCGAATCCCGCAGACCCCGGTCACTTCGTCTCGGCAGGCGGATGCCTGTTTGAATTGACGGCTGGGCGGATGCCGCGTCTGGGCAACATGACCGTCTACATCTATCCGAACGAGAGCGCCGGAAAGGGTTCCTTCGACAAAGGGTTCCCAAGCGGCAACCCGCCCGGTGCGCCCGTAGTGGAGACGAGCATCAATTCTCTCCACTGGCAGACGGCGGTATTGCCGTGGACAAACTCGACGGACAATGTTCACTGGTACACGATCAAGGGCGACGGCACGGTCGGCACAGACATCGACATCGGCTACAACGAGAAATGGGAAGCTATCATCGTTGGACAAATGTATTTTCCGGAAAAGGGTCAATACTCCCTGAACCTCAGCCATGATGACGGCATGATGATCGCCTTCGATCCCACGGCAGTCACGAAGGTCAGCGGTACGGTAAGCAACCCGTTTAACCGTGCGTATAGCCCCAGCCTCGGGTATCCGTGGATCGCGGGATACAACTACAGTGGCTCGTATACCAGTGACCCGCTGGTCATCGATGTATTGGAAGACGGCACGACGGCAAATTTTGAAATCGCCTATGTGAACTGGGAGCACAGTGGCAGGATGATAGTCACGTGCCAAGATGCCGCTGGCAATTATCGGGAAATCATTCCCATTAGTACACCGTTAATCACTTCGGCTTCGGCTCCGGCTTGGCCTGCGTGGTCGCAAAGCTCGGCTCCGTCGTGGCCGTCAGTGACGGAATCGGCTGGCAATTACGTATGGGTCAATCGTGGTCCGCTCGCCGACTTCGCATGGATCGCAAGCACGGAGTTCACGGCCGCGGGCACCATCATTCTAGATGGCGGGGGTTATGGACAAGCGGCGTACAGGGCGGGTCTATCTGGATTGACTTCGCCGCCCTTTAATGAGAATGCCCTTGGGTTGACCTCCGATAACACCACGCTGGTCTGGGAAAATAACGGCGCACGTTCGGCAATAACCTCGTTCAATTTCGCCGCCCGGAATGGCGTGATCACGGTGAGTTACCTTGCATCGGGCACGGCTATTTCCCGCCCTGCAACCACGGACGAAGTGACCCTGCCCCTCAAGCAGAATTTGGGACTGGTGCAAGTTCGTTATGGACTGGTGGGTCAGGCGGGCGAAATACAGATGGCGGAAGTCTGGGTAGAGGCGCAAGCGGGCTGATGGAAAGGAAATCTAATGCACACAACTGAAATTGTAAAGACGCAGCAAGCGAGCGACGAGGCGGTCAGTGTGACTATCCGCTGCTGCGCCGATCCCAAAACGGATTCGGCTCTAACTGTTTACGGCGTTGCCAAGCTGTCCGCCGACCAGATGGCACAGGAGATCGACAAGCACCATGACAGAGTAGCCGCCAAGCACGCAGGCATGTTGTCCGGCAAGCAGCACCTTGCGTCCGTCAACAAGAAGAAGGAGCACAAGGCTTAATGTCCGCGCCCATAAAATTGATGCGCTCGATTCCGCAGACCGCTGGCGCAGGTGGCGGGACTGGCGGGAGCGTGGCTGCGCTGAACCCGACCGATGTATTCGGACTCACGTGGCTGGGCTACACGTTGACGGGCTTCGCTTTCACTGTTCCGGCTCCCGGCACGCTGGCATACACCATCGGAGCGGGCACAGCGATGATCGACGGGAACTTCGTGTCCGCACCATCCTTCTCCGCTTCTTCGTTGGCAAACAATACTATTTATGACCTGTGGCTGGATAACGGCGGCAACTGGCTGGTCGAGGCATACCCGGACACAAATTACGGCACAGCGCCCCTGCACACCAACATGCTGCACATCGTCCGCGTGCAAACTGACACCAGTCCGTATTCTGGTACGCCATCCGTCACAGGCATTTTCAAGATGGCCAACAGTTGGCCGCAGGAGATCGTCACGCAGGAGCAATCCCTCGACCTGATTGACTTCGTCCAAGATTTCTTCTGGATTCCGAACAACGTCGCCACGTGGACGGCAACCACGGCATACGATGTCGGCGACCTCTACAAGACTCCCGCAGGCAAGCGCATCTATAAGGTGGAGATCGCCGGGACTTCGGGCGCAACGGAACCGACTGCGACCTATGGAAGCTTCGCCAACGAATACTTTGTGCAGGACGGCACCACGGGTACGGCGTGCTTCTCCAGCTTTTTCGGCATCGAGTCGTTCCAAGGTTCATTCCGTTGGGGCAAGAACAATGGCGTCGAGCAGTATTTTCAAAATCTGGGCCTAGCGTTAGTGTGCAGCAAGCTGACCGCCTACCCGAACCCAACGGACGGCGTGGTGACAGATATGATTCTGTCCCACATAAAAAAATGTTTCTACACCGTTTGCCATGTACGCCAATCCAGCTTCGCTTATGGGGCGGGGCAATACATCATCGCGGCTGGGTTCTATTGGATAGTGACAACGGCTGGGACGACCAGCGGAACATCTACATTCACTGGCAGCTACAGCGTCGGCAGCACGGTGACGGACGGCGGGGTGAGTTTCCGGGCAGTCTATGGCTATTACACATCCGGTTCCCCGGCAGTCGATTGGGTGTGGCTGGACATTCTGCAAGACTTCGCGACGTACAAATACCCGGACAGCCACGATTCGTATGCCAGCACCCTCGCCACGCTCATCAACACTTACATCGATGCGACGGGCAACACCTCATGGTTATCTACCACCAGCCCGCAAGCCGGGTTGACGTATTACGCCGTGCTTCAGAACATCATCAATTACAACCTGAACAACCAGATGTACAGCGGTCCCGTGAGCCTGACCAACACGTTCCAGAACCAAGTTGCGCCTTGGGCACCATCGACCTTCTACCCCATTTCCTACTTGGAGGACAACGCGGAAAGCTACCAAGGATTGATGGCGGCGGCAAGCATCGCGCAATTGATGGGAGACACGACCAGCGAATCCGCGTGGGCGGTCACGGCCGCGAATGTGGCGGGGCAGATGCTCGCCTCGTTTTACGGCACCAGTTCGCAAGGCAACTCATTTTTTACTTATTACTACCCGCAGGACACTGGCTACAACTGGACGACCGTTGACGCCTACCCCACGGGCAGCCTTCAATATTACCCGAACCTCGAACCCAACTTGTGGCCCGAGCTATGTGGCTTGCCGTATGTGAATTCCGTTTTCTACAACGCACGCAACTGGGTTGTCAGCAAATGGCCGAGCTATTGGGGGGACAGCAGCAAGGACGCCGGGTTCCCCGACTTGCACATTGGCGTGCTGGCGGTCAGCAAATGGAAAAAACCTGAGATCGCAATGGCGGCGAAGCGAATCGCGGACACTTTTACGGTCCCGCAGAACGTCGGCGGCAACCTGACCATCGATGAGTTCGGGCGCTACCTGTTCATCCAAGACCAACTGATCGTCGGCTCGGCTCCAGCGCCTCAAGCCGTGAATGAGTTGGTTCCCGGCGCTATCGTGAACGCGCAATCCGTCGTGCTCGCTCCCGTGCTCAGCGGTTACAACGAATCTGCCGCCATTTACTGCAAGCCCAACATCACCGGGATCGGCGACAACCGCTATGCCATCCTCTTAGAAGTCCCCAACACGCAGGTGGACACGTCGGGTGGCGCAATCAAAGTCAATCACTATGGCGGCGGCGACGGAATTTATGTTGCGGCCTTCGCCACTGGTTCGACTTCCGTCGAGTCCGCATCCTACGTGGATGGCACCAAGGGATTCATTTCTACGGTGCAGTCATACACGCCGTTTTACACCACATTATTCAACGCCCTGTGGGGCAACGCCAGCGTGCCCGGATACGGCATGTACCTAGCCGACCAAGCTCCGGGCATGGCTTTCACCGCCAAGCAATTCGCCGGGATCACGGACAGCAACGTCCCAATGTTCGCAGTCGTGAATTCCAGTTTGGTGTATCTCGGTGGCATCGATACCTTTGGCAATTTTTTATCGGGCACAGCAAACCCGGCCGTAAGCGGCAAGGTGAGGCTAGCGAACACCGACGCCATCAAATTCCGCAACGCCGCCAACAGCGCCGATTTGTCGCTGGGCGTGAGCGCAGGGAACCTGCTTACATTCGGCGGCGTCAGCGTTGCCCCAACCGTTTCTCCTGCATTGACAGGGACGCCCACAGCGCCAACGCAGGCAGCATTGAACAATTCAACCCGGCTGTCCACCACAGCTTATACGGATTTGGCAGTTGGGGTGGAGAAGACCCGCGCCTTGGCCGCGGAAGCCGCGATCACTGCTGCTGGATCGGCATGGACTATCGTGAGCAAATCCGCCAACTACACTGCGCATGGTTATGAGCAGGTCATGGTCAGCACCACGGGCGGAAGCGTGACGATCACCCTACCCAGCGTAGCCGGGGGAAAGCCCGTTCAGGTCACGAAAATTACCAGCGATGCCAATCTTGTGACCGTCACTCCAGCATCGGGAAACATCGACTCCCTGTCATCGCTCAGCATCTCGCAACAGGGCGAATCAATTGACACCATGCCCGATGGGACAAACTGGTGGCTCACCTAAAAGGAAGCTATGTCAAACTTCAAGGCAACTAAAATCTGGGACGGTACCAATACAGCAGCGGTGAAGCCCGCCAGCACCGCGCCCATTGCAACCGATCCCGCCGTAGTTATCGCGGTATCTCCCAATTCCTCCGTCGCGGTCACAGGGACTTTCTGGCAGACTACGCAACCCGTGAGCTTGGCTTCGTCTGTTGCCGTGACAGGAACTTTCTGGCCAACAACCCAGCCCGTTTCGGGGTCGGTCTCTGTCTCCAATTTCCCTGCAACCCAGCCAGTCTCACTCGCAAGCACGACGATCACGGGAAGCGTGGCGGTCACAGGAACTTTCTTCCAAGCAACGCAGCCCATCTCGGCAGCCTCGCTGCCGCTACCCACGGGTGCAAGTACTTCAGCCAAACAACCCGCTTTAGGAACTGCTGGCTCGGCATCGGCTGATGTTCTTACCGTGCAGGGCATAGCGGGAGGAACCGCACAACCAGTGTCGGGAACTTTCTGGCAGACTACTCAGCCCGTTTCATTAGCCTCTACGACCGTAACTGGTTCAGTGGCGGTCACTGGAACTTTCTGGCAAGCGACCCAGCCCGTAAGCATCGCCGCAACCGTAGTCACACAGGATTTGCATGATGGCCCAGTAACCGCTGGTGCGGCGGCCACAAAATCCGGATTGGCTGGCGCGGTCTACTCCTCTACTGTCCCGGTCCTGACAAATACGCAGCAAGTCGCCAACCAATGCGATACCACGGGCGGATTGTATGTGGTTGTTGACGGGCGCAAAGCCAGCTATCGCTACGTCGGACCTCTGGGCAGTTTCTCCGCAGGCGGAAGCATTTTCACCCTTCAGGGGTCAGCATCGAAAGTGATTCGCATCAAGCGAGTCCTGTTGGGCATAGCCCCGCTACCCGGCACCGAGACGGTCAACATCATCCAGTTGACAGGCGGACGAATCGCCGCCGCACCAACAGGCGGAACCATAGGGGTTGCCAATACGATTTGCAAGATGTCCACCATAGATGCCGCCCCCGCCGCCAATCCTGTCGTTTGGTCGGCTCCCGCCAGCCAACCCACCATGCAAATCGCCACTATACTCGTGGCGTCATCGGGCAGCACGACCACGCCTACCCCGAGCAGCACGGTGGAATCCAATTTTGGAATCGGGGGCACGAAAACGATGGAACTCAACGGCACGACCGAATGGTTCTGCATCCAGCTCAACGCCATCAACGGCATAGTGGGGTGCTACATTTTCTATGTCATAGAATGGTCGGAGGATTAACATGAATCCGATTCACCCAAAACACCTGCACCGGACGCTGTCGCGGCAACAAGCCATGGACTCGAAAGAGATGCTGGAAAAGCTGGTCGAGCGGCTGA
>Ga0207046_10087_pt1 | contig 26260 bp, 23 predicted proteins | sample Alteio_BWMinCont_66_FD_153303 | JGI IMG/M metagenome (GOLD analysis project Ga0207046, IMG submission 153303) | Enriched cells from forest soil in Barre Woods Harvard Forest LTER site, Petersham, Massachusetts, United States -... | ecosystem: Environmental > Terrestrial > Soil > Temperate forest >...
CTTGGGGGATGGCTCTGCCTGTGCCTCTTCGCTACTGCTCAGTTTGGCGAAGCAAAGCCGGCTCCTGTTCCAGAAGAAGACACCAAAAAGCTCTCCTTTAATGACGCGATCCAACCGGTTCTGTCGGAAAACTGCTATGCATGCCATGGTCCGGATCCGGGAGGGCGGAAAGCGGGCCTGCGGCTGGATCGCGGAGAATTTGCTTTTGCACCTCATCAGGATTCTCACGAGAAGTATGGACCGGCAATTATTCCCGGCAACCCGGACAAAAGCCCGCTGGTCCACCGGATCGAAGCGAAGAATGCGAAGGATCGCATGCCGCCACCGGAGGCGCACAAGACATTAAAGCCGGAGCAGATCGCGCTGCTGAGAGAGTGGGTGAAACAGGGGGCACAGTACGAGGAGCTCTGGTCATTCCTTCCGCCAAAGCATCAGGCGATTCCTGCGGTAACGCATGGTGAATGGGTGCGGAACGCAATCGACAACTTCGTGTTGGCGCAACTGGAAAAAGGAGGACTGACACCTTCTCCTGAAGCGGATCGGCGGAGCTTGATCCGGCGGGTGACTTATGACCTAACAGGGTTGCCGCCAACCCCGGAAGAAGTGGAAGCGTTCGTGGCCGATTCCGCACCTGACGCGTATGAGAAGGTTGTCGAGCAGTTGCTGTCCAGTCCGCGCTACGGGGAGCACCGAGCGCACTACTGGCTGGACGTAGCTCGGTATGGCGACACGCACGGCCTACATCTGGATAACTTCAGGAGTATCTGGGCGTACCGCGACTATGTTATCCGGGCGTACAACCAGAACAAACCCTTTGACCAGTTTGTGCGGGAGCAACTTGCCGGAGACATGCTACCGGTGAAAACTCTTGATACCTTGACGGCCTCGGCATACCTGCGCGCCGGAATCAGCAGTGGTGAAGGCGGCACGCTGATTGAAGAGTTGCGTGTCAACAACAAGAGAGAACGGACGGAGGCATATGGCGCGGCGTTTCTTGGATTAACGGTGGGCTGCGCAAACTGCCATGACCACAAGTTTGACCCTATCACGCAAAAAGATTTCTACGGGCTGACCGCCTTCTTTAACAATCTGACGGAAGTCCCGTCGAACGATGATCGCAATGACTGGCCTCCTTTTCTTCGGCTTCCGAAAATAGAGAACCGCGAAGCTTACGAGCAAGCCCTGGCGAAACGCTCGGAACTCGAGCGGCAACAGGCGCTTCGCCGCGAACAGGCTCGCGAACTCATGGCTGCGTGGATTGGCCAGCCGGAGCGCACTGCAATCGCAGTTCCTGTAAGTTCGGAAGGCCTCGCGGTGAGGTTACGCTTCGACGAGCAGAATGGATCGACGTTCGTCGATTCAGCGCCAGGCGCATCGCAAAAACATATTCCGGCAACGGGAGCGCCGGTAGTGTGGGGCGAAGGCACCTGGTTCTGGCCGTATATGCGGATGGAAATCAGCACCAGGCTGGAATTGCCGAATGCCGGTGCGGTAGAGGCAAATCAGGCGTTCAGTGTGGGAACATGGCTGCGACCCCATCTGCGATCGCTGGAAGCGAAAGACGAGGAAAAGCCTGCGGGCATCATTCTGTCTGTCACGGATGCGGGACAAAAGCAGCGGGGCTGGCAACTGAGAGTGAGCAAGGGCAAACTCGGATTCGTTATGGCGCACGAAATGCCGGATAACGCTATTCAAGTGGAGACCAAGCAGAGAATGTTAGCGGTTGGCCGCTGGAATCACGTACTGGCTACCTATGACGGCTCAGGAAAGGCCGCAGGTGTCACGCTGTACGTAGATGGAAGACCGCAGGAGCTGACAATCATCAAGGATTCTCTGCAAGGAACCACCCATAGCGGCGCGCCTTTGGAATTTGGCCGCGCCTATCCGGACGCCGATCCCTTGCGCCAGTCCGCTTTTCAGGATTTCCGGTTCTTCCAGCGGGCACTCTCGGCGCAGGAAGCGGCACGACTTCCCATCGAGGATTACGTGGCGGAAATCGTGCAAAAACCGATGGCGGATTGGTCGGAGGATGAATTTCATACAGTTAGCGAGTTTTACTTTGCGCAACGCGATGAAGCGACTCAAAAGCTAAACGCCCAGATCGCACCCTTGAATGAAGAACTTGATCGACTTTCGAAAGATGGCGCGATCACTCTGGTAAGTGAAGACGGGCCGGGGCTACCCTACGCGGACGTACTGGCACGTGGAGCGTTCGGGGCACGGACGGAACGCGTGCGGCCCGCAGTGCCGCACTTTTTGCCAGCGCTTCCTGCGAATGCTTCGCTTGACCGGCGGGGCCTGGCGGAGTGGACAGTCAGTCCCGCAAACCCGCTGACGGCCCGAGTGACTGTGAATCGGATGTGGTCGGAGGTTTTTGGCACAGGCCTGGTCGAGACTACAGAGGATTTTGGAGTGATGGGCGGGCGGCCCAGCCATCCGGAACTGCTTGATTGGCTGGCGCTGGATTTTCGCGAGAACGGCTGGAACGTAAAACGTTTTTACAAACAATTGGTGCTGTCTGCGGCCTATCGGCAATCCGCGCGGGTAACTCCGCAGTTGCTTGAAGTCGATCCTAAGAACCGCCTGCTGGCGCGCGGCCCGCGGTATCGGATGGATGGCGAGATGCTTCGGGACACGGCATTGGCGGCCAGCGGTCTCCTGGTAGAAAAAATAGGAGGCCCCAGCGTAAGACCCTATCAGCCGGCTGGAGTGTGGGAAGCAGGAAGCCATCAAGGCAGCGACACAAAAAGTTATACGCAAGACCACGGTGAGGCTTTATACCGGCGCAGCCTTTACACTTTTTGGAAACGAATGGCAACGATGCCCGATATGGATGCCTTGGATGTGCCCGTACGCGATGCCGCATGCACCCGCCGCCAACGCACGGATACTCCGCTGCAAGCTTTGGTCTTGATGAACGATCCGCAATGGCTCGAAGCGTCGCGGCGTCTGGCGGAGCGGGTGATTCGCCAGTCGTCCGAGACTGGTACGCGGCTCGATTATCTTGGTGAAGTGCTCCTCGCTCGTGTGTGGGAACCACGGGAAAAGCTGGTCCTTGAAGATGCGTTGATGAAGTTTCAGAGTACCTATGCGCATGACCACGCCCGGGCAGAAGAAATTTTGAAGGTGGGCGAGAGCAGCCGGGACAGCGCGATCCCTCCGGATGAACTGGCTTCGTGGATGCTGGTAGCCAGCGCGGCAATGAATCTCGATGCGGTGGTAAACAAATGAAATCGAACATGCACGACGACTGCGGAAGCTGTTGTGATCATGGGGGCGTGGGACCCACCGTTTACGACCTTCCGATCCCGCTCGACCTTCGTGAGGAGTGGCGGCTGCTGGCTACGCGCAGACATTTCCTCGGCAGCATGGGCAAGACGCTTGGCTGGGCAAGCCTTTCCACTCTATTGGGCGGCGCTATGACACCGCGAGTCGTCCACGCGGCAAGCGATCCACCTGCCATTTCGCCGACGCACTACGTGCCAGACTTTGCGCCAAGGGCCAAGCGCGCGATCAATCTTTTTATGTCCGGTGCGCCCCCGCAGATGGATCTATGGGACTACAAGCCGGGACTCGCGTCGCTTTTTGATAAAGATCTACCGGACTCTGTGCGAGGCAACCAGGCGCTAACGGGCATGACCTCCGGCCAGGCGCGTTTCCCGATTGCGCCATCACATTGGGGTTTCACTCGCCAGGGCAAGTCAGGGCGCTGGGTGAGTGACCTGCTTCCGTGGACAGGAAGGCTGGTGGACGAACTAGCATTGCTGCACTCACTGCAGACCGATGCCATCAATCACGAACCGGCAATCTTGCTAATGAATACCGGAAATATGGTGCCTGGCAAGCCGTCGATGGGAGCGTGGCTTTCCTACGGGCTTGGCAGTATGAATGAAAACCTGCCCACTTTTGTAGTCCTGAACTCCCTGACGCTGCCTGGCACAGACTTACAGCCGATTTCGCCAAAATTATGGAGCAGCGGATTTTTGTCAAACGAATACGCCGGGGTTGCATTCCGTTCTCAGGGGGATCCCGTGCTTTACCTTGGCGATCCAACGGGCATGAGCCGAGAAACCCGGCGCACGCTGATCGACACTGTGAATGCCATCAATCAGATGACGTTTGAAGAAGTTGGTGACCCGGAGACTCACGCGCGAATTCATCAGTACGAGATGGCGTTCCGCATGCAAACTTCGCTGCCGGAGCTCACGGATATGGGTGACGAGCCGGACAGCACCTGGACGTTGTATGGAGACGAAGCAAAACAGGCGGGCACGTTCGCCTACAACTGCCTGCTGGCTCGGCGCATGGCCGAGCGCGGGGTCCGCTTTACACAAATATATCAGCGCGGATGGGATGTGCACTCGAATGTCGTCGGCAATTTGCCCAAGCTTTGCGCGGCAACGGATCGCGCTTCCTACGCCCTGGTCACGGATTTGCGGCGGCGCGGGCTACTGGATGACACCTTGGTGCTATGGGGCGGCGAATTCGGACGCACGGTATACAGCCAGGGCGGCCTTTCCAAGGAAAACTACGGACGGGATCATCATCCGCGTTGCTTCACGATGTGGATGACAGGCGGGGGCGCTAAAGCCGGAATCGTCCATGGACAAACTGACGATTTTTGCTACAACGTGGTGAAGGACCCGGTCCACGTGCGCGACTTCAATGCAACCGTGCTTCGATTGCTGGGTATCGATCATGAAAAGCTGAAGTTCAAGTTTCAGGGTCTGGAACAAAAACTGACGGGAGTCATTCCTGCGAAAATCGTGCCGGAATTAATCTCATGAAATCCTCCTCACGACGCTCTTTTCTTGCCCGCTGCTCGGCATTGGCTGCCGCCGCCGCAATTCCTCCTTTCTACGTGCACGCATCGGACAAGTCCGGACAGCGTTTGCCGGTGGTTGGTTCGGGCCTTCACACGTATGAATGCGTACATGATTGGCTCACGCCACCTGATGGACTGGTCTGGGGAGACACGCACGGACTCGCTCAGGACGAGCAAGGGCGCATCTATGTGGCCCACACGGTCAACAAGTCGAGCATGCGCGGCGAAGCGGTCGTCGTGTATGACGCCGATGGGCGATTTTCAGGTGCGTTTGGCGAGGAATTTCGGGGCGGGGCTCATGGCCTTAGCCTACGCCGCGAGGCGGACGGCGAATTTCTATATCACTGCGATATCAACCGCTGCAAGATTTCGAAAACCACGCTCGACGGAAAGACCCTCTGGTCGCATGGCTATCCTCGCGAAGATGCGGCCTATGCCGAACGGCCTATCGATTTTGTCCCGACGAATGTCGCCTTTGCACCAAATGGCGATTTCTATGTTGGCGATGGATACGGTTCGCATCACCTGCTGCGCTTTTCCCTGAGCGGCAAATTTTTGGGGGAAATCGGTCGGCCGGGCCACGGAGACGGAGAGTTCGATACGCCGCACGGCTTGTGGGTTGATCCTCGAGGCAAAGAACCCGTGCTGGTAGTGGCCGACCGCGGGAACCGGCGCATTCAAGCGTTCACGCTCAGCGGCGCTCATATGCGCACCATAAAGGATGAAGCCCATCTGCGGATGCCCTGCCACTTTCACGTTCAGGGCGAGTGGATGGTTTGCCCGGATCTTGACAGCCAGGTGTGCATCTTGGATCGGGAGTACAAGGTGATCGCCCAACTCGGCGATGGCCAAACCGCAAACGGACAGGTTGGCTCTCGTCGAAATCAATCGAGACGCGAATTTACGCCGGGACAGTTCATCACGCCACATGCGGCCATTTTCCTGCGTGACGGAAACATCCTGGTGGCCGAGTGGTTGCCAATCGGGCGAATTACGCTCTTGCGACGAGTCTGAGGCTGCTGAATGCTGTTGCGCACTCGGTTGGTACTGTTTGGAATCGGCGCCGCTGTGCTCCTAATTCTCCTCTGGCCCTTGCTTCATGCTGCTCCTGACGGCCTCGAACACGGCGAACTGACCCAATTTGTGGGGCGCTTCCATCCGCTGGTCGTTCACTTGCCGATCGCATTTTTGCTGCTGGTTCCGTTGCTGGAATGCGCGGGCTCGGTTCGCCGGTGGAGTCGTGTGCGAGAATCGGCGGAATTTGTTCTGACCCTCGCGGCCATCACGGCCTTCGTGGCAGTGTTTCTCGGCTGGCTCTTGGCCTGGAGTGGAGGCTACGAAGGAAAACTGGTAACCATCCACATGTGGAGCGGATTTTCATTGGCCGTTGCAGTGCTGCTCTGTTTTGTCTTGCGTGCCTGGGACAAACGTGTTTACGGCGCCGCGCTTCTTGCCACACTGGTTCTTCTAACCTGGACCAGCGATAAGGGCGGAAAGCTGACGCACGGCGAAACGTTCATGACGCGGCACATGCCGAGCAAGCTGCGAACCTTGCTACTTGTGCGGGTAATACCAAACAATGTGCAGCCGATCAACGCAGCGAGCCTCAACGCCGCGAGCCTAATATCGACAAGCGTAACTGCTACTCCGGCGCCATCAGCCACGTTTTTCGCTGCGCGAGTGGCTCCGATCTTCGAGAACAAGTGCTCGAATTGCCACAACACGGAAAAGAGAAAGGGGAAACTCCGGTTGGATAGCTTTGAAAACGTGATGCGTGGCGGAAAGGACGGCATAGTCGTAAAACCCGGTGACCCGAAGCACAGCGAGCTGTTCCGCCGCATCAACTTGTCACCGGACGAAAAGGACTTCATGCCGACAGACGGCAAACCACCGCTGACGGCCTCGGAAGTCAAAGTCATCGAGTTATGGATCGCTTCGGGTGCATCGAGCAGCCTGCCGGCAATAGAAGTGCACGGAGCTCCGCCTGTTCTGGTCTCCGACTTGCCTGTGCTGCCCCTCACCAGAGATTATCGTCCCCAACTGCCACTGATTACTTCACTCGAGCACGAGCTGGGCGTACGCCTGGTTCCCCGCTCGCGAAATCCTGAGGATGGATTGATATTGCGCACGGTAAGCGCGCCAGAGCGCTGCGATGATGCTGCAATCGCTCGGCTAAAAGTAATCGGGATGCTGATCGTGGACGCTGAACTGGCGCGCACGAAGGTCACTGACGCTGGACTGAAAACGCTCGCGACGTTTTCCAACCTTCGTGCCGTTGATCTCGCGCACACGGCGGTCACTTCGGCTGGCGTGCCGGTTCTTGCGCGCCTGAGCCGCTTGGAATCGCTGAATCTGACCGCGACGGTCGTTGACGACGCGGGAGTTGCCGCACTTCGCCACAAGCAGACGCTCAAGCGGTTATATCTTTTCGAGACAAAATGTACGGCTCGGTCTGAGCTGGAATCAAGGGATGAGAGACGGTAGCTGCCGTGCCACGATCCGGAGGCCGATTTCGGAGAGTAGGAGACAAATGGCTGTATCCGGCTGATTTGTAAGGCCGTTCAATCGCCGCAGTGCAGTACATTTCGTGTCTGATGTACGCGGAACATGAGAATCCGCTTTTGTCGAATGTGCAACTCCTGATTTACAAACGGCACTTCTAAGATCCAGAAAGGATATGAATCTCAATGGGCTTGCGGGGTCGGCGCCTTCATCAATTCCACAAACATCCTGTTAAATCTTGCCAGATCCAAATCCATCTGGATTTCGACCATCTGCGCGCCAAGCTTCGGGTTGTCTTTGTCTGTCCACGTCAGGGTGTTTCCGTAAGCCGCACCGTGGTCGATGTCCACACTCATATAGCGGGTTTCCTTTCTGGTGATCAGCGTCGGGTCAATCCACGAGGCGGCCGCCAGTTCATCCCACATATAGGAGCCGCCCTGATCCGCCATAAAAAACTTCACTACGTACCGCGCTGCGGCGCTGTTGCTCTTCTTGATTTCGGCAATCATTTCGTCCGTGATTCTGGTTTTGATGGAGATGTCAACCGGCGTGCAGACGATCTTCTTCCACGGCGCTTGTAAAGCGATCTTCGCGGCTTCTGGATCGAACCAAAAATTAAATTCGTGGCGCGGGCTGCTGATGAACTCCGGATCGTCAGTCCGCGGGCTCAAGCTTCCGCCCATAAAGACCAAGCCTTCGGCCATCTCGGCAAAATGTGGATCGATGGCGTTGGCGAGCGCCAGGTTCGTCATGGGGCCGCCCTCGTAAATCGTCACTTCATGAGGATATTTGTGGACCATGCGGATCAGGAAATGAGCGGCGTCCTCATCGGCCGGCCGGGTAGCGGGCGGCCCTTCCGGCAGCGTCGGAATTACGTCATGTTCGTGCCACCAGCGATCATCCCAGGCGCCGGCAAAGGCGACCTTTCCATACCTCGTCTGCCACAAAATAGCTTCCTTACGGCGATGCACGAGCGGAAATACGGCTCCGGGCACGACAGGAATATCGGTGCGGCCAATTAGTTCCAACAGTCGCAGAGTATGCGCGACCTCTTCGTCGCGCCATTGGTTTCCGCTGACGACGGTTATGCCCAGTACTTCCACCTGGGGAGATTGAATCAAGGTCAACAGCGTTTGCATATTGCTTCCGCCCGGCCCCGAACAATCCTGATTGATGACGACTTTCCGATGTTGCTGCGCGAATCCCGGGTTGTTAGCACTCAGCAAGAATAAAACTAATAACTGTAGTCTTAGATTCTTCATCACAATCCTCTTCGGGTGCTTGTAGTCTCCACAACCCATCTACTTACTTCAAAGAGATTCTTACTTCAAAGAGATTCGCTCTATCCCAACTCCTTCCAAACATCATCAGACTCTGAACTCAAGGTCGATGCTTGATCCCACCGCAACCCTTATTCTCGAGGGGTTCCAGCGCATCGATTTCACCGTTCGTCTGGCGCTTCTCGCTGTCGACACATTCCTGCCCGGCTTCACGCTACGAGCCGGCGGCCTCATCGTCGACGCTGAGCGTCTGCGCTACCCCGGTGATCTCGTCCACGAAACCGGCCATCTTGCCACCATGTCGCCAGCACAGCGCGCCTCCGTCACATCGAATGCTGGCTCCGACGTAGGGGACGAGATCGCCGCTCGGACCTAGTCCTATGCCGCCGCCTTTAGGACCACCGCCTTTAGGACCACTCGGGACAGTGCTGTCTGAGAAATGTAACGCAAATCGAGAGAAACGGCGGCAAAAATCCGGCAACCGTAAGCGTCATCCGGAGGCCCTCTGGACGAATCGTAAAAGAGTAAGGATGATACGGCTCGGGAACAGGACCTCGACGGATGTTATCGTTTTTCCAATTGATCGACGGCGGGATTCCTGGGCGGAACACCAGCGCCAACACGATCGATTTACGGTTGCTGACCGAACCATTGAAGATCAGGTGTTCCGCTTCGCTCGGGAGCCTGTCCGCGTTCGTCATTTCATCTACGCCAGAATGTCGAGACACAGATAGACCGGAGCCGCTCAAGCCGGTCCAACTGCTACCGATTCCAAATCGTCAGCGGTAGGCGAGCGAGGATTGTTCCGCTTACTTCAATGTTGTGCGCCATTGGGTGCAAGCCATCCACACGCTCAATGCTGGGAAGGGCGAATCACTGACTACGGCACACGTCAAGTCTCTTAGTCGTCCGAGAGGTTCTCTCGCCGAAGGGGGCCAATGATGCCCAATTCTGGCCCCCTGCGAAACCTAAATGATTGCAATACCGCGTCTCAGGTCTTGATTTACATCGTTCGCAACGAGGAGGCCGGCAGTTCGAAGCTCCTCTCATCCACCAAGATTTCGTCCCCCCACTTGCGGCGCGAGCCCACCACAACGCAGTGGAATTACTTTCCGGGGACTCCAGTTGTGACTGTGTCGCTCAGGGACTGCTTGAAATCCAAAATCATGCGAACGACGTTCTGATCGCCGATAGCCGTATTGATCATGGCATGGTAAGCCGCGCGGTCAGGCCACTCGACGTGGAAATACTTCTGGATGAAATCGCCGCGCTCGTGGTCGACGGTATCCACGAGCTGCTGAGCTTCCTTTTCAACCTTGCCGCGAGCCAGCAGTCGCCGCACCTTATCTTCCCGCGGCGCGTAGAGAAACACTCGCAGCGTGTCTTGGCGGTTCCTGAGAAAATGCTGCGATCCCCTTCCCACGATGACCGTGTTTCCTGTTTTGGCCGCGTGTTGAACGACACGCTCCGTAATCTTCAAAATGCTTTCGCTGTCGACTACATTGAGCTTGTGCGCATTCAGGCTTCCTTCATAACTCCCGCGCAAAAAGGATTTGAAGAGCCGGTAGTAAAGCGGATCGGTACGCTCCTCACGAACTTCGACGACGGCTTTGGGACAATTGGCCAGCCTGGCGATCTCCTCCGTGAGCAGCTGATCCCAAAGCTTCCAGCCCAGCTGCGCCGCAAGCAGTTGAGCGATTTCGCCGCCGCCGCTTCCGTATTCCCGTTCGATCGTGAGTATTCTAATCATCCAGTTCCTCGGGCCCGCTCACAGCCATTTACGATCCTACTGTAAATGAATTCATTTCGCTCATTCCGCGATCACTCGTCCGCCACCGCCGGGGTCATTCTTCTTGAGAACAAAAGCCAGGCAAAACATGATCGCCGAGCCCACACAAAGAACCATAAAGGTATCGATGTATGCCAGGCTGGCTGCCTGCGCTTGCAGGCCTTGGTAAATGGTGGCAACCGCCCGCGTGTACGCTTCGTGCGCGCCAATTCCGGAGTGAGCTAAGCGCTGGGCAAGGCCGTTTGCCGAATTCTGGAAATTGGGATTGTCGGGCCGGGCGTACTCGACTAGCCGCGCCTGATGGAATTGCGAGCGGCGCGCAATCAACGTGGTCACCATGGAGGTTCCCACGCTGCTTCCCATATTGCGCATAAAGTTGACGATCCCGGCGACCGCATTGTTCTTCTCCGGCGAAACCCCGATGTAAGCAACTAGCGTAATCGGCACGAACAGGAACCCCAAGCCGATTACCTGAGTGATTCGTAACAAAGTGGCGGCTTTGAAGCTTATCTGCAAGTCAATTCGCTGCGTGGAATAATACATGGCGATGGACAACGCCAACCAGCCGAAGGCAATCAGGTATCGCGCTTGGAACTTTGTTGTCAGTTTGCCCATGATGGGCATCTCAAAAAGCAAAACAAGGCCTCCCGCTGAAAGCGCAAAACCAGCCAGCTCCGAGGTGTACCCCACGAGCGTTTGGAGGAATTGCGGCATCAGGACCAGGCTGCTGAACAACATGATTCCCAGGGTGAACATCATCAAATTGGAGCTGGCGAAATTGAAACTCTTGAACATGCGGACATCGATGATGGGCGCCTTTTGAAACCATTCCCAAATGACCAGCGCGATTAAGCAGACGGTGGCGACGACTATGAGAGTCGTGATGAAATGCGAGCCAAACCAATCATCTTCCTGCCCCTTATCGAGCAAAATCTGCAACGCGCCAATGCCTAGAGTCAGAAGAGCGATGCCAATATAGTCCAACTTAACCCCAGCTGCCTTGAGCCGGCTTAAATAGGGCGGATCCTCGACGAAGCGCCGGACCAGAAACCAGGTCGCAAGTCCGACCGGAATGTTGATGAAGAAAATCCACCGCCAGGAATAGTTGAAAGTGATCCACCCGCCAAGGGTTGGGCCGATCGTGGGCGCCATGATGGCCGTAATTCCATACAGCGCAAACGCCAAGCCTCGCTGTTGCGGCGGGAACGTGTCCGCGAGAATGGCCTGAGCCATCGGCTGCAGCCCGCCGCCGCCCGCGCCCTGCAGAACACGGAAGAGAAGAAGCAGCCCGAGACTCGGGGCGATACCGCAAAGAAAGGAACTCACAGTAAATACACCCAAACAGGTCATAAAAAAGCGCTTACGGCCGAAGGTGCCCGCGAGCCAGCCGCTGATCGGAAGGATGATGGCATTCGAGACCAGATAAGAAGTCAACACCCACGTGCTCTGGTCATTGCTCGCGCCGAGATTGCCGGCCATGTACGGCAGAGCTACGTTTGCGATGCTGGTATCGAGAACCTCCATGAAGGCAGCCATCGCCACAACGACGGCAATCAGCCAGGGGTTGTATTTGGGCCGCCAAACGTCCTGGTCGATTGTGAGAGCCGCAGTGCTCATCGAAGGTAAACGTCCGGCACGACGTTCATGCCGGGCCGAAGCTGACGATCGCGATTTTCTCCCGGCTCGAGAACGATTTTTACCGGGACTCTTTGGACGATTTTGACGTAGTTGCCGGTGGCATTTTCTGGCGGAAGTAGACTGAAAAGCGGGCCGGTCGCGCCAGCAATGCTGTCCACGTGCCCCTTCATAGCCTGGCCCGTGGAATCGACATGGATTTCGGCTTTCTGCCCGACGTGCATGTGCTTGAGCTGGGTCTCTTTGAAATTGGCGGTGACCCATACGTCGTCGAGAGGAACCACGGTGAGCAGTTGCTGGCCAGGTTGAACGTTCAGCCCGGCGACAACCGTCTTATTCACTTCGCCGGAGACTGGGGCAATGATCTTGGTATATTGGAGATTCAGCAAAGCCTGCTCGAGTTGCGCGCGCTTTTGCTCAACATCGGCGACAGCCGCGCGGGCGCGAGCCTTCGTGGACGACACCTGCTGTGGTCCGGTTTCCGCATATTGATGGTTTGCATCGGCCTGCACCTGGCGGCTGAGGGCCTGTTCAACGAACTGCTGCGCTGCCGATTCATTGGCGCGGGCCGCGGCAACCGCCGCGGTACTGGATTTCGCCGCAGCCAATGCTTGATCGTAAATCTGCTCTGCCACTTCCTTTTTGTCGACGAGTAGCTTGTAGCGGTGTAAATCATCCTGAGCCTTGACGTCGTTGGCTTCTGTCTCTTCGAGTTGGGCATGGGCGGCAGTGAGCTGCCTTTGGGCGGCAATCACTCCAGCCTTGGTGTTATTTATGTCTGACTCGGTGGACAATAGTTGGCTCGAGGTGTTCACCGAAGTGATTGGCACCGTGATATTCAGCGATTGTGCGGTGGCTTCTGCGTTGGTGAGATTGGCTTGCGCCTGCGCGACGGCAACTTCGTAGTCTTTTGGATCGATCTCGACCAGAACGGTGCCCTTCTCCACCCATTGGTTGTCGTCCACGTTGACCTTCACCACATAGCCGGAAATCCGCGCGCTCACCGGATAGAGGTGTACATCCGCTTGAGCGTCATCCGTCGATTCATAACTGCTGAGGTAGCGCCACAAAAACACGCCTCCAACAAGAACTACCAGAGCGACAATCAGAATCACGATGTTTCTGCGGCGCTTGGGGTTCTGGCGCGCTGGGGCCGTATAGTTCCGGTCCGTCAATGGCGACGGATCGCTGATGCTTTCCTTGCCTGTGTCAGGCATCGAACGGGGTGGGTTCTCGTCCGCCATGTTCATTGTCCTTTGAAATATTCCTTGACGCCCAGTTCGGCGAGGCCGAGAGCGCGGGCGAGGGAAATTTTTGCAAAATTATAGCTGTAGAGACTGGAGATGTACTGTTCATGAGCGCTGGCGACGGCCTCTTGCGATTGCACCACTTCGACAGTGTCGGTGACGCCGGCAGTGAAACGATCGCGCGATTGCCGCAGAGTTTCTTCCGCCAGATCGATGTTGCTTCGCGCCACGTTGACCAGTTCCGCCGACGACTGAAGGTTCACGAGGGCGGTGCGAACGTCGGAGTCGATCTGCGCGCGCAGATTGTCTAGGCGTTCGCGGCTTTGCTCGAGTTTCGCATCGGCCTGTAAAACGTCGCCGCGAACGCTGCCTCCCAGAAAAATCGGAATCGAGAGCGTTCCTCGCACGTCGAAGACTTGTGTTGCGTTGGATGGGTGCCCGCCTGCGGCGCCAACGTCTGCGTTAAAGTCAAACGACGGGAGATAGCCGGCCACGGCGGCTTTGCGGGAGAATTCTGCTGCGCGCACGTCGGTCATAGCGGCCTGGTAATCGGAGCGCGAGGTGTAGGCGCGTTTTAAGGCTTCATCGACGGTGATGCCTTCGAACGGCTGATATGGCGACTTATCTGTGAATTCAAATTCCTGTCCGGGAGCCAAGCCGATCACGCGCGCCACAGTCAGCTTCTGGATGGCGAGATTGTTCTTCGCTTGAATCAACTGTTGCTGGCGGGTCTGGAGCTCGACCCTGGCGCGCAGCCCGTCGATGGCTGGCGAGGTTCCCGCGTTCACCTGGTCCGTTGCTTGATCCAAGAGCGCCTGCGCCGTCTTGACTTGCGCTTCTGACGTTTCGATGCGGGCTTCGTCGGCGATGGCCTGCAAATAGGTATAGCCTACGGCCAGCACAACGAGATCGCGCGCGTCTTTGTAGGAATATTCGGCGGACTTCAGGCTCTGGCTGGCCGCGCGCGTAGCGTTGATCGACTTCCAATCAAACAGAGACTGAGTCACCGTTGCCCGTGCGTCAAAGTAAGAAAAAGGGCCTACGGACGGCGGAACTTTGATGGCACCAACGCTGGAAAGGCCGAGCTCGGCGAGATTGAGTTCCGAGGCTACGGCGTAAGGCGCAGCCGTCACGTGAGGCAGGAGAGCGCTCAATTGCACCCATCGCTGTCCGCGGGCCGAACGAATGTCTGCGTTCGAGAGGAGCGCTCCGAGATTTTGCTTCAATCCGCGGTCGATGGCGTCTGATAAGGAAAGCGGCATAACTCCCGCAACGAGCTTTGCGGGCACGCTGGCAGCGAACGGACTCACCCCGGCAGTCCCCGGTATGGCCTGGCCGGGTGTGCTCGGACTCGAGCTTGCCTCGCTTTGCGCAAGGGACGTTGCGGCTCCGCAAAACATGAGTCCGGCGAGCAAGGCCACGCGACCGGGTCCATAACTAAGCCTCAAGAGAGCCTCCTTGGCCTCGAACTTTTGCCAAGCTGCGGTGTCGGCGGGAATTATCCTAGTCCGGTCACGCATTTCCGGCAACCGTCATGTCTGCCGAGTCTGCCGAGCCCCGGTTAGATGCTCTAGCAAGGGCGGCGAGGGCCATCTTTTTTTGAACCATTTGGTGTGCGCATCATAGGCAAACCACAAGCCCCTCCTCGCAAGAATCAAGACCATTGGAACATCTTGGGTCCGGAAGTCTTGGGCTATTTCAAGGGGCTGGCGGAGGAGACCGAGCTCCCTTGCCAGAAGTTAACCAGTCTTTAATCTTTTAAACTGTGCCAAGAAGCGCAAGAAAACCCTTCGAAAAGTACGGGCTTCGCGCGAGTTGAGCTTGGCGCCGCCGGAGATCGGCGTATTCGCACCGTAAACCCATCTACCTCGCTAAACCTAGTGTGCGACTCCGTTCAAGATGCAGCCGTGTGTTTCAAGCTCATGTGCAACGAAATGTGGATGTCGGAACGAGCGAGAAGCAGGACGTGAAGAAGAGACTTCTAGCAGCGGGCCATCGGGGCAGCACGAAGCGGAATGCCGATTCCGGAGAAGATAGCGTCTTACGCAGAGAACGCAGAGTGGCAAGCGGCACCGCCGGAGGAAAATGGGTTTAAGTGCGTTTAGGCAAAGTACTTCCGGATCATGGAGCGCCAGGCCGGCCGAGGGGACAGCCTACACTACTCCGACCTCCTGACTATGCCCGGCGGACTGGGCACGGAATGGGTAAGTGCCCAATGTTGAGGCACTCCGCTTAGATCGTGCCGATGGCATGCCCGCTGGATCGTGCAGCTGGGGAGCAACCGATTTCGCTTCGGCTTCTACGATTGTCGTCACCCACATTTCGACTGGCACAAACCTACTGGTCATGCTGACGGATGCTTTAGGATCTCTGCCAAAGCGTGCAGCCGTGTCGAGTCAGCGGGACTTTTCGCCGTGGTGGCGCTCTTTTCCAACGACGGCGCCATGCGCTGCAACTTTGCCACCTTCCCCGGGCTCATGTGTGAACTCTCCGCGCTTTGGATGGCCTTCTCGAGAGCCGCGATTCGGTCTGCCGGCACGGCTTGGGACCGTGACAATTGGTCAACATACGCCTTCGCCACGACCAACTGTGCAGGCCACTCGATTTTTTGCTGGTTCTGCACATTCAGCTCAGTTACACGAACCGCCTTTGCTGCGTCGATTTCGTTCTGCGTCAGAAACTTGGTCGGCGTCAGTTCAAAGACGTCCAAGCCACGCGCAATCTCCGACCCGTAAATGTAGCCGTTGTACCAATACGCCGACCAGTCGCCGCCCAGCACCAGCACGTTTGGATCAATCGGCCCGCGGTCAAAGTAGGCAATCTCGAAAGGATGCGTCGCGTCCGTGAAGTCCACAATGGAGATCCCACCTTGGTACCAAGCCTGCACTTCGATATCGCGGCCAGGGACCGGAATCAACGAGCCATTATGCGCCACACAGTTCTCAGTATCGGCCTGGGCCGCCGGCAATTTGTAATAGCTCGCGAAATTCAGCTTGTCGTCCTTCAGACCGAAAATCGCGTCCGCGCCCCATTTGTTCGGGTCGTTCGGACGGCACCGCGCTCCCAGACCCCCACCCCACTCGTCGGTAAACACGACCTTGCTCCCATCGTTGGAGAACGAAGCCGAGTGCCAGTATGAATAGTTCGGATCGTTTACCGCATCCACACGCTTCGGATGTACCGGGTCCTTGATGTCGAGCAGAATTCCATTTCCGGAACAGGCGCCTGCCGCCAACCCAATCGCAGAGTACACCGTGATGTCGTGGCATTGGTTCGTGGCCGCCGGCTTCTCCTTGCCCTTGTCATGGGTGCCGCCGTTGTTAAGGCCGTTCAGCGCTCCTGTTCGCGGATCGATAAATACCCGAGGACTGGACACCACCTTCGCATCCTGCGGCGCAGCCACCGGAACCTTGATCACTTCGATACGAAACAGCGCCGTATTCGGGTCTTTGTCCGGCGCTTCGTCTGAGCACCCAGCCAGTTCTTCCGACTGACGGACGAACGATGTGCCGGACACGTAGATGTAGACATTGTCCTTGTCGTTCGCATCTTGCACGAGAGTGTGGGTATGCGATCCGCGGCACGTTTGCACGGCCGCGACCTGCTTCGGATTCTTAATGTCTGAGATGTCGAAGATCCTCACACCGCGGAAGCGCTCCTTTTGCGCGGCTGGCGGGCGCTTTTTCGCATGTTGCCCTGCGGGCGGCGGAGGTTCCGGCGGAAACCCTTCCACGCCGCAATCCAGACGCCCATTCGGCATCTCCACCGACATGAACAGCAGGTTTTTGTACACCGACACATCACCCTGCCCGCCGGGGCATACCAGTGAAGTTAGCAACGCGGTGTTCGCCGGATTGGAGATGTCGTAGATATTCACGCCATAAAAATTCCCCTGGAACAAGTGGTTGCCCTGAAATGCAAAGTCCGAGTTCGCAAAAGCAAGCTGCGCGACCACCAACTGCAGCGGCTTCGACATTTTCGAGGCGTTGCCTACGCCGAGCTGGCCAAGCATCTTCTGCACCTTCGGATCATCGGGCTCAGAAGTCCCCAGCTGGAACGCGTCAGGTTTCTTGAGCAACAGGAGGTGCTTGATGCCCAGCGAGGCTTCACCCGCGTCATACAGCCCTGGCCTCAGCTTGGCCCGGGGATCGTTCGCATCCGATCCCTTCATCCCCGGCGGTAGCGACGGCGCAGGTTGCGGAGCAAATGGATTCTCGTCCTCTTCCGCATCCTCGGCTGGCGGCGGCGTCGGAGGCGCCTGCGCCTGCACCCGGCTTACACCGAAACAAAAAACAATCGCGGCTGCCGCCAGAAGAAAGGCACCACTGAACATTCGGTTCATCGTTCCTCCCTTGACGATTTTTTCTCCAACATAGTCTGCATAATCTTGATCTCGGCCCGCTGGGTATTGTCTGCATCCGTCGCGAAGTTGAACAGATCGGCATCCTGCCCCGCGCCCGCGGTGTCGAACAAATCCTTCACCATTGTCAGCGCGCCATTGTGGTGCTGAATCATCCCTGTCAAGAATAGGTGGTCGAATTCGGCGCCCTTGGCCTTGCGCAGTGCCTCCATCTGCTCCAGCGTAAGCATGCCGGGCATAAGAGCCATCGGTTCGTGCGCCATGTCCATGGCCGGCATCCCCGGCTTCGCCATTGAAACTGGTTCTCCCCGAGCCACCAGCCACCGCTGCATAAACTTAATTTCGTCCGACTGCGAGCTACTGATTCGCGCCCCTAGCGACCGCAGATCCTCGTTCTCCGTATGCGACGGAATCAACCCCGTCATCTCCACCGCTTGCGAATGATGCATGATCATGCCCTGCATGAACTCCACATCCGCTTGCGATCGTGGCGGCAGCGTGGCCCTCGTCGACGAAGGCAGCGTTCTGCTCGGCTTGCCCGGCGCACCCGGCTGCACCACAACAGGCTTTGCTGGATCAGCCTGTTGTGCGCGCCGAGTGGAGGAGAAGAAACCTCTGGAGGCGCTCGCGGCGAGCAGCATGCCACACAGCACCGCAGATCCTCTTAGAGAGTGGAGCTCGCGCTTGCGGTGAAAACCGTAAAGCTTCCACTTCGATGCATAACTACACATTTTCAGTGCTCTGAAGCTAAAACGAAGCGGCAAACATCCCACGGAGAAATGCGGCTCGTCTCCAGAATCTCCGGAAATCTTTGCCGCATCCGAGCAGGCGGGCGTAGATCGGGGAGCCGCACGTGACAGCGCACAGAATATCATTCGCTGCGTCTCTCGCCGATGCCGTTCGCTCCGTGCTGATTGTAGAGTAGGTGCCAATCCGACGCTCGGATATCGATACTACACAGACCAGGTCGGACGGAGTAGGCGTGAGTTCAGATTCCGCGTTTCTCCGGGCCTTCGCGTTCCAGTCAAACGCGACAGGCGGCCAAGAAACTACGCCGACGATCACGCCGAAGCCGCAGCATAGACCAAAAGTGCGAGCGATAGCAACGGGCGCCTACAAGGATGCGTAGGCGTCATTTCAGATGACGCCGCCTTGTGGCGAGTGATATCCAGGATTGCCGGCAACTCTTAGCGGTTCTGTTTACTGGAAGAGTAGCCGGTCATCCGCCTGGAATCGTGATCACTCTATCCGTCCTGAGGAATGCAAGAGCTCTTCTATTCGCCCTTTCTCGGCACTCGCATCATCCTGTCAAAAACCTGCTCCGTATGCATATGCTCCTTGGAGTCGGCTGATGCGGCAACTGAGACGATTTCTTGGCCACTGGTTAAGAATTGCCCGCCGACTCTGCTTGGACCTTAATTCGCGCGTAAGCGCCCTCAAATCAAAGAGTTTGGCTGGTAATTTTCAGCATAACTGGTCCAATCTGCGCACGCACTCCTAACTGGCACGCGGAGAACGAGTTCAGCCTGCGCGGGCATCACGCTTGGGTCAGTTAGGCCGACCATGCGTCCACTACACGACCGCGATACGGGAAAGGTCCAAGAGAATGCTAAGGTCTGAGAAATTCCTCCCAAATTAGGCTGCTGAGCCTGTCGATCTCCTTGCCCCTCGTACGACGTCTAGGTAGAGCCAAAAAAAGCGTGGCACTGGAGGCGGAGATGACGGAGCAGTACTATCGAAACTACAAATCAACCGTGGGAGTGGCCATCGTCACGTTCATGCTTCCCACCTTGTGCTGCAAACTCGCCGGAGCGGCTGCACCAGGGTGCAAACTTCTCGGCAACACGGCATGGGTGGCCTTAGGGCTATTGCGCTCGGTCATTCTGCTGACGGACTGGCAAGCGGTGTCGGCGTATCTTTGGGACGATTCAAGACTTTTTCAACATTTACAAATCATGGCATCCATATGGTCGCTGATTTGCCTGGTGGCGGGCTAGGCATGACGGCTAGAGCGGACGGTAGCTCGCGCGAGGATGAAACCTGCTTTGCGAGTCCCGTAAAAAGCCCCTGATGAAACGAACCCAGGATACGATGCCGCTCGTCAGGAGCGTCTCCGAGTCGCCGCCCTTCCCGACGGTAATGCGTAGCTCACTGTTGGCAACGTCCGGATTCACGGCAAGGCCGTCCCTGCCCGCCGCGAACTTGGAAAGGGGGGAGCCTCCGGCCAGATCGAGCTCGCCGTTGTTTTGAAAAGTGTGCAATTTTGAACAGACTGACCCTGAGCCCAGTCGTACCCTGCGACGGAATAGTGAGAGTGCGAAGTAGGCCCGCGATGACAGTCGTACGGAAGCCTCCGAGGGCGTCATCGCGGGCTTCTTCGTCCTGGACGGCACGCCTCTGCCTCTCTCAGTGCCACCAACGCAAAAACCCCAACAGTTCCATCGCAACCCGTTCCGCACTCGTTTGCCCACGCCCGGCTTCATTCCTTCTTCACGCTCATCACGCCTCCTCGGTGCGATCCCGTAACAAGACGGAACCGTCCTACTACAAACAAACTTCACCAGTCCTCTGGATTGACCGGCCTTTCCGCGGCGGGCGGGGCGAACGTCGCCCACCGATTCCTGACGGCGTGCCGCACCCTTTGGGTTTGGTTTTCGAGGGAGTGCGGGTTTTGAATTTTCTTCGCCAAATTTCGGGACAACGTACCCCCGAACGCTGCTAACACGAAGCCAGAATCGCTTCCTTGTGGAACGTCATGAATCCGGCGCGGCATGGTTCGCCATTCCCTAGGAATGGTCCTCGGTGCAGACGACCTTCCACCGCGGAATCCCATCGAAGTGTTTGTGGTTATGTGTGAGCAGTGGAATGGAAGGCCGGATCGCGCTAGGCGCGATCCGAAGATCGCTTACCGCAACGACTCTGCCCGGAGGCAAGCTCGCTTTTACCTTTCCGTATTCCCGCGAGAGCTCCCGATCGTAAAGACCGAGCGCAACGTCCTGCAAATGCCGCTCCAGCGCGGCTCGCACTCTACCTCCGCACCGGCCGGGCAAGGGCGCCACGAGAGACGCGAAGTCGCTCGCCCCTTTCGATTCTGAGATACGGTTGACCTTCTCGGCAATCACCTGATTATGGGTCGCGGATGCAGAACTAAGAGGACCGATGTTGGATGTTGGGACGGAAACTGAGGGAGAGGGTCAAGAGGCCCACTTTGCCATGGCCCCAACGATAGACCACCCCTGGGACAAAGGCGACTCAACTCAACGGGCCGAGACGATGCCGCTGGATTTGTTGTTCGAATTGTTTATCTAATACAGGCATCATACCGGAATATTTCACAGATGCAACGCAAGAGACGTAAGAGATAATACCCTACAGGAGCCTACTGGCAGCACCTGTTCAAAATTGCACAGACGGAAAAGAGGTCGTCATAGGAAATTCTAATGTGAGTTAACTCTGACTGAGCCCGGGGGGAGGCAGTTGGGCGCGGAAGGGGACTGCCACCCCGGGATTCTGCCAAGGCTGGCTAAGTCGTCGATATCTGAACCCAACCTCGGGCAAAGTGAAATGGGCGAACGACCTCGCCCACCTTGCGACTGTGGAAATGCGAAGCTAGTGCGTAGATTTCTGTTGACGGTTCAGAAATTACAGACGTGTTGCCAATAGGGGAGCCATCATGATATCCGCCTCGCCAGAGTCGTTCGAAATCGTCGCTCCAAAGAAGGTATTTACGCCCTGCATTCTTGATGATGATCCAGTGCAGCTCGATATTCTGTCGGCGGCGATCACTGAGATGGGATATGAGCCGTTCCCCACACATGACCCCGAGGAAGTGTTGAAACTCGTGAAATACGGGCGGTGCCGGCTCGTGCTGGTGGCCGTGCGTATGCCGGAGATGGATGGGTACGAGTTCCTGGACCGGGCGCTGCGCAGTGATCCCGGCGTGCACGTGATTCTGATGGCGGGAGAATACACGCTGGAATCTGCGCTCGAAGCAATCCGCCGAGGAGCGGCGGATTTCCTGCCAAAACCTGTCGACCGCGCACATTTGAAAAAGACCCTGGACGATGTCGCCGCGCTCTACGATCAGCGGCGGCGCGTGAAAGCGCTCGAGGAGCAATTGCTAAAGGATCTTGAGTTTCACGGAATCGTTGGGAAAAGCCCGGTGATGATGGAGGTGTTCGACTTCGCGAGAAAGGTTGCGCGGCACTATACGAACGTGCTGCTAGTGGGACCGACAGGAACGGGCAAAGAGCTAATAGCTAGAGCGATCCATAAGATCAGCCCGGTCGGACCGCAGAAGTTGGCGGTGTGCAACTGCTCGGCAATGACGGATTCTTTGCTGGAGAGCCAGCTTTTTGGACACGAGCGCGGATCGTTCACGGGGGCCACGGAGACGCGCACGGGATTGTTCGAATATGCCAACGGCGGGACGGTTTTTCTCGATGAAGTCGTCGAGACATCGCCGGCCATGCAAGCAAAACTACTGCGCGTGATCCAAAACCGCGAGATCCAACGAGTTGGTTCTCCGGAGGTACGGCAAATCAACATACGGCTCATCGCTGCAACGAACCGGAATTTGCACGCAGAAGTACTGGCAGGGCGTTTTCGCGAAGATCTGTTTTACCGGTTGAGTTCCATCCAGATTCGGATTCCGTCGCTGTCGCAGCGGCTCGAAGATATTCCCTTGCTGATGCAGTTTTTTCTGAAGCGATGCAACCGAGCTTATGGAAAAAACATTTCTGGACTGACGCGGCGTGCGCAGAAGGTGCTCCTGCAACATCCTTGGCCCGGGAATGTGCGCGAACTGGAGAATGTGATTTCGTGCGCATGCATTTCGGCGACGGGCGATTTCATCGATCTCGCCGATCTACCGGAGCTCCTGGAGAGCCGGAGTACGCGGTTCACAGAAAGAGAGGACTGGATGCCGATGTCCCTTGATGCATTACGCAGGCTACACGTTCGACGCGTATTGGAAATGTGCCAGGGCAACCGCGTGAGGGCCGCGCATATTCTTGGGGTTGGGCGCACCAGCCTATATCGGTACATCCAGCGGGATAGGAAGGTCGCAGGCGCCCACAAAAACTCCAGGGGTGCCGTCGCTTAGAGTGGAAGCGAGTTCTGGCCGCAAGGAAGGAAATAGAAAAATTCTTGTAGGTAAGTAAAAAAACGAGCTTGCGGCGCGCCTACTCTGCGTGTCTGGTGACCGAGGCGCCATCGTGGACGGTGGCAGACCCTTAGCACGCGCGGCACATGCCTCACTGGCTTGTTCTCTCCCGAGGACGCCTGTCCTGAAGTTTTTTGCCTGTTCGACAAACAAGGGTGCCGGTGCCCCAGGGTGCCGCTTTGGCAACCTGTCGGGTGGCCCCCGATTGCAGCTCGAAATTCTAAGGCCAAAGCGGAAATGCGGAGCAATGTACGAAAAGGTGTTTATGCGGCCCCAAGTGGGGTTCGTGACAGCAAGAATGAACCGGAGGAACTCCCCTGTCCTCTCGGCGGCCTGCTTGCTCTGGTGGGAAACCTTGCCCTCCCCCACTTTTGAATACCCCGCCAGAGCAAAATTATCTTGACGCGAGGATTGTTTTCGTGTTTCATACAATCGAATGAAACAGGAAGACATCCTCGATTCCCGCGATCGTCTCGTCAAGCAGCTCCCGGACGCCACTCAGATTGCACGTGGCACTTTGCTGCGACGAACCATTCGCCATGCTCGAGGCTGTCCGAAGTGCCGGGCCGGAGGAGGACATCCGGTCTGGGTGCTCACGGTAACCTACCCGGGTGGAAGAACGCGGCAGTTCAGCATTCGTCCCGAGCAGCGCGTTCAGGTCCAGAAGTGGGTGCGCAACTACCAGCGTCTGAAAAAGGGATTGGAAGCGATCAGTGAATTGAACCACGAGCTGCTGCGGCCCAGCCGGTAGGCTTTTTTTTGAAGTTGTTCTGTTTCATTTATATAAATGAATCACGAAACAGACCTTTCTCCCGCTGTCCGGCAGCTCATCGATACGCACTTCTCCGGCCTCCGCCGCACCGTGCGCAAGAACATCTCCCGTCTGACTTGCGCCTTTCTCCAATTGGCCTGGAGCGTCCGCTTCGGCTACGGCGGACTGCACCTGACTTCGATCGCCCGCGTCCTACCCGAGGGCAAGAATTTTAAGAGTAGCTATAAATGGCTCTCGCGCTTCCTGAAATGTAAGTACTTTGATGCTTCCAGCCTGGCCGAGTGCATGCTGGCCGTGATCTTGGGGAACAAGCCCCCACGTTGGGTCATCGTGCTCGTCGACCAGACCACTGTGAATGGCGTCGAGGTCGTCAATGCGGCCATTCCGTTTCAAGGGCGAGCCGTGCCGGTGGCTTGGGTAGATTTTGAATATCCCTGGAAGACCATCCATCCCGCTTCGCAAAATACCATCGAGCGTTATCTGCTCACTTGGCTGGGACTGGCCGTCCCGCGCGGCGCACGACTGATTTTGATTTTCGATCGCGGCTACGCGCGTGTGGAGTTAATCAAGGACTTAAAGCAAGGTCAGCAGCCGTTCCTCATCCGCGCTCGCCGCAACGTGATCGTGCAGACCAAAGTGCAGGGCCGCCGGCGACGGCTGAGTTTGGGACGGCTTCCCCATCGCACGGGCTGCCCGATTCGCTATCGCCATGTTCTCTACCATAGTACAAAAGCCGAACCGGTGGACGTGATCGTGTATTGCGAAAAGGGATTTGCGGAGCCCTGGTTTTTAATCGTGCCGCCGGATTCCGAATCGTGGCTCCCCACAAAAGAAGTGCTCGGGCTTTATCGCCAACGCATGCAAATCGAGCAGTGTTTTCGCGATTGGAAAAGCCACCTGGGGCTGCGCGGCTTGCACCTGCAGGTCCAGAAATCGGAGCGCCTACTGCGGGTCCTGATGGGATTCACGCTCGCTTGTTTGATCGTTCTGCTGTTGGGGACCGATCCGCTCGCCGAACGACTCCGGCCCTACTTTGAACAGGAGCGGCGCAAGCCTCGCCACGGAACCCGCAAAGTCCTCAGCGTGCTATCGATCGCTCTGCATGTGCTCTCCGATTCGCGTTGGCAGCAACAGGCACGAAAGCGGTTAATGCAAATTCTCGTGCGACTGGCGCAGGGCTGTGGAGTGGCGCTGCTGCCTGCCTTCTCGCCCTAAGAAGCTGAGCTCGCTTTCTTTTCTCGCGGACCTCGATCCTCTGCTCCTGCCTGCGTGAGAGAAACTGTCTGCTGTGCTCCGAATTCCAAATACCGAGTCGCTCTTGCCGAGAGGAACCACTCCGCCTGTCTGATTTGCGAGAATCGGCCAACGCTCCGTCCCTGCGTGAGAGTTCATCGCGCTCGCATAAAGACGACAAGAGCCGCATTGAAGCTGGTCGTCACATGCTTGCTCCGCGAGAGCGCCCAAATACTGGGGGAGGGCAAGGTGGGAAACTTCTTGTGTCCAGGGCAGGAGGAGCGTACTCTTCGCGAGACAGAGATCCACGTCGGAAATTCCCGGTTAATTGCCAAGCCCTCGCTATTCTCGACGACGTTCTGAAGTCAAACGATGGAGGAAAAAGTATGTTTCACTTACTCTGGTATATTCTTATTGGGCTAATCTCGGGTGTCATCGCGAAATCCGCGATGCACGTGCACATAGCGATCTTCTGGACGGTCGTGCTCGGCATTATCGGTTCGATCCTCGGCGGCGGCGTTACCCACATGTTTTCGCGCCCAACAAACGAACGCTATCATCCCGCCGGCCTCCTTCTTTCCACTTTGGGCGCGATCCTCATCCTGTACATTTGCTACAAGCTGAATATTCATTTTCCTCAAGTGTAACCTCGCATTGCGCCAGAACCATGGGCGGAACGCTCTTCTCCGCAATCACCGTTTCCGGCGGGTGGCCTGACCAAAACTTCATGACCGCGCCGCGCGGCAGAGCCTGTCCGCTTTCTGTGGACTTTCCAATCGCCACTATGCTCCTTAGAATCAACGCTCGCAAGAAATCTATGGTCGCGCAATCCACGGGTGACCTGAAAACAAAGGGCTTAGTGGTGCGAATGGGCCGTTGTGCACTGATGCTTTGCTGGATGGAGCGGACCATGGGCGCGTGTTTCAGACGCGCACGCCGATCTTTCTCGCCTGCGACGCGCCGGGTTTCATCACCGGACGTATGCTGGCAATCGACAGGGGCATTCCGGCGAGCGGCGTCAAACAATAGCACGCTTAGCTCTACCGGAGCGTGAAGCGGGTATGGGGGCGGCTTCAGGCAGCAAAACCCATGTTGCGCTAACAGCATCCAAATTTCTTTATCTTTGAGACGGCTATCAGCGCGGATGTTGCAGCAGTGTAGAATGCGATGCACTCGCTCGCGCATGCAAATCGAGGGCTGGAAATTCCCGCGCCAGATCGCCAGCGTTGGCTAAGCGCGCCAATCGAAGCCCGCATATGGATGTTCACCAACTCGAACTGTTTCTCGCGGTAATGGACTCACCCAGCATGTCGTCAGGATGATGGGCCACATCCAGCAGCTTTTTGAAAACGATTTGGCCAAAGATGTGCGCCCCTTTCATTTCGCAACGGGCGTTACTACCCCGATCTACCAGTTGGCTGGCCCACTTCGACAACCACGCAAGCGCTATCCC
>Ga0207046_10088_pt1 | contig 26238 bp, 24 predicted proteins | sample Alteio_BWMinCont_66_FD_153303 | JGI IMG/M metagenome (GOLD analysis project Ga0207046, IMG submission 153303) | Enriched cells from forest soil in Barre Woods Harvard Forest LTER site, Petersham, Massachusetts, United States -... | ecosystem: Environmental > Terrestrial > Soil > Temperate forest >...
ATCGGTAAGGGTATATGTAGGCACATTAAGCTCTGTTGAGTATATTGCACACAGACTATTCGAAACATGATATAAGTATTTGTGATTCTGTACCGGAATAGCATCTAATATAGCGGCCATAGTTTCGTATCGGGGCGTTGCAGGATTTACACCATAATCGTGCCAAATTACAATAGAGTTATCTTTGATCAGATGCTTAAAGACCTTCTCGGTATCATTCTTTATAAATGAATAGTGGTGGTCGGCATCAATAAAAACAACATCAAATTTTTTATTTAATGCCCCGAAATCATATTTTGTTGAATCGCCATAAACTTGGGTGATATTCTTCTTTCCATTAGAAAAAAAGCCAAAAATGTCTTTATATTTTCCGTTAAAGCTTTCGATGGGGTCTAAATTCATCGTGTAGCATTCTTCACAAACTTCTGAAGCATTCACGGCACTCTCTCCTCTCCATGTTCCTATTTCAAAATACTTACAAGCCGGTTTTGTTTTACATAAGGCTTTAATAATCGCTAAATCAGGCGGAGTAGAACCTCCACCCAAAAAATCAACGGTTTCTAATTTCTCGTTGAAATTGGGTATCAAATCTGTAATTTCTACCACAGGGAAACCATTAATAAACTTGGCATGATTACTTTTTACATAATTCATCCATACAGAATTATCATCCAGAATCTTGTTTAATAATTTGGGTTTGTTTACTATTTCCTTTATAGCTTTATAAGTACTTTTAAACTGTCTAATCATTTCATTTGTAGTAAGGATTGCAAATATAAAATAACTTTTCTTACCCGCTGCCGGAAGAAGTTATCCATGAACTTCTTCCGGCAAAAGGCAAAAAATCTTATAAAACCTGATTATTATTAATATATAACCAGTTTCTTCACCTCGGTATTGTTATTACCGGGTGGTGTTATTTTTACAATATAGGTACCTGCAGACAACCCATGTATGCTGAAACTTACTATGGTTGCAGGATCGGAAATATCTTTACTCCAAACTTCTTTTCCAAAAATATCATACAGTGCAACTATTGTTCCTTGCATTATGGATTTACTAGAAGCAAGAGATATATTTTCGGTCGCTGGATTAGGATAAAGTGTTAATTCATCATTATTCCGAATTTGATCAATACCTGAAGCATCAGTAATTACTAACTCCCTAATTCTAAAATTATAATCATCCCCAATAAGAAGTTGGGCAGGAGTAGTGGGTGTAAAAGCAAGCATGTTAAGATGCGCAAATTCTGCTTTCCTAGGAGCTCCTCCGTCCCCGGCAAATCCTTGAACACCATTGCCTACTATAGTAGTAATAATCCTCGTTTTCAAATCTACCCGGCGAACTACATTATTCTGAGCATCTGCAATAAGAAGGCTACCATCACCGGGAGAGATAGCAAGATATCCAGGGTCATTTATTTCGGCGAGTGTTGCCTTGCCCCCATCTCCCGAATACCCTCCACCACCTGCTATACCCACAACAGTGCTGATAATGCCGGTGCGCATATCTATTTTACGTATTACATTATTAGAATTGTCGGAAAAAAACAGTATTGTATAAGAACTGTCAAAAACCATACCCCCCGGACCATTAAGTTCGGCTGCTGAAGCCGGGCCTCCGTCTCCACTATATCCACCTCCACCACCTATGCCGGCAAAAGTACTGATAACGCCTGCTTTGGTAACTTTCCGTATGCAATTATTTCCGTAATCACCAATATACAAATTACCTGCTTTATCCAAAACAATGCCTTCGTGCGGATTATTAATTTGGGCTGAAGTAGCAGGTCCCCCATCTCCGGAATACCCTTGCGTACCTGAACCATTGCTAACAATGGTTGTAATTATTTTGGTAGAAGCAGTTATTTTACGAACAGCATTATCTACTTCGTCATTAATATATAAGTTTCCTACACTATCTATGGTTAATCCGTAAGGTGAATGTATTTCAGCTGAGGTAGCAGGTCCTCCATCCCCCGAGTAACCAGCTACTCCATTACCCCCGATAAAATTGATAATACCTGTTTTTTTCGAAACTTTCCGCACTAAGTGGTTATTCCAGTCATCCAAGTATATGTTACCTGTATCGTCAAGGCATATCCCGTACACAAGATCTACTTCAGCAGAAAGGGCAGGTCCTCCGTCTCCTGCATACCCTTGATTTCCATTGCCTACTATAGTTTTAACAGTAGTGTCTTGCTGCCCATAGGCACTCCCAAAACCTAATAAAAAAAATACAAAAAACGATCCGGTAAATAGTTTTTTCATGATGATTTAGTATTGATTATTGAGACAAATATATATAATTTTTTTACTGACTTTAAATTCTGCTTATCCTTTATTGTCAATAGCAGACTCATTATAACATTTTTAAAGCCTCCGTTACGTCCACTTTTTTCATAACTATCTGTTCCACTTCATCCATGTTAATACGTTCTTGCTTCATACTGTCTCTGTCACGAAGTGTAACCGTATTATCTTCTAATGTTTGATGGTCAATGGTTATGCAATAAGGAGTACCAATGGCATCTTGGCGGCGATAGCGCTTGCCAATAGAGTCTTTCTCGTCATATTGACAATAGATGTGCAATTTGAGTTTATTAAATAACTCAATGGCTTTTTCAGGTAACCCGTCTTTTTTTACAAGAGGTAACACAGCCGCTTTTACCGGGGCCAGGAAATGAGGAATACGCATCACCTCGCGCTGGGTTCCGTCTTCCAATTGCTCCTTTACCAACGATTGAGATAGTATGGCAAGCACCATACGGTCGAGACCTATAGAGGTTTCTACTACATAAGGTACATAGCTACTATTTAACTCAGGGTCGAAATACTGCAGCTTTTTATTGGAGAATTTTTCATGGCTCTTCAAATCAAAATCGGTGCGGGAATGGATACCTTCAATTTCTTTAAACCCAAACGGAAATTCAAATTCAATATCGCAGGCAGCATTAGCATAGTGGGCTAGTTTCACATGGTCTTTATAGCGGTATTTACCATCAGGGAATCCGAGGCTATGATGCCATTTTAATCTTTTTTCTTTCCAGCTTTCATACCATTCCAGTTCGGTTCCGGGCTGCACAAAAAACTGCATTTCCATTTGTTCAAATTCCCGCATACGGAATATAAATTGCCGGGCCACAATTTCATTGCGGAAAGCCTTCCCGGTTTGCGCAATTCCAAATGGAATTTTCATCCGGGTGGTTTTTTGCACATTCAAAAAATTAACGAAAATACCCTGTGCTGTTTCAGGCCTAAGGTATAGTTGGTTCGAACTTTCTTCCATAGCGCCCATGCTGGTGGAAAACATCAGGTTGAATTGACGCACATCAGTCCAGTTTTTGGTTCCTGAAATGGGGCACACAATTTCACAGTCCACTATAATCTGCTTTATTCCCGGCAAATCACTATCTTCCATTGCCTTTTTAAAACGATCATAAACGCTACTAATAGCACTTTGTATTTCGGTAATGCGTGGGTTGGTGGAACGATATAAGGCTTCATCAAATTTCTCCCCGAAACGCTTTTTAGCTTTTTCTACTTCCTTTTCAATTTTATCTGCTTGTTTTGCCAGGTAATCTTCAATAAGCACATCGGCGCGATACCTCTTTTTCGAATCTTTATTATCAATCAGCGGATCGTTGAAAGCATCTACGTGGCCGGATGCTTTCCAAATGGTTGGATGCATAAAAATAGCTGAATCAATCCCCACAATATTTTCATGGAGTTGAACCATTGATTTCCACCAATATGAACGGATATTATTTTTCAACTCTACTCCGTAGGTACCGTAATCATATACAGCGCTTAATCCATCATATATTTCACTAGATGGGAAAATAAACCCATACTCTTTACTATGGGATATTATATTCTTAAAATGCTCTTCGCTATTCATATTTATCTCTGTTAAACAGCTTGCAAACTTACAGTAGTTTTTGGTTGCATTATCGTGAATTGAATGAAATTACTTATATTTGCTTCATAAACACAAAAACTATATGAAAAAAATACTCTTATCTCTATCGGCTCTTTTAATCTTAGGCCTGCCTAATTTATCAGCCCAATTAATAAATGCAGATTTTGAAACATGGACTCCCAATCCAAATAATGGAAAGAATGCGCCAGACCCTAATAATGGGAATGCAACCTCAGGATGGTGGGATTTCAATGTAGTAAGTAACTCTAATTTAGGAGGCAATCCTATTACTGTATACGAAGGTACTACAAACCCTGCTCCAAATCATGGCAGTCATTATGCAGCTATAGTTTCAGATACTATGTCGACCTCTGCATATAATATATTGCAAACATATCAATTTCCTTACGCCCGCACGTATGGAATTCTTTTTACAGGGTATGAAAATGTTGTTATTTTTCCACCCAGCGTATCTTTCAAAACAGGAATTCCTGTTACCGGAGGGGAATTAAATTCATTTTCATTCAATTACAGGTATGTTCCTAATGGTTCTGATTCCTGCTCCTGTTCTATAGGAATGTATCACTGGGACGCAGTCAACAAAAAGCGTACTTTGATTGGTGGTGGTTATTGGGGAAGCACTTCACCACAAACCAGTTGGAAATCTGCAACCATTCCGATTGTCTATAGTAACACACAAGTTAATCCTGATACTATATTAATCGTATTCAGTGCATGTGCCTTAAATACTGCTAATAAGCCTAAGCAATACGATACCCTTGATATTGATAACAGTAGCGTTACGGGTATTGGCAGCATTAGTGCGCCACCACACGATAATGTGAACTTATATCCAAACCCTGCACAAACTGAAGTAAACCTGGTTGTTTCGGGCCAATACCAGGCTAACCGTGTAGAAGTATATTATATCACCGGCAAAATGGTTGGTATTTATAGCATGACTAGCAATTCGCTCACCATCAACACACAATCGTATACCAGTGGCTTGTATTTATATAAATTGCTTGATAATACCGGCGTTCAATTGAATGTTGGTAAGTTTAGCGTAGTGAAGTAACCGAACTATTTTCACTAAAAAAAATCCCGCCTGCAAAAACAAGCGGGATTTTTTATTTTGCGTTCTTAAGGCTATCTCCGTTATTAAAATACTCATAACCAAAAGTCATTATATTTGCAAAAAATAAACCCATGAAAAAAATATTACTCACTCTATCGGCCTTGATGGTTATAGGGCTCTCCCATTTATCGGCCCAGATAGTAAATGCCAATTTTGAAACATGGCATAGCGACTATGTAGCTACTAATACCAATGACCCTAATAACGGCAACGGTAGCAACGGTTGGTGGGATTTTAATTTCGATAATGAAAGCCTTCTATTTGGAGGCAGCCCCGTTACAGTATACGAAGGAACCAATAATCCGGCTCCTGAAGACAGCTCACATTACGCAATTATTGTTTCACAAACTATGACTGCGAAAACATATAGTTTGATATCAAGCTATGGATTACCTCAAACCAACGGGATAATTTTTGCAGGATATGTAAATATTGTGCCGAGCAATTACCCTAACAATTATTTTACTATTAAAGTAGGTACCCCATGCACTGCTAAGTTAGGAACATTATCATTTTGGTACCGCTATGTTCCAAATGGAGTAGATACCTGTTCGTGTGCTGTGGTATTCACTCATTTTAATCAAAAAACCAATAAAAGTTACCCGATTGGGGGTGGGTATTGGTCAAACTCCACTATCCAAAAAAATTGGACAAAGGCTACTATCAACATGATTTATGATTCAGCCTCCATGCCTGATACTATAACCGTACAATTTAGTGCTTGTGCTTTTAAAGCTGCCAATAACCCCAAAGCAGGCGATACCATGGACATAGATAATGTTACCACTACTCAATATCTAGGAGTCGACAACTTAAACGGATACCATGATAACGTAAGCATTTACCCTAACCCGGCACAATCATTCATCAATATTTCTGTTGTGGGTTCATACAAGGCGGTACATGCAGAGGTGTATGACATTACAGGCAGGTCTATGAGTACTTATAATATAAGCCGCAATTTCCTAACTATTACTACCCAATCGTACCCCAATGGGATATACCTCTACAAACTACTCGACGATTCGGGTAACCAGTTGAATGTAGGAAAATTCAGCGTGGAAAAATAGTTTCTCTTTATCCCATCTTAAAAAATCATGTTCTATATACCTTTATGGAACATGATTTTTAGTTTTCGGGGCATTTCATTTGGCAAAAAATACTCTTAAATAGAATATTATAATCAAAAGTATTTACATTTGTCGCCCAAAAATGACTTATGAAAAAAGTATTTTATTTCTTGTTTATCGTTATTGTATCGAGCTCGTTGCATTTATCGGCCCAGTTGATAAATCCTAATTTCGACACTTGGACACGTAATACGCTTTCGGCAGGCAATGCGCCTGACCCTAACAGCGGTAACGGCACCAGTGGATGGTGGGATTTTAATGTTGCCAGCAACAAAAATTATTTTGGCGGCAGCCCGCTCACGGTATTTAAGGACAGCGCCAACCCCAGCCCGGTTGGACATAGCCAATATTGTGCAGAAATTGTTTCGAATGCCATGACGGTGGTTTCGTATGGATTGATAAAACAATACCAATTTGATTATCTCGATACACTCGGAGTTATATTTAACGGCTATATTGATGCCAGTTTCTTTGGAGTAACCATCAAGCGCGGTATCCCCTTCACTTCAAAAATAACCTCATTCTCATTTTATTATCGCTATATTCCCAATGGAACAGACTCTTGCAGTTGTACGGTATCACTCTACCATTGGAGTGGAGGGGTAAGAAACCTTATTGGAGGCGGTCACTGGTATAATGCGGCAACTGTGAACGACTGGAAACAAGATTCTGTAGTTGTTAGCTACGATTCCACTTCCCCATCCACAAAAATTGATACTATCTTTATCCAGTTCAGCGCCTGTTCCTTACTTTCTAAACCGCAAGTGGGCGATACTATGGATATAGATAGCACAGGCTATCACTTAGCACCTATTAGTACAGGAACGGCCATTGTTACTGAACCCTCCTGTCATGTAACACTTTATCCCAATCCGGCTCAAAACGAGATGAATGCTGTTGTAGCAGGTCAAGTTCGGGCTTCGGAGATAGAAGTTTATGATATTACCGGCAGAATCATAGGTACTTACACAATGCGTAATAATGCTCTTATCATCAATACCCAATTGTATACCAACGGTTTATACCTGTACAAAATTATGGATAATAATGGTAACCAGCTAAATACAGGGAAGTTTAGCGTAGTGCATTAAATCTGGCAGGTAGATTTTTTGAGGCCAATTCCCTCTTGTGAAGTACTTTTTTGTTTTTCACAGTCGATAGCTCAAAAAAATTTATCATTAATTATTCACCATTCAAAAATTTACTACCTTTGCACCCCTTTTCAAAAAACAGATAGAAAAGGAACGTAAAAAATAAAATCTATTATTGTGAATACACCGAGCTATAAAACATTGTCTGCCAGCAAAGAAACAGTAAAGAAAGACTGGTTTATCGTGGATGCCGACAACCAGGTGGTTGGCCGTCTCGCTTCTGAAGTAGCCAAAATACTGCGTGGCAAACATAAAGCTTCCTATACTCCGCATGTTGATTGTGGCGACCAGGTAATCATCATCAATGCTGAAAATGCGAAGTTTACCGGCAAAAAATTTACCGATAAAACCTATGTCCGTCACACCGGATTTCCTGGTGGGCAACGTTTTTCGACACCGGAAAAGGTAGCCCAAAAGGATCCCACCCGCATTTTGATGCATGCTATTAAAGGTATGCTCCCAAAAAACAAACTGGGCGATCAATTACTTACCAATGTATTTATTTATATTGGTACCAAGCACCCGCACGAAGCTCAACAACCTAAAGAACTAAAATTTAATTCAAAACAACCATCATGAGTGAAATAATCCACTCCTTAGGAAGAAGGAAAACCAGCGTAGCCCGTATTTACATGACCAAAGGCAAAGGAAAAATTACGATTAACGACAGGGATTACAATGAATATTTTCATACCGGAATACTAAGAACTATTGTTCGCCAACCTTTCGGTATCATTACCCCGGAAGCTTTGGTTCACGATGTAAATGCTACTATTACCGGCGGAGGAATAAAAGGACAAGCCGAAGCGCTTCGCTTAGCTATTGCCCGTGCATTGGTTAAGGAAAACCCTGAAAACAAACCTCTTCTCAGAGCAGCTGAACTTTTAACCCGCGATCCCCGTATGGTGGAACGTAAAAAACCGGGTCAAAAGAAAGCTCGTAAGAGATTCCAATTTACCAAACGTTAAAAAAACAAATTTGATAATTTGGAGATTTGATAATATGATAATGAAATCCCAAAGTATCCTCAAATCCCAAATCATCAAATTACCAAATTATCAAATCATCAAATAAATCACATGGCAAGAACCTCGTTTGAAAATCTTTTAGAAGCAGGAGCACATTTCGGTCACCTAAAAAGAAAATGGAATCCAAATATTGCTCCATACGTTTTCGGAGAAAAGAACGGTATACATATTATTGACTTAAATAAAACCATTATTAAGTTAGATGAAGCTGCTAATGCAATGAAACAAATTGCAAAATCAGGCAGAACCATTCTTTTTGTTGCTACTAAGAAACAAGCCAAAAAAATCATCCAAGACGGTTTGAAAGATACTAATATGCCAAGCGTTACCGAAAGATGGACTGGAGGTATGTTGACCAACTTTGCTACCATCCGCCGCTCGGTTCGTAAAATGTCCGACATGAACAAAATGGCAACCGATGGAACTTTGGACACTCTCTCCAAGAAGGAAAAACTCCAACTTTCACGTCAACGCCAAAAATTGGAACACCACTTGGGTAGTATTGCCGGCATGACCCGTTTGCCTGCTGCTATTTTCGTAGTGGATATTTCAAAAGAACATATTGCCATTGCTGAAGCTCACAAATTAAACATCCCTACTTTCGCTATCGTTGATACCAATTCCGATCCTAACAGGGTTGATTTTGCTATCCCTGCAAACGATGATTCTTCTACTTCTATCAAGATTATTGTTGATACTCTCGTTGGTGCAATAAGGGAAGGAATAGAGGAACGTAAAGAAGCTCAACTTGCAAACAAAACAAGTGATAAAAAAGAAGAGCCTATGGTAGACGAAAAAGAAGAAGAGGTAATGACAGAAACTTCATCCCATGAGAATGATGGCGAAATAGCTGAAGAAGATGAAACTGCTGAAATAACGGAAGAACGCCAGGAAAAACCTAAAGGTAATAACCCTAAGGCAGCCGGAAGCAATAACTTCAGGAAAGGCGGACCTTCTAAGAGGCCTACAAGAAAATAAGTAAATAAATTTTATTTTAAGACAAACACTATGAGCATCACCGCAACTGATGTAAATAACTTACGAAAACTAACAGGCGCCGGTATGATGGATTGCAAAAAGGCTTTGGAAGAAGCCAATGGCGATACTCAAAAGGCGATTGATATACTCCGCGAAAAAGGACAAAAAGTAGCTGCTAACAGAAGCGACAGACAAGCAAAAGAAGGCAGTGTACTTGCAAAAATTTCTGCAGATGGCAAAAAAGGTACACTTACCCTATTGAACTGCGAAACAGACTTTGTAGCCCGTAATGAAGAATTTATTAAGGTAACTGAAAAAATTGCAGACATTGCTATTAATAGCAACTTCAATACCCTGGATGAATTAAAAGCAGCTCCCTATGGAGATGGCTTGACTATTGATAAAAAGATCACAGAATTCATTGGCAAAACAGGCGAAAAAATGGAACTTAGCGCGTATGAAGTAATTCATGCAGAAAAAGTATTCGCTTACAACCACCCTGGCAACAGGCTGGCGAGCATTGTCGGTTTCAGCAAGGCTGATGCCAATAACCTGAACGAAGTTGGTAAAGAAATATCTATGCAAATTGCAGCTATGGCTCCTATTGCAATAGATAAAGGCGATGTTACCCAAGACACTCTCGACCGCGAAATGAGCATTGCCAAGGAACAAGCACGCCAGGAAGGTAAACCCGAAGCTATGCTTGAAAAAATTGCCATCGGCAAGGTCAACAAGTTCTACAAGGAATCTACGTTGCTAAACCAGGACTTTATTAAAGACAGCAAGAAAACGGTTCAACAGTTCTTACAAGAAAATGATAAGGAACTAAAAGTAACCGGATTCAAAAGAATAATAATCGGATAAATATTTAAAAATCCTCCAAACGGAGGATTTTTTTTTGCTTACTTTACACTTATGAAATACAAAAGAATACTCCTAAAGCTAAGCGGCGAATCCCTAATGGGTAGCCAGCAGTTTGGCATTGAACAAAACGCTCTTGAGCACTACGCCCAGGAAATTAAAAGCGCTATTGATGCGGGCGCCGAAATAGCGATTGTAATAGGGGGAGGAAATATATTCAGGGGTATAGAAGCTACAGCACAAGGACTCGACCGTGTGCAGGGCGATTATATGGGCATGCTTGCCACCATTATTAATGGCCTGGCTTTGCAATCGGCATTAGAAAAGGCTAATATGCCTACCCGCCTGCTTTCGGCCATTGAGATGAAGGCTATAGCCGAACCATTCATACGCCGCCGCGCTATTCGTCACATGGAAAAAGGAAGAGTAGTAATTTTTGGCGGTGGAACAGGCAACCCTTACTTCACAACCGATACCGCAGCCAGCTTACGCGCCATTGAAATTGAAGCTGATGTAATTATTAAAGGTACCCGTGTAGATGGCATTTATTCTGCCGACCCCGAGAAAGATAAAAATGCAGTGCGCTATGAAAAGCTCACCTTTGATGAAGTATATTCTAAAAACCTGCAAATAATGGATATGACGGCGTTTACACTTTGTAAAGAGAACAACCTTCCTATACTTGTGTTTGACATCAACAAAAAAGGCAATCTTAAAAAGCTATTAGCTGATTCAAGCATAGGAACGCTGGTGGAAGCATAACTCACATAAAAAAGCAGGAACAGCTTTTAGCCATTCCTGCTCCAACACTTTATATACAAATTACTTAGCAGAAGCCGTAGGTGCATCAGGCAATACATTGCCTTTTATCACCAAAATTTTGGGTGAATCTTGAGCATTGCTGGTAACGGTGACTGTTTTGGTAAATTGGCCTACCCTGTCGGTTGCATAGTGAACCTTAATTTCAGCGCTTTGACCTGGTGGAATAGGTTCTTTTGGTGCCGTTGGAACTGTGCAACCACATGAACCATGTGTTTCACTAATCATCAAAGGCTCTTTGCCTGTATTGGTAAAATGAAACGAACGATACCCATCTGCATTGTGGGGAATAGTGCCATAATCGATGGTATCCTTTTGAAAAGCGATTACCGGTGCGTCGGCATCTTTTGCAGTTGCTTGTTGGGCTTTTACATTTCCGGCAAACATTACCCCTATAAGAAGGGTTGCTGATAAAATGATTTTTTTCATAAGGTAAAAATTTAATTATTAGTAATTGTTTTATGCCGCAAACATAGATTAGGTCAACAACCTTCCCTGTTAATGAGTTGCCAATATTTGTTAATGATTTGTTAATGAAAATACAGCCATAGCAAAATCGGACTAACTTGGCAGCAATGGGGAAAAACACCATACGATATATTACGCTGCTGGGTGCAATTTCCATTATCGGAATTATCGTTATCCAGATCTATTGGGTAAGGAAAGCATTCGACCTGAAAGAAAAACAATTTGACCAAACGATAGAAATAGCACTGCGAAACGTAGCGGGGGAAATGGCTCAATATGGACAGTTTACGCTACCTTCTACCGATCTTATTAATAAAATATCTACTGACTACTATGCTGTAAACCTGAACAACAGTATTGATGCCAAAACCCTGCAATATTATCTTATCAACGAATTTGAAAGAGTAGGTATTAATACCGATTTCGAATATGGAATTTACGATTGCAGCAGTGATAAAATGGTATATGGCAACTATGTAAGCTCAAAAGCTACGGTAGGAAATGGACGGATAATTTCATTGCCAAAAATGGATAAGCTCACTTACTACTTTGTCATCTATTTTCCGGAGCGTTCTTCTTATATCACCAATAAAATGGATAACTGGGTTATCACTTCTTTCATTTTATTTTTTGTTATTATATTTTTTGCCTGTGCATTGTTTATTATCCTACGCCAGCGAAGGCTTTCGGAAGTGCAAAAAGACTTTATCAATAATATGACACATGAGTTTAAAACTCCTATTTCCACCATTGCCATTGCATCGGAAACCATTTCCAACCCATCTATCATCTCAACTCCTGAGCGGCTTTTTACTTATAGCGGCATCATTCATGAGGAAGCTGCCAGATTAAATATGCAGGTAGAAAGAGTATTACAAACTGTAAAAGCAGAAAGAGGAGAATTTAAGCTAAATAAAGAAACCGCTGATCTACATGAGCTGATTCAAAAAATTGTAGAGAGTTTTAACATTAATACCGATAATTCACATGGAGAAATTAGGTTAAATCTCTCAGCAACTAATCACACTATTAATGCTGACAAGCACCACCTTACCAATGTTATCTTTAACCTGCTTGATAATGCAGTTAAGTATTCCAAAGGCTCGCCAAAAATTACAGTAACTACCATGAATGAAGGGAACAAACTTTTGCTTTCCATAAGTGACGAAGGTATTGGAATCAAAAAAGAGGATTTGAAAAGAATCTTCGATAAGTTTTTCCGTGTTCCTTCAGGGAATATCCATAATGTAAAAGGGTTCGGGCTTGGGCTGAGTTATGTACAAGTAATAACCAAAATTCATCACTGGAAGATACAAGTAAAAAGTGAACCCGGAAAAGGAAGTACCTTCACAATACTAATACCCATTTAAAGCTATGCAAGATACCAAACCACAAATTTTATATGTGGAAGATGATGTGAACCTGGGATTCGTGACGAAGGATAATCTTGATTTAAAGGGATATTCAACGGCATACTATAAAGACGGGAAGGCAGGATTGGATGCTTTTAAAAAAGGGAAATACGATTTGTGTATCCTCGATGTGATGCTACCTGAGATGGATGGTTTCACGCTGGCAAGGGAAATACGAAAAATCAATTCAGATACTCCCATTATTTTCCTCACGGCTAAAGCGATGAAAGAAGATAAAATAACAGGCTTTCAAACAGGGGCTGATGATTATATTACAAAACCTTTCAGTATAGAGGAGTTGATTCTACGTATTGAAGTCTTCCTGAAACGCAGTAAAAAAGCAGGTATACAACAAGATGAACCTTCTATTTTTGAAATTGGGAAATATCAATTTAATTTCCTCACACTTACTTTATCGGATAGAGAAGAGAAGTATACATTGACCATGAAGGAAGCAGAGTTATTAAAGTTTTTCTGCATGAACCAGGACAAAATAATTAAACGGGAAGACATTCTGCGTGCCATTTGGGGAGATGATGATTACTTTATGGGCAGAAGCCTCGATGTATTTATTTCACGCCTACGAAAGCTCTTGCATAAAGATGCCCATGTTCATATTGAAAATACACATGGCATAGGGTTTAAGCTTTCAATTGATAAATAGAATTCTACTTAGAGTACCTAGGGATTCTTTATATTTGTTTATACAAAATCTCTCATGTCCAAAAACCCATTACTACTTCTTATCCGTTTTTTAATGGAACTCGCCGCACTGGCCATAGTTGCCATGTGGGGATGGCATTGTAGTACTGATTGGACAAAATATTTATTAGCTATTGGATTGCCGTTAATAGCTGCCACCATTTGGGGAGTATTCCGCATACCAAATGACCCGAATCCTGCTCCGGTAGAGGTACCGGGCATTGTGCGTTTAAGTTATGAATTATTCCTATTCGGCTTTTCGACCTGGGCATTGTATGATATGGGATACATTACATACTCTTATGTGATGGGCATTGTAATTATAGTGAGCTACGTAGGAAGCTATGACCGAACCCTCAAAATGCTCTTAAATAAAAGGTAATCTACTTATCTGCCGGCTGCTGTTTGTATATGTTAAAATATACGTCCCGATATTTTTTGTCATAAAGCTGAGCTTGTTTTTTATCGCCCAGCAAAGCATATATCTTAGATGTCTGGTGAAAGCTCTCATACCTGGAATCATCCATATCATTTGTCTTTAGCGAATCAATTATATGGGCAGCATCTGTGGAATAAAACAAGGCTTGTCTTAAATAAGCTCCTCTTTTAGTCGTATCGTTAGACAAGGTTATGGTTCTCTTTCTCAATTTATCAGAAAGATGCAAATCAAATTTTATTTGCATCGCACAATCGCGGATGCGTTTAGCCCAACTTACGCACTCCAAAGCACACTTCATAGCATTTTCTGGCTGCTTGATGGAATCGTAAATAGCTTCCTTAGATTGGCTTATACTGACATACTCGCCTTCGAATAAGTATAATCCTTTGTTATTGTTAGCGCTCAATATCGCATTCAAATAATCGAGGCATTTATTATAACGCGCCAATGCAGAATCGTAATTTCTCTGTTGAAATACAGTATATGCATTGGCCTCCATTTTCGACACTTCAATATAGGCCTTCAAACTATCTTGCGGACGAATAATAGCGGGCTGGTTATTATCGGCCTTTTTTTCATTGGAATTATTGCATCCCGTTTGCAATAGAACTAAAGCAGCCAAAATACCGAATGCGAGGCTAAGTGACTTTTTCATATTTCCGCAAATGTAAAAAGTAATTTTAGCCTGAATGTTAAAACGTGTACTATCATCTTTTCTATTTTTCATAAATCTACTCATTCCCCTTATCTTTGACTTCAAATTAGATGTATCATGCCATCATTAAAGAAGTATTTAACATTCTTAGCTCTTACCTCTTCGCTCATAGCTTTGCAAGCGCAGCCTTACAACCCTTCTTTTTTCGATTGCATGAAATGGCGCTGCATAGGTCCTTTCCGTGGTGGGCGTACCATTGGAGCATGCGGAGTTATCGGGCATCCGAATATTTTTTACATGGGCGTAAACGACGGAGGAGTATGGAGAACTGACGATTATGGCCGCACCTGGCAACCCTTATTTGATAGTGAACCTACAGGCTCTATTGGAGATATAGAAGTTGCTCCTTCCAATCCTGATGTGATTTATGTGGGCAGCGGGGAAGGCGTTCAACGCCCTGATTTATCGGTTGGAAATGGTATTTATAAATCAGTAGATGGAGGAAAAACATGGGCACATCTTGGTTTGAGCAATGTTTATCAAATTGGTGGACTTGCCATTGATCCCAAAAATGAAAACAGGGTGTTTGTCGCTGCACTTGGTCATCCTTACGGACCTAATGAAGAGCGTGGAGTTTATCGTACTACCGATGGAGGAAACACCTGGAATAAAGTATTTTATATAGACGAAAATACCGGGGCCATTCAAGTTGTTATTGACCCGGTTAATTCAGATGTTGTGTATGCAGACATATTTGCAGCCCGGCAAGGGCCTTGGGAAAATGGAGAATTTAATGCACCCACCAGCGGGCTTTTCAAATCGACCGACGGGGGTAACACTTGGAATAAATTAGAGAAAGGCCTCCCCGGAAAAACGGAAGGCCTGGGCAGAATTGGTTTTTGTATCGCGCCTTCTAATCCCAGTCGCTTATATGCGGTAGTGAGTTCTAAAAAAGGAGGTGGCCTGTATCGCAGTGATGATGCGGGAGAATCGTGGACATTGCTAAATGACGATTTAAAATATTGGGATCGCGGAGATGATTTTGCCGAAATGAAAGTAGACCCTAAAAATCCCGATGAGGTTTATGACATCAATGTAGTAAGTTGGAAATCCATTGACGGTGGCAAAACATGGACAGGCTGGAAAGGTGCACCGGGCGGAGACGATTATCACCGCTTGTGGATTAATCTTGATAACACAGATATTATATTATTAGCAGGAGACCAGGGTGCTGCTATTACCGTTAATTGCGGCAGAACATGGAGTTCATGGTATAACCAGCCTACTGCACAGCTTTATCATGTAAGCGCTGATAATGCATTCCCTTATAATGTTTATAGCGGACAACAGGAGAGCGGTTCAGTAGGTATCGCTTCTCGTGGTAACGACGGACAAATAACTGATCGCGATTGGCATCCGGTATCTGCTGAGGAATATGGTTATGTAGTTGCCGACCCGCTTGACCCAAATATTGTGTATGGAGGAAAAATATCCAAGTACAATAAACTTACAGGGCAAGTACAGGATATATCACCGAATTGCCATGATGGTAAATACAGATTCATCAGAACGGCACCTATTGTGTTTTCTCCTGTAGACCATAAAACGCTCTATTTCGCCGGAAATGTAGTCTTTAAAACAATAGATGGAGGTAATAGCTGGGATGTGATTTCACCTGACCTTACCCGTACAAGCTACAATATACCTGCATCGGTAGGGATTTATACAACCGATACCATGAGGTATATGAAACCTCGTGGAGTAGTGTATACCATTTCTCCCTCTCCATTAGACGAGAATCTTATCTGGGTTGGCTCAGATGATGGGCTTATTCATGTAACCCATAACGGAGGCAACAGTTGGGAAGATGTAACACCTCCTTCCATAACTGATTGGAACAAAATATCGATGCTGGAAGCGAGCCATACCGATATAAAGACAGCTTATGCGGCTGTGAATTGCATACGGGTGAACGATGAACATCCGCATATTTATCGCACCAAAGATGGGGGTAGAACCTGGAAAGAAATTGTAAACGGATTGCCTGAAGCACCCATCAATTCAGTAAAAGAAGACCCTATACGCAAAGGCTTATTATTTGCAGGCTCTGAAAATGCCGTATATGTTTCCTTCGATGATGGCGACCACTGGCAATTATTACGCTTGAATATGCCAGCCACATCCATACGTGATTTAGTGATAAAAGATAACGACTTGGTCGTTGCCACACATGGCCGCTCTTTCTGGATACTGGATGATATAACTCCATTACGACAATTTAATAAAAATAGTATAAAAGATGCTGTAACTCTTTATCAGCCGGAACCTGCTTATAGAGTACGCTGGGATATGTGGCCCGATACTCCTTTGCCTGCAGACGAACCTGCAGGTAAAAATCCGCCGGATGGTGCTATTATAGATTACTATCTGAAAGAAAAAAGTCAGGATACCGTAAAGCTTGATATACTCGATTCGTTAGGAAACCTGGTAAGACAATATACCAGCAAGGACAGCCTATACAAAATTCCGGATGTGAACATCCCTTTATATTGGGTACGTCCGCAACAAATCCTTTCTGCTGATTCAGGTGCGCATCGCTTTTTATGGGATATGCATTACACCCCGTTGAATGTGCCACCCTCCTACCCTATTTCAGCCATAGTTGAAAATACCGCACCTGCGTCTACTTCACCTTGGGTAATGCCCGGCACCTATACTGTTAAGCTTACTATAAGTGGAAAGGAGTATACTCAACCGCTTGTTGTAAAAATGGACCCGAGAGTAAAAGCCTCCACCAGCGACTTGATTGAGCAACATGATTACTCCATGATTTGCTATCATGACTTACAAAAGACATTGGTGTTATTAAAGAATATTAGTTCTCTTCAGTCACAATTAAAAGTTGTTGTCGTAAAAATTCCACAAGGCAATTATGATAATCTGCGTAATGCGATCGATTCTTGCTATTTCAAATTGGGAAAATTAAATCATTTGCTGGCAGATGGTAAAGTATCACTGAATGATGAACTGGGAGAGCTTTTCGGTTCTATAGAAGGAGTAGATGCAAAACCCACGACACAATGTATTGCTGAAACTACGGAAGAAAATGCGAAGTTCGAAGAGGTTTGGAAAAAATGGATATTACTGCAACAAGATTTAAAAGAACTGAACGCCCAATTAAAAAGTGCCGGACTGCAAGAAGTAAAATGGGAATAAGAAGCCACATATTAATAATTGCGGAAATATTACTAGTATTTTGTACAAATATTTATGCGCAGAAAACTATTTCTGTTCATGACATAAAGCTAAGTTACACTAATAGTTTAGACCAAAAAAAGGGAAATGTAACCTCCGGAAATTCTATTAATGCCTCTAGTGATACCCTATATTTTCGTGGAGATAGTATCAAAAGCGGTGGCTTTTTTACACACCTCCCGCAAAATGCGCAGCATAATACTGATGTACAAATTGAATCGACTTATTGGTATATGTCCCCCCTTATTATAAAAAAGGACACTGCGATATTCTTATTTAATTTGGTAGATATTATTACATTGGCATTCGATACAAACGGAGGTTCTGAAGGAAGCTGCAAAAGAAGGCTTTCGTTCTTTATTAAAACTTCCCATAACTGTTCCTTATATATGCATATGGATAATGTCGAGCTTGAGGGATCTCTGCCTCCTGAAAGCTCTATAAGAATTGCTATTAATGGCAAAAGCAGTATATATCAGCGAGAGAAAAATAAAAAATTAGTATTTAATTTAAGGAAAGGAGAGAATAGCGTTTATATTGATATATATAATGGCACTGAGAAAAGAAGTAATATGGGTCAAGAGAATTCAAAGTACTGGGTGCTTAGTTCAGATTTAGGCTTTGAGGTCATACTCAAGTAAAACACATACATAAAACGCATAGTTTTGTAGTTTAACAAATAGCAATGTCCATTGTTCCGCAATTACGGTTCCCTGCAAACGAGGGTTGGATTACCCTGGTCCTCTTTTGCTGCCTATTGCTGTTTACGTGGGTACGAGTTATCAATCCTCAAAAAATACCTTCACTTATATCGGGATTTTTCAAAGGCGGCTTTACCGAAGAAAAAACAATTAGCCCCGATTCCATAGCTCTGTTCATTATTTTTATTTGTTCCGTTTCGCTACTCATTATGCAGGCAATGCAGGTTTATAACATAAAGACCCGCTTTACTACGTTCGAGGAGTTTTTCATATTAGGCATCGTGTTATTTGCCTATTATCTGCTTAAAACAATAGCCCTTTATTTATGCGGAACCATTTTCCGGGTTGAGTCGGAGGCCGGCGATTATATCAGCGAAATATACTCATCGGCCCATTTGGCTGCGGTGGTCTTATTCCCGGCAGCAATAGTTCTTACCTTTGTAAGTAACATAAGCATTTTCAATTTTGAAAAAGGCATTTTAGCCTCATTATTACTACTTTTTGCCTACCGGACCGTGAAAATGTTTATTCTGATGACGAACAGGGGTTTACACATAGTGTATTTATTTTTGTATCTTTGTACCCTTGAAATTATCCCCCTCGTAATTTTATTTGAATATGCGAAGAGTATACATTTGTAATCTTTAGAAAAAAACCGAAGAAGGGAGTTATTACTGAATGAAGATTAAAAGAATACTTATTTCACAACCGAAGCCAGAACTGGAACGTTCTCCTTACTTTGATATCGCCCGCAATCATGGGGTAGAGATTCATTTCCGCCCGTTTGTTCAGGTGGAAGGCATACCGGCAAAAGATTTCCGGAAACACCGTGTAGATGTTTTATCATACACAGCCATTATAATGACCAGCAAAAATGCGGTTGACCATTTTTTCAGGATATGCACCGAAATGCGCATCATTGTACCTGAAACTATGAAGTATTTCTGTATTTCGGAAACTACGGCCTATTATCTTCAAAAGTATATCCAGTTCCGCAAACGGAAAATATTTTTCAGTAATCATTCCTATGCCGACCTGGTGGACCTTATACGCAAAAAACACAAGGACGATAAATTTTTATTACCTTGTTCCGACGCACCTAATGAAGAATATACCGCGCCCCTTGACAGGGATGGGATTAAATATGCAAAAGCTCCGCTCTACAGGGCAGTAAATTCCGATATCAAGGATGTGAATATTTCTGAATATGATATGGTTGTGCTCTTCAGTTCAGCGGGGCTTAATTCGCTCCTGAACAGTTTTCCTGATTTCAAACAAAACAATACTATTATTGCAGCTTTCGGCGAACAAACGGCACGATCTATCAATAATTCAGGATTAAAATTCCATATTCTCGCTCCGCAACCTAATTCGCCTTCTATGGCATCGGCTATGGATCTCTATTTAAAGGGACAATATATTCTTGCTGACGATCCTTTCGCTCACATGAATCCTCCTGCACCTTCGTCGAGGACAAAAAAAGCGGCCAAAACAGCATCCGCAACTAAACAAGAACCTGAAAAGAAAGAAGAGGCAATCGCAAAATCACAAGCTACTACTGAAGTTAAATCGGCAATAAAAACGGCAAAGGAAAAAACACCGGTAGTGAAAAAGAAAAAACCTGAACCTGCCAAAAAGAAACCAGTGGTTAAGAAAACCAAACCGGTTATCCATAAATCAAAACCGGCTATAAAGAAAACAAAGCCTGCACCTGAAAAGAAAAAACAGATGGTGAAGAAGAACAAACCGGTTGCGAAAAAAAATAAACCTTCCGCTAAAAAAAGTAAGCCTGCACCAAAAAAGGCTAAAAAAGGCAAGAAGTAAGCTTACACTTTATATTTCATCATGACTGAAAGCTCCCACAAATCCCCAAAAAAGGGCCGATTGGGACAAACCTTGCAAAAAGAGGAACGTCTTTATGAAAAGACCACAATAGAGACTGTTTTCCGCACAGGTAAAGCTATTCATCATCCCCCTGTAAAATTGCTTTGGGCTCCCGGTAACGAAAAGAATAGTATACCGGTACGAGCTGCTTTCAGCGTTCCCAAAAGAATATTTAAAAATGCAGTAACCCGTAACTTGCTGAAAAGAAGAATGAGAGAGGCTTACCGGAAAAATAAAGCAACCTCAGTCCCAGATGGTGTTACGTATGCTCTGGTATTTATTTATACCGGGCATAAAATAAACCCTTACGCCGAAATCGAATCTAAAATTGTGCTAACTTTACAACAATTTAAAACCGCTATTGGTGCTGCGTAAACTTCTGATACTGCTGATAGGAATTTATCAAAAAATGATTTCCCCATGGCTTATGCCATCCTGCCGGTACACTCCATCTTGTTCGGAATACAGCAAGCAGGCTATTAAAAAACATGGCCCCTACAAAGGCTCGTGGCTTGCACTAAAAAGAGTTTTATCGTGCAACCCATTCAATCGTCATACCGGGTACGACCCTGTTCCCTAAACTTATTTTTATGAAACATTTTTTTCGGAAAGTGAAGAAGCTGCACTTGTTATTGGTCGTAATGGCCATTGGAAGTTATGGATTCCTTTCATACAGCTACTCAGGTGATTATTTTGAGATTTCAAAAAATCTCGACATTATGACCACTATGCTACGGGAGCTTGACCTCCATTATGTTGACACCATCAAAGCCGGCGCACTTATAAAAACCGGAATGGATGCTATGCTCCAATCGCTTGATCCATATACTGAATATATACCTGAATCGGAGATTGAAGATTTCCAATTTATGACTACCGGTCAATATGGTGGTATTGGAGCCTTGGTACAAAAAGACAGCAATTCTATTGAAATAGCAGAACCTTATGAAAACTCTCCCGCAGCAAAAGCGGGCATTAAAGCCGGGGACCGGATCATCAGCGTAGATGGTATTTCGCTCGCTAATAAATCAACTGACGATGTAGGGAAGCTATTGAAGGGTGAACCCGGCACTTCGCTTAAACTGATGATACTTTCTCCCAACAGTACCACGCCGGTTGAGAAAACTCTTATCCGGGAATCTATCACTGTAACCAACGTGCCCTATTATGGGATGATCTCAGATGATATTGGGTATATCCGTCTTATTGAATTTACACAGGAAGCGGGAAAAAATGTACGGAATGCCATGATTGAATTGAAAAAGAACCCAAACCTAAAGGGGGTTATTTTAGACTTGAGAGGCAATCCGGGTGGTTTGCTTAACGAGGCTGTTGATGTGGTAAATGTGTTTGAACCTAAAAACCAACTCGTGGTTAATACCCGTGGCAGGATGAAAGAATGGAACCATGTTGATTTAACACAGACCGATCCTGTCGATACCACTATTCCAATTGCTGTACTTGTTAACAGTGGTTCGGCATCTGCATCCGAAATTGTTACCGGAACCTTACAGGACCTTGACCGTGGAATTGTAATTGGGACCCGCACCTACGGAAAAGGACTGGTTCAGCAGACCACCCCGTTAAGCTATAATTCACAGCTTAAATATACCATTGCGAAATATTACATACCGAGCGGAAGATGCATACAAGTGCTCGACTACACCCACCGCAATCCAGATGGCAGTGTAAGCAAGGTTCCCGATTCACTCAAATCGGCTTTTCGTACCAAGCATGGTAGAGTAGTATATGATGGCGGAGGTATTGAACCCGATATTGTTATGACACCTCATAGGTACAGCTCCGTAGCCATCAACCTGCAAACTCAACTTTTAGTTTTCAATTATGCAACCCAGTATGCATTGAAACATTCTTCCATCGCTTCGCCCGAAAAATTTTCGTTAAGCAACGAAGACTACCAGGATTTTGTGAGCTATGTTAAAAGCCAGAACTTTGTATATAGTACAAAAACTGACCAGTTGCTTAAACAACTTAAAGCAAGCAGCCAGAGTGATAATTACTACGATGATGTTAAGGGCGATTACACTAAAATGATGAACGATATTGAGAATGCTAAAAAGAGCGATCTTGATAAGAATAAAGATGACATCAAGGAGTTATTGGAAGAAGAAATTGCTTCGCGCTACTATTACGACAAAGGAAGAATACAAACAGAAATTGCCCTGGATAAGGAAGTGCAGAAAGGTATAGAGCTGCTTAATAACAGTACAAAATACGATTCTATCCTTACTACGATAACTCCCTCCACCCGGCCCTTTCACAACCCCGCAATGGATACCTGGCCGCAGAAAGAAGCAAAATAAAATTAGTTTCCTCCTCCGGTATCTCCAGTTCCCATATCGGGACTGGTTTGAATATCATTATTCTTCCGTTTGAAGATAGAAAGGTCTGTTTGCCCGAAACGGTAACTTAAGTTAATAGTAAAGTATCTCGCATCTCTGTGCCTGCTGGTAGTTTGATAATACAATGGCATACCGTCTTCCGAAACAGCGCTTACTGCGGTTCCGTTCACAGCAGTAGCAAAAATATCACGGATGTTGAAGGTAACAGATGCTTTGTTGTTTTTCAGAAATTCCTTTTTTACGGCCCCATCAATCGTATATGTGGAAGATATGTATCCGGTTGTAGACGGTGTAATACCGCCGCCATAGCCGCCGCCCCATCTTCCACCTCCGCCGCCCGCATCGGGTGAGATTTGTGTTTTAGATTGATAGCTGCTGTTGAGCTGTATGCTGAAATTTTTTGGCAATTTAAAGGTAAGATTCAGCTTGGCGAAATAACTTAAGTATGGTTTTGTAGTATCGGGTACGTTTAAGTTGGTAGCATTGATACCTGATTCGTAAAGATTAAAATTAGCTGTAATATCAAGCCAGTTCGTGGGTGAATTTTGCGAGGTGATTTCAGCCCCTTCCGAATAGCCATAATTAGCGTTAGCATAACTATTGATATACTGATCTATCTTCAATGCACTATCATACTTTGGTGCGCTTTGCTGGTTAGCAATCAAATCGTATGTGATTTTATAATATGCAGACAAGAGCAGTGAATTCCGCTTGTCGAAAGTGTTCATGTAATTCAATTCAAATGAATTTTGATATGCCGGTGCCAGGTTTGGATTGGCTAACTGTATACTTTCCGGGTTAGAATAGTTATTTACTACCAGTTGGCTAAATGAAGGACGGGTGATGTGTGTAGTATAGCTTAATTGCAAATCGCTCTTATCGGTGAGATGATAGGTTATAAAAGCGCCGGGAAAAGGTTTGAACAACGACTGTGTATTTAATTTAATAACCGCTGTATCGGTTTCCTGCCCACTATATAGCGATTGCTCTGCACGAAGCGCAAGCTGGTAGCTTAACCGGCTGGTTAAATCTTCGCTAAAGGTAATATACGCAGCATAGATATTATTGTTGAACGTATAATCCGTGCTTTCGACCCTGTTTGTTTCGCCATCTATCAAAATATCGTTATTGCTAGTTACATTATTGAGGGTTGCCATTATGCCCGCTTCTAATTTTGTTTTTTTCGATAAGGGGGTTGAAAAATCAAGTTTCCCCACATAGTAATAATTTGTTCCATTACTCAATTGTTGCTCAAGGATGTTAGATATATCCTGGTTATTGGCCGTACTGTAATTATAAATATCAAAGTTTCCGTTTCCCGAGGAATTTCCGTCATTAGCGCTAATACTCGCCGTAATGTTTTCATCTTCTTTCGGAAATAAATGCTTGTATAATAAAGATACCCCGGTATTTTTAAATATCCTGCTCGAGGTAGAATTTTCATACGTATACGAACTGGCATTGGCCGGGGCAATGGCATTACGAACACTATCTGTATTGGTATGCAGCTGGTCAACCACATTAAAATTACCTGTTCCGTATGTTCCTGAAAGGGTAATGGTATTGCGGTTATCTATAAAATAATCGAATCCGGTGCGCACAAATGCAAAGTACCCATTCATCGTATTGGTGTCGTTTTGATTATTTTCCAGGTAAGGAGCAGCTTGCCCATGCAAGGTATCTCTTGTTTCGGAACCATACATAATGTGCTTCACCTGATGGTAGTGAACATTCAAAAACCAGTTTATTTTTCCCTCCCGTAAATTAAAGTCGAATCCTGCATTTGATTTTCCATATTTATCTATGCCTGCTCTTACCGAGCCATTATATCCTACGGCCTGGTTATGCTTCATAATAATATTAATGATTCCTCCAGAACCTGCCGAAGCGTCGAATTTGGCCGATGGATTGGTAATCACTTCTATTTTATCTATTTCATCTGCAGGTATCTGGTCTATGGTTAATGTGGTTGGTAATCCGTCTACATAAATAGTGGGTGAGGCATTGCGCAGGGTAACGTTTCCATCAATATCCACATTCACCGCAGGAATATTTTTTAACACATCTTCTGCTGTTCCCCCAGTAGTGGTAAGGCTTTTGCTTACATCAAACACCCGTTTGTCAAGCTTAAGTTCCATAGGAGGGGCTGCACCATTAACAGTAACGGCTTTTATTTGAGTAGCATCAGGCGATACCCTTATATTACCCAAATCTTTGTCGACAGCATTTATAAGACTTGCCATGGCATTTGGGTCTGCGTTATCACCGCTTTGACTTAATTTTTTACCGTTTTTCATCAATTTACTCAAATCGAATGCAACAGCTTCTGAAAAATTACGGTACCCCATAGCATTTATCGCTATAGTGAATTGGCCTACAACAGGAAGTTTTGTAAAACTAAATTCGCCATTGTCGCCTGTAAGCTGACCTTGCAAAGCCACTGTTTTAAGCGAATGCGTGACCGAGTCCCACTGGGGGCCTGTAATTTGAATAGCTGCAAAAGGAACCGCTTTCCCGGTAATACTATCTACTACTTTTCCATAAAAATGACCTACTTTGGCTCTTGCCCCTCCCTTGCCTGCTCCGCCACCCGGCATTTGGGCATAGGCACCCGTTAACAAAAACAACGCAACAACTCCGGGGAAAAGTTTTTTTATCATAAGTTTAATACGAAGTGATTCTATAAGGTATCGTGACTGGTGCCGGTTTTTGCACTATTGGAGAAATTGTGATGAATGACAAAATCTTGTGAAACATTGTCTATTAACTGGTTATATTGCGTTTGCTGCTGGCTGTTGCAAATATTTTTAAGGCCCAGCAAGTGCAAATAAAATTCTCTTTCCATTTTTATTTTTAGTATAGCCATCGAATCGGCACAACGAAAGGCCGTAACAGTATCCGGGTTATTCTTTAATGTATTAAAGAATTCCACCTGGTTTCGCACATAAGCAGTCATGTACTTATTAAGAAAAGCATAGTGCGATGTTAAAATGGTGTCGAGCTTTTTTTGTTGTACAGAATCAAGGTTCAGCGTTTTTACCAGGAACATTTCACGTTTGTTGCGGTCGTGTGAAAGTGGCGCATTGTCCATCTCAGCTTCCTTTTTAGAATGATGGAACTTATGGTGCGTCATCCACCATCTGCCAACAAATACCACATTAAAAATGAGTAGTATTATGAGGATAATATTGGTTAGCTTGGTGTTATTCATTGAATATTAAATACTTTTTGATTGATAATACTCCAAATAGTTTTGCAAATGTATAAATGTCCGTTAAACCCTATATTAATTCCAGCGTGAATCGTCGTGTCTTTTAAAGTCCTTGTTGTGCC
>Ga0207046_10089_pt1 | contig 25946 bp, 18 predicted proteins | sample Alteio_BWMinCont_66_FD_153303 | JGI IMG/M metagenome (GOLD analysis project Ga0207046, IMG submission 153303) | Enriched cells from forest soil in Barre Woods Harvard Forest LTER site, Petersham, Massachusetts, United States -... | ecosystem: Environmental > Terrestrial > Soil > Temperate forest >...
CGCCGCCAAGTGCTCGACTGCTGAGTGTGACCATGAGTGTGGCGGCGGGCAGCGGTGACGCATACGCCCCACTTCATGTCAGCGCTGGGCGGGGGGACGATAGCATATGGTACCGTTGTCGAGATTCGGTTCTCTGGCATGAACGTCGACCACCGATTCACACAAACGCAAGAACCGTACGCCGCCGACGACCTCGAGACGATGAGCGAGGCGCGCCGGTATCAGGCCCATGTCTTCGGCCTTGTGCTGCCGCACGTCGGGTCGCGCGTGCTCGAAGTGGGCTGCGGGATCGGCACGATGACCCGCAAGCTCCTCGACGTGGCCCAACAAGTGACCTGCATCGAGCCGAACCTCGACTGCGCGGCGCGGGCACGCGAAGAGCTCGGCGCGCATCCCCGCTTCGCTATCCGGATCAGCCATCTCGAGGAGTGCGACCTCGACGAGCTGCAGCAACAGCGGTTCGATACGGTCGTCTGCGTCAACGTGCTCGAGCACATCGAGGACGACGTGCGCGCGCTGAGGCTGTTCCGCGACGTCGTCGCCAGTACGGGCGGACAGGTCCTGATCTTCGTACCGGCGATTCAAGCGCTGTACGGACCGCACGACGCCGCGCTCGGCCATCACCGCCGGTACTCGAAGCGGTCGCTGACCATTGCGTTCGATGCCGCCGGCCTAGACGTCGTGACGATGCGCTACACGAACCCGATTGGGTTGCTCGGCTGGATATACAACCTCTACCTGACCGGCAACACCGAGCACACCACAGGTCAGGTCCGCCTCTTCGATCGCTTCGTGGCGCCGTGGGCGCTTCCGCTGGAACGTCTCGCGGCTCCGCCGATCGGCCTGTCGCTGTTTGCCGTCGGCCGTGCACGGCTGCACGCCGCTTGACGCTCCCCGGCTCCCGACTCCAACAGGCGGCGTCGTGCGTGCCGCCCGATCCGCTGCTCTCGGTCGCGATGCCGGTGTTCAACGAGCGCGCGACGATCGAGGAAATCATCGACCGTGTGCCGGCGGTCAAGATGCGGATCGAGTTTATTGTCGTCGACGACGTTTCGACCGACGGGATGACGGAGATCCTTGAGCGGTTCCAGAAAACACGCCGGTTTGTGCTGCTGCGCTTTTGCCAATCCTAGTGAGAAATCCGGGATAGAGACTCTGCGACAATTCCATCCAGCTTACTTCGGACAGCGGCGCTCTCCTTACCAAGGCGAACTTCGCTCTCCTTGCGCGCCTCGGACACCACTCGGAGCTCTTCGCCGGGCGTGCTTTCGAGAGTGTTTTCCGCGTGTAGCAGGCAGGCAAAAACGTAGCGCTCAGGCTGTTTTTGTTTGCGCAAGAACTGAGCATAGTTGAACCAGTCGGAAGCCGTGCTGCGTCGATCGGAGAGCGCCGCATCGAGTTCGAGTGCGTGCTGGTAGGACTCGGCGGCTCCTCGCATCTCGGCTTGTTTCTCTTGCAAATCAGCGAGATGGACTAGAGCGAGGCTTTCGAGCGTCTTCTCGCCAGCCTTGTCCGCGAAACCGACTGCTGCACGGTAACCTCTGGAAGCGTCCACGTCGTGATTGATTGCGGCATCGGCGTCGGCCACTTTGATTAGGGCCGCGAGCACCGGGCCAGTATCGGCAGGATTTTTTTGGTGGCGAGAGGCGATGATTCCGAGATAGGTGCGGTAGTGGCGCGCCGCCGCTTGCAGCTCCGCTTGTTGATCGAGAGCTTGCGCTAAATAGAGTTGCGCATTGGGCTGGGCTGGATCGACGTCCACGGCGCGTTGCCAGTTGTCGACGGCCTCTTCGTCATGCCCGAGGCGATGCGCCAGCATTCCGTAATCGACCAGCGCGTCGGCGTTTCGCGGCCAGCGTGCGATGATCTTCTGAAACAGCGCGTAGGCATCGCTGTCACGGCCTGCTTCAATCAAGCTGCGACCGTAGGATTCTTGCAGTGGGAGATTAGCGGGATTGAGGGCGGAGGCGCGCTGCATGGCCGCCAGCGCGGCGTCACGCTGCCCGGCGAGCTGCTCGGCGCGGGCGAGCCGGACTTCGATGGAGCTGTCGTTGGGATTCAATGCCGCGGCGCGGTGAAGTGCCGGGAGAGCATTCGCTTCGCTGGCCCACCAGAAACGTAACTGGTCGACGCCAGCCCAGATGAATAGCAGCGCGACGGTTGCGATGCGAAGGGCACGAGCGGCTGACGCACGTCCCGTTAACCAGCGAGCAGCAACCGCGATGCTGTTTTGCTTTTCCGTATCGGCACCAGGTGTTTTTTGTTGTCCGTCCAGCAGCAAAGCCGCGACGCGCGAATCGCGCAACTTCCAGATGGCGCCGTCGAGAATAAAGTGATGGATATTTACCAGCGCGGTGAAGGTCAGAAAGCTCGCGGCGAAATCGGTGTGAAAAACGCGGCTGACGATCCATGGCCCGGGGATAAAAAGCGCGATTCCGCCGGCAATCAATGTCAGGAGATAACGGGAAAACGACCAATGCGAATCGCCGGCCGCGCGAGCCTCTTTTTTCTGGTAGTAGCTGGTAATCCACAGATACTGCGTGGAATGCAGCACCGCGAGCAGGCCGCTGCTGTAACGAGTCTGCGGAATTTCGCGGCCGCTGACCAGCTCGATCACAGCCGGCAAAAGAAACCAGAGGAATTGTGTCATCGTCAGCGTAAGGACCGGCAGAATCGTCCGGAAGCTGCTCCTACGCGCCATCGAGGCCAGGGCCCAGCCACTTGCGCCAACAAAAAACAGTGCCAGAACTGCGCGCGCCGGGAGAGTAAATTTAGCCGCGAGTCCCAGGGAGAGAATCAGCGCATCGCCGGACGCGCCGGTGTGAAAGCTCAGCATTAGCAAAACGTAGGACGCGATAAAGGAAAGGCGAAGCGCGCGGCGCTCCGTTTCCGTGGGTGAGACGCCCGCGCGGCGGGCGAACATCACGAGCAAACCGAAGTTTTGCCCGGTGTAATGCCACGGGCTCCAGCAAATATAGAGCGTGAAGATCCAGGGAAGCAGCGCATACCAGAGGTGCGTGACGACCCCGGCCACGGCGAGCAGCAGCGCCACGTGCACCGTGTAGATCCGGTATTTCTCGAACTCGTCGCGCGTATGATACGCGCGATAGACCGTGGCCATGAAGTGTGGATAGTTCGATAGCAAGGCCAGAAAATAGAACGCCACACTCCAGCCACGCCCGTAGGAATTCGCAAAATAAAATCCCGCGAGCAAAAGCGGCGCGGACCACGCGCCGCAGCCGACCGTCAAGTCAATCCACGGACGATAAATCCACGGACTCACCGGCTGGGGCGGTGGTGCAGGCGTGGAAGCGCGCTCCTTGGGAGGAGCTATGGTGATGGTTTCCATGCCATTCGAGAGTAACGCAGGCGTGGCGCCTTGGAGCGCCGAGGAGCGTCCTAGCATGCGGAATCGGTTACTTGTACTTGGGAACGGGCTTCAGGAAACAGCGAGGAGGCGTAGGAAGAGTCTGCCAGTGCTCCGCCAAGCAGCGGCCCGAGCTCGGCGAGGCTAGTGCTGTGCTCCCCACCGTCAGTGGGTAGCCGAGGAGGATTTTTGACATCCTCCTCGCCATTAATGACGAGGATTCCGACGGCGAAAACCATGAGATTCGCATGGTCGCTTCGGCGGGTTCCTGCTTCACAGATCAGCCTAACAGCGCCGCATCTCCACAGGCTTCACATTGGGCCTTGCCCGGCCCTAGGTCCACATCGACCAAAAGCCCTTCGGGCAGATGATCTGCTAAATGGTTTAGCTTTCCTTTCTTTTGCTTAGCCATGCTTAGCAAAATGGCATGTTCTTAAACTAGGCTGCAAGTTTAAACTTACCCTCAAAAGCTCAGCCACACTGCGTAAAAGGGAGTTCTTGTAAACCACTCTTCTGTCCGTCACTGTCCAAGTCGCAAAACGGGCCTAACCTGAATACTGACAGTAACCCGGGTCAGCGGCTGGTGGCGGTCGGGGCGTGGAAGCGCGCTCCTCCGGAGGAGCTATGGTGATGGTTTCCATGCCATTCGAGAGTGACGCAGGCATGACGCACTGAAGCGCCGAGGAGCGTCGTAGCATGGAATCGGGGCCTGCACTTGCGAACGAGCTTCAGGAAATAGCGAGGAGGCGTAGGAAGAGTCCAGCCAGCGCTCCGCCAAGCAGCGGCCCGATCACCGGGATAGGTGCGTAGCCCCAATCGGAGCTTCCTTTTCCAGCGATCGGTAAAATGGCGTGAGCGATGCGCGGACCCAAGTCGCGCGCCGGATTGATGGCATACCCTGTCGTGCCGCCCAGCGAAAGTCCGACGCCCCACACCAGGCTGCCCACAAGATAAGGGCCCAATCCAGCGGCAGGACCCATGGCGGACACCTTCTTAGAGAAAATGGCGCCAATGACGAAGACGAGAACGAACGTAGCGCAGATTTCACTGAATAAATTCGCAGCAACGTTGCGGATAGCAGGCGCGGTGCAAAAACAGGCCAGTTTAGCGGCCGGATCCGCCGTTTCCTTCCAGTGCGGAAAATAGTGGATCCAGACCAGAGCGGCTCCCACGATAGCGCCGAGGAGTTGCGCCGCAAGATAGGGAGCGAGCTTTCCAAAGCTTGCGTCACGCACCGCGAAGCCCACCGTGACTACAGGATTCAAGTGGGCATCATTGCTCCCACCAGCAATCGACACGAAGACGCCAGCCATCACGGCAAAAGCCCACCCAGCGGTGATGACAATCCATCCGCTGCCCTCCGCTTTTGATCGTTTCAGCAGGACTCCGGCGACAACTCCATCGCCAAGCAGCACGATGATCATGGTGCCCAGGAATTCGCCGAGAAAGGGGGAAGTCATTAGTTTAATCTCCTGTGCGCCGGTTAAACCGGCGAGGTGTAGTGAATGAAAAAGTCATACGGTAGTAGTGGATTAGCGACCCACATCGGCCCCGAGTCATGCGGAGTCACTCGCAAGGGTGACGTCGAAGCGTTGATAGGGGACCGTGCGGGCCGGGTATTCAGCCGCGTAAGAACCTTCCTCCGGGACGCCGACGCTGTAGGAGAAAGCGAAAGGCCCCATCGGGTGCACCGATGTCGCGAGGTGCACCAGAGTCCCGCGCGGTCAGAGACCCCGAGCACGTACGGAGACACCTCGCGCGGGAACCGGGAGATCCCAGGACCACCCAAGGCCGCAGTTGCTTTGGGACGCATCGGGAAGTCTAAGGACGCACGCCGATGATGAACGGAACTGGGAAGTCGGACAGCCCTAAAGTACCTGCGAAGTCTCCGAACAAGGTCGGACAACCGGCTGCGGAGGGGATGGAGGGAAACGGGTTGGCCAAAGGGAACCTGCCACAGCAAAACGCGTCCCGGACACCGAGCCGGAATGACGCGCTCAGCGCGCTGGAGCGGGTCCGTCAAGCAGCAAAGAAGGATAAGCAGTTGCGGTTCACGGCGCTTCTGCACCACATCTACAACCTGGAGACCCTGCGCATGGCCTACTTTCGACTGAAGAAGGAAGCTGCGCCCGGTGTGGACGGTGAGACGTGGCGGCACTACGGCGAGCAACTGGAAGTGAATCTCCAGGACCTTTCCGAAAGGCTGAAGCGAGGAGCGTACCGAGCGAAACCGGTGCGTAGAGTGTATATCCCCAAGGCCGACGGGCGGCAGAGACCGCTCGGAGTTACGGCGCTGGAAGACAAGATCGTCCAGCGCGCGGCGGTCGAGGTGCTGAATGCTATCTACGAAACGGACTTTCTCGGTTTTTCGTACGGGTTCCGGCCAGAGCGAAGCCAGCATCAAGCGCTGGATGCGCTTTACACGGGACTGCTGACGAGGAAAGTGAACTGGGTGCTCGATCTGGACATCAAAGGCTTTTTGGATCGAGTTCCATAATGCCCCCTTATTCATGAAATAACACTGGTTGAGTGTCCACCACTTTGATTCGTAAGCCCTTACGACGTCCGCGCGTGACTAACAAGGCTTCGAGTTCGCCACGCTTTACACGCTGCAACACGGTTTGGCGCGACACACCAAGTTTCATCGTTGTTTCGAGCATGGGAAGATAACTCGGCGGTGCTTGCTCAACGAAGCGTGCGCGCAACTCATCGGTGATTCGAATTTTCCATGGTGCTCCAGGAGTTATTTGTTCCCCAACGATGAAACCATCATTTAGCCAACGATGAATCGTGGAAGGGTATACGCCCAAGATCTGCGCCGCCTGGCGAATCGGCACAACTTCCCCCGTGGGTGGTTCCGTTGGCGGTTCGTAGCGTGGAATGTTGCGATAGCGACGCAGGGCACCAACCTGATTGGCAGTGAAGCGTTCACCACTCGCAGTTTTGCGTTCCTGACGATTGAGAATACCTGCGATCACGTCGTCAGGATAATGAACGGCCAGACGACGAAGCAGAGAGATCGTATCTTCGTCGGTGTGCAGGCCATGAGGCTGGGAGCGTGGCAAGGATAGATCTAATTCCGTGAGAGTGCCACCTCGCCAGCGCAGGGTAAGATGAGCACGGCATTCGGGGCGATCGACGGTAACAATCACCTCTTCCAAAAGAGTACGCAGAAGCTCTTTGCGATCGCGATCCGTGGTGGTAGGCGCCGTCCAGACTTTGCGCAGATCAGAACCGAGAGAGAAAATTTTCTTTTTCTCCTCCTCGCTCACCATGCGCGGGCGTTGTCGTTCCCGCCGCTCGAGTTCGGCTTCTGCAGCGGCGAGATCGCGTAAGCGCTTTTCCCATTCGGTCTCGAGGCCGCGTGCCACGAGTCTGTTTTCGGGCTCCACAGCACGATACTGACGCTCGGCACGTTCGGCTTCGTAGCGAGCGCGTTCCACCGCCAAGCGCCACTGACGGAGCGCCGCATCATGGTCCCCTTCAAGTTGTTGAATGGCGAGTTGCGTTGCTTCCATGGCGGCAGGTGTCAGGGCCTTGAGGAAAGCATCGACGACCGCTTCATCGATTTGGACACCACCGATATTCAGGCAGAAAACGCCACGTCCACCAACGATATCCTTGCCCGCGCAATGATAACCAGGCGTCGCGTTTCTGCCGCGATAGTGAGTGTGCAGCCGGCGGCCACACTTTCCGCACGTGGCCAGGCCCTGCAGCAATGCGGCGCCTTCTCTCACAGCACCGCCCGTCTGGTGTGGCTGAGGATGTTCGTTGGCATCAATGCGTGTTTGGTTGGCCTGGAACGTGGCCCAATCGATGTAGCCGGGATGATGTTCGGGAAGAAGCACCGGCCACTCGGCCATGGGCAGAAGACGGGTTCGTTTCCGAAGCCTGCCTTGGTTATCGACGTAGCGTTCACGATGAGACTTCCCGTAGGCGTAAGCGCCAGCATACACCGGATTGGTGAGTACTTGATGGATGGTGTGGTAACTGGGGGCCACCCAACGGATCTCTCTCTTCATATACGACCTGAGAGGGAAGGAAAGGCCTTCCGAGCGGAACCACAACCAGACCTTGCGGACCGATCCCAGTTCGGTGAATTTCGAGAAGACCGTGCGAACGGTGCTGACGACAGATTCGTCGGGATGAAAGCGCACTTCACCGTCCTTTTCTCCCCAAACGAAGCCCACGGGCAAACCGCGGCGCAGTTCGCCGCGTGCGGCCTTGTTGCGAATTCCACCATCGAGCCGTGCGCGAAGAATGTGCAATTCCGCTTCCGCCATGATGCCTTTTAATCCGAGCACCAAGCGATCGTTAAAAACGGCCGGATGGTAGAGGCCGTCGCTGTCTCCTACCAGAGTGTCGGTGATGCTGCAGAGATCGAACAGGCGATACCAGTCGGCATTGTTGCGCGCCATGCGGGAGACTTCGAGGCCGAACACGATGCCGGCGTGGCCGAGAGCCACTTCCGCGGTCATACGTGCGAACCCGGAGCGCTCGGCGAATCCAGAGCCGGATACTCCCAGGTCTTCGTCGATGACCATCACTTGTTCCTTGGCCCAACCGAGTTCACGCGCTTTCTCCACCAAAGCATATTGGCGTGCGGTGGACTCACGGTTGTACTCGACTTGGTTAGGCGAAGACTGGCGAATGTAAACGAAGGCGGTGCGTTGGGTATGGCTAGGCTTTACTTTGACCAGATCATTCATGATTTTCCTCTCGGGTGCCGTGGTCTGTGGCCGCACGGGCGATGAGCTTTGCGAGGATTTCAATCGCGAGAATCCTCTGTTCGTTTTCCAGGGTTTCCCATACATAGATTTCCTTGAGCAGAAGGTCGAAGAGATTCAGGCTTCGTTGCAAGGACACCCTCCTTGTTCACAGTGGAATTCGCCTCTTCGCTTTCCGGTTGAGCGAGGCGGCCAAGGAGAGCATTTACAACAGAGCTTGCGTGAAGCAAAGCTTCCAGAGAACCAAACGTTGCGGTCTGTTTCGCAGCTATAGCATCAAAAGGCTGCACGGCCGGCGCGATGTCGGTCCAGTCGGCGGGAACGAGCGATTTACTCCCGTCGGGCAAAATCAGAAGAAGATACAGTCGACCGCGCCGATGGACTGCATTAAGAACAGCGAGTGATTTACCCTCGAATGGATGACGAGCACGGACAATCGTGGCTCTCTCGGGAAGGTTCTGATGATGGGTAGTGTGTCGTACGTTCCTTCGATGGAATTTCTCACGAATGGCTTGTGAAGTTCATCGAGCACAGGATCGCAGATCGGCGCGTCGTGCGGCTCATCCAGAAATGGCTGAATGCCGGCGTGCTGGAGGATGGGAAACGGATACGTGTGGAGGAAGGGACGCCCCAGGGCGGCAGTGCATCGCCGCTGCTGGCTAACGTCTACCTGCACTACGTGTTCGACCTGTGGGTCCAAGCATGGCGTCAGAAGCGCGCGCATGGCGATGTGATCGTGGTGCGATTCGCGGATGACATCGTGGTTGGATTTAACAGCAAAGAGGATGCCGATCAGTTTCGGGCGGAACTCACCGAACGAATGAGGAAGTTCAACCTGGAACTGCACCCTGAGAAAACGCGACTTCTGGAGTTCGGTCCGTATGCGATCGACAGCCGGGCGTGGCGTGGAGAAGGGAAACCGGAGACGTTCAACTTTCTTGGCTTTACGCATATCTGCGTGAAGAAAAGGAGCAATGGGCGATTCACGGTGCTGCGGCAGACGATTCGCAAAAGGTTGCAGGCGAAGCTGAACGAGGTGAAAGCCGAGCTTCAACGTCGTATGCACGACCCCATCCCCGAACAGGGCAAGTGGTTGCAAGCGGTGGTAGGTGGGCATATCCGGTATTACGGAGTGCCCATGAACTACCCGGCGCTGGCTCTTTTTCGATTCCAGGTGGGACGGCTCTGGCATCGCGCACTGTCGCGGCGCAGCCAGAACGGCCGCGTCCTCTGGGACCGTATGCGGCGCTTGATTGATCGCTGGCTGCCCATGCCTTCTGTCTGTCATCCCTATCCCCTGCGCCGCATGGGCGTTATTACCTAAGGCAAGAGCCGGATGCGGGAAATCCGCTCGTCCGGATCCGTGGAGGGGGTCGTGAGCAATCATGATCCCTACTCCGACTCCTGTGGAGCAGGCCCACAGCCATACTTGGCCTTCGGCATCAGGATGCAACCCAGTCGAACGAGCGCGTGACGGCCTTCTTCCACTGCTTGTAAAGCTCCTCGCGCTCCGCTTCTGCCAAATGGGGGGTCCAAGTCCGGTCCACGGCCCAATTAGTGCGCAGTTCGTCCAGGCCTTGAAAGAATTCAACAGCGAGGCCTGCAGCGTACGCTGCACCGAGCGCCGTCGTCTCCTGAATCATGGGGCGCACGACTTCGCGATTCAAAATATCCGCCTGAAACTGCATCAGCAGTTCGTTCACGACCATCCCGCCGTCGACGCGCAGCGACGACAGCGCAATCTGCGAGTCTTTTTCCATCGCTTCGACCACCTCGCGCGTCTGAAAGGCGGTGGCTTCGAGAACCGCCCGCGCCAGATGGCCTTTGTTGACGTACCGCGTCAGCCCAGCGATGACGCCGCGCGCATTTTCCTTCCAATACGGCGCATACAGGCCAGAGAACGCCGGAACAAAGTAGACGCCGCCGTTGTCTTTCACCGTGCGTGCCAGAGTTTCGATGTCGGAACTTTTCTCGATCATCCCGAGATTGTCGCGGACCCATTGCACGAGCGCGCCGGAAATCGCAACGCCGCCCTCCAGGGCGTAACACGCAGGCGAACTTCCCATTTTGTAGGCGACCGTGGTTAGCAATCCGAAGTTAGAAGGAACGGCGCGCTCGCCGGTGTTCATCAACAGAAAACAGCCTGTTCCGTAAGTATTTTTCACTTCGCCGGGCCGGAAACAAGCCTGTCCAACGAGGGCGGCCTGCTGATCGCCTAAAATGCCCGCGACCAGCACGCCTCGGACGGCCGGGAGTGTCGCCGCGCCGTAAACTTCGCTGCTCGAACGCACATCGGGCAGCATCGCCCGTGGAATCTCGAACGCCGAGAGCAACTTTTCGTCCCAGTCCAGTGTTTGAAGATTTAGCAGCTGCGTTCTGCTCGCATTGGTGACGTCGGTCGCGTGTACGCCGCCCTTCGGCCCGCCCGTCAAATTCCAGACGAGGAACGTGTCGATATTTCCGAAGAGCAGCTCACCCGCTTCCGCTTTCTGTTGGGCGTCGGGGACATGTTTCAGCAGCCAGCGCAACTTCAGGCTGCTGAAATAGGTGCTAAGTGGAAGCCCGGTTTGCGCGCGGAAGCGATCTTGTCCGCCGCCGCTCGCAAAATGTCCGACCTCTTCTGCGACGCGTGTGTCTTGCCAAACGATGGCGTTGGCAATCGGCTGGCCCGTGTGTCGGTCCCACACGACTGTCGTTTCTCGCTGGTTGGTTATGCCAACGGCGGCCAAGTCGCCAGGGCGCAGTCCTCGTTGTTCGAGTGCTTCGCCGATCACTTCTTCCGTGCGGCGCATGATTTCCAGCGCGTCGTGTTCCACCCATCCTGGCCGCGGGTAGATTTGCTCGTGTTCTTTTTGCGCGACAGCGACGGCGCGCGCCGCTTTATCAAACACCATAAAGCGCGTACTAGTTGTGCCCTGGTCGATTGCTCCGATGTAACTTTTCACGAGATACGCCCTTTCCGGGCCGGGATGCATTCTACGACGGAACTCTTTTATCTCACTTACTCTCCCTCGTGTACGCCTTTTCTCCGTACCCTGCATCTAATGGTATGGGATGAGAAAAGGGAGAGCAGTTTATGAATGAGAACACATATCGAAAGGGGTCGCTACTGCTTGGTGCGCTCGTCGGGGCGTCATTACTGCCGCTCGCTTTAAAGGCAGCCTCAAACAGCGCGTCCGCAACAAAGGATCCATCTGCAGTTGTTATGACCGTGACGGCTACCGCGAAGAAAGACGCCCAGCCGCCCGCACTATCGAAAAATGATGTCGACCTCTATAAAGGAAAGGAACGCATACAGGTCGCGGACTTCAAACGCGGAGAAACTCTCTATCTGGCCGTACTCATCGATGATTCGCTCAGAAGCAACATTGCCAACCAATGGAGCGATCTTCGCGCGTTTCTCATGGCCCAACCGCAAACCACCTATGTCGCCGTGGCCTACGCGCGAAATGGCGTAGCCATGGTCGCCCAGGATTTCACCACCGACCATGCACTAGCGGCAAAGGCCCTGCGTCTACCCTTGGGCAACATCGGTGCTGGAACGAGTCCTTATCTCTCAGTCCAGGACTGGATCAAGCGTTGGCCCGTCTCCGGGCAGCGCAGTTCCATCATCCTGCTCTCTTCGGGCATTGATTATTTCCGTGGAGGTCCCGCCACTCTTGATCCGGATCTCGACACGACCATCGCTCGCGCGCAGAAGCAAAACATCAACATTTGGACGATCTACGCACGGGATGCGGGCCGTGTTGGCCGCGGTTCGTTCCGTGCCTTCAACTGGCAGTCGAACTTGGACCGTTTGTCACAACAGACCGGCGCCGAGTCTTACTCACTCGGTCTCGGAGAGCCCGTCGACCTGAAACCGTATTTCGATCGAATCCAGATGAACCTTAACAACCAGTATCTACTGGCCTTCGTAGGCGATGGTGGCCAGAAGGGTAAATACGAGTCTGTAAAAGTAACTTCGGAGGTCAGCAAAGTAGGATTTCTGACGCCTTCTGAAGTGTTTTTGCCGGCAGCACGATAATTCGAATCACAGGTCATAATTCTCATTCCCAGGGCGCGGGCCGCGAGGTCCGCGCCTTTTCCACGCCGTTCTTGTAACTTTATTTTTCCATCGGGATAATGGTCCTCGGCATCTAAGAAACAGGAATACAAGGGGGACGTCCATGAACAAGAATCTGAAATGGAAGGATACCGTGTTGTTAGCAGCCATGGCCTTGGCGGCAGCGGCAGTGCCGCTCACATCGAAAGCAGCGGCGACCGACGCTCCCGTCGTGACGATGACGGTCACGGCGGTGGGCAAGAAAGATACGCAACCGCCAGCACTCAAGAAGGAAGATGTGCAGCTCTATGAGGGCAAGGAAAGGGTGCAGGTGGCGGATTGGAAGCGCGGGGACGCGCTCTTCCTGGCGGTGCTCATCGATGATTCGCTCGAAAGCAATGTTGCCAACCAGTGGGGCGACTTGAAGGCGTTTTTCATGGCCCAGCCGGAGAACACCTACATCGCCGTGGCTTATGCAAGAAACGGTTCGGCCACGGTGGCACAGGACTTTACCAAGGATCACGCTCTGGCCGGCAAGGCGCTGCGCTTGCCCCTCGGCAATGCGGGCGCTTTTACGAGCCCGTATCTTACCCTCCAGGATTGGATGAAGCGCTGGCCCGAAACCGGGGAGCGCAAGTCCATCATTCTGTTTTCCTCGGGTGTTGATTATTTCCGCGGGAGCTTTGATCCGATCGATCCTGATCTCGATACGACTGTGGCGCGCGCCCAGAAACAGAACATCAACATTTGGACGATTTATATTCCGGATGCCGGGCACGTCGGCCGCCGCGAGTTCCGCGTGTTCAACGCGCAATCAAACCTCAGCCGTCTTTCCGAAGAAACCGGCGCCGAGTCTTACTACCTCGGTTTCGGCATGCCCGTTACTTTGAAGCCGTACTTCGACGAAATCCAGATGCACCTCAACAACCAATACCTGATCAGCTTTGTGGGCAATGGCGGAAAGAAAGGAAAGTTCGAGCGCGTGCGGTTGGTCTCCGAAGCGCCCAACGTGGAGTTCCTAACGCCTTCAGAAGTATTTCTGCCGCCCGTAGAGTAACGGAAGACAGACGAGCTAAGACAGGTCGAGCGAGGCGCGCGCCCGAAGGTTCGCGCCTTTTTGCTTTTCTTCGATACGAGGGCTTGTCTCTTTTCTTGCCGTCAGGCTACACTAGCGCCCGTTGACGCCGGCTCTTTCGGTGAAGGATAAACACTCTATTGAATCGGTTTAAACGCTGCCGCCTGCCTGGCCATGTGACGGGGAGCTCATCATGATTCCGTACCGCAAGAAAGAGAATTTCGTCCCGCGAAGCGTTGCTCCGATGGCCTGTGAACGTGGAGGCTTTCTTGCGGCCTCGAGTCTAGTCGCTGCTCTCCTCGCGGCGGCAACCCTCGCTGCACCCGTTTCACGCGCAGATGGCGAAATCACCTTGCGCGAAGGATGGGCGGTCCAGTCCTCCGCAAAGGTAAGCGCGGGCGGGGAAGCTGTCTCCACCCCCAGTTTTGACGCCTCGAGTTGGTACAAGACTTCGTCTCCGAACACCGTGTTTGCCGTGTTGGTGGAGAACGGCGTGTACAAGGATCCGTTCTTCGGCATGAACTTGCGCTCCGTTCCCGGCGTTTCCTATGCGATTGGATCGGAGTTCGCCAACCAGGAAATGCCAGACGATAGTCCGTTCGCTCGTCCCTGGTGGTATCGCAAGGAGTTCCAAGTCCCCGCACAATTTAGCGGGAAGACCGTTTGGATGGAGTTTCGGGGAATCAACTACCGCGCAAACATCTGGATCAACGGACGAAAAGTAGCAGGTTCGGACCAAGTGGTTGGCGCTTTCCGCCGCTATGAGTTTGATGTAACGCAGTTCGTCAAAGCTGGGGCAAAGAATGTGGCGGCCGTGGAAGTCTCCGCCCCGCACGCCAATGAGCTGGGAATCACGTGGGTGGATTGGAATCCCACGCCGCCGGACAAGGACATGGGGCTTTGGCAGGAAGTGGTTCTTTCCGCGAGCGGGCCGGTGGCCGTGCGACACGCGGCAGTGGAAACGAAACTCGATCTCCCCGCGACGGACAAAGCGCACTTGACCGTGCGTGCCGAATTGCAAAACGCTTCGACCACACCCGTTAAGGGAACGTTGCGCGGGAAAATTCTTGGCGCCGCCGCGCCCATTGAGTTTCGCGAGAGCATCGAACTCCAAGCAGGCGAACGCCGCGCCATCGCCGTAACGCCGGATTCCGCTGGCTCGCTCGACATCCGGAATCCCCGCCTGTGGTGGCCGTATCAGATGGGCGAGCCCTATCTTCATAAGCTCACACTCGAATTTGTTCCAGAGAAAGGTTCGCCATCCGATAAGCAAACCATCGCCTTCGGAATCGTCGAAACCGATTCCGAACTGACCCCGGACGGCTCCCGCTTGTTCAAAGTAAACGGCAAGCCCGTGCTTGTGCGTGGCGGAGGTTGGGCGCCGGACATGATGTTGCGCGTCAACCAGTCGCGCCGCGAGGCGGAATTCCGCTACGTGAAGGAGATGGGCCTCAACACCATTCGGCTTGAAGGCAAGCTCGAAGACGAAACGTTCATGGAGCGCGCCGATCGCGATGGCATTCTCATTATGGCCGGGTGGTGCTGCTGCGATGCCTGGGAAAAGTGGGGCAAGTGGGGCGAAGAAAACAAGCGTGTCTCTGTCGATTCGCTCCGCGATCAAATCCTGCGTCTGCGTGCGCATCCGAGTGTGCTCGTTTGGCTGAACGGCAGCGATAATCCGCCGCCTCCCGATCGCGAGCGCGCTTACCTGGACGTAGAAAAGGAAAACAACTGGGCGAAGCCCGTCCTTTCCTCCGCGACGGCGAAAAAGACCGAGGCCACCGGAGATAGCGGCGTGAAAATGTCCGGGCCGTATGAGTACGTTTCCTCGAACTACTGGCTGCTGGATACCAAGGCCGGCGGCGCCTACGGATTCAACACCGAGACCAGCCCCGGTCCGGCCGTTCCGCCGCTCGAAGGATTGAAGTCCATGTTTCCGCCCGACAAGCTCTGGCCCGTCAATGAAGTTTGGGATTTCCACGCCGGCGGCGGAAAATTCAAAAAAATCAAGGTCTTCACGAACGCTTTGGAGAAACGCTACGGTACCGCGAAAGACGTCGCCGACCTGGCGTGGAAGTCGCAGGCCATGACCTACGAAGGCCAGCGCGCGATGTTCGAAGCCTATGGCCGCAACAAGTACAGATCCACGGGCATCATTCAGTGGATGCTGAACAACGCGTGGCCGGGACTGATTTGGCATCTCTATGATTACGACTTGCGCCCCGCTGGAGGGTATTTCGGTTCAAAGAAAGCTCTCGAACTCGTTCATGTACAGTTTTCCTATGACGAACGTACCGTCGCGATTGTCAACGGGAAGCAGGAAGCGCTCGAAGGATTGAAAGTTGTCGCCAAGATTTACGACACCTCGATGAAAGAGCGTTTCTCCCACGAAGAGGTTGCGGGTGTCGCTGCGGACGCCGTGACCAAATCCTTCAAGGTGGACGAGCCCCCTGGCATCAGTTCGACGTACTTCCTAAACCTTCAGCTGTTCTCTCGCTCAGGCGAATTGCTTAGCCGCAATTTCTATTGGCTCTCGGCAAAGCCAGACGTGCCGGATTTCAGCAAGACAGAGTGGTACTACACCCCTCTCTCTGAATATGCCGACTTTGTTGCTCTCGAGGACCTTCCGAAAGCCTCCGTCCATGCTTCGATGACCGTCTCCGGTAGAGGCGAGGAAACCGCCGCACGCCTTACGGTGGAAAACACCGGCTCCGGGCTGGCTTTTCTCGTGCGTCTCCGCCTGCTCAAGGGCAAAGACGGCGCGGAAGTTCTGCCGGTCTTCTTCGATGACAACTACATCTCGCTCCTCCCCGGCGAGAAACGCGATATCACCGTCCGCGTGAGAAAGCCCGACCTGGGTGGGGCGAAGCCCATTCTGGCGGTCGACGGTTTCAATGTCGCGCCAACCCAGGTTCAGTGAGACGGTCTCAGGTAGGTGGAACAGCAGGGACAATTCGCTGCCACGCCGTTTTGTCCGCGTAGCTTCGTGGGAAAAGGTGTTCCTCAATCGTCGGAGCTGCCGTGAAAAACCGTGCGCGTGGATTCTCGAATCACCAGCTCCGGATTCATCTTTTGACGCACGCTGTTCCACTCGCGCTTCTCAAGCCCGGCCTTAATTCCTTCCATCACGATATTGACAGCATTCGTTCCCATGGCCTCGAGCGGCTGGCGCACGGTGGTCAACGAAGGCGCGCTCAAAGCGGATAGCGCCACGTCGTCAAACCCCGTCACAGAACACTGTTCCGGCACTTTGACTCCCGCTTTCGTCAGAGCGCGAATGGCGCCCAGCGCCGTCAAATCGTCAAAAGCCATCAGCGCCGTAAACTTTTTCTTTTTCACTAGCAACTCCTCGGTGAGCCGCTGGCCGCCTTCGAACCCGGAGTTGGGATCAAACGAATCCGGCAGTTGCAGCACGAGGGCCGGATCGATCTCCAGGTTCGCGGCGTGAGCAAATTTCTGCACCCCACGCCACCGTGGTGCGCTGTCGATGAGCATCTTCGGTCCGCGAATGAAAGCAATCCTGCGATGACCCAACTGGTGCAGGTGCTCGAGCGCCATGCGTCCGCCCGTCTCGTTGTCCACCATCACGGAGCTTACCGTGTCGCCGGGCAGTTCCCATCCGATGGTGGCCGCGGGAATATTGCGTTTGCTCAAGTCGGCCAAGACGTGAATATCCACGACCAGCCAGTTGGCCACCACAATCAACGCTTCCACGTGATGTTCCAGCAGCATTTCGAGGTAGCGTTCGAAGCGGTTGCGCTGGTTGTGTGCATCGGCAAAAATCGGCACGTAAGACGATTGATAGAGGGCATTTTCAATCCCGCGCAAGACCGGCGTGCAGAAAGGATCGGTGATGTCGAAGAAAACCAGGCCCACCGTGTGGCTGCGCTTGCTGCGAAGAAACCGCGCCATGGCATTCGGGCGGTAACCGAGTTTCTTGGCCGCTTCCTCGATGCGCTTCTTTGTGGCGGGAGCGATGTAGCGGGCCAGTGGGGCATTATTCAATACGATCGAGACCGTGGCGGGCGAAAAGCCGCTGTCTTCGGCGACATCCCGCATCGTCACCATCTGGTTTTTGCCGCTTGCGCGCTTCAAGTGGGGGCCTCTAAGGTTGCCATCATTCTGACAGAGTTCGCCCATTTCCGATAAGGGAACGGTGCGGCAAGCGCGGCAAAGCGCAGCTTATTCCGCAGGAACCTCAAAAGACAAAGGTTCGCGAAACCAGTTGGTTTTCCACACACCAAAAGCAATTCCCGCCGCCATCCAGATAGTGCCTACTATTTTCGCCGAAACGCTCAAGTTCCACCATAAGCCCAAGCAAACAAAAAATCCCACCATCGGGATAATAAAGTTGGTGATCCGCTTTTCAGGTTGTCGCACGAAATAATGCATGAAGGATGAGGCATTCACGCCCATAAACGCGATTAGCGCGCCATAATTCAGCAGCTCGATGCCTTTTTCAAAGGTCAGAAAAAAAGATCCCACAAGCACGATCACGCCGATAAAGACGACGTTGTTTCGCGGCACATGATGTTTCGCATCTATTTTTCCAAAAAAGGATTTCGGCAGGGCATTGCTTTTTCCCATTCCATAGAGCAGCCGCGCCGCGCCGATTTGTGCTCCCATCCCCGAACCGAAATTGGCAACCAGAAGCGTCGCGCCAAGGATGGTAAATAGCGGCGCCCAGGTCCGCGCCGCAGCGTAAACATACGCGGTATCCTGATTCGGAAACGGTTCCGACGCCGGCCACACCAGCTGCGCCACGTAAACCTCGGCCGCCGAAAGAATGCCGACGGCCAGACACGTCAAAACGGTAGCCAGCAGGATATTTCGCCGGGGATTCTCCGCTTCCTCGGATAGCGTTGAAATGCCGTCAAATCCAATGTAGGTCAGCACTGCCAGGGACGTGCATCCAAACAGATCGCTAAACGTGAATGTCGCAGGATCATAGAACGGCCGCGTAAAAAATCCCGGTGCGCTGTGCGGATGACCAAAGATATACCGAATCGTGGTCACAAAAACCAAAACAACCACCGCGCTCATCCCGGCAGCCAGCGCGGTGTTGACACGCGCTGATGTTTTGATCCCCTGCATATTCAAAAGCGTGAAGACCACCGCGAAAAATATTTTCCATCCCCACACCGGCAATCCTGGCGCGAATTCGTGCGCCTGCCCCGCGCACCAGATCGTGCAGATCAGCGGGTTCACGATGTAGTCCATCACCATGCTCCATCCGGTGACATACCCCGCCGCCGGATGGATTTCCCGCGCCACATAGGTAAATGCCGAGCCCGCGCTCGGATAGACCCGCGCCATTCGTCCGTAGCTTACAGCCGTGCACAGCATGGCAATCATGGCAATAAGAATCGCCGTGACCACATGGCCGTGCCCGCGATCGCTCAACGCTCCAAATGCCGACATCGGGGCGACCGGCTGCAACACGATGATGCCGTAGAGAAGCAGATCCCAAAGCGTGAGAGTGCGCCGCAGTTGCGGCCCGCCGCTAGCGGTGGCTTCGATACTCAAGAGCCTCTCCTTCGGGCGGGTGCGTCCTTCTTCTTACCGAGCACCACGGCGCGCGTCAAATTCTTCGGGACATCGGGATCGAGTCCCTTGCCTAAACCCACCGAGAGGCCCAGCAGTTGCGCGGGGATCGCCACCATGGCCAGCCGCGCATACTCCGGCGCATCCAAAGCAAGCTCAACGAGCAGATCGCTGTCGCGCCGCAACGCCGGCGTCGCGCGGTTGGCAACAACCAAGGTCACCGCGCCCAATTTCCTCAGTTCGCCAAGGAGCAAGCTTTCCTCTGCCGCTGCAGAATCGGAGAGAAGAAATGTAATCAGCGTATCCCGACTGGCGATCGCTTTTGGTCCGTGGCGGAATTCCAGCGTGTGATAGGCCTGCGCGTAAGAAGAAGACATCTCCGTAAGCTTCAGCGCTGCCTCCTGCGCCAGCCAGTAATGCGTGCCTTGCCCAAGAAACACAAAATCCGCAAAACGCCTCTTGGCCCCGAACGCCCGAATCTTATCAGCATTCCCGGCAAGCCACGTCGCCGCCTTTTCCGGCAATCCGTCCAGTGCTGACAACAACCCGGCGTCCCCAGAGAATTTCGCTCCCAGCTTTTCAAACAGCAACAGGATGGAGGTGAACGACCGCGTCATTACCATGCTCCGCTCGTCGGCCCACGGCAACTGCACCGTATGCGTGCACAACTCTCGAAGAACGCTCCTTTCGCTGCAAGTCACGCCCAGCGTGCGAACCCGGGCGTTGGCCTTCAACCATTCCGCTGCGCGCAAAACTTCCGTTGTTTTCCCGGAACGCGACACCAGCACCACCTGCCGCGCGCCGGTCCGCGCGAGCACCTCGTGCGGCGCGAAAAGCAGCTCCGATGCCGGCACCGCCGTCGAAGGGGCCTGGAGTAGGGTTGTCCATTGCGCCGCGATGGTCCGCGAAAGGTAATAGCTCGACCCGCAGGCTACAAACAAGCAGGGCTCTTCGCGAGATAGTATCTTAGAAATCTCGAGCAACTCGGCGGTTTGCTCGAATCGCCGCGCCGTTTCCGTCCACGTTGCCGGCTGCGACAGGATTTCCTCGATCGTCTCCCGTCCCCGTCCCGCAGCCCGCGATAGAGAGAGCCCGCCGCGTGGCGCCGGAGCATTCTCGTTCAAAGCTCTTCGCCTAGGTTTTTTCACTCGCCTCCCTGGTTCCTTTCAGGCACCCGGCGTTGGCCGTATCGCCCGTATTTAGTGGAAGATCGCGACCATCACCCGCTTTTCGCGAGACTCATTGAATCGTTTGAATAAAGGCATGTTCTAGGAACTTCCTAGTTTGCGCAAGCCTAAACTTTCGTCCGTCTCGAAGGCTCCTCGGCGCAAATCGCGCCTCCCCCCAGGACATCTCTCCTTTAGATTCCACCTGTCCCGCCGTACAGTTAAAAACAATTTCCACAGTACAGTGTCTCTTCGTTAAAGTTCCCTCACTTTAACCGCAACGCCCGCCCTGCGTACGTAGTCTAATGAAGTAGCACCTTCGTCCCAGTCTGGGGCCACGGGTATCGACGAGGAAACCCGCATGAACGGTCGCAGTCCCACAAAAGTCGTCTTGTGGCACCTCCTGGGCTTTGTGCTCGCGTTTTTGGCCGCCCACTGGCTGCGCTCTGTTTCTCTCGGACCCGATCCCGTCCTCCAAGGCTATCTCCTGGTCATCACCGCGCTGCTGGCCTTCGTTTTCTCCGCGCTGGCGTTCGTCCGCTTCCAGGGCACCCAGGATCGCATCGCCCTGATACTCGGTGGTGGCTATCTTCTTTCTGGCGCCGTACTCTCGGCCTCCAGCGTTCTTTTCTTTCAATTTTCGCAAGGTTCTCCCACGCGAGCCACTTGGGCGCCCGTCGCTTGGTGGCTCAGCCGCATGGTTTTGGCGCTCTTGCTCGTGGTTGCGCTTCTCGCGGAACGCTTTATCCCTCGGTCGCGGCACACCAAAGCGGAAATCACGGGAGCCTTATTGTCGGTGGTGGTATTCACGTATCTGATTACCGCCGCTCTTCGCCGCCTTCCCCCGGAAGTCTCCCGCCATCCCGGCTCTTTCGTGCCCAACCCGCAGCAACTTCTCCCCGGCATAATTTTTCTCGCGGCCGTGATCTGGTATCGCCGCCGCCTTGATTCCGAGGACTCTGCCTTCGACCGCACCATCTACGCCGCCGCCTGGATAAATTGCGCCGCACAGATCGCCGCGTGCCAGTCGGAGCGCCTTCTCGACGCGCCCTTCGTGCTCGCCCAAATCCTTACTGTGAGCAGTTACGCCATCGCTCTCGGCGGCGCGCTCCTCGATAACGCGCGCCTCTTCGAACAAGTCCGCCATCTCGCCGTCAGCGACCCACTCACCGGCCTCGCCAATTACCGCCGGCTGCTCGACGTCCTCGAAAATGAAACCGAACGCACCGACCGCACCGGCAGGCCCTTCGCGGTTCTGCTCCTCGACCTTGACGGTTTAAAGAAAATCAACGATCGCTACGGTCATCTCGTCGGCAGCCGCGCCCTCTGCCGCCTCGCCGCCATCCTGCGCATTCATTGCCGCGCTATCGATACCGCCGCGCGCTACGGCGGCGATGAGTTCGCTCTGGTTTTGCCGGAATCGCTGGACGCGGAGGCTCAGCGCGTCGCAAATCGTATTCGCATCGTCATGTCTGAGGACGAGGAAAACCCTCCGATCTCTGCGAGCATCGGTATTTCCATTTACCGCGGGGATGGCGCGAGGATCGAAAATCTTCTGTCCGAAGCAGACCAGGACCTCTACGCCGAAAAAGCCCGGCGCGTAAAGCGTGGCGTTGCCGCGTTCCATGCCCGCCGCAATCCAAAAACCTGATTCGCGCGCTCTCTAGAAAGCGCACTCCCCCTTTCCCCCTTAATAAACGGCCCGCTTTTGCACCGTTTCCTTCGTCGCCAGCGAATATCTCGGCTCAGGCGTGGACTTATCCAGAATCTGCCGCGCAACGTATTCGCCCACCGCCGGGCCATGCTTGAATCCGTGTCCCGACCCGCCGCCAACAAACCACACGTTCGCCATCTCCGGGTGTCGGTCGATCAAAAAATCTCCGTTCGACGTATTCTCGTACTGGCAGACACGCGTCTCGACCACCGGCGCATTTCGCATCGCCGGAAAACGGCGGCCGACATAGTTCTCGACTATCTCCGCCTCCGCAGCTGTCGGCAAGCGCGATTGTGTGTCGGGATCGACGCGCTCTCCATGATGGTCGAGAGCAATCTTTAAACCGCGGCCCTCCAGGTCGGGCATTCCGTAGTACTCGTCCTCCTGAAAGAGCCACGTTGGCAAGGCCGGCGGCGCAAATCGCTCGTCCCCTGGCGGAACTCCGAAAAAGAAAACCTCCTGCCGGGTTGGGAAAATTCGAGATCCCAGAATCTCTGGAAAGATCTTGCCGAGCCACGGCCCGCAAGCAAAAACAAACTGTCCCGCCGAAATCGTTTCGCCGTCGCTACACTTCACGGTGTCGACACGCCCAGTTCCGCGCGGCGCCTCCATCAGTGCAATTCGAAACTCCACGCCTAGCTTGACGGCATCCTCGACAAGCGCTGCAACCGCTCGCCGCGCCAGCAACACGCCGCTCTTTGGCTCCAAAAACCCCAGGGTCACTTTTTCAAACGAAACCTGAGGGTAACGCCGTTCGAGCGCCGCCCTGTCCATCTCTTCAAACGGCACCTCGCACCGCTTCAGCGTGGCCATGGTCTGGCGCACACGCGAATCATCCTCGCCTGCGAGCCATAGAACTCCCGTTTCGTGAAACAGCCGCTGCCCGGTCGCGACGCAAAAACTCTTCCACTGCGCCAGCGACCGCTGCGACGACCGCGTATAAATTTCATCCGTCCCATAACCCATTCGAATAATCCGCGTCTCCCCACCCGAACTGGCCCGTGCGTTCGACGGTCCATACGCATCCAGCAGCACCACGCGCTGCCCGCGTCGCGCCAGGTGCCACGCGCTCCAAGCACCAAACACACCCGCCCCAATGATCGCCGTGTCATACGTTTTCAGAGTAGCCATCGCCAGGGCATCCTATCGTATTTGCGCTTGGTAGCACAGGCACTCCTGCCTGTCGGCTCTTCGTGGCGATACGTCTCCGGCGGAGTGTCTGCCAGCCAACAAACCAAGTCACGACGGCCCGCTCGACAAGCGCATCGACCGAAATGTCCGTCGCAAGAACCAGTCCCACCCTTGCCATACATTTTGGGGAGGATATCGATTTCTTTGACGAGAAGCAGATCGTGGACCCCCGGAGGTGTCGGCGACGACGATCATCCCGAGCGGAGCTCACCACGAGACTCTGAGCCTTGAAGCTTTCTCCGGACCTGCTGGGCCGTAGCGCGATCTTGCTGTCATGCGATGAGGATAACACTGCTGCGGGAAGGTTCTGTTCATTGGCGAAAGACAGTAGGCGCCCGACGAGTGTCTGTAGTTTCCGCCGTCACCGGTGATAACATGCAACGTTCCGTTCACTATCTCGGAGGTTCGTGTGAAATCGCTTTGCCAGCCCGTTTCCTACTTTCTCTGTGCCTCTCTCCTCATCTTCTCCGGTGGCCGAGTTGCCCGAGCCCAGCAAATCGATCTCAAAACCTACGACGCCATGAAATGGCGCCTCATCGGCCCCTTCCGCGGCGGCCGTGTCATCACCGTCGCAGGCGTGCCCAGCCAACCCTATACCTATTATTTCGGCGCGGTCAGCGGCGGCGTCTGGAAAACAACGGACGGCGGGCTCTCCTGGGATCCCCTTTTTGACAAGCAAAGCATCTCCTCCATCGGCAGCATTGCCGTAGCGGACTCCGATCCTAACGTACTCTACGCCGGCTCCGGCGAAGCTTGCATCCGCGGCAATATTTCTTTCGGCGATGGCGTGTACAAATCCACCGACGCCGGCAAATCCTGGACCAACGTCGGACTCAAAGATACCCGCCACATCGGCGACGTCATCATCCACCCCACAAACCCCGACATCGTCTTCGTCGCCGCGCTCGGCCACGCCTACGGCCCCAACCCGGAGCGCGGCATCTTCCGCACCCGCGATGGCGGCAAAACCTGGGAAAAAGTTCTCTACCTCGATGATCGCACCGGCGGAATAGAAGTCGTTTTCGATCCCCACAATCCCCACGTCCTCTTTGCCGCGATGTGGGAAGGCTGGCGCACGCCTTGGACCCTTAATAGTGGCGGCGAAAAGGACGGCCTCTATCGTTCGAACGATGACGGCACAACGTGGAAGCGCATCGACGGCAATGGCATGCCAGAAGGCACGCTCGGCCGCATCAGCGTGGCAGTCTCCGGCGCGGATTCGAATGTCGTCTACGCCTTCATCGAAGCCAAAAAAGGCGGCCTTTACCGCAGCGAAGATGGCGGCGTGAACTGGACGCTGGTCACCGACGACCATCGCTTCACGCAACGCGCCTGGTATTTCACCCACGTGTGGGCCGATCCCAAAAATGTGGGCGGCGTGTACATCGCCAACACCGGTCTCTACGCCTCCTACGACGGCGGCAAGTCCTTCGCACGCCTCAACGCCCCTCACGGCGATCATCACGCCTTGTGGATCGATCCCAACAACACCAATCGCATGATGAACGGCAACGACGGCGGCGCCACCATCAGCGTCGACGGGGGCAAAAACTGGTCCACGCAGGACAACCAGCCCACCGCGCAGTTCTACCACGTCTCGGCCGACAACGATTTCGAGTACCGCGTCTATGGCTCCCAGCAAGACAACTCTTCGATCGGCATTCGCACCCGCAGCGACCACGGCTACATCGCCACCGGCGATTGGGATGCCGTCGGCGGCGGCGAAAGCGGCTACATCGTGCCGGACCCGCGCGATTCGAACATCATCTACGCCGACGATGAAGGCCCCATTCTCACGCGCTTCGATCGCCGCATCAATCAAGCCCAAAGCATCGAAGAGTGGCCTGAAGATCCCAACGGCCATGCCGCCGCCCTGCAAAAATACCGTTACACCTGGACCATGCCCATCGTGATTTCCTCGCACAATCCCGACGTCATCTATCACACCGCGCAGTACGTCTTTCGCTCTACCGATTCCGGCCGCACCTGGGCCACCATCAGTCCGGACCTCACCCGCAACGACAAATCCAAGCAGCAGGATTCCGGTGGCCCGCTCACGAAAGACCAGTACACCGTCGAATACTACGACGTAATCTTTAGCCTTGCCGAGTCTCCGAAGCAGGAGGGCGAACTCTGGGCCGGCACCGACGACGGCCTAGTCCAATTGACACGCGACGGCGGCAAGACCTGGGACAAAGTCACGCCCAAGGATGTACCCGAATGGGCCATGATCAGCCTCATCGAGCCCTCGCCCTTCGACGCCGCCACAGCCTACATTGCCGTCGACGCCCACAAGCTGGACAATTTCAAGCCCTACATCTTCAAGACCAGTGATTTTGGCAAAACGTGGACAAAAATCATCACGGGTCTCCCGGACAATATTTATGTTCATGCCGTTCGCGAGGATCCCAAGCGCAAAGGCCTGCTCTACGCCGGCACCGAAACTGGCATCTGGGTTTCGTTCAACGACGGCGCAAACTGGCAGCCTCTCCAGCTCAATCTCCCCTTTACGCCGATCCACGACATGGTCATTCACGACGACGCTCTCACGGTCGCCACGCACGGCCGCTCTTTCTGGGTCCTCGACGACCTCAGCCCCCTGCGCCAAGTGAGCGCGACTACCGCTGCCGAAGACGCGCATCTCTTCACGCCCAACACCGCCGTGCGTACGCGCGAAGGCCACGTAAATCCGCGCCGCTATCCCATCGGCGAGAATCCGCCATCCGGCGCAATCCTCTATTACTACCTGAAAGAAGCGCCCAAAGAGACGGTCAAGCTCGAACTGCTCGACGGCGATGGCAAAGTCATCCGTTCCTTCACCAGCGAAGAAAAGAAAACCGACACCGGCCCCGACGAAGGCGAACGCGATGTGCCGGTCGAACACATTCCCATCAAACCCGGCCTGAATCTCTTCGTCTGGGATTTGCGCTACGAGCAACCGACAAAAGTCCCGGGTTTGATTTATGACGCCGGAGAACCGGCTGGCCCTCTGGTGCTCTCTGGCAAGTATCAAGCGCGCCTGACCGTCGCGGGAAAATCGCAAACCGCCCAATTCGAAGTAAAGATGGATCCTCGCGTCCAGACCTCACCGGAAGATCTACGCAAACAATTCGACCTGAT